>Ga0307299_10000007_pt1 | contig 73493 bp, 76 predicted proteins | sample ER_DNA_159_FD_194466 | JGI IMG/M metagenome (GOLD analysis project Ga0307299, IMG submission 194466) | Bulk soil microbial communities from the East River watershed near Crested Butte, Colorado, United States - ER_DNA_159 | ecosystem: Environmental > Terrestrial > Soil > Floodplain | place... | reverse complement strand
CACACGCGGCTCGACGGCCGGTACGTCCTGCGACTCGCAATCGGGAACGAGCGGACGACCGAGGCTGACGTGCGGCGAGCCTGGGACGTTTTGAAGCGCAGCTAAAGACAACTTTCGGATCGTCCCGTTACGGTTTGAAAGTGTAGAATTCCGCCGACTTCATGGCTGTCGAAGGCACGGATAGGTGTCGCGCCATGACACAAAGGGAAGTAGTTCCCTGGGACTTGCACCGCCACTTATGGAGGAGGAGGGGGACGAATGCGTAAACGACTCATGGTTGCGGCGTTGCTTGCAATCGCCGCAATTGTGGCCGCGATCCAGACTGGGGGATCCCAGGCCAGGGTGTCCGGCTCGGAAGCGTCAGCAGCGCCGTCGGGGACCGTCACGCTGAACGGGTGGCAGACCTCGCCGGCCGAGGAGACGAAGCTCTCGAAGGTGGTCAGCGACTTCGAGGCGTCGCACCCGAACATCAAGGTCAACTACACCTCGATCACCGGTGACTACCAGGCCGCCATGCTCGCGAAGTTCGCAGCGCGGAAGCCGGCTGATGTGTTCTATGTCGATGCGGCCGACTTCGCCGACTGGGTGCGGCAAGGAGTGCTGCAGAACCTCGACTCGTACGTCAAGGCGTCGAAGTTCAAGACGAAGCCGTTCTACAAGAACCTCTTGAACACGTTCAAGTACAAGGGCCATTACTACGGGTTCCCGAAGGACTGGTCCTCGCTGGGAATGGAGGTCAACACTCGGTTGCTGGGGAACAATCCGATCCCGAAGACGTGGGCGCAGCTTAAGAGCGTCGCGTCGAAGATCACCGTTCCAGGTGGCAAGCCGATCTGTCTCAGCGCCGACTGGGCAAGGCTGATGCCCTTCGTCTACCAGGCCGGAGGCAACGGTCAATTCAAGAGCGCAAACACCGCTCCGTTCCGGACCGCAGTCAATTACTACGTCGGGCTGCTCAAGTCCGGCCTCGCGGCGCAGCCTTCGCAGACCGGCTCGGGCTGGTGCGGCGAAGCATTCGGCAAAGAGCGGGCCGCGTTTGCCTTCGAGGGCAACTGGATGTTCCCGACGATGGCAACCTTCCCCGGCGTCAAGTTCGCGACGGCGCCGCTGCCGATGAACAAGAAACGCGGCAATCTCGCCTTCACCGTGTCGTACTCCATGGCGAAGGACTCGAAGAACAAGCCCGCGGCGTGGGAGCTCCTGAAGTACCTCGTCGGCAAGCAGGGCATGCAGCAGTGGGTCTCGCTCGGACTGGCGTTGCCAACGCGCACAGACGTGCACGCGGTCGCCGGTCGTGGCGCGTTCACGAAGTACCCCGCTTCGGTGCACGGCTGGGGGAACCAGCCTGGGTTCCGCCACGTCTGGAACGATGTGGCGAACAACGAGCTGACCGCGGTCATCGACGGCAAGGAATCGGTGAACGGCATGCTCGCGAAGATCGCCGCAGCAGCGCGGTAAGGCTGAGATAGTTGGAAGCCGTTCCCCCGTGCGCCGTTCCGGGCGTGCGGGGGAGCGCTCCGCGGAAGGAGGGGCATGGCAGTCGCAGTGGCGAAACGACGGCGCGTTGGCGGTGGATTGGGATCGGAGCGGACGCGTGAGGCGCTGGTGGGCTACGGGTTCGTCGCGCTGCCGATGGCGTTCTTCCTCCTCTTCTTCATCTTCCCGATCGGCTACGCCTTCTACATCAGCCGTTACGACTGGCAGATCTTCAAAGGGCCCTTCGTCGGCTGGGACAACTACAGGACGCTCTACCACGACAGCGTCTTCTGGAGACACGCCGTGCGCAACACGCTCGTCTACACGGCAACCGTCGTCCCGCTGCAGATGGCTCTCGGTCTTGCGCTCGCCGTGGTCGTCAACCAGGCGATCCGGTTCAGGACGTTCTTCCGCGCCGCGTTCTACTTCCCCTCGCTTGCAGCGTCGGCGGCGGTCGCGGCGATCGCGACGTACATCCTCGCTTCCGACGGGCTCTTCAACACCATCCTCGGCCACCTGGGCTATCACCATCAGACCGCCTGGTTCGCGCAGCAGAGCACCGCGCTGCCGGCGATCATCGGCCTGAACGCCTGGACGACCTCGGGCACGATCATGATCTTCTACCTCGCCGCCCTGCAGGCGATACCCATAGACGTCTACGAAGCGGCCGCAATCGACGGGGCGGGGGCCTGGCGGACCTTCCGGAAGATCACGTTCCCGCTACTCAAACCGGGCCACTTCTTCGTCGCCGTCGTCTCGATCATCGGTGCCCTGCAGATGTTCGACCAGTCGTTTCTCATCGGAGGCGCGTCCGGCGGGCCCAACTACTCGACGCTCACAACGGTGCTCTACCTCTACAACCAGGCAATCGCCAACATCAAGTTCGGGTATGGCGCGGCGGTCGGCGTCGTCCTTTTCGCTTTCATCTTCACCGTGACCGTGATCCAGCGACTCCTCTTCGGCAGAGCCGAGGTCGCCTGATGAGCACGGAAGAGCTGCCGCCAGTCCCGCGGGTCGCCGCCGAGGAGCTCGCGCTCGAGGGAATGGCCGTAGGGACCGCGGCGCCAACGGGTATTCCGGGCCGCGAGCGGGCAGAGCGGATCCGCACGGTCGTCGTGTACTTCATCTTGTTCGCAGTGGCGGTGCTCTTCGCGGTTCCGTTCCTCTGGAGCGTGTCGACGTCGTTCAGAACGATTGCCGACACCGTCGCAGGGTTCTCGCTGCTTCCGCGTCACTGGACCACGAGCGGCTACCACGAGGCGTTCCACACCTTCAACTTCGGTCGTTACGCACTGAACAGTGCGATCATCGCCGGCGCGGTCACTCTCTCGAACCTCGTGCTCGCGTCGATTGGTGGCTACGCGTTTGCCAGGCTCAAGTTTCCCGGCCGTGAGGTCCTCTTCATGCTCGTCCTCGGGACGTTGATGATCCCGGACCAGCTGCGGCTTGTCCCGATCTACCTCATGCTCGTCAACTGGATTCCGGCCTGGGTGGGGCACCTCGGCTGGCACGATGCGTCCTTTGTCAACCGCAACGGTGTGATCCTGATCCAGCTCGTCTCCGCCACGAGCCTGTTCCTGATGCGTCAGTACTTCCTCACGATTCCCCGTGACCTCGAGGAGGCGGCGAAGCTCGACGCTGCGGGCTACTTCAAGACGTACCGGAAGGTGATGTTGCCGCTGGCCGGGCCCGCGCTCGCAGCGGTCGGGATTCTCATGTTCCAAGGGACCTGGAACGCGCTGTTTTGGCCTGCCGTGTTGCTGCAGGACAAGAGCGAGTTCACGATTCCAATCGGTATTGCCGCCTTCCACTCCGCTTATCTAACGATGTGGCCGCCGCTCATGGCCGCAAGCGTCATCGCCATCCTGCCCATCCTCTTGATCTTCGTCGTCTTCCAGCGGTACTTCGTCGCAGGCGTCGCCTCGGCGGGGGTGAAGGGATGACTCTGCGGCGTGCCCTCGGTGTTGCCGCGAACGACCTCTATCACCAGGCCTGGAGGCTGATGGTGTTGAACGTGCTCTTGGGCGCGACCGTGCTCATGGTGGTGTTCGCGACCCTGGCCGTGCGTTCCGCGATCGTTCTGGCCGTCCTGGTCGGCCCCGTCCTCGCGGCGGTCATGCACTGCGTAGTGACTCTGAGCCAGACGGAGGACCTCCGACTGGTGGAACTGCCGAACGGGCTGCGCCGGCATTGGCGTCACGGAATCGTGCTGGGCGCCGCGCTTGCGATCGCTGTGGCGGTCGGGGCCGTCGTCGTCCCCTTCTACGTACGGGCAGGAACCTGGGCCTGGCCCCTTGCAGCCTTTAGCCTCTACCTCCTGCTCATGTTCGGTGTCTTCCAACTCGCCCTCTGGCCTCTTGCCGTCTTCGAGGTGGGACGCCCCCTGCGCGCGGTGGCTCGTGACGCGGCGCTCGCGGTCGTGCGCCGGCCGCTCGGCTTCCTCGGGCTTGCGGTCGCTCTCTTGCTCGTGAACGTCGTGGGCGTCGCGGCTGCGATTCTGCCTTTCTTGACCCTGACAATCTCTTACTCGTTCCTGGTTTCCGCCCATTTCGCGCTGCCGAAGAACCCGGCGCGAGAGGCCTGAGCTGATGGCAAGCGTTACGTACGACCACGTCACGAAGAGCTTCGGAGACACTGCCGCGGTCAAGGACTTCCTGCTCGAGATCGCGGACGGTGAGTTCATGGTGCTCGTCGGCCCGTCCGGCTGCGGCAAGAGCACGGCCCTGCGCATGCTTGCCGGCCTGGAGAAGGTGTCCGACGGGCGCATCCTGGTTGGCGACCGCGTTGTCAACAATGTCGCTCCGCAGCACCGCGACATCGCCATGGTCTTCCAGTCCTATGCGCTCTACCCGCACATGACGGTGTACGAAAACCTCGCGTTCGGTCTGCGCAACCAACGGGTGCCGAAGAAAGAGATCGACAGTCGCGTCCAGACAGCAGCAAGAATCCTGGATCTCGATGGGCTGATCAAGCGCAAGCCGAAGCAGTTGTCGGGTGGCCAGCGGCAGCGCGTGGCGCTCGGACGAGCGATCGTGCGGGAACCCGCGGCCTTTCTGATGGACGAACCACTGTCGAACCTGGATGCGCAGCTCCGCGTGCAGACCCGTGCCGAGATCCTGAAGCTGCAGCAGGAACTCAAGACGACAACGATCTACGTCACGCACGATCAGGTGGAGGCAATGACGATGGGCGATCGCATCGCCGTCATGAAGCTCGGCGTGCTGCAGCAGGTCGGGCCGCCAGAGGAGCTCTACCGCGAGCCGCGGAATCTCTTCGTCGCCGGCTTTATCGGTTCCCCCGCCATGAACCTCGTGCCCGCCGAGGTCTTGGACGGGGCCGGGGGAAACGGTCGGATCGCGGGTTTCCGGCCCGAGCACATCGACCTCGCCAACGGCCGGCCGGACGGCCTGGACTTCGACGCGCGCGTCGAGGTCGTGGAGTATCTCGGCGACGAGCAACTCGTGCATCTGACCCGCAAGGACACGGCGATCCAGGCAAAGCTCCCGATCGAGGAGCAGCTGAGCGCCGGCCAGCAGCTGAGGCTCACGGTTCCGCGCGACAAGCTGCTGCTGTTCGACGCGGAGACCGAAGAACGAATCCCCGGCTAGAGCCGCCGCAGGAGGTCCGGCACTTCTTCGGGTCCTCCGAGAGTCAGGTCCGCGGCCTCCTGTAATTCAGCCGGGCCTTCCTCCGAGACGACGGCGATCCGAACCGACAGGTCGAGGCCGTCGAGCGCTCGGAAGCCGTCGAGATCGGTTGTGTCATCGCCGGCGTAGAGCGCGCGACGGAGGTTCCGCTCGGCGAGCAGTTGTCGTACGGCGGTTCCCTTGTGGACGTTCAGCGGCGGCAGCACCTCGAGCACCTTGCGCCCGAAGCGGGCGACGAAGCCCCGTTCTTCCGCGCGCAGCTTCACCCTCTCGAGCGTCGAGCGAGCAGCTTCTTCGTCTTCCGCGCCGCGGTAGTGGAGCGATGCAGTCAACCGCTTGTTCTCCGTCGCGGGCCAACCCGCCTCGGCGAGGAACTGCTGCAGCCGTCCGCCCCACTCGGCTGCCTCGCCGTCGAGCTCCAACCCGTGGTTGCCGACGTAGACGAGCTCCGGAACGCCGACGATCCGTCGTGCTTCGTCGCCGGCACGGCCTGAGATGCAGGCGACGAGCGCATAGCGTTCGTTCAGCCGCTGAAGCTCGGCGGCGGTCTCGTTCGGGACCCGTGCATCCTCCGGTCGCGCGACGATCGGTGCGAGCACACCGTCGACGTCGAAGAAGAGCGCCGCCTGCGCAGGATCCTCGGTGAGCCGGTCGATCAGATCCACGCTGCAAGAATAGGTGCGTGCGGCTCGTCCTCATCGGCCTCGTCGCGGGGTTCTTCAGCGCGCTGTTCGGGGTCGGGGGCGGCATCGTGATCGTGCCGCTGCTTCTGCTCTTCTGCGGCTGGGATTCTCGACCCGCGACGGCGACGTCGCTCGCGGCGATCGGAATCACCGCAGTCTCGGGCGTGATCGCCTATGCGATCCACGGTGACGTCAACGTCGGCTACGCGGCTCTCGTCGGTCTGCCGGCGGCGGCGTCCGTCGCGGGCGCGACGGCGCTGCAACAACGTCTGCAGACGCGCACGATCGAGTTGTGTTTCGCCGCGTTCATCCTCGCCGTCGCCGTCTGGCTGTTCGTCAAGTGACCTACGCGCTCGCTATTGCACTCGGGCTCGTCGCGGGCGTGCTCGCTGGGATGTTCGGCATCGGCGGTGGTCTCCTCTTCGTGCCGACGCTGATCGCACTCGGGCTCGGTCATCACGAGGCGCTCGGAACGTCGCTCCTTGCGATCATCCCGACGGTTCTCGTCGGGACGTGGCGCCAGGCGCGTTACGGCAACGTTCGCTGGCATGCCGCAGCCGTGCTCGGGATCGCAGCCGCGGCAGCCGCCCAGGGAGGCGTCGCCCTCGCGGTGTCGCTGCCCGACGCGACTCTCCGCCGTCTTTTCGCCGGATTGCTCGTCCTGGTTGCGGCGCAGATCGCATGGCGAGCGCGGCAGCGCGAGTCCTGACCTATCCTGTCCACATGGCAGGACCCGAGGAAGTCTGGCTGCCGCTCGTCGACGAGCCCGTCGGCGACATCGTTGCGCGGATCCAGGCGGATGACCCTGAGATCGATCGCCTCGTCGGCTCGCCGCACCGCGTCCTCGCCTTTCGGACGTTCGCCTACATCCGCGTCGGCATCCTGTTGGGTGAGCTCCTGTTCGAGCAGGAGCTCGGCGCCGACGACGCCGACGACACCTGGGTCGAGGCACTGCTGAGAGATCCGAAGCACCACGATGCCCTGCGCCGCGAGGTCAAAGCCGTCGCCGAGGAGATCGCCGCCGATCCCAGGTACGCCGACGAGGAACCGCTCGGCCCCGACGAGGGCGCGCGTGACCGTTTCCGGGAATTTGCCCGCAAGCAGCTCGCCGGCGACTGATCTTTTTCCCGCTTTCGTCGTCTAATCCGACGTGCGGAAGCTCTCGAACGCGCGGAAGCTCTCGATCGAGGCGGCAGTAATCGTCGTACTCATGGTGGTCGCAGGCGTGACGATCTACCTGACCACGGTGCACAACGCGAAGAGCCCGTGGCAGACGGCGGGCACACGAGTCCAGGACGTCTCCCGCTCGAGAGGGATCCAGACCGAGGTCGCGGTCGCCGTCGATCCGTCGAGGCCGAGCAACCTCTTCGCCGCCGCGAACGAGACGGTCGACCCGGAGATACGCGTCTTCACCTCCGTGAACGGCGGCCGGACGTGGTCGACGAAAGATGGACCCATGTTCAACCCGAACACCTGCGCCTGGGGAGATCCGGCGGTCGCGATCGCTCCGAACGGACGGCAGTACGTCGCGTTCACCGAGAAGTCGATCTGCACGCCAGGCCCTGACCTGACCCCGTATCTCATCGTGGCCTCCCGTTCGGGGCCGAAGGGCGGTTGGCTGATCCGGCGGGTCACGCGTCCGGCGACGAAGTTCGGATTCGACGACAAGCCTGCGCTTACGGTCGACACGAAGGGACGTGTCTACGTTGCGTGGTCCCGTCTGCTCAAGTCCAGGTACCAGACGACGGTCGTGAGCTCGAGCGCGGACGGGGGCAAGACATGGTCCGAGCCGCAGGTGGTGGACCGCTCACTCGTCCAGCCCCAGCTTGTCACTATCGCCGCCGGCGCCGGCTCGGGCGACGATCTCTATGTCGCCGGAGTTGATGCACGCCAAGGCCTCTGGATCGGCCGGTCGACCGATGCCGGCCGCCATTTCGCAGTTCGCCAAGCGGCTCCCCTTCCGGGAAATATCGCCGCCACCTGTCTCGTCTTCGGGAAGTTCGTCCTGCCGCAACAGGCCGTGCGCTGCCTCGGTCCGAATCCGACGCTTGCCGTCTCGAAGCGGCGGGTCTTTCTCACGTACGGGGTCGTGGGCGCCGACGAGACGCAAGATGTCGACGTGGCCGTCTTCGATCGGGCACTGCGCCCGCTTTCACGAGGGCGAGCCGGCCCGGCCGACCCGAAGAAGTCCGATCAGTTCTGGCCGGTGTCGGCGGTCGATCCGGTGACGTCGGATCTGTGGGTGTGCTTCTACGACACCCGCGGTGACTCGAAGCGCGCGACGGCTTGGTTCTCTTGCACGGTCTCGGTCGACGGGAAACGGTGGGCGACACCGGTGAGGCCCGCCCGCGCTTCGTCCAGCGTCCAGGTCCTCTGGGAGGACGCCAGGATCTACGGCTACGGCGATTCCGGGGGCTACGGCGGCTACACCGGTCTCGCGGCGCGCGGTGGGATGGCCTACCCGATGTGGATCGACACCCGGAACCTGGATGCAAAGGCCGAAGAGGTGTTCAGCGCGCGCCTGCCGGCGAAGTCGCTGCAGCGAGGCCTCGGTTAACACGGAGCCTCCGGTCCGCGGAGCCCGCCCCGGGCCATGCGACGGCCGGAGAGGCTGCATAATGGGGAGCTTGTGAAGCGCGCTTCCGTCGCCTTCCTCGTCGCCCTTCTGCTGCTGACCGCTGCTGCCGCCGATGCCGGCTGGCAACACGATCAGGCGTCGGGAGCGACCGCGCGTGCCTATGGGATCCGAGTGGTCGTCCCGGATCAGCCGGGCGCGGAGACTCCGACCGTCTCGGCTCCGGAGGACTCGGTCGTCTTCAGCGGCACGTTCGACTACAACCACATCGTCACGACCGGGTCCGCGAACGCGAGCGCCTCGGCCGTCGCAGGGCCTTCAGCGAACGCGACCGCCTCGGCCGAGGTCTCGAACCTCAGCATCTTCGGCGGCGAGATCACCGCGACGAGCATCATCGCGCAGGCTCACGCCGAGGCTCGCGCGGGCGCCGCGAAGGGAGACATCTCCGGCTCGGCCGTGACCGGGCTCGTGGCGCTCGGCGCGCCTGTGACGGGCAGCGCCCTGCAGCTCGGGGACTGGGGCTCGTTGACGACGGTGGCCGGCGGTGCGAGCGGCACGCCGGCAACCGGCTATCGCGGCAGCGTCACTGCTCTCGAGATCAGGCTCACGGCCGACCACGGCGGACTGGTCGCGGGCACCACGATCCTCGTCGGCTATGCGGAGGTCGCTGCCCAGGCCGCACCGCCCGAGCCGCCGGTGACGGTTCCGAAGCCTCCGAAGGCGAGGGGCACGAAGTCTTCCTCGCGCGCGCCCGAGCCGTCGCCGGGCTTCCCGCCGGTGCGCCAGCCGCCGGCAGTGACGCCGAAGCTCACCGCCGGTGGTTACGTGTTCCCCGTGTACGGGCCGTCATCGTTCACGGACACATTCGGAGCCCTGCGCGGCGACATCTCGAGCGGCTGGCATCACGGCGACGACATCTTCGCCCCGCTCGGGGCACCGCTACTCGCGGTCGCGTCCGGGACGGTCTTCTCCGTCGGCTGGAACAAGATCGGCGGGAACCGGCTCTGGCTACGCGACGGACAGGGAAACCTCTTCTACTACGCGCACCTCTCCGCCTTCTCGCCGCTCGCGGTCAACGGGAGCAAGGTGAACGCAGGAGATGTGATCGGCTTCGTCGGCAACACGGGTGACGCACAGGGAACGCCGTTCCATCTCCACTTCGAGGTCCATCCCGTGGGTTTGCTCGGCCTCGGGTACGACGGCGCCGTCAACCCGACCTCGTACTTGCTTGCGTGGAAGCACCTTCAAGACGTCAGCTTTGCGGGGGGCGACGCCTGGGCGCCGCTGCATTCGCTCGGGAACGCTCCGAAGCCCGGGGCGATCCTGCTTGCCGCGACCGACATCTCGACCGCGGACGGGCTCGTCCCAGGCTCCCTGCAGCGTGCGATCAGTCCCCTCGTCGTGAAGGGCGACAACTTCAGCTCGAAGAAGAAGCCGAAGTAAGAAGAGCTAGTTCGAGCTCGGCGTCGAGTTCCCCTGGTAGGTGAAGTCGTCGCTCGGACCGAACACCTTGTCGGAGACCCACCTGCGGGTCTTCGCGCCTGACACTGGGTTGAAGAGGATCCCGAGCGCGATGCCCGTGAGCAGCAGCAGCGTGTTGCGCGTGCCGTGGTCCTTCTTGCCCTGCACGCGATCCGCCGCTTCGCGCAGCTCGTCGAGCGCTTCCCTCAGCCGGTCCTGAATGTCCTTGTCGGTTGCGACTCGAGTCGCGACGGGGATCGCTCCGCGGCCGCCGATGAGCTCGTTGTAGACCTCACGGGCAGACTCGAAGGCGTTCCGCACGTTGTCGCGGAGATCCTCGTCGTAGAGGGCGCGCTCGATGTACGGCCTCGCGCCTCCCGCCCGGTCCAATACCTTGTCTTTCGTGTTGGCCATGCTTCTCGTGTCCTTTCGCTGGTTTGCCAGCCGTCTCGTACCCGTCCCGAATCCTCGCAAACAGGCGGCTCTCGTGGTCGGGGCCGTGCTCCTCGCTGCCGGCTGTGGTGGCGCGAAAGCGAAGGAGCAGACCGTTCGGGGACCAGGCTACTTCTTTGCTGCCCCCGGCGGCTGGACGGTCACCCGAAAGGCGGCCGAGGTGCAGGCCGCTCAGGGCACGCAGCTCGTGTCGGTGACGCGGTTTCCACTCGTGCGGGCGTTTCGACCGGCCCTCTGGAACAGGGTTCTGCCCGAGCTCGACCATGCGGCCGATACTCTGGCGCAACAGCAGCAGGGGACCGTGGCAGATCGGGCCACCGTCACGGTCGGCGGGCTGCGGGCAAGGCGCTACGAGGTTTCGTATGCCCTTGACGGCAACCAGCTCGTCGAGCGATTCGCCTTCGTCCTACGCGGAAAGACCGAATACTTGTTGCTCTGCCGCTACGAACGCGGTGGCGACACGCGTGCCTGCGACGGGCTGCTCGCGACCTTCAGGTTGACCTGACGCTCGCTCGGGCGGCCGGTGCCCTTGCCGTCGAAGGCGGCCTCGAAGACCTCGTCGATCGTGTCGACGAGGACGAACTCGAGCTCCTTCTTCGTCTCGGGGGGTAGCTCCTCCAGATCGGGCTCGTTGTCGCGGGGGAGGATGATCCGCTTGAGGCCCGCACGCTGCGCGGCGAGCGACTTCTCGCGAATACCGCCGATCGGGAGCACCTGGCCGGTGAGCGTGATCTCGCCGGTCATCCCGACGTCCTCGGAGACGGGCTGGTTGCGGACGAGCGACGCGATCGCAGTCGCCATCGTGATCCCTGCGGAGGGTCCGTCCTTCGGGACCGCGCCCGCTGGGACGTGGAGGTGGATGTCGTTCTCCTGGAACCAGGTCGGGTCGAGGCCAAGCCGCTGGGTATGCGCCCGCACCCATGACAGCGCCGCCTGCGCCGACTCCTGCATCACGTCGCCGAGCTGGCCGGTGATCGTCAGCCTTCCCTTGCCGGGATACGCCGTCGCCTCGAAGAACAGCACGTCACCGCCGACCGCCGTGAACGCGAGACCCGTGGCCACTCCCGGCTCTGAGGTGCGCTTGCGCACCTCGCCTTCGTAGCGACGCGGGCCGAGCCAGGACCGCACGCGCCGCTCGTCGATGCGGAGCTTCTTCGCGCGGAGCTTGCCCTCGGCGATCTGTCGCGCCGCCTTGCGCAGCACGTCGCCGAGGCGGCGCTCGAGATTTCGGACACCTGCCTCTCGCGTGTAGGCGCGGATGATCAGGCGCAGTGCCTTGTCCGAGAACGAGACCTGTTCGAGGTCGAGCCCGTGCGCCTCGAGCTGCTTCGGGACGAGGTAGCGCTTGGCGATGCCGAACTTCTCGTCTTCGGTGTAGCCAGAAAGCGAGATGACGTCCATGCGATCGAGCAGCGGCGACGGGATCGTGTCGAGCGTGTTCGCCGTGCAGATGAAGAGCGTCTTCGAGAGGTCGAACGGCAGGTCGAGATAGTGGTCCCGGAAGTTCTTGTTCTGCTCCGGGTCGAGGACCTCGAGCATCGCGCTCGCCGGATCACCCCGGTAGTCCGCGCCCATCTTGTCGATCTCGTCGATGAGCATCACCGGATTCATCGACTCTGCGTCGCGCAGGTGGCGGATAATCGTTCCCGGCATCGCGCCGATGTACGTGCGGCGATGGCCGCGGATCTCGGCCTCGTCGCGCACACCGCCGACGGAGAGCCGGGCGAACTTTCGCCCCAGTGCGCGTGCGATCGACTGTCCGAGCGACGTCTTGCCGACGCCGGGAGGGCCGACGAAGCAGAGGATCGGGCCGGAGGTGTCGTTCTTCAGCTTCGAGACCGCGAGGTGCTCGAGGATCCGCTCCTTGACCTTCTCGAGGTCGAAGTGGTCCTCGTCGAGCACCGCCTTCGCGTTGTCGAGGTCGAGGTTGTCCACCGTCGTCTTGTTCCAGGGGAGCGAAGCGATCCAGTCCAGGTAGGTCCGGATGACGCCGTACTCGGCCGCGGCCGTGGGGAGCTTTTCGAGCCGCCCAAGCTCACGATCGACGACCTTGCGTACGTCTTCGGGTAGCTCCATCGCCTCGAAGGTCGACCGCAGCTCGGCGAGCTCCGCCGCTTCGGGGTCGCTCTCGCCGAGCTCGTCCTGAATCGCCTTCATCTGCTGGCGGAGGAAGAACTCGCGCTGGCCTTTCTCCATCTCCTCCTGGACCTGCGACTGGATCTTCGAGCCGAGCTCGAACACCTCGAGCTCGCGGTTCAGGATCGCCGAGATCTCGCGCAAACGCGCTTCGACGTTGGTGAGCTCGAGCAGACGCTGCTTCTCGTCGGTCTTCAGGCGCAGGGTCGAGGCCACGAGATTGCAGAGCGCGCTCGGATCGTCGACGTTCGCGGCTGCGACCTGTAGCTCTTCGGGAAGGTAGGGAACGAGGCCGATGACGCGGCCGAAGAGGTTCTGGACGTTGCGCGTGAGCGCCTCGACCTCGGGGGTCTCGGGCACCTCGTCCGGCAACTCGACGAACTCGCCGACGAGATACGGATCGGTCTGCACCTGACGGTCGAGCTTGCTGCGCTTGAGTCCCTGGACGAGGATGCGCAGCGTCCCGTCGGGAACCTTGATCATCTTGTGGATGACTGCGGCGGTGCCGACCTCGTAGAGGTCGTCCCACCCGGGCTGGTCGGCCTCGGGGTCCTTCACGGTGACGAGCGCGAGCAGGCGGTCGCCCGAGACGACGTCTTCGACGAGCTTGATCGAGCGCTCCTGTCCGATCGCGAGCGGCGTCACGGCTTCCGGAAAGACGACCGTGTCCTTCAGCGGCAAGACCGGCAGCGTCGCCGGGAAGACGATCTCTTCCTGGCGCTCCTCGGTCAGCGTGTCCGTCAGCGTTTCGCTCATCGGGACGTCACCACGATCGCGATCCGCTCGGCGGGGGCGGGCTTCGGAGTGATGGGCAGCTTGATCGTGAGGAAGCCGCGTTCGTACGTCGCCGTTGCCTGCTCCGGGTCGACGTCTTCTGCGAGCGTCACCTGGCGCTGGAACGGGCCGTACTCGATCTCAAGCTGCTGGTACTGCCCGCAATCCTTGGGGCGCCGGCGCTCACCGGCGATCAGGAGCGCCTGGGGCGATGCGATCACCTTGACCTCGTTCGGGTCGACCCCGGGCAGCTCGACGACGATGGTGAGGGCGGGCGGGTCTTCCGTGCGGTAGACGTCGGCCTCAGGCCTGTAACCGCGCCGCATCCCACGTGAGAACGGGAAGACCTGCCACAGGTCGGCGAAGAGCTGCTCGATCTCCTCGGCGGCGTTTTCAAGTTCGCGTCGGCGCTTTTCCACCGTGTTCAGGGTACCCCGGAAGGCGGGGGCTGAGACGTGGGCGGGCCCACTCGTAGCCGGGGGTGGCTTCCCGCCCGCCCGGGCGCCGCAGGGCACTAGCATCGCCTCCGCCATGAAGGGCGTCGTCCTCGCCGGTGGAACCGGCTCGCGTCTCGATCCGCTCACCCGGATCACGAACAAGCACCTCCTGCCGGTGGACGACCGCCCGATGGTCATGCACGCGATCGAGGCGCTTCGCGAGGCCGGTGTCACGGAGCTGATGGTCGTCACGGGCGGCGACCACGTGAAGGACTTCCACGGCCTGCTCGGCGACGGTCTCGCGTACGGCAAGCAGGAGCGCGCCGGGGGCATCGCCGAGGCGCTCGGGCTCGCCCGGGACTTCAGCGACGGCGACCGGGTCGTCGTGATGCTGGCGGACAACATCTTCGGCGGCCCGATCACCCAGACCATCCGGAACTTCGGGGAGCAACGAGAGGGCGCGCGCGTCCTCCTGGCGCACGTGCGGGAGACGGAGCACCTCCGCCACCTGGGCGTGCCGCGCATCGAGGACGGACGGATCGCAGAAATCGTCGAGAAGCCGGAGGAGCCTCCCGGACTGTTCGCCGTCACCGGGCTCTACTGCTACGAGGCGGACGTGTTCGACGTCATCGCCGAGCTCGAGCCCTCTGGGCGTGGCGAGTTGGAGATCACCGACGTGAACAACCATTACGTCCGCGCGGGGACGCTCGAGTTCGACGTCTTCGAGGGCTACTGGGGCGACGCCGGCGAGTCGATCGACGCCTACTACGAGGTGATCGAACGCGTGCGGAGGCCCCATTTCACGTCCGATCGCCTGCGGCCGACTCCGCTGCGCCGCTTCGAGGACGAACGTGGTTGGCTGACGGAGATCGCCCGCACGAGCCTCCTGCCGAAGCCGATCCGGCAGACGAACGTCTCCTTCTCGCGCAAGGGGACGATCCGCGGGCTGCACTACCACGAGCGCGGGCAGGACGACCTCTTCGTCTGCTTGCAGGGGAAGGCGCGCGTCGTGGCGCTCGACCGTGACACGGGCGAGACGTTCACCGAGGACATCGGGGACGGCAACTTCGCTGCGGTCTACGTGCCCGGCAATCTCGCGCACGGCTTCGAGGCGTTGACCGACGTGCTGATGCTCTACCACGTCACCGAGGAGTACGACCCGGCCGATCCCGACGAGCACCAGCTGCCGTGGGACGACCCACGCGTGGCCCATCTCTGGAGCACGACATCGCCGATCCTGTCCGAACGAGACCAGACCAGCGAATCCTGATCACCGGGGCCGGCGGCCAGCTCGGCCGTGCGCTGGCGACCGAGTTTCCCGGTGCGGTCGCACTGAGTCGTGCCGACTGGGACGTGACGTTCCCTCCGCCGCCGCTCGAGCCGGCGGATGTAGTGCTGCACGCGGCGGCCTGGACGGACGTCGACGGCGCGGAAGACGAGCCGCAGGAGGCTGCTGCAGTCAACGTCGGCGGCACGCGCCACGTGGCGGAGCTGGGTGTTCCCCTCGTGTACTTCTCGACCGATTACGTCTTCGACGGCCGCAAGGGCGAGCCGTACGTCGAGTCCGACGCGCCGAATCCGCTCTCCGCCTACGGTCGGACGAAGGTGTACGGCGAGGGCGCCGCGGGCGACAGCGCGTGGATCGTTCGCAGCTCGGGGCTCTACGGCCCGACCGGGAAGAACTTCGTGCGGGCGATGCTCGACCTGGCGCGTGAACGGGACGAGGTCGCGGTCGTGGACGACCAGCGCACGTCACCGACCTACGTGGGGCACCTCGCCCAAGCGACGCGTGAGCTCCTCGACCGGCCCTTCGGCATCTGGCACCTCGCAGCGGAGGGCGAGCCGACCTGGGCGGAATTCGCCGAGGCGATCTTCGAGGAAGCAGGCCTCGAAACGCGTGTGCGCCGGATCTCGAGCGCAGAGCTCGCCCGCCCGGCCGCGCGGCCCGCGTACTCGGTGTTGCGAAGCGAGAAGGCCGCGCCGGCCCTACCGCATTGGCGGGAAGGCCTGCGCGCCTGCCTCAACCTGATCGCTTGAGCTTGCCGGCGGTGAAGCCGCCTGTCCGCGCAGCGGACCAGTGGAGGGGGTCTGGGGAACCGGGAGGTTCCCCCAGGTACCTAGCCGGACCGCTTCAACTTGCCGTGTTTCTTCGCGTGCAGCTCGCCGCGGCGGAACACCCAGATGCCGAGCGGCACCGAGATGACGCCGATGATCACCATCGGCCAGATGTCGCCCCAGACGGCACCGACGCTCGCACCGTCGAGGATTGCCGACCGCTCCCCGCGGAGCGCGTACGTCGCCGGCGAGATCTTCGACAGCCACTGCATGAACTCGGGGAGCACCGAGACCGGGTAGTAGACGCCCGACACGACGAGCATCAGCCCTTGCGCGACGTAGCCGAACTGCGTCCCCTTCTCCGGTGAGATGAGCGGAAGAACGGCCGTCATCATCCCGATCCCGACGAACGAGACCGATGCGACGGCGATCAGCACGACTGCGGTGAAGAAATTCGCGTTCGGCATGTGCAGCCCGAAGAAAGCGGCGATCGCGACGAAGACGATCGACGCGCGAACGATGCCGTAGCCGATAGCGAAGATGCCGGTGCCGAGCAGGTGCGTCGCACGGGTGAGCGGCGCCATGAACGTGTACTCGATCGTGCCCTCCCAACGCTCCCAGGCGACCGTCTCGATCAGCAGCTCGAACACGATGCCGAGGTACGACCACATCACCGCGCCGATCAGGAGGATCGTCGTCAGCCGGTCGATGTCGACCGAGCCGCCTTCCGCGACGACGCCCTTCGCGATGAACACGATCGTGAGCGTGTTCGCAGCCGTCCAGAAGAAGAACGCGATCTCCCACCACGCGTAGCGCTTGATGAGGTACCAGTTGCGCTCGACCATTCCGTAGAGGCCGATGAACTCGTGGCGGAGCCCGCCTGCAGCTTCAGCTCTCATGCGAACACGCCCCTTTCGTCGCTCCGCTGCGCTTCGCTCCCACGAGGGAAACCATGTTTCCCTCGTGAGCTCCCTTCTTCAGGGATCGCTTCGACCCGCGCGCCGCTGAGATCGCCGCGCGTGCCGAAGAGTGAGTTGCGGGAAACCTCCCGGTTTCCCGGAGCCCTTCCCGAGAAAGAGGTGTGCCCGCTCACGCGAACACACCTCTTTCCGCGTCTTCGTCCTTCTCGTCCTCGAACGTCCGGCCTGTGGCGGCGAAGAAGGCGTCCTCGAGCGTCTCCGCTCCGTACTGCTCCTTCAGCACCTCTGTCGGATCGAGTGCGATCAGCCTGCCGCGGTCCAGGATGCCGACGCGGTCAGCAAGCACTTCCGCCTCGCGGAGGTCGTGCGTGCAGAGCAGGATCGTCGCGTCGTGCGTCGTCCAGACGTCACGGATGAAGTCCTGTACCTCGAGCTTCGAACGTGGATCGAGCCCGGTCGTCGGCTCGTCGAGCAGGAGTAGGACGGGTGAGGTCAGCAGAGCCCGCGCGAGGGCGACCTTCTGCTGCATTCCGCGCGACAGGTTCTCCATCGCCTCGTGTCGGCGGCCGATCGGGAAACCGACGCGCTCCAGGATCTGGGGAATGGACTTTTTCGTCGCGCTCGGCGGGATGCCGTAGAACCGCGCCGCGTAGGCGAGGTTCTCCTCCGAAGACATTTTCTTGAAGAACGAGGCCTCGACCGAGACGCGGTTCACGAGCCGCTGCACGGCGCGGGACTCCTTGACGACGTCGTGGCCGAAGATCGTCGCGCTGCCCGCATCGGGAAGGAGCAGCGTCGAGAGCAGCCGGACCAGCGTTGACTTGCCCGAGCCGTTCTGGCCCAGGATGGCGACGCACTCGCCGCGCTCCATCGTGAAGGTCACGTCCTCGAGCGCCGCGACGCGCTTCCGCCTCTTGCGCAGGTGTGTCCGCGTCGCATCGCGGCGGAAGAACTCCTTGCGCAAGTTGTCGACTTCTACTGCGAACATCTGAGGCTCCTACGAATTCGGCGGAACACGGGTACGCGCAAGACACCTGTTAGCGCAGGCGGCGCATGGGACGTGCAGATTCAGCCGAAGTGGAGCAGCATCGACAAAGACCGTAGCAGCCGTGTCAAGCGTTGCTCTGGTCGAGGTCGTGGATCACGAAGAGCGGCTCGCCGTTCTGTGAGCTCGTTCGTGCCTGCGCGGTGAGCTTGTCGAGGTCCGGATACTCGACGACCTCGGGTGAGACACGAATGCCGGCGACGACATAGCGGACAACGTCCTCGCTGTCGTTACGCAGGCCGTGTGTGCCGTCGGGCCCGACCGGGAAGTGCACGACTTCGCCCTCGGCAACCTGACGCTCGCCCTCCGGTGTGCGGAGTGTGGGGCGTCCCTTCAGCACGATCAAGAGCTCCTCGGAGCCGTGGTGGAAGTGGTAGACGACCGAGTTGCCCGGCCCCAGCTCGTAGAGGCTCGCGCCGAGCTGCGGCCCGCGCTCGACGAGCCGCTTCGACTTCGCTCCGCCGCCCGACCAGTCGTCCGTCGCATCCCACTCGCTGCGGAAGACGTTCGTCAAGCGGCGGCCGGTGGATCCGGGTCGGGATCGTCGTAACGCTCGTCGGGCGCCCAGACGTGCGCGACGAGGCGGAGGCGTTCGAGCCGGCGCTCCTCCCGCTCGAGCTCCGGCGATTTCGCATCCTCGGTTGTCGTCGGGTCTTCGCTCATGCCGGCGAGTCTACGGCATATACATGCCAGGTTCTGTCATGTATGTTCCCGCTCGATGCGGGCAACGCGGCTGGTGTCGCTGCTCCTCCTCCTGCAGCTGCGGGGGCAGCTCACCGCGGCCGAGCTCGCCGAGCACTTCGAGGTCTCGATCCGCACGATTCACCGCGACGTCGAGTCGCTCGGAGCCGCCGGTGTTCCGGTCGAGGCGTTGCGCGGGCCCGCAGGCGGCTATCGGCTGTCCGGCGGCTACCGGACGAAGCTCACCGGGCTCACCGCGGCCGAGGCGGAGGCGCTGTTCGTCGCGCCGGCGCCGGCGGCCGAGCTCGGCCTCGGCGGTGTGCTCACGAACGCCCGTCTGAAGGTCCTGTCCGCGCTGCCGCCGGACTTGCAGGAGCGGGCGAGCCGCGCGGAGCGGTACTTCCATCTGGACACCCGTGGCTGGTTCCGGGCCGAGGACACCGTCCCACACCTGCCGACGATCGCAGCCGCGACCTGGCAGGGCCGGCGGCTGAGCGCGCGCTACCGGGAGGGAAGCAGGGTCGTGCAGCGCACGCTCGATCCGCTCGGGCTCGTGCTCAAAGGCGGTGCCTGGTACCTCGTCGCGCATCGCAGTGCCGGCATGCGCGTCTACCGCGTCTCGCGCTTCGCCTCGGTGCGGGTGCGAGAGGACGGCTTCGAGCGGCCGGAGGGCTTCGAGCTCGCGTCGTACTGGGACGAATGGTCGCGGAGCTTCGAGGCGTCGCGCCCGCAGGTCGAGGTGAAGATCCGCGCGAGTGAGCTCGTTCGCCGCTTCCTCCCCGGTGAGCTTCACGGCGAGGACGGCGTCTACGTCGTGGGCTTCGAGAACCTCGACGAAGCCTTTCGCGAGCTGCTCAAATTCGGTCCCGACGCTGAGGTGCTCGAGCCGGCCGAGCTGAGGGAGCGGGTCGCAACGGCCGCGGGCGAGGTCGCCGCCCTCTACGGGGCTTGACCTCCATCCGCCGCGACCACTAGGGTGAAGTCAGGTTGTCCGCCGCCGAAGGTGGGCGCCGAGGCAATGGAGCCTCAGGACTCGGCGAGTCCTGGGCTCTTTTTTTGTGGTCCCGATTCGGAAGGAGCGGCATGTCAGCGGAAGAGACGAAGCACTACCTGGCGAACGGGCAGGCGACCGCCCCGGACGCGCGCGAGGCCCTCGAGTGGGCACGCGAGACGACCGCCCAGATGGTCGACCTGAAGTTCTGCGACCTGCTCGGGACGTGGCAGCACATGACGCTGCCGATCCGGGCGTTCGACGAGTCCGCGTTCGACGACGGCCTCGGCTTCGACGGTTCGTCGATTCGCGGCTGGCAGGGGATCTCGGAGTCGGACATGCTGCTGATGCCGGACGCCGCTTCGGCGATCCTCGATCCGTTCACCGAGGCGCCGACGCTGTCGCTCATCTGCGAGATCGCCGATCCGATCACGAGGCAGCCTTACGCGAAGGATCCACGTCGCATCGCCAGGAAGGCAGAGGAATACCTCCGCTCCACGGGGATCGCGGACACGGCGTTCATGGGCCCCGAGTGCGAGTTCTTCATCTTCGACGAGGTCTCGTACGAGCTTGGCCCGAACCGCTCCCACTACTCGGTCGATTCGGGTGAAGGGCACTGGAACTCCGGCAAGCCCGGGCTCGGCTACACGGTGCGCGAGAAGGAGGGCTACTTCCCGCCTGCGCCGCATGACACGTTGCACGACCTGCGCACTCGGATGGTGCTGACGCTCGAACGGCTCGGGATCCCGTGCGAGTTCCATCACCACGAAGTCGCGTCGGGCGGCCAGTGCGAGATCGACCTCCGCTACCAGCCGCTGACGCGCATGGCCGATCAGGTGATGACCTACAAGTACATCGTCAAGAATGTCGCCCGCGCGGCCGGCAAGTCGGTGACGTTCATGCCGAAGCCGATCTTCGGCGACAACGGCTCCGGCATGCATACGCATCAGTCGCTGTGGAAGGAAGGGACGCCGCTGATGTCGGACAAGTCCGGCTACGCAGGGCTCTCGCAGCTGGCCCGCGCGTACATCGGCGGACTGCTGGCACACGCTCCCGCGCTGCTGGCGTTCTGTGCTCCGACGACGAACTCATACCGACGGCTCGTGCCCGGCTATGAGGCGCCCGTGAACCTCGTCTATTCGATGCGAAACCGCAGCGCGTGCATCCGTATCCCGATGTATTCGGACTCGCCGAAGGCGAAACGGATCGAGTTCCGCTGCCCCGATGCCGCGGCGAATCCGTATCTCGCGTTCTCGGCGATGCTGATGGCCGGGCTCGACGGGATCCAGAAGGGCCTCGATGCCGGCGAACCGGCGGACTGGGATCTCTTCGAGGAGGACCGGGGCGTCGCGCAGGTGCCGGGCTCGCTTGCGGAGGCGCTCGAGGCGCTCGAGCACGATCACGAGTTCCTGACGGCGGGCGGTGTCTTCAGCGAGGACCTGATCCGCACCTGGATCGATTACAAGCGCGAGAACGAGGCGGACGTCGTGCGGCTCCGCCCGCATCCCGCGGAGTTCTCCCTCTACTACGACTGCTAGCTGCTGTGCTGGAGCTGAAAGCCCGACCCACGGACACGCTCGCCGAACCACCGTCGGTCGAGCTCCGGCCGCTCCAGCCCGACGACTGGGAGGCCGTCGCGGAGATCTACTGGGACGGGATGCGAGCGGGGCTCGCGACCTTCCAGACGGAAGTGCCCTCGTGGGACGCGTGGGATGCGGCGCACCTGCGCGGGCACCGGCTCGTCGCCGATCTGCTCGGTGAAGTGGTCGGCTGGGCCGCCCTGTCGCCGGCGTCGACGCGGCGCTGCTACGCCGGCGTCGTCGAGAACAGCATCTACGTCGCGCAGGGCGCCCGTGGCCTCGGGATCGGCCGCGCCCTGCTGGCGGCGCTGATCGCCGGCGCGGAGCGGGCGGGGATCTGGACGATCCAGACGTCGATCTTCCCGGAGAACCGTGCTTCGCTGGCATTGCACGAGCGTTGCGGGTTCCGGGTCGTCGGGACTCGTGAGCGTGTGGCAAAACGAGACGGCATCTGGAGAGACACCGTGTTCCTCGAGCGGCGAAGTCCGGTGATCCCATGACCAAGGTCGAAGCCGTCGTGATCCGCGAGCGTGTGGAGACCGTTATCGACGCGGTCGAGCACGCGACAGGACACATAGGCGTAACGGTGATCGAGGCCATCGGTCATGGACGTCAGCGGGGGGTCACGCATGAATATCGCGGGCGCATCTTCGAGTCGCGGTTCCTGCCCAAGGCGCACCTCACGTTCATCGTCGAGGACGAGCTCGCTGATGCAGTCGTCGAGGCGATCGCGGACTCTGCACGCAGCGGCAACGAATCCGGCGACGGCCTGGTGTGGACGTCGACGGTCGACAACGTCACGCACAACCGGACGGGCACCAAGCTCGAGAAGGAGGTGGAAGCCTAAATGTCCAACAAGGATCTACTGATCGCGGCGAACACGATCTGGGTCGTCCTCGCGGCGATCCTCGTGATGTTCATGCAGGCCGGCTTCGCCTTCCTCGAGGCCGGGCTGACGCGAATGAAGAACGCGGCGCACATCGCCGGCAAGAACGTCCTGATTTTCGCCATCTGCTCGCTCGTCTATTACGCAGTCGGCTTCGGAATCGCCTTCGGAGACGGCAACAGCTTCATCGGGACGAGCGGCTTCTTCCCCTCGAGCAATGAGCTGCTCGCGATCGGCCAGGCGCCCTATTCGTTCTTCACCGGCATCCCTGCCGCCAGCGGCTATCTCTTCGAGGTCGTCTTCGCGGGCGTCTCGCTCGCGATCGTTTGGGGTGCAATGGCCGAAAGGGCGAAGCTGTGGGTCTACCCAGTCTTCGGCGTGGTCTTCACGCTTATCTACTCGGTGACGTCGCACTGGATCTGGCACGCAGGCGGCTGGTTGTTCGGCAAGGGCATGCAGGACTTTGCCGGCTCCACGGTCGTGCATTACCAAGGAGCACTTGCCGCACTTGCCGGCGCGCTCCTGCTCGGGCCACGGATCGGGAAGTTCGGTCGTGACGGACGTGCGAACCCGATTCCGGGGCACAACATGCCGTACGCAGTCCTCGGGACGATCATCCTCTGGTTCGGCTGGTTCGGATTCAACCCGGGCTCGACGTTGGGTGTCGTTACCGGCGATCGCATCGGCTACTTCGGCTACGTCGCACTGACGACGAACATCGCCGCTGCAGCCGGCGCAGTCGGCGGCCTCGCGAGTGCCTGGTGGATTCTGCGCAAGCCCGACATCTCGATGATGCTGAACGGCGTCCTCGCCGCGCTCGTCGCGATCACGGCCGCGTCGGGTTTCGTGGCGCCGTGGGCCGCGATCGTGATCGGCGCAGTATCGGGCTGGATCGCTGTCGCAGGCGTCCTGTTCGTCGAGCGGATCGGCATCGACGATCCCATCGGCGCAGTCGCCGTGCACGGAATGTCGGGTGTTTGGGGAACCCTCGCGACCGGTATTTTCGCGGTGCCGGCACTGGCGTCCAATCTTGCGACCGGCAGGGGCGGGCTCGTCTACACCGGCTCGTTCCATCAGCTCGGCGTCCAGGCCCTCGGCCTCGTCACCGTGGGCGCGTTCACGTTCTCCGCGTGCTTCGGCTCGCTGTGGGTGATGAAGCGAGTGTGGGGGATCCGTGTCGAGACGGAAACGGAGACGGCTGGTCTCGACGTCTCGGAGCACGGCATGTGGGGCTACCCCGAGTTCTACATTCCGGTTCCCGGTGGCTATGGGACCGAGGCGCACGGTCATCTCGGCCTCTCGCACGGGCACGCGCGCACGGCGCCTGCTCCCGCCGTGCCCGGCGCTGCGCCCGAGCCGGCGCCCGGCTAAGCGGAGGCGACTTCGAGGGCGTCGCGCTCAGCGGCGCCCTCGAGTGTTCGCGGAATGACGCGCCAGAAGAGCTGCTCGGCCTCGTGCCAACGCTCGAGGATGGCTAGGGCGCGACCAGACCGTGTGTGGTGAACGTGGGCTTCGAGCAGGGCCCGCAGTTCCTCTCCGGCGTAGCGCTCCGCGACAACGAGCTGGGTGTTGAGGCGAAGCGGGAGCCGGCCGGCCGCGTCGAGGACGTAGAGCTCGCCGCCGCTCATTCCCGCGCCGGCATTCAATCCGACCTCCCCGAGCACGACCACTCTCCCGCCTGTCATGTACTCGCACGCGTGGTCGCCGACGCCCTCGACGACCGCCGTCGCGCCAGAGTTGCGCACCGCGAAGCGCTCGCCTGCGCGCCCGCTCGAGAACAGCTCCCCGCCGGTCGCACCGTAGAGCGCCGCGTTGCCGAGCAGGACCGGGTCGCCGGCATCGTCGCAAGGAGGCAACACGACGATCCGGCCGCCGCTCATTCCCTTGCCGACGTAATCGTTTGCCTCGCCGACCACGTCGAGCTCCACGCCGGCGGCCAGGAAGGCGCCGAAGCTCTGCCCGGCAGAGCCTTCGAACCGCGCCCGCACACGGCCGGGCGGAGGGCCGGCTCCAAAACGTCGGCCGATCTCGACACCGAGTTGGGCACCGACCGTCCGGTCCCGGTTCCCGATCGAATAGCACAGCTCGACGAGACGATCTTCCTCGAGCGCTGCGGCGGCGTCGCCGGCCAGTCGCTGCCCGAGCTCTCCGCCTTCAGCGCAGGGCTGTGCCTCGCCGGTGAATCCCCCCGGGCAAGCGTCAGTCAGCCTGCGTAGGTCGAGAGAGCTGCTACGCCGCTCGTTCGTCTCGCGTCGGCGCAACAGGTCGGCGCGGCCGACGGCCTCGGCGAAGGTTCGCAGGCCGAGCGCTGCCAGGTACCGGCGGACTTCCTCCGCGACGAAGAGCAGATACCCCTGGACCGCCTCCGGGGTCGCGGTGAACTTCGAGCGCAGCTCGGGCCGCTGCGTTGCGATCCCGACCGGGCAGGTATCGAGATGGCACGAGCGCACCATCAGGCAGCCCTCCGCAATCAGCAGGGCAGTGCCGAACGCCACCTCGTCGGCGCCAAGGAGTGCGGCGACGATGACGTCACGCCCGGTCTTGAGTCCGCCGTCAGCGCGGAGGCGCACGCGACCGCGGAGGCCGCTCTCGACGAGAGTCCGCTGGGTCTCCGTCAGGCCGAGCTCCCACGGCACTCCCGCGTGTTTGATCGAGGCGAGCGGGCTTGCGCCGGTCCCGCCGTCGGCACCCGCGATGTGGATGACGTCGGCGAGCGCCTTCGCAACTCCCGCTGCGACGAGGCCGACGCCTGCTGACGCGACGAGCTTGACCGAAACGGCGGCAGCCGGGTTCGCCTGCTTGAGGTCGAAGACGAGCTGCGCGAGATCTTCGATCGAGTAGATGTCATGGTGCGGCGGCGGCGAGATCAGCTCGACACCGGCCTGTGTGTGTCTGAGTCGCGCGATCTCGGCGGTCACCTTGTGTCCGGGCAGTTGTCCGCCCTCGCCGGGCTTCGAGCCCTGTGCGATCTTGATCTGCAGCTCGTCGGCGTATGCGAGGTACTCGGGCGTGACCCCGAACCTCGCCGACGCAACCTGCTTGATCCGCGAATTGCGCTCGGTGCGGAAGCGAGCCGGATCTTCGCCGCCTTCGCCGGAATTCGAACGCGCTCCGAGCCGGTTGAAGGCGATCGCCACGGTTTCGTGGGCCTCGGCCGAGAGCGACCCGTGGGACATCGCACCGCTGGAGAAGCGCCGGACGATCGTCTCGACGGGCTCGACCTCGTCCACGTCGAGCGGCAGGCCGGTCGGCGCGAGCTCGAGGAGGTCGCGGAGCTCGAGCGGCGGGCGTGTGTTGACGAGATCCGCGAATCGGTCGTAGTCACGGCGCCGGAGAGCGTGCGCCGCCCGCTGCAGCGCGTCGACGACCGGCGGGGTCGTCGCATGCGGCTCACCGCCCTTGCGGTACTTGACGTAGCCGGGATTCTCGAGTTGCGACGAATTCAAACGGCGGAGGAGGGCTTCACGCTCGAGCTCGGCAAACCCGATGCCGCCGATCTCGGACGGGCTGCCGGTCAGGCAGAGGTCGACGACGTCGCGCGCCAGACCGAGTGCTTCGAAGAGTTGCGCTCCTCGATACGACGCGATGTCCGCGATGCCCATCTTCGAGAGGATCTTCAGTACGCCGTCCTCGACCGACTCGCGGAAGCGCAGCTGCGCTTCCGCCGGCGACGGGTGGTCGCCACCGAGCTTGTCCTCGGACGCGAGTGCCGCCACGGTCTCGAGCGCGAGCCGTGGACACACGGCGTCCGCGCCGTAGCCGATCAGGCAGGCGAAGTCGTGCGCCTCGCGCGGTTCGTCGGTGATGACGATGATCGACGTGGTCGTCCGCGCGCCCGCGGCGACGAGCCGCTGGTGGACGGCGCCGACGCCCAGCACCGGCGGAACGGACATCTCGACCCCTCGGTCGTCGAGGACGACCAGGCCGCCGCGGCTACTCAGTGCTTCGTCTGCCAGCCGCAGGCATGCGCGCTGAAGCCCTTCGCGCTCGTCGAAGGTGGCGTCGAGCACGACTGCCCGCCGGGCGAGCGCGAACGCCGCGGAGGGAAAGAGGAAGAAACTTTCGAGCTCGAGCAGCCGTGCCGAGCGCGGATGCTCGCCGACTAGCGGTGCTCGGGCACCGATCAGCGTCCGAAGCGACATGACCGATCGCTCACGAAGGTGGTCGATCGGGGGGTTCGTGACCTGCGCGAAGCGTTGACGGAGATAGGACGTCACAGGGCGCGCGCGTCCTGCGAGTGGCGGCAGCGCGGTGTCGTCTCCCATCGACGAGGTCGGCTCGTGACCGGTGGCCGCTGACGGGCGGAGGAGGAGGGAGAGATCCTCTCGTGTGTAGCCGGCCGCGGCCTGGCGCGCGGTCAAGCTTTCCGTCGGCGGGCTGACCGGTACGCCCGCGTCGAGGGGCTGCACGGTGGCGCGAAGCCACCGGGTGTACGGCCGCTTACCGGCGAGCCGCTGCTTCACCGCCGGGCTCTCCTCGATCCCCACCGCCGGATCGACGACGAGCATCTGACCCGGCCCGAGCCGGCCGCGCCTGATCTCAGCACCTGCGGGCAGAGAGAGGGCTCCCGCCTCCGAAGCACAGGCGACGAGACGGTCGTCGGCCACGGCGTAGCGGAGTGGACGCAGGCCGTTGCGGTCGAGGGTCGCGCCGACCACGCGCCCGTCTGTGAAGACGACACCGGCTGGGCCGTCCCACGGTTCGAGCAGCGTCGCGTGGTAACGGTAGAAGCTCCGGACCCGTTCGTCGAGCTCGGGATCCGCGTCGACCGCCTCCGGGATCAGCATCGCCGCCGAGTGGCGAATGTCCCTGCCGCCGCGGACGAGCAGCTCGAGCGCGTTGTCCAACAGCGTCGAATCCGAGCCGTCCTCCTCTAAGACGTGCCCCCGCGCCCGCATCCAGGCGACGTTTCCGTCGATCGAGTTGATCTCACCGTTGTGGCAGAGCAGGCGAAGAGGTTGCGCGCGCTCCCAGGACGGTGCCGTGTTCGTCGAGAAGCGCTGGTGGAAGATTCCGAACGGCACCGCGAGCGCCGGATCGCGCAGGTCGGGGTAGAAGGCCTCGAGCTGGTCCGCGGCGCAGAGCGCCTTGTACGTGACCGTGCGGAACGAGAGCGAGGCGACGTACGCGCCCGGCTCTTGCTGTACACGCCTGCGTGCGCGATAGGCACGTCCTTCCGCCTCGTCGAGCGAGACACCGAATGGCTGGAGCAGGACCAGCTGCTCGATCTGCGGCATCGACGCTCGCGCCTGCTCGCCGAGCACGGCAGGCACCGTCGGGACCGACCGCCAGCCGCCAAGCCCGAGTCCCTCGGCCACACAGGCCTCCTCGATCGCCGCGCGGGCCGCTTCGTCTCGAAGGAAGACCATTGCAAGACCGCACCAGGGCCCGGGAATCAGAGCGCGGGGGAGTGGGAGGAGGAGACCTGCGCCGTCACCGGTCAGCCGATCGGCGCCGATCGCGCCGCGATGGCGCATTCGTGCCAGCCCTTCGAGCAGCCCGTCGACGATCGTGCGCGAAGCACGGCCGCTCGCATCGGCGAGGAAGCCGATGCCGCAGGCGTCACGTTCGCGGCGGAAGTGGTCGGTTGACGGTTGCACGGCGTGCACCCCTCGTTGGAGTGTGGACTTCCCGCCTGCTGTTGCGACCTAGCCGGCGTCGGCGGAGGAACGAAACGCCGGCTAGCGCGTAAGGACGCGCAGGCCGAGCGTAAAGAGGGTGATGCTGCTCCTCGGCGCGCGTACCATTGATGCCCGAGACTAGTAGAGCCGCCGGATGACAGCAAGGGTTATCTTCTCGCGCGTCTAGATGACGAAGCGCTGCCCGTAAGCCGCCAGGTCGCGGCGCCCCTCGCCACCTGCCGGTGGAAGCCGAAGCGAGCTGATAGTACGATCGCTCCGTGGTCCGAGGCACACTCGCTGCGCTCGCGGTGGCGCTCTTTCTCGCCGCGCCTGCGAGCGCCGCGCAGCCGTACCACGTGAGCTACCACGCCTTCGCGCTGCCGAAAACGGGCGTGACGTTCGACAACGCTCCCGGGGGCGTGTGGACGTCGCCCTGGTTCCAGACGGGCTTCGGGTTCACCGAGCTCGTGTCGTCATGGAACGCCGACACGCCCGCGGGCACATGGATCCAGATCGACATGCACGCGACGACGGATCGTGGCACGACGACCAAGTGGTACACGATGGGCCGCTGGGCGTTCGGCGACGGCGACATCCAGCGCACGTCGGTCGGTGGGCAGGGTGACGCCGACGGCTTCGTCTCCATCGACACCTTCTTTGCGAAAGATCACCCGCTGACGTCGTACCAGCTGCGCGTCACGCTCTATCGCGTCGCAGGCTCGTCGGCGACACCACGCCTGACGCGGATCGGCGCAGTTGCGTCGGATCCGATCAACTCGAACCCGTACGTGCCGAGCGCGACGACGATGACGAAGGCGATCGACCTGCGCGTGCCGTCGTATTCGCAGGAGATTCACGCCGGTGAGTACCCACAATTCGACGGCGGCGGCGAGGCGTGGTGCAGCCCGACCTCGACGTCGATGGTCGTCGCCTACTGGGGCCGCGGTCCGGCGCGGAGCGATTACGCCTACGTGTACGGGGACTACCCGAACGTCATCGACCCGTGGGTCGACTACGCGGCCCGTTACACGTTCGACTACCACTACAACGGCGCGGGCAACTGGCCCTTCAACACCGCGTACGCCGCGCACTTCGGGCTCGAGGCCGAGGTGACGCAGCTGCACTCGCTCGCGGAGGCGGAGCAGTTCATCAAGGCCGGCATCCCGCTCGTCGCCTCGATCGCGTTCCAGCCGAACAAGCTCGACGGCTTTCTCTTCCGCGGTACCGATGGGCATCTGCTGGTGATCGGAGGCTTTACAGCGGGAGGGGACGTCATTTCCTACGACCCGGCATCGGCGAGCGACGCGACCGTACGCCACGTCTACAACCGGGCGCAGTTCGAGAAGGCTTGGATGTCGGCGTCCGGCGGGATCGTGTACGTGGTCCATCCGGCCTCCGTGCCGCTGCCGCCTTCGAGCGGCAACTGGTAGCCCTGCGCTACCAGTTCGTCGACTGCCGCTGGGAGCTCGGTAAGCCGGGACGCGGGCGCGAGCTCTACGGCGCCGGACACATTCCGGGCGCCAGCTTTCTCGACGTCGACGCAGACCTCGCTGCGCCGCCAGGCCTGCGGGGAAGACATCCGTTGCCGGAGCAGGACGAGTTCACGCGCGCAGCCGGACGGGCAGGCATCGGTGACGGGGTCTTCGTCGTCGCCTACGGCAACGTGGGCGGCGCGGAACGTCTGTGGTGGCTGCTCCGCCACTTCGGCCACGACGCGTGCGCCGTCATCGAGCTCGAGGGCTGGCACGGCCCACTCACGACGGGCGACGAGGAGATCGAGCCGGCAGAGCTCACCGCCCGCCCGCGTGACGACGACACGATCGAGGCCGGCGAGCTCGAGCGCCGCCGCGGGGAGCTCGTCGTGGTGGACGCGCGGCTTGCACCGCGCTGGCGTGGCGAGCCGAATCCGATCGACAAGGTCCCGGGGCGAATTCCGGGCGCCCTCAACGCACCGTGGAACGAAACGCCCCCTGAGCTACCGGAGGGCGAGGTCGTCGCCTATTGCGGTTCGGGGGTCACGGCGTCCGTTCTCCTCCACCGCCTGCACCTCGCCGGTCGCGAGGGCAAGCTCTACCCCGGCTCGTGGAGCGAGTGGGAGCAGCTCGGCCTGCCGGTCGAGCGAAGCTAGGCGGTCGACGTGGCGGCGCTGCCGAAGTGCGCGAGGTACGGCTGCCAGCCGTTCGGGATCTTCGGTGCGGCTAGGCGGATGAAGAGCACAGGGGCCGGCGCCTTCGGGGGATGCACGAGCTCCATGCGCGCCTCCTCCAGCGTCCGGTTTCCCTTCTGATGGTTGCACGGCGCGCACGCCGTGACGACGTTCTCCCAAACTGATTCGCCGCCTCTCGATCTCGGGATCACGTGGTCGAGCGTCAGCCGCCCCGCGGTTGTGCCGCAGTAGACGCAACGCCACCCGTCGCGGGCGAAGAGCGCCCGCCGCGAGATCTTTCGCTGCACCGCACGCGGCACGCGGACGTAGGCGACGAGCCTGATCACGTGCGGCCAGGGATACGTGTCGGTAGCAGAGTGCAGCGGCTGGTCGAGCTTCTCGATCACCTCGGCCTTCCCCTTGAACACGAGCACGTGGGCACGCCGCACGGATGTCACATTCAGCGGCTCGAAACTTGCGTTCAAAACCAGAACCTGCTGCATCTGGCCCGAAATGTAGCTGAGGGACAGGTGCCAGAGGGCTGATGCGAAATTCGGCGGAATTTCACATCAGGCCTCTAGCCCGCCATTGCCCGCTCGACGGCCTCCTGCTCCTCCGGGGAGAGAGCGACTGAAGGACGGCCGTGATCGAGCTCCTTCACGTAGATCCGAGCGTAGTCCCGGCCCTGGATCGCGCTGAGCACGACACCACTTCGCCCGGCGTCGAGTAGCGCGATCGACGCCGACTGCTGGCCTCCGGCTCCTTCATAAGCGTCGTAGCGGACGAGTGAGGTCTTCGAGACCGCGGTGTCGACCCGGCGGTCGACCCGCGAGAGGCCCGCGGCGATCTCGTCCACTGCTCGGTGCAGGTCGTCGATCCGGCCCTGCAGCGAGACCGCGAAGTCGACCAGATCCTCCTTGCCGCCTCCGAGCAGGACACGCTGTGCTGCCCGCACCTTCTGCAGCTTCCACCACGCGAGCGCCGCCACGATCAGCGCGAGCGACGCGACTGCGCAGGCTGCGATCGCGATCCACTCCGCGGTCGTCAGGGAAATCGGCTAACCCCCGAGCGAGAAGATGACCTTGTACTCGGCCGTGTTGTTCGACACCGTCGTCTCGCCCGGCACCGGCTGGACGTCGACCTTCACGGTCGTCGGAAGACCGAACAGGCCGTTGATGTCGATGTTCGTGAACGTCACCGTCTTCGTCTGACCCGTGTTGATGACGTCGATCTTCATCCGCTTGACGATCGACTTCGGCGACTTCTGGATCGTCAACGTGACGCCGACGTTCGTCTCCTGGAAGTTGCCCGAGTTCATGACGGCGACCTGGAACGCAAGGTCGGTCGACGCCGTGATCTCGTTGTCGCTCGCCGCGCCCCCTGGGTTGAGCCTCTTCCCGTCCGGCAGTGCCGTCACGGACACGAGCGCGCTGCCGTGCTTGCCACCGGGTGTGCCGCCGGTCGCGGCTCCGTGCACACGGCGCCAGACGTCGGCCATCGCCTGGGTGCTCGCGAGATCGGGATTCGAGAAGATGTTCGAGTCGGGAACGCCGCCGATGTCGGTGATGTTCTGGTGGGCGAGCTCGAGGCGTGTCGGCTCTCTGAAGTAGAAGTCCCAGTTCACGTCGCTCGCGGCGAGGAGCCGCGCCTGATCGGCGATGAGGCGGCCGGAGGTGTTCGCATCCTTCGCGGTCGCCGTCTGGCGGAAGGCGTCGGCCAGCCGGCTGAGCCCGCTCGCACGCAGCTTCAGCACTTCGATCAGGTGCGCTTGCTCGACGCGGAGCGGCCCCGGTGGGTTGAGCTGCGTGGCCTGTGCGACCACTTGCTGCTGCTGAACCGCGAGCCCGCTGATCTTCGACTCGAGGTCGGTCTCCTTGATGCCGGTCGCTGACAGCGCCTGGTTCAGGAGCTTGCCGATCTGATCGGATCGCTGTGCGATCGAGCGGACGTCCACGATGTAGGCCTGGTACTTGTCGTGCTTGCTGCTCGAGGCACAGCTGCGAATGCCGACGACGAGCAGGACGGCAGCGAGGATCAGGAAGGCGATCAGCCCGGCCAGACGGAGCATGGGGATCAGCCCCTGAGGCGTCCGGACCGGACGGCGCGGACCGCTGGGCGGCGGCCGCCGCGGCGTGCGGACGCGCTCCGTCGCCTCCTCGGTCTCCGGCTCGTCGAAGAAGTCGAACTCGATGTCTGAGTCGCGCTCGGTCATAGGGGCCCGCCAGCTAGATCATCACAGCCGAAGCGGCGTTCACTCTAACCCGTACGTCCGCCGTTCCCGGCGGGTGAAGGACTTGTCCGCGCCCCCGCCAACCCTGGAGAGCCGGTGTCGAACGCTGCCTCAGCCCTTGTCCAGAGCGACCTCGTTCTCGGCCGCTACCGGCCGCTGAGGCCCCTGGGGAGCGGCGGCTCCGGCTCGGTCTGGCTCGCCCGCGACGAGCAGAACGGGCTCGATGTGGCCCTGAAGATCGTGCCGCGGGAGGGTAAGGCGGCGTCCCGAGCCGAGCGGGAAGCCGAGGCGGCCGCGCGCCTCCGTCATCCTTCCTGTCAGCGCGCCTACGGCTTCGGCCGCGACTCGCAGCACGTCTACATCGCCTACGAGTACGTCCCGGGCCGCACCTTCCGCGAGGCTTTGCGAAGCGGCGAGCTCGACGACGCGTCGGCGATCGAGGCTTCGGCCCAGGTCCTCGAGGCCCTGGCGCACGCTCACGGGCGTGGGATCGTCCACCGTGACGTCAAGCCGTCGAACGTTCTGCTGGCAGAGGGCCGCGGGGTCCACGCGAAGGTGCTCGACTTCGGCCTCGCCCAGATCCAGGAGGCGGAGACCCTGACCGCCCAGGGCGACGTGCCCGGGACGCTCGCCTACATCGCGCCCGAGCGTCTTGCCGGCGCGCTCACCACCGAGGCCGCCGACATCTGGGCGGTGGGCGTGATGCTCTGGGAGGCACTCGCCGGGCGCCATCCGTTCTGGCGCAGCTCGCTCCTCGAGACCGCGCGTGCGATCGAGGAAGGCGCTCCCGGCCTCGAGACGCTGCGTCCCGACCTGCCGAAGCCGATCATCGCCGCGGTCAACCAGGCCCTCGATCTCGACCCGGCCCGGCGGCCGACTGCAGCGGTGCTTGCGGGCGCGCTCCGGCTCGGCGGGCGGAAGCGACGCGTCCGCAAGGGCGGGGGTCAGACCCTGGCTGTTCCGGCCGCGGTGCCTCGCCTCGTGCCTGCCGTCCTCGCCGCCCTCGTGGCGGGCTGGACGGCGTGGGTGCTCCCGTTCTTCCCCGCCGGCTGGTCGCTCGGGCTCGGCGGGCTCGCCGCGGCTGCAACGCTCCTCGACGCTCGACTCGGGCTCGCCTTCGCGCTCGCCGTGCCAGTCCTGCCGCTGGGGAACATCGCGCTCGGCCTCGCCGTCGTCTACGGGTGCCTGGCCGCAGCGCTTCTCGCGGTGATGTGGCGCGAGCCCGAACGCGGCCTCCTCTTCTCCCTCGGCGGGCTGCTGGCGCCGATCTCCGCACTCGCCCTCTTCCCGCTGGCCGCTCTTTCCGTCCGCTCCCCGGGCCGGCGCGCAATGCAGGCGGCGGCGGCCGTCCTCGTGGCCGGGGTCGTTGCCGGAATCCGCGGTGTTCCGCTCCCGTTCGACGGCGCCGCTCCGCCGGAGCTTGGAATCGCCGCGAGTGGCGACCCGTTCGCGGTCGTCTCCGCCCTCTGGGCTGCCCTCGTCGCCCAGCCGGCGCTCGCCGTCGAGACCCTGGTGCTTGCAGGCGTCGCGGCCCTGCTCCCGCTCGCTCGCAGCCGGGGGCTCTGGGGGATCGCCGCCCTCGGCGCCGCATTCCTGGTCGGGGCCGTGCTCCTTGCCCCCGGAGTGGCCGTCGCGCCGCTTGTCGTGGCCGTTTGGGCGACCTGTCTGGCGGTAGCGGTGCGTTAGCATCGCTTGCCGGGGTACTTCCCGGCCCATGGTCCTTCGCGCTATCGAACAGAAGATCGAGTCCCTCTTCGAGGGCATCTTCGGCCGAGCTTTCAGGACGAACGTCCAGCCGGTCGAGCTGGCGCGCAAGCTTGCCAAGGAGATGGACGAGCACAAGACGATCTCGGTCTCGCGCGTCTACGTCCCGAACGAGTACACCGTCTACCTCTCTCCTGACGACCGGGAGCAGTTCTCCGGCTACGAGGACAACCTGAAGGGCGAGCTCCAGGACTACCTCTCCGAGCACTCTCGCCGTGAGAACTACGCCTTGCTCTCGCCCGTGCGTGTCCTGATGGAGACCGACGCAGATCTCGACGTCGGTGAGTTCGGCATCGCGACGCGGATGGTGCAACCGGACCGCAGCGCCGCCGGCGAGCCTGCCGGAACCGTCGAGCCCGGGTCGACGATGATCTACAAGCCGAAGGTTCAGCCGCCGACGCAGGCGGTCAGCGCGGAGGAGCTCGGAGTCGAGGCGGAGCTCGTGACGCTGAGCTTCGACGGCACCCGTTACGAGGTGAAGCAGCGCCGCGTCGTCATCGGCCGTTCGCGCGACTGCGATATCCAGCTCTCCGACACGAACGTGTCGAGGCGTCACGCCGAGCTGCGCCAGGAGGGTGCGACCTACTGGATCGTCGACCTCGGGTCGACGAACGGCCTGGAGGTCAACGGCCGGCGAGTCAAGCGCGCAAAGCTCAGCGACGGCGACACCATCACCGTCGGGTCAACCGAGGTGACCTTCGGCCGGGAATCGGGATGATGGTCTTCGACTCGGTCGCGGTCGACGAGCTGTTGCTCGTCCTCAAGATCTCGTTCCTCGTCCTGCTCTACCTGTTCATCTGGCGGATCGTGCGAACGGCGAGCCGTGATCTGCGACTGCCGCAGGAGAGCTTCATCCTCGCTCCGTCCGCAGCTGCCGGCGTGCACGCGTCCAGACCCGGCCCGGTCACCGGCCGCCTCGTCGTCGTCAAGAGCGCGGATCTTCAGGACGGCGAGGGCTTCGAGCTCAACTCGGCGCAGCTGACGATCGGCCGCGGGAACCAGAACGACATCCCGATCGCGACCGACGAGTATGCGTCTGCGCGCCACGCGCGCTTCGAGCCGCGGCAGGACGGCGTCTGGGTCCAGGATCTCGGCTCGACGAACGGTACGTTCCTGAACGGCACGAGGCTCGACCGGCCGCGGCGCCTCGCGCAGGGCGACGTAGTCCGGGTCGGCGAGACCGACCTGAGGTACGAATAATGAGCGTCGCTCGCCTTCGGCTCGCTCCCGTGAGGGAAACCATGTTTCCCTCACGAGCTCCCTTCCTTAGGGATCGCCTCAGCCCCCGCGCCGCTGAGATCGCCGCGTGGGCCGAGGAGAACAGGAGGGGAAACCTCCCGGTTTCCCCCTTCGCCCCTTCCACCGCTCATCGAGCGGAGAGCGCCCGATGAGCTCCCTGGGACACGTCGGTGCGGTCACCGATCCCGGTCGCAAGCGCCGTCGCAACGAGGACGCCTACGTCGTCGAGCCCCCGCTCTTCGCCGTCGCCGACGGGATGGGGGGCGCGCAGGCCGGCGAGGTTGCCTCGCGGCTCGCGGCCGCGGCACTGAAGGAGAGCGGTGCGGACGAGGGGGGAGAGCAGCGGATCGTCGCCTTGATCCAGGAGGCGAACCGGCGCGTGTACGACCGCTCCAACCGCGATCCGAGCGCCTCTGGCATGGGGACGACGATGACCGTCGCGCTCGTCGAGAACGGGCAGGTCGCCTTCGGGCATGTAGGTGACTCGCGTGCGTACCTGATCCGCGCCGGCGCGATGGAGCAGCTGACGGAGGATCACTCACTCGTCGCCGAGCTGATGCGGAGCGGCAAGCTCTCGCCCGAGGAAGCGGAGAGCCATCCGCAGCGCTCCGTGATCACGCGCGCTCTCGGCACCGATCCCGACGTGGACGTCGACACGTTCACGATCGCGGCGGAGATCGGCGACGTCTTCCTGCTCTGCTCGGACGGCCTGACGACGATGGTGTCGAACGGGGCCATCCTCGACCTCGTCAAGCGCCACCGCGGCGACATGAACAAGACCCTCCGCGCACTCGTGCAGGCGGCGAACAGGGGCGGCGGGGAGGACAACATCACCGTGGTCGCCTTCGAGATCGCCTCAGAGCCGCTGACGCACGACGGCGAGACCCGCGAGCACGTGTTCGCCGGCGCGACCCCTGACGACGAGGACACGCTCACCGAAGCGGATGCCGTTCCTGCGGTCGACACTGCAGTCATCTCCGCGGAGGAGATCCAGGCCGAGCTCAAAGCGACGGAACGTCGAGAACGCGCGGTGCGGCGCCGCCATCTTCGCCGCCGGGCCCTCGCCTGGCTCGCGCTCCTCCTGATCGCCGCGGGCATAGCGTTGGCGCTCTACCTGAGGTTCTTGCGCTGAGACTGAGCATGCGCAACAGGGAGCTCGCGTTCCTGATCGTCGTGGGCGTGCTGACGGCGATCGGTTTCGCCAGTGTCTACATCGCCAGGCAGGACGTCGTCTCCACAGCGTCACTGACGTATGCCGGTTTCTTCTTCGCGTTGTACATCGCCGCGCACCTCGTCACGCGCTACACGGTCCCGTTCGCGGATCCATACCTGCTCCCGATCGCTGCCCTGCTGACGGCGATGGGACTGACGGAGATCTACCGGCTCAGGCCCGGCGACGCGTTCAGGCAGGCCATCTGGATTGTCGTCGCGGTCGCGCTCTTCGCGGCGACGCTCTTGCTGCTGCGACGGGACTACCGCCGCCTCGAGACCTACAAGTACCTCTTCGGCTTCACGGCGATCGGGCTGCTGCTGCTGCCGATCCTGCCGGTGCTGGGGCTGACCGTGAACGGCGCGCGCCTCTGGGTTCACTTCGGCGCACTGCGGTTCCAGCCCGGCGAGCTCGCGAAGATCATGCTGATCGTCTTTCTCGCCGGCTACATGCGCGAGAAGCGGGAGGTGCTTGCACAGGGGCGGCTGAAGGACTGGGGCCCGCTGCTCGTGATCTGGCTGCTCGCAATCCTCGTCCTGCTGGAGACCCGCGATCTCGGCGGTGGGCTTCTCTACTTCGGGATCTTTCTGGCGATGCTCTACGTTGCGACCGCGCGCATCGGCTACGTGGCCGTCGGCCTCGGCCTCTTCCTGATCGGCGCCGTCGGTGTGTGGAAGGTCACGCCCCACGTCCAGGACCGCGTGACGATCTGGCTGCACCCCTGGACGGTGCACAAGGTCTACTGCCCTCTTTCAGGGGAGCCGGCGCTGCGCCAGAACTGCCAGAGCTTCCAGCTCGTGAAGTCGCTCTACTCGATCGGCAACGGCCAGTTCGGCGGCACCGGTCTCGGCAAGGGCACGTTCGCGACGACGAGTGGCGTCCCGATCATCCCGGACCTGAACACGGACTTCATCTACTCGGCGCTTGCACAAGAGCTCGGACTGATCGGAGTCGCGGCCCTGCTGCTCGTTTACATGATCTTCGTGCTGCGCGGCATGCGGATCGCGTTGCTCGCACAGGACGGCTTCTCGAAGCTCGCCGCCGCGGGTCTGACGTTCGGCTTCGCGCTGCAGACGTTCATCATCGTCGGCGGAATCCTGCGCTTGATCCCGCTCACGGGGATAACCCTGCCGTTCGTCTCCTACGGCGGCTCGAGCGTCGTCGCCAACTTCCTGCTCTTAGCCGGGCTGCTCCTGATCTCGAACCGTGCGAACCGTGAGGCGTTGCGGTGAACAAGCAGGTCTCGCACATCGGCATCGCCGCGCTCGTCTTGCTCGCCGCGCTGATCGTCGCAACCACGTACTGGCAGACGTGGGCGAACGCGGGCCTGGCGAACCGGCAGGACAACGAGATCCAGCTCGTCGCGCAGTTCACGATCAAGCGCGGCAAGATCTACGCGTCCGACGGCCGCACGCTCCTCGCGACGAACGTGACCAGGAAGGTCGGCGGTCAGACGCTGTACTTCCGCCGCTACCCGACGGGGCCGCTCTTCTCCGACGTCGTCGGCTACTCGACGCAATCGCGGAACCGAACGGGCCTCGAGCAGTCGTACAACGACTTTCTCACCGGCTCGAACGCCAACCTCGACACGGTCTTTCGCTCCGCGCTCGACAAGCTGAAAGGCACGACCGTCACCGGGAACAACCTCGTGTTGACGATCCGGCCCGAAGCGCAGGCACTCGCATTGCGACTCCTGCGCGGCAAGTGCGGAGCCGTTGTCGCGCTGGATCCCACCACGGGGCGCGTGCTCGTGATGGCAACGAGCCCGACCTACAACCCGAACCTCGTCGAAAAGCGCTTTGGCCTCGCGACGCGGACGAACCTTCCTTGCGGCGCTCCGCTCGTGAACCGCGCGACCGCCGGCAAGTATCCCCCCGGCTCGACCTTCAAGATGGTCACTGCCGCAGCTGCGCTGGACACCGGCCGGTTCACGCCCGACTCGCCCTTCTACGATCCGGGTTACTGCGAGGAGTACGGCAAGCGGGTGCGGAACGCCGGTAACCCCGAGGCGCCCGAGACGTTCGGCAACGTGAACCTGTCGACGGGCTTCGAGCACTCGATCAACTCGGTGTTCTGCAACGTCGGCAAGACGCTCGGCGCGGGCGTCGTGCTCGACTACGCGAAGCGCTTCGGCTTCTATTCGCTGCCGCCGCTCGAGACGCCGGAGGGCGAACGCGTCGCGAGCGGGTTGTACGACCACGGACGACTGTTCGATCCGAAGCACCCGGACACGCAGGTCGACCCCGGCCGCCTCGCTTTCGGACAGGAACGTCTCGAGGTGACGCCGTTGCAGATGGCGATGGTCGCCGCGGCGATCGGCAATCACGGCGCGACCATGCGACCGCAGCTGATCGAGCGCGTCATCTCGCCGAGCGGCAAGACGATCACGCACCTGAAGCCCGACCAGCTCGGACGCCCGATCAAGCGGCAGACGGCCGACGAGCTCACGCGCTTGATGGAGCTCGTCGTCACCGGCGGGACCGGCACGGCAGCTCAGATCCCGGGTATCAGCGTCGCGGGGAAGACCGGCACCGCTGAGGTTGGGCGGGGCAACATCCACACGACGTGGTTCGCGGCCTTCGCGCCCTCGAATGCCCCGCGGGTCGCCATCGCCGTCGTCGTCGAGAACCAGCTGAACGGCTTCGGCGGGACGATTTCTGCGCCGATCGCCAAACAGGTGATGGAGGCGCTGCTCCGGTAGGGGCGAATCCCTACTCTGGATAGGCCCCAAATGGCGGTTTCCGACACCCTGATCAACACCCTCTTCGACGGGCGCTACCGCATCGTGCGCAAGCTTGGTATGGGCGGCATGGCGAACGTCTACCTCGCCGAGGACGAAGTCCTCGGTCGCCGAGTCGCGATCAAGATCCTGAACGACCGCCATGCGGGCGACGACCAGTTCGTCGAGCGCTTCCGCCGCGAGGCGAAGAACGCCGCCAGTCTCTCCCATCCGAACATCGTCTCGATCTACGACCGCGGCGAGGCGGAGGGCACCTACTACATCGCGATGGAGTATCTCGACGGGCGCTCCCTCAAGGAGCTGATCGTCGCGCGCGGACCGGCGCCGATCCACCTTGCAGTCGACTACGCGCGGCAGATTCTCGCTGCGCTGCGCTTCGCGCACCGGCACGGCATCGTGCACCGCGACATCAAGCCGCACAACGTGCTCGTCGACGGCGAAGGACGCCTGAAGGTGACGGACTTCGGCATCGCGCGCGCAGGCGCGAGTCAGATGACCGAGGCCGGCTCGATCATCGGGACGGCGCAATACCTGTCGCCGGAGCAGGCAAAAGGCGCATCGGTCGACCAGACCTCGGATCTCTATTCCGTCGGCGTGGTGCTCTACGAACTGCTCACCGGCGTCGTGCCGTTCAGCGGCGACACGCCTGTCGAAATCGCGATGAAGCACCTCTCGACCGTGCCGGAGCCTCCTTCGGCCAAGCGCGCGGACGTTCCGAGGGATCTGGACATGGTTGTGATGCGTGCCCTCGCGAAGGATCCCTCCGAGCGCTATCAGAGCGCCGAGGAGATGGACGCGGACCTGCGGCGAATCAACCGCGGCGTGGCGATCTCCCCGGTCACCGAGGAAGCGGCGACGGCGATCATCTCGCGCCCTCCGGCGGAGGTGACGGCGATCACGTCGCACGCGCCGCGTCCACCTGCGCCGTACGCACCACCGGCGGCGTACTACGACTACGACGAGCCGTCGCGCCGCGCGATCTGGCCCTGGCTCGTCGCGTTGCTGTTCGTCACGGCCGCGCTCGTCGGCGGGTACTTCCTCTACTCGCAGATTCAGGATCAGCTCAGCGGCTCGGAGACGGTCGCGGTCGGCAACTACGCCGGGCTCCGCGAGATCGCCGCCGTCAAGCTGATCTCTGACGCCGGCCTCCGGCCGAACCCGGTCCGGCAGCCGAATGCCGACCCTGCATACCCCGAGACGTACGTCTTTTCGCAGACGCCGAGACCTGGTGACCGAATCCAGAAGAACAACTTCGTCACGATCTACGTTTCGACCGGGCCGCCGAAGACAGCAGTGCCGAGCGTCGTGGGCGAGCAGATCGACCGAGCGTTGTCGGACCTTCAGGACGCGAAGCTCAAGGGACGGCCCGTCCAGGTTGAGTCGGACAAGCCGCAGGGCCAGGTGATCTCCCAGTCGCCGAAGGCGGGGGCTTCGGTCGCGGAAGGCACGCGTATCAGGCTGAACGTCTCGAAGGGACCCACGCCCGTCGCAGTCCCGAATGTCGTGGGCTCGACCTACGAGACCGCGAGCTCGATCCTCCAGGCGAAGGGATTCGCCGTCAGGCGGACGGACGTCAAGTCGGATCAGCCGAAGGACACGGTCATCGACATGACCCCGAGCGCGGGCACCCTGCAACCGCCGGCAGCGACGATCACTCTGACCGTCTCCAAGGGGCCGGCGACGTCCACGGTCCCGGACGTGACAACGCTCTCCCAGAACGACGCCCAGGCTCAGCTCAAGGCTTCGGGCTTCGGCGTGCACATCGTCACCCAGCCGGTGACAGACCCGAGCCAGGACGGGATCGTCCAGACCCAGGATCCACCCGGCGGAACGCAGGCAGCGCCCGGCAAGGTCGTGACGATCGCCGTCGGCAAGTTCGGCGCGCCTACGACCCCCGGCCCTCCGTAATGCCGCGCACCCGCGTCGCCATCCTGGCGGGCGGCCGCTCGTCCGAGCACGACATTTCGCTTGCCTCCGCCCGCTCGGTGCTCGAATCGCTCGATCCCGAGCGCTATGACGTCGTCACGGTGGCGATCGGTCGCGACGGCCGCTGGGAGCTCGGCGCCGGCGAGGACGGCTCGATCGCGGAGACGCTGCCCGTCCCCGCGGCGAACGCCCCGGCCACTCTCGGCGCCGTCGACGTCGTGCTGCCGATCCTGCACGGCCCATTCGGGGAGGACGGCACCGTCCAGGGACTGCTCGAGCTCGCCGGCGTCCCGTACGTGGGCGCCGGCGTTGCGGCCTCGGCTCTCTGCATGGACAAGGACCTCTTCAAGAAGGTGTTGCGGGACAGCGGGCTCCCCGTCGCGCGGCACACCGCGCTGCGCGAGGGAGATCCGGTGCAGAACCCATTCGGGTTCCCGTGCTTCGTCAAGCCGGCCCGGCTCGGCTCTTCGGTCGGGATTACGAAGGCCCACGACGAGGGCGAGCTCGCCGAAGCGGTGCTGCTGGCATTCCGCCACGACGACAAGGTGCTCGTGGAGGAGTTCCTCGACGGGATCGAGGTCGAAGTCGGCGTGCTCGGCAACCGCGAACCGATCGCATCCATCCCCGGCCAGATCGTCCCGCTCGGGCACGAGTGGTACGACTACGCGTCGAAGTACGACGAGGGCGGCATGGACCTCGTCATCCCGCCTGACCTCCCCGACAGCGTGGTCGAACAGGTGCAGCGGGTCGCGGTCGAGTCGTTTCGCGTCACGGAGTGCGAGGGAATGGCCCGCGTCGACTGCTTCGTCGTCGACGGCGATCAGGTTGTCGTCAACGAGTTGAACACCATTCCGGGTTTCACCTCGACGAGCGTCTACGCCAAGCTGTTCGACGCGTCCGGCATTCCCTACGACGAGTTGCTTCGCCGCCTGATCGAGCTCGCCCTCGAGCGGCACGAGCGCCGCGCGAAGCTCGAGTTCTAAGCCTTCGCGAAGGCGCGAACTTCGTTGACGTGCGCGAAGCCGTCGGGCGCGAGCTTCGTGATCCAGATGAGGTAGTAGCGCTTCGGCGCCGACTCGTCGATCGCGAAACGCGTCGTCCTCGCGACGACGCGCTTCTCCGAGACGAGCTGCCCCAGTGTGCCCTGGATGTTCGTCGCGCGGATCTCGGCCGTGAAGCCCGGGGTGTCGGTCACGACCGTGATGCGCGACACCTGGGTCGCAGCGTGGGCGTCGAGCACCATCCCGACGCCTTTCTTGACGCGGTCGAGCCCGCTGCTGTAGGTCTCGGTCGACCAGTAGGTCGAAGGATCGCCGTCCGTGGCGTTGATCGCGGCGGCGTCGTGCTCGACGCCGTCGCCGAACGGGTCGTACGCCCCGACGCCCGCGATCGGGATCTGTGCGCCGACGGGGATCGCGCTGCCCTTGTCGCCGAGCGTCAACAAGCCGACCACGACGGCTGCGATTGCGAGCGCTCCGAGCGACCCGATGAAGATCGGGAGACGTGAGCCGGATTTACGCCGCTTCGGCGGCCCCAAACGCTTCGCGGCGGGTATGACCATCGTCGCGTCGCCGTCTTCGCCCCGGTCGAGCTCGGTGAGACAGGCTTCGAGCTCGGCTGCGAATGCATCCATGGTCGGAAAGCGCTGTGCCGGATCCTTCTCGAGCGCCCGGTCGATCGCTGCCGCAACGCGAAGCGGCACGTCGCCGCGGACGTCCAGCACATTCGGCGGCGGCTCCTGGACGTGCTTCATCGCGACGGCGACGAAGCTTTCGCCCGGAAACGGGACGTCGCCGGTGAGCAGTTCGTAGAGCACGACTCCGAGCGAGTACACGTCGGTGTGCACGTCGACCGGCTGGCCGCTCGCCTGCTCCGGGGCGATGTAGTTCGATGTTCCGAGAACGGTCCCCGTCTGTGTGACACCGTGCTCCACGTCGAGTGAGCGCGCGATGCCAAAGTCCGTGACCTTCGCACGGCCGTCACCGTTCAGCAGCACGTTCTGCGGTTTCACGTCCCGGTGGATGAGGCCGTGCTCGTGGGCGAACGCGAGCGCACGGGCGACCTCGACGGCGATGTCGAGCGCCTCGCGCACTTCGAGACGTCCTTTGCGGACGACGAACTCCTTGAGGTTCTCGCCGTCGATGTACTCGAAGACGATGTACTGGCGGCCTTCTTCCTCACCGCGGTCGATCACCGTCACGATGCTCGGGTGCTGGAGCTGCGCCACGGAGCGAGCTTCGCGCTTGAAGCGCTCGACGAAGTCGTCGTCTTCGTTGTACTGCTCGTGCAGGATCTTCAGCGCCACGTAGCGCTCGAGGAGCGAGTCGTGAGCCCGGTAGACGCTGGACATGCCGCCGTGGCCGACGACCTCCTCCAGCTCGTAGCGTCCTGCGATCGTCTTTCCGACCACGGACGAAAGCTACCCACCCTCCGCGGCCGGCAAGCGTGGGATCAGTTGGTTCGCGCTCGGCGGAGCCGCAGGCCCACCCACAGGCCTCCGCACCAGATCGCGTAGAGCAGCGCCACGAGGCCGGCGAGGAACCAGAGCGGGACGAGCTTGTGGCCGTGCCCGTCCTCGACTTGCCGTGCGCTCAGGGCCGCAACCGAGCCCAGCGCCAGGACCACGCCTCCGGTCAACACGAGCCGTGGGCGGCCGAGGCCGCTCGCACCGAAGACAAGGGGCAACGTGAAGGCGGCGGCAGCGATCAGGTATCCGGCCATAGCGCCCTTATCGGCGCCGAGGCCTCCAAACCTGACTACCGAAGCGCCGTCCCGAGGGCGTCTTCCCAGGCGCCGAGCGCCTCGTCCAGCTCGGCGTCCGAGATCACGAGCGGTACGAGCACCCGGATGCAGTTCGAGTAGATCCCGGACTTGAGCAGCAGCAGGCCCCGCTCGGAGGCAGCCTCGACGACCTTCGTCGCCAGCTCGGGTGCCGGGTCCTTCGTGTCGCGGTCGTGGACGAGCTCGATCGCAAGCATCGCTCCCAGGCCGCGGACGTCGCCGATCGCGTCCCAGCGCTGCTGCCACGTTTGCATGCGACCCCGGATGGTGTCGCCGATCTGGCCGGCTCTTTCCACGAGGCTCTGCTCTTCGAAGACGTCGAGGACCGCGAGAGCGGCTGCCTGGGCGACGGGATTGCCGACGTACGTGCCGCCGATCGCCGAGTCGCCCGGCGCGTCCATGATCTCGGCCCTGCCGATCACGGCGGAGAGCGGGAGGCCGGCTGCGATTGACTTCGCGACGGTGATCAGATCGGGCTCGACGTCGTAATGCTCGATCCCCCACATCTTTCCGGTCCTGCCGTAGCCCGTCTGCACCTCGTCGACGACGAGCACGATGCCGTTGTCGTCGCAGATGCGGCGCACGCCTTCCAGGAACTCGGGCGGCGCGACGACGAAGCCTCCTTCACCCTGGACGGGCTCGATCACGATTGCGGCGACACTCTCGGCCGGGACGGTCGTGATCAGCGCCCGCTCGAGCGCCGCGACCGCGTCGGCGGCGCTCGGCCCGCGGTAGTCCTGGGCGAACGGAAGGCGGTAGACCTCCGGCGCGAACGGCCCGAGACCTGCCTTGTACGGATGCGTCTTCGAGGTGAGCGTCAGCGACAGCAGCGTGCGGCCATGGAAGCCGCCCTCGAAGCCGATCACTGCGGGCCGCTTCGTGTAGGCGCGCGCGAACTTGATTGCGTTCTCGACCGCCTCCGTTCCGGCGTTGAAGAAGGCCGCCTTCACCGGCCCGGAGATCGGGGCGGTGGCGACGAGCCGCTCGGAGAGGGTCACGTACACCTCGTACGGCAGGATCGTGAAGTCGGTGTGGAAGAACTTCGCCGCCTGCTCCTGTACCGCCTCGACGACGTGCGGGTGAGCGTGCCCGACGTTGAGGCAGCCGACTCCGCCGGTGAAGTCGATGAACGTGTTGCCGTCGACGTCCGTGAGAGTCGCGCCCTCGCCGCGCTCGATCACGACCGGCAGGTAGATCGAGAGGGGGTCCGCGATCACGCGGTCCTTTCGCTCGAGGATCTCCTGCGAGCGTGGGCCGGGGATCTTGGTGTGGAGCTCGATTGCCTTGGTCGCCGCCATCACGGCTGACGATAGCGCAGCGGGCGGCCGCCTTGCATAGCTGTATAGAGAGGTTTCAGGCGGCTAGCGGAAGCCGGGCGTGGAGAGCGCCTTGACCGTGTAGACGCCTTCCGCGTTCCAGAGCATGAAGCCCTTCGCGTGCTCCAGCCGGGCTGCCTGGATCTGGTCCTGGACGTCGGAGAGCCTGTAGGTCCGGCGGAGCGAGAAGTCCTGGAGCCAGGGAATCAGCTTCGTCTTACGGCCGCGCACTGCGGTGCGAAAGTCTCGGAGCGAGTAGGCCACCGTCGTCCCGGGTCGTGAATCCGGGTCGATGATGTTGTACTCGCCGGCCACGTAGTGGGACGGATAGACCATCGGGTAGATCGCGTCGACGAAGGGAGAGATCCGGCGCGGGAACTGACCGATGCCGAGGTTCCTCGTCGCGGATAGCCCGAAGACGTCGACCGAGACTCGGACACCGAGCGGCTTGAGCCGCGAGCTCGCGTACTTGGCGAACATCGGGATCGTCCAGCCCATCGGTTGCGCATGCACGCCCGGGTAGCGGATCTGAGAGAGGTCGCCGTCGCTCGGGAAGCGCACGTAGTCGAACTGGATTTCGTCGAAGCCGAGCTTGGCCGCCTGGGCGGCGATGTCGACGTTGTACTTCCAGACTCGTTTGTCGTAGGGGTTCGTCCACCCGAGCCCGGCGCTGTTCACCCAACGCGAGCCGTCTGCACGGCGGATCGCCAACTGGGGCGCGCCCGTCGAGAGGACGGGATCCTCGAAGGTGACCACACGCCCGATCAGATAGAGGCCTGCGGCATGGATCTTGGCGACGACTCGCTGAGCGTCGTAGTAGGGCCTCGCGGAGCCGACCTTCTTCGCGAGCGGAACCTTGACCGGGAACCCGACCTGGCCGTTCTCGTCCTTCACGTCGAGCTCGATCGTGTTGAGCCCCGCCGACTTCATCGCGATGTACTCGTCGATCTTGCCGGTGAGCCCGGCGAGGGCCATCGTCACGTGGACCCCGCGCACCTCCTGCGGTAGCGGCCGCGGTTGCAGCACCTGGGGCCTCGGTGCCTCCGGCGCTCTCGCGGCGGCCCGGACCGTCTTGTGCCTGTGGATGTGCGTCGCGATCACGGCCCCGACGACGCCGGACGCGATCAGTGCCAGCAGCGCGCCGACCGCGATCAGCCGCCGCCGGTGGCGCCGCTTCTGCGCTTCGGCCCGCCGAAGCTTGCGGCGTGCATTCGGATCGACAGGCTGGAGGACATACCGGGTTGGCAAGGTGTGGAAAACTAACAGAGGCTGGTCGGCCGTAGAATCGGCCCCATGGTCCTCTCAGATCGGACGATCGCCCGTTGCCTGGAGGAAGGCCGCATCGAGATCGATCCTTACGACGATTCCCTGCTCCAGCCCTCGAGCGTCGACGTCCGCGTCGACCGCTACTTCCGAGTTTTCCACAACAACCGCTACCCCTATATCGACGTGCGCGAACCGCAGGAAGACCTGACCGAGCTCGTCGAGGTCGAGAACGGAACGCCGTTCATCCTCCATCCCGGTGAGTTCGTCCTCGGCTCCACACTGGAGCGCATCCGGCTCCCGGACGATCTCGTCGCGAGACTCGAAGGGAAGAGCTCGCTCGGGCGGCTCGGCCTCCTGATCCACTCGACGGCCGGCTTCATCGACCCGGGCTGGGACGGGCATGTGACGCTCGAGCTGTCGAACGTCGCGAACCTGCCGGTGACGATCTACCCGGAGATGAAGATCGGCCAGATCTCGTTCGTCCAGCTGACAGAGGCGGCCGAGACGCCCTACGGGACCGGGGGGATCGGCTCGAAGTACCAGGGACAGCGCGGCCCGACCCCGTCGAGGTACTGGCAGAACTTCCAGAAGGAAACAGCCGGTTGATCCTGGTCACGGGGGGCACCGGCTTCGTGGGCGGCCACGTCGTCCATGAGCTGCGCGGCCGTGACCTGCCGGTGCGCTGCCTCGTCCGGGATCCGGGTCAGGCCACGAAGCTGGCCGGCTGGGGCTGCGAGCTTGCCGAGGGCGACGTCACGGATGCGGGGAGCCTGCGCCGCGCGGTCGCGGGAGTCGACACGATCGTCCATCTCGTTGCGATCCGGCAGGGCCCGCGGGAGCAGTTCCAGCGGATCATGGTCGACGGCACGCGCGACCTGCTCTCGGCTGCCCGCGACGCCGGGGTTGGTCGGTTTGTCCACATGAGCGCCCTCGGTACGAGCGAGGAGACCAGGGAGCTCGTCCCTTACTACTGGGCGAAGTGGGAGAACGAGCAGCAGGTCCGAAGTTCGGGCGTTCCCTTCGTGATCTTCCGGCCGAGCTTCGTCTTCGGTCCCGACGGCGGGATCCTGCCCACCTTCGTCAAGCTCGCGAAGCTCACGCCGGTGACGCCGATCATCGGCAGCGGTCGCCAGCGGATCCAGCCGATCTGGGCCGACGACCTGGCCAAGATCTTCACGGAGGCGACGCAACAAGAAGACATAGCGGGAAGGCTGTTCGAGCTCGGCGGCCCCGACGCCGTCACCTGGAACGAGTTCTGGGAGCGGCTGAAGCGCGTGCTCGGCCTGAGGCGCCCGAGCGTCCACGTCCCTGTCGGGCTGATGAAGATCAACGCGCTCCTGACCGAGCGGCTACCGGGAGACATCCCGCTCACACGCGACCTCCTCAAGATGCTCGAGCACGGAGACAACGTGGTCTCCGGCGACGAGGCGGTGCGGACATTCGCGCTTCCGCTCCTCCCGCTCGACGATCAGCTCCGCGGGGCCGCTTGACCAAGCGGTTCTCTGCCGTCTGACCCATACGAGAAGCTTCCGCCCGGGTCCCTACGTACGGAAGGAGAACCATGAATCTCGGTCTGCGCGCGATCCTGGTCGTCGCGGCGGTCGTCTGCTTCATCATCGCGATCTTCAGCGACCTCCATCAGGGCGACTGGATCGCGATAGGGCTGGCGTGCTGGGCAGGCTCGATTCTCGTCGGCGAGATGGGCTGGGATCGCTCCATCGGCACGCGGCGCACGACGTAGCGCCAAAGCCGGAAAAGAAAGGGGGCCGCGAATGCGGCCCCCGATCCGGTTACCAGCGGTGGATTAGTAGAGGCGCTTCCTGCCTCGGCCCGAGAGTTACATGGCCGGGCGGCGCGTAACGCGTCGTCCCCCACGCTGGCTAGGCGATTCCCCGTAGGTCCGGGGACACACCTCTACCCGCTGGTACCTCCACTGCCCGTACTGGAAATCTCCACTCTCGGACCACCTCCTTTCCGCGGTTAGCGCAAATGTATCAGGCGGCGCGGAGGATCACGGAGAGCTCCAAGCCTCGGTCCAGAGGCACGGTCACCGACTCCAGGAAGGGATCGTTCTGCCGGGCCTGCGAGTACGAGCCGAGGGTCTCTTCGTGCGAGAGGACGTTGTCGGCGACGACCAGCGCGCCCAGCTCGAGCTTCTCGCGGGCCGCCTGGAAGAGGTGCTCGTAGTCCTCCTTCTCGGCGTCGAGGAAGACGACGTCGAACACATCGTTGATCCCGAGAATCGTCTCGGCGGCGTCGCCCTCGATCAGTTCGGCCCACTCCTCGAGGCCCGCCTCCGCGATGTTCGCCCGCCACGCCTCGATCTTGGCCGGGTCGTTCTCGAGCGAGAGCACCCGCCCGCCGAGATTCCGCACGCCTGCGGCGAGCCAGATCGTCGAGTAGCCGCGCGAACCGCCGATCTCCAGCACCTCACAGTCCCACTGGGGCGCGACGAGTGCGAAGAGGAACTGCCCGGTCGTCCGTGCTACGGCTCGCGAGCGTTCTGCCGCCGGCAGGCCGCGCTCGCGTTCGGCCGCGTCTTCGGCCTCCAGTCGCTGTAGAACGCGCCGCACGCGCTCGTCGAGCATCAGCCGACCCTGGCGTCGATGTCTCGCTGGACCGCGGCGCGCACGTGGCAGGCGGCGATGTGATCGTTGACGACGCCGCAGGCCTGCATCGCCGCGTACACGGTCGTCGGGCCGACGAAACGGAATCCGTTTCTCTTCAGTTCCTTGGAAAGCGCGACCGACTCCGGGGTCGTCGCCGGAAGGTCACGCAAGGTCTTGGGAGGACGCTTCGCTTTCGCGCGGTGTGCCCAGACGACTTCTTCGAGTGACGTTCCCGCTTCACGGAGGGCGAGCGTCCCGCGGGCGTTGGCGATCGCCGCCTCGATCTTGCCGCGGTGGCGCACGATGCCTGCGTCCTTCAGCAGCCGTTCGACGTCGCGCTTGCCGAAGCGTGCGACGCGCTCCGGCTCGAAGTCGGCGAACGCCGTCCGGAAGTTCTCCCGCTTCCGGAGGATCGTCAGCCAGGACAGTCCGGACTGAAAGCCTTCGAGGCAGAACCGTTCGAGCAGTCCCCGTTCGTCCGTGACGGGCCGGCCCCATTCGTCATCGTGGTACGCGTTGTACAGCGGGTCGCTCGACGTCCAGCAACGGGTTGGTTCAGACAAGCTTGACCTTGATCATCCCATCGTCGACCCGGACGGGGAACGTCGCGACCGACTCCACCGCCGGCAGGGTCAGGGCGCGCCCCGTGCGGATGTCGATGTTCGCGCCGTGCCGAGGGCAGATCGCGACGCCGTCGTCGCACTCGAAGTCGCCCTCGCACAGGGGACCGTCGTCGTGCGAGCAGCGGTCCTCGAGTGCGTAGTACTCACCGTTCAGGTTGTAGACGCCGACGGCGATCTCGCCGGCGTAGACGATCTTGACCGAGCAAGGGGGAAGCTCCTCGACCGGGCAGACGTCGAGCTCGGCCACTCCGCTACTTGAGGTCGAGGTCGCTTGAGGCTCCGGCCCACTCCTCCGGGAGCGGTGTGCCTTTGGCCTTGTGCAGAGCGAGTTTCAGCGTCGACAGCCCGAGCAGCGCGCACTTGAGCCGGACCGGTGTCAGGGGGATTCCGATCTCGTCGAGCAGCTCCTCGCGCGGAAGCGCGGCCACTGCCGTCGCGCTCCGGCCCTTGACCATCTCCATCAGCATCGACGTCGCAGCCTGCGAGATCGCGCAGCCCCGGCCCGAGAACTTCACCTCGTCGATCGTGTCGCCGTCCTCGCCGAAGGCCACGAAGATCGAGACCTCGTCGCCGCAGAGCGGGTTCTGGCCTTCGGCGTGCGCGTCGGCCTGCTCGAGCTCTCCGTGCCCGCGCGGGTTCTTGTAGTGATCGAGGATCACCTCGCGGTACATCTGGTCGAATTCACTCATGTGTCACCGAGCGTAGCGAAGGTCTTTCCTATCACCCGTGGAAAGTGCGCAGCACTTTTCACGGACCAAGAAGCTTATGGGTCTTGTGCAGGCCTTCGGCGAGGCGGTCGATCTCCTCGCGGATCGTGTAGAGGTAGAAGCTCGCGCGGTTCGTCGCAGCTACGCCCAGCTTCGCCATCAACGGCTGGCAGCAGTGATGGCCGGCGCGGATCGCGACGCCTTCCATGTCGAGGACCTGCGCGACGTCGTGCGGGTGGATGCCTTCGATGTTGAACGAGATGATCCCGGCGCGGCGGTCCGGCGGAGGGCCGTAGCCGACGAAGCCGGGCACGTCCGCGAGGCGCTCGAGCGCATAGACGAGCAGCTCGCGCTCGTGCTCCTCGATCGCGGCGATGCCGACATCGGTGACGTAGTCCACAGCCGCGCCGAAGCCGACTGCTTCCGCGATCGGTTGTGTGCCGGCCTCGAACTTGTACGGCAGCTGGCCCCAGGTCGTCTCCTCGAGCTTCACCGACCGGATCATGTGGCCGCCGAGGTTGAACGGCGCCATCGACTCGAGCAGCTCGGCGCGTCCCCAGAGTGCGCCGACGCTCGTCGGGCCGCACATCTTGTGCGACGAGAAGGCGAGGAAGTCACAGTCGAGTTGCTGGACGTCGATCTCGTGGTGCGGCGCGGCCTGCGCGGCGTCGACGACCATGATTGCGCCCTGCTCGTGCGCCCACGCGGTGAGTCGTTCCACCGGGTTGATCGTTCCCAGTGCGTTCGACACGAGATTGTTGGCGACTACCTTGATGTTCCCCGTGCGCGCGAGCTCCTCGAGCGAGTCGAGTCTGAGCTCCCCGTGCTCATCGAGTGGGATCGCCTTGAAGGCTGCTCCGGTCCGCTTGGCGATGTACTGCCAGGGCACGAAGTTCGAGTGGTGTTCGAGCTCCGTGACGAGGACGACGTCGCCCGGCCCGAGATTGTCGAGGCCCCAGGCGTAGGCGACGAGATTGATGCTCTCGGTTGCGCCGTGGGTGAAGATCAGCTCGCGTGGCTCCGGTGCGTTGACGAGGCGCGCGACCTTCTCGCGCGCGCCCTCGTACTCGGCGGTGGCCACCTCGGAGAGCGTGTAGACGCCGCGATGGACGTTCGCGTACTGGGTCTCGTAGAACGTGCGGAGCTTGTCCAGCACTTGCCGCGGCTTGTGGGAGCTCACCGCAGAGTCGAGGTAGGCGAGCCGCTTGCCCCGGATCTCCTGGTCGAAGATCGGGAAATCTGCACGGAGCTTCTCCGCGTTCAACTTCGTCTCCGCCGTCACGGCCACCCGGTCATCGTACCCGGGGGTTCCTAGCGGAAGCGGACCTCGGCCCGGCCTGCCGCTGCCTTCATGAGGGTCACCCGGAACGAGCCCGGAATCCTGTAGGACTCGCCCTTTGCGAGCCAGGGTCGCTTCGCCTTCGTCAGCTTGCGCATCAGCACCGACGATTCCGCGAAGGGCGACGGGACGGCGCGATTGTCTATGAACCGGAAGAGCAGCCCTTGGAACGGCTGCGCGCGGTACTCGATCCACCACGAGCCCTGCTCCGTGTCGACGATCAGGCTCTGGGCAAGTGTCGACTCTCTCGTCGGCGGCGCGAGGACGTAGCGCTTGGCGACCGTCACGTGCGGCTGGTCGCGGATCCACCCGAGGGTCACCTTCTCGTAGGCGCTGAAGTCGAGGTCGCCGCTGCCCATCGGGCTGAACGGGTCTCCTGTCTCGTCGATGCCGCACACGCCTCCGATGGTGATGCAGTCCGACGCTTGCGCATGACCCAGCCCGAAGGCGTGGCCGAGCTCGTGGACGACGAGCTGGAGGTTCGGCTGTCGTGTCAGCATCACCTCGTGACCCCACGTCGCTCCGTGGAAGCCGCAATGGCTGTCGGCGATCGCGTAGATGACGTCGTCGTAGTGCGCGAGGTCGAAGCCTGCGCGCCCGGCGGCGACCTTCGCCGGGGCGACGACGCCTTCGAGGCTGCGGTTCGTGGTGCCCCCGCAGCCGGGATTGGCGGTGAACGCCGCGAGCCACGGCGTCACGTCGATCTGCAGCTTCACCTTCCCGAAGGACGCATTGTCGAAGTAGTTGGCCGCCTGGCCGGCCGTGCGCTCGACCTCCGCGACTGTGTAGGGCCTCGACCCGGAGGTCGCGAGGACCACGAGCACGCGCTCGTCGCCCTTGACGACGGCGCCGGCCGACTGGACGACGAGCGTCGCGAGCAGGACTGCCACCGCGTAGAGCGGGGCGCGAGACACGCCCGGAGTATGCGCCTCTCGGCGGCGGGAAGCTAGCCCCGGGGGATGCGCGCTTCGAGAGCCGCTGCGAGCGAATCGCGAACGGCCTCGAACTCGATGCGGTCCAGGATGTCCTGGAAGAAGCCGCGCACGATCAGCCGCTCTGCGTCCCCGCGGGAGAGGCCGCGAGCCATTGCGTAGAAGAGCTCTTCGCGGTCGACGCGGCTGACCGTCGCGCCGTGGGTGCAGCGGACGTCGTTCGCGAGGATCTCGAGCCCGGGGATCGGAACGGCGTGCGTCGTCGGCGACAGCATGAGGTTGCGGTTCTCCTGGTACGCGTTCGTCTTCTGGGCGTTCTTCTCCACGCGGATCATTCCCCGCCACACCGCGGTGGACGTGTCGCGGAGCGCGCCCTTGAAGGCAAAGTCGGAGGTCGTGTTCGGCGCGATGTGCTCCTGGAACGTGTCGTAGTCGAGATGCTGGTCACCGTCGGTGAAGTACGCACCGGTGACGCGGGACGTAGCGCCTTCGCCGGCGAGGTCGTTCTGGATGCGAACCTTGCCCTTCTTCGAGCCGAAGCCGCCGGCCACCCAGTCGAGCTCGGCGTCGCGGCCGACCTGCGCGTGGTGCGTGGCGAAGTGCCAGGTCTCCTGTGACAGGTTCTGGATCGAGACGTACTCGAACTTCGAGGCCTGCTCGAGAAAGAACTCCTGCGCGGTGTTCGTGTACGAGCGGAGGTCCGGAGCGGTGGAGGAGACCTCCTCGACGAGCGTGAAGCGGGCTCCCTCTTCCGCGACGACGAGCAGGCGCCAGAAGAGCGAGCCGCCTTCGGTCGAGTTCGTCACGCGCATGTAGAGCGGCTTCTGGAGCTCGACGCCCTTCGGGACGACGACGAGCAAGCCGTGTTTCCAGACCGCCGCGTTGTGCGCGGCGAACTTCTCGTCCCAGCCGACGAGCGAGTAGAGGCGCTCGTGCTCCTCGGTCAGCGGCGCAAAGGTGATTCCCTCGGGCGCGCGCTCGATCTCGATGCCGGTCTCGGTGATCGTGGCAAGACCTGCCACGTCGAGCTCGAGCATCGTCCCGGCGGGACCTGTGCCAGGGACTGTCCCTGGAACGTGTCCGAAGGAGTCGGGGTCGAAGTCCTTGAGGTCCGTGAAGCGCCAGTGCTCCTGGTTCGTGTCCGGGAGCGGAAGCTCACGGTAAGCCTCGACGGCGTCAGCGCGCGACACGAGGCGCGTACCTCCTGTGGAGGATGACGACGTTGCCGTCGGGATCCTTGACGAAGCCCATGTGGCAGACGCCGGTGTCGTCGACGCCCATGACATCGGCGCCGGCGGCCCGGACCTCCTCGACCGCCGCGTGCACGTCCTCGACCCGGAGCGCGATGCCGCTCTCGTTCGGCGTGAACGGGAGCGAGTCGCTCTCGGGCCGCCAGAACGACAGCGTCACATTCGGCGTCTCGACCTCGCCTTCCGTGTACGTGCTCTCCGCGAGCCCGAGCACGTCGCGATACCACGCCACTGCGCGGGCGACATCCTGTGTCGGGATCGACACGAAGTCCATCCGCTCGACGTTCATTACGGCAGCGAGCCGTCGGAGTACGGCGCGTAGCGGCGATGGAGCATGAGCGCGTTTCCGTCGGGATCCTTGAAGAAGGCCATGTGGCAGACGCCGGAGTCGTAGGGCTCCGGGAACTCGAACTTCACACCGCCGTCCGCAAGCCGAGCCATGGTTTGGCCGACGTCGGCGACGCGTAGCGCGATGCCGTATTCAGGGTGATACTCGCCCTCGCCTTTTTGCTCGGGAGTGCTGAGGACGAGCCCGACGTTTTCGGCTTCGAACTCGGGCCACTCCTCGTGCGAGAGCGGATTGCGCTTCAGCCCGAGCGTGTCGCCGTAGAAGTGCGAGGCCCGAGCGCGGTCCCTCACGTTCACACCGACGAAGTCCGTGCGCTGTATCTCCTGTTCGGGCACGTCGAAAGGCTCCAGCGGCTTGTAGCGGCGGTGGAGCTGGAGGTGGTTGCCGTCGGGATCGGCCATCGGCGCTCCGTTGCAGACACCGGAATCGAAGGTGTCCATCCCAAACTGCACGTCCTCCTGCTCGAGCTCTTTTCGCGCTTCCTCGACATTCGGCACACCGAGGGCGAGTGAGCCCCCGAAGGTCGAAAGGGAGAGAGTGATGTTTCCCGTCTCGTACTCCACCCAGCGATCGCCCGAGGTATGCGGGTTACGCGCGAGCCCGAGCGTCTGTCCGTAGAACGCGTCCGCGCGCGCCAGGTCTTCCACCGGCAGCGCGATGAAGTCGAACCGCGTGACCTGGATCAACCGACAGAGCCTTCCATCTGGAGCTGAATCAGCCGGTTCATCTCGACCGCATACTCCAGAGGAAGTTCCTTCGTGATCGGCTCGACGAAGCCGGAAACGATCAGCGCCGACGCTTCGGACTCGGAGAGTCCGCGTGACATCAGGTAGAAGAGCTGCTCCTCGCCGATCTTCGAAACCGTCGCCTCGTGCCCGATGTCGACCTCGTTCTCGTCGATCTTCATGTACGGGTACGTGTCGGAGCGCGACTCCTCGTCGAGGATCAGCGCGTCGCAGACCACCTTGGACTTCGAGCCCTTGGCGCCCTTCGCTACCTCGAGCAGGCCGCGGTAGCCGGCACGCCCGCCGTTCTTCGAGATCGACTTCGACGTGATCACGGACGTCGTGTTCGGCGCGACGTGGACCGCCTTGCCGCCTGCGTCCTGATGCTGGCCTTTGCCGGCGAATGCGATCGACAGCACCTCGCCGTGTGCGCGCTCACCGAGCAGCCAGATCGCCGGGTACTTCATGGTCAGCTTCGACCCGAGGTTGCCGTCGACCCACTCCATCGTCGCGTTCTCGTAGGCGACGGCGCGCTTCGTGACGAGGTTGTAGACGTTGTTCGACCAGTTCTGGATCGTCGTGTAGCGGCAGCGTGCGTCCTTCTTGACGATGATCTCCACGACCGCGCTGTGCAGCGAGTCGGTGGAGTAGATCGGCGCGGTGCAGCCTTCGACGTAGTGCACGTACGCGCCCTCGTCGACGATGATCAGCGTGCGCTCGAACTGGCCCATGTTCTCGGCGTTGATCCGGAAGTAGGCCTGGAGCGGCATCTCGATCTCGACACCGGGTGGCACGTAGATGAACGAGCCGCCTGACCACACGGCCGAGTTCAGTGCCGCGAACTTGTTGTCGTTCTGCGGGATGATCGTGCCGAAGTACTGCTTGACGAGCTCCTCGTGCTCACGCAGGCCGGAGTCCATGTCGAGGAAGAGCACGCCCTGCTTCTCGAGGTTCTCCTGGAGCTTGTGGTAGACGACCTCGGACTCGTACTGCGCGCCGACGCCTGCGAGGTACTTCTTCTCCGCCTCCGGGATCCCGAGCTTGTCCCAGGTGTCGAGGATCTCCGCCGGCAGGTCCTCCCAGCGCTCCGCCTGCTTCTCGGTCGGGCGGATGTAGTAGTAGATGTTCTCGAAGTCGATGTCGTTCAGGTTGCCGCCCCACTGCGGCAGGTCCCGCGCGAGGAAGTAGTCGAGCGACTTGTGGCGGAACTTGCGCATCCAGTCGGGCTCGTTCTTGTGCTCCGCGATCGCCTCGACGACCTCGTGCGAGATGCCGCGGCCGGACTTGAAGAAGTAGTCCTTGGCCTCGTCCGGATTTGAGAAGCCGTACTTGTACTCCTCGCGGATTCCCTGGACTGTCTCGGTCTCGGTCGCCATCAGGCTGCCTTTCCGTAACGCTCGTACCCTTCGGCCTCGAGCTTGTGTGCGAGCTCAGGCCCTCCTTCTTCCACGATACGCCCGTCGATGAACACGTGCACGAAATCGGGGGTGATGTAGTCGAGGATCCGCTGGTAGTGGGTGATCACCAGGGCGCCCATCTCCGGCCCCACGAGCTCCTTCACGCCCCCGGCGACGACGCGCAACGCGTCGATGTCGAGCCCGGAGTCGGTTTCGTCGAGGACCGCGATCCGCGGCTTCAGCATCGCCATCTGCAGGATCTCGACCCGCTTCTTCTCGCCGCCCGAGAAGCCGTCATTGAGATATCGCGAAGCGAGCTCGCGTGAAACCTTGAGCCGATCCATCTGCGCGAAGATCTCCTTGCGGAACTCGGGGATCGGGATCGGATCGTCCTCGCCGCCGTTCTTCGCCTTGCGGATCGAGTTGATCGCGCTGCGCAGGAAGCTCGTGACGGTGACGCCGGGGACTGCGTGCGGGTACTGGAAGGCGAGGAAGAGGCCGCGCTGGGCGCGCTCGTCTGCCTCGAGCTCGAGGATGCTTTCGCCGTCGAGCAGGACGTCACCCTCGGTGATCCGGTAAGCCGGATGGCCCATGAGGGCATAAGCGAGGGTGGACTTCCCGGAGCCGTTCGGCCCCATGACGGCGTGCACCTCGTTCGGGTCCACTGCCAGGTCGACGCCCTTGACGATCTCGGTGCCGTCCTCGAGGGCGACGTGCAGATTCTTCAGCTCTAGAAGCGCCAAGTTCGTGACATCCAGTCCCAAGGTAGAAAGCGGCCTGGGCGGCCAGCTAGTAGCTCCTATCGTACCCAATGTCAGCTCCGCTTCGACCAGGCCCGGGTGGATCACCCGGCCGAGGCGATCGGAGCCCACCCGGCCCTCGCAAACCGCTACCCTGAAGGCATGCCCAACGTCGGCCCTTGGGAGATCATCCTGCTTCTGCTGCTCGCGCTCTTGCTCTTCGGCGCCAAGCGGCTGCCCGAGATCGGGCGCTCGATGGGTCGTGGTATGCGCGAGTTCAAGGACTCCGTCAGCGGCAAGGATCTCGACGACGAGCCTGCGGAGCTGCCGAGGCAGACGACGAGCGATACGACGGTCGACACGACGGTCCCTGCGCGCGAGCGCGACCCCGTCTAGCCCGTGAAGCGCCTACCGCGGCGCCTCCGAAGCGGTGAGGAGGCGACGCTCGTCGAACATCTCGACGAGTTGCGTGCGCGCATCTTCGTCTCACTGGGCGCGCTCGTGGTCGGCTTTGCGATCGCGTTCGTCTTCCACCGGCACCTCCTGCACTGGCTGAACGCCCCTCTGCCTGCCGACCGGGGCAAGCCCGTGACGCTCGGTGTCGCCGAGCCGTTCCTCACTGCGATGAAGGTCAGTCTCATGGCCGGCTTTGCGCTGGCGCTGCCCGTCGTCCTCTGGCAGCTCTGGAGCTTCCTCGCGCCTGCCGTGGAGCCCCACGCCGAGCGTCTCGTCTTGACCTTCGTCGCTCTCGCCACCGTTCTGCTCGTCGTCGGCGTGGCGTTTGGTTACTTCCTCGTGCTCCCGCAGGCGATCCACTTCCTGACGAACTTCGACCAGAACCAGTTCCAGATCCTGATCAGAGCAAAGGACTACTACTCGTTCGTGCTCACCGTCTTGTTCGCGGTCGGGCTCGTCTTCGAGTTGCCGATCTTCCTCCTGGCGCTGGTGCGCCTTGACGTCATCACCACGCAGACGTTGCGCAGCAACCGCCGGCTCGGGTACTTCATCGTCGCGGTGATCGCCGTGCTGCTTCCCGGAATCGACCCCGTGACAACGACGATGGAAGGCATTCCGCTCGTCGCGCTGTACGAGGCTTCGATCTGGCTCGCCGTGCTGATGGAGCGACGGGCGCCGCAGGCTGAAGCGGCTAGCCTTACCGAACCGTGAACCGGGTCGTCTCCGCTGACTGGGTCCTGCCGATCGAGGGCCCACCGATCGAGGACGGCGCGGTCGCGATCGAAGATGGTCGAATCGCCGCAGTCGGCAAGTCCGAAGAGCTCGGGGAGGGCACGCGCTACGACGACTCGGTGATCGTCCCCGGCTTCGTCAACGCGCACTCGCACCTCGAGTACGCCGTCTACGGCGGCTTCGGTGACGGGCTCGGCGACTTTTCAGAGTGGATCGCCTTGCACATCCAGCGCAAGGCGCGGATCGGCTGGGACGAATTCGTCGACATCGCAAAGCTCGGCGCGGCGGAGTGTCTCGCGTCCGGTGTGACCACTGTCGGGGATTGCAGCTTCAGTGGCGCCACCGCGATTGCGTGCGCCGAGCTGGGCCTGCGGGCAACGGTCTACATCGAGGTCTTCGGTTCCGATCCCGACGGCGCGCTCGCACGCTTCGCCGAGATTCGCGACCGCGTGAGCGACTCGTTCTCCGAGCGCGTGCGCCCGGGCGTCTCTCCTCACGCTCCGTACTCGGTGTCGATCGACGTCTACGAGGCGTGTGCCGGGCTCGGCCTGCCGATCGCGACGCACATCTCCGAGAGCCGGTCCGAGGTCGCGTACCTCCTGACCGGAGAAGGCGCGTGGGGCGGTTACAAGGATCTGCTCGTCGATGCGCCCGGAGCGACGGGCACGCGACTGCTTGCCGAGCACGACCTGCTCGGGCCGAATCTCGTCGCGGCGCACTGCGTCGTCCTCGAGGCTGACGAGATCGGCCTCCTGGCAGCGACCGGCACGGGCGTCGCTCACTGTCCGAGGTCGAACGCCGCGCTCGGCTGCGGCGTCGCGCCGCTGGCCGAGCTACGTGCGGCCGGTGCGAACGTCGGTGTGGGCACGGACAGCCCGGCTTCGGCGCCCTCGTTCGACTTCTTCGAGGAGCTGAGGGCAGTGGTTCTCTCCGCGAGGGCGCGGGCGGCCAGGCCGGATGTCCTCACGCCGGCCGAGGCGCTCGAGCTCGGCACGCTCGGCTCTGCGCGGGCGCTGGGGCTCGATCTGGAGACCGGTTCGCTCGTCCCGGGGAAGCGGGCCGACCTCGCTGTGGTTTCCCTCCAGGGCTCTTCGTATCTACCCTGGGAGGACCCCGCCGGGGCCGTGGTGTTCGGCGGGTCGCCCGATCGCGTGCTTGCGACGTACGTCGACGGGGAAGTTCGCTACGAGAAGGGAGGGATGAATTGGCACGAGCTGACCGCCGCCGCTCGCAGCGCGAGGCGCGTAATGCTCGCCCGGCCGGCCGCAAGGCCGCTAGCGGCTCCGCACGCATAGCGGAGAACACGATGTTCTTCCCTCGCCTGCGCAATCAGGCGAAGTGGGCGTTCGTCTTCCTCATCTTTGTCTTCGGCGGCGGCTTCATCTTCCTGGGCGTCGGGTCCGGTGGGCTCGACATCGGGCAGCTCGTGCGCGATGCGTTCGGCAACCAGGGTGGATCCGGCACCTCGGTGTCCGCTGCCCAGAAAGAGGTTCAGCAGCGCCCGTTCAGCCCGGTCGCGCGGCGCCAGCTCGCGGACGCCCTCGAGAAGCACGGCCGCATCGACGAGGCGATCGTGTCCTGGACCGAGTACGTGCGCCTGCGTCCGCAAGACGTCGCAGCCCTCCGGCATCTCGGCCAGCTCGAGCTCGGGCAGGCAGACCGCTTCTTCCGCGAGGCGCAGCTTGCCTCGCTCGCTCAGTCGGACGCCGGCATCGGTTCGGCGTTCGTCCCATCCCAGTCCGGGAAGCTCGGGCAGGCGATCGGGCAGGATCCGATCGCCCAGGCGCTTTCGACGAAGGCGGGGGCGCAGCTGCAGCAGGCCTCGATCAAGTACCAGACCGCGGCGACGAGGGCGGTCGGGACCTACAAGGCGCTCGTCAGGCTGCAGCCGACGGATCAGCAGGCTCTCTTCTCACTCGCCCAGGCCGCGGACACACTCCGCCAGACGACCGTGGCGATCGACGCCTACAAGCGACTGCTCAAATTCAAGCTGGATCCATCGACCGCCGCGCAGATTCGCGAGCGGATCAAGACCCTCCAGCAGACGGCTCAGGCTGCGGGCGGCTGAGGTTAGACTCCGCGCGGACGGGAAGACGCCCGCCGAGACGAAGCCACGGGGGTCCGATGAACTTCGACATCAAGACCGAGCAGCTGGGGAACGACGCCTACGTGATCTCGCTCGCCGGCGAGGTCGATCTCTACACGGCACCGGAGTTCAAGCAGCAGCTGCTCGAGGTGATCGGCCAGGGTGGCAAGCAGGTCGTGGTCGACTTCAGCAACACGACGTTCATCGACTCCACGACGCTCGGCGTCCTCGTCGGCGGTGTGAAGCGGCTTCGCACGAATGAGGGCCAGCTCTCGCTTGTCTGCAGCGACCGGAACATCACCAAGATCTTCGAGATCACCGGTCTCGACCGCGTCTTCACGATCTACCCGACCCGCGACGAGGCCGTGTCCAACGTGAAGTCGGCCGAACAGCCTCCCGCGTAGGCCTTGCTGCGCAGACTCTCAGCCGCCGCCGGGGGGGTGGCTGTCGTCCTTCTGCTGACGGCGTGCGGGACGGGGGGTCCGGTGAGCTCCGCCTCGGCCGACCAGCAGAACGGGCGCCAGGTCTTCCAGGACAAGTGCGCCGGCTGTCATACGCTGGCGGCCGCCGCCTCGACCGGCACGATCGGCCCGAACCTCGACGCCTCGTTCGCCCAGGCACGCTCGGAGGGATTCAAGGAGTCGGCGATCCTCGACATCGTTCATGACCAGATCAAATTCCCGGGTCAGTATCCGGTCGCTCAGAGCAACCCGGACTACCTCAAGGCGAACATGCCGGCCAACCTGGTCACAGGACAGAACGCGATCGACGTCGCCGCGTACGTCGCGGCCAACGCCGGGAAACAGGGATTCGCGGAGGCTCAGGCCGTCACGGGCACGAACGGGAAGCAGATCTTCATCACCAAGTGCGGTGGCTGCCACACGCTGAAGGACGCCGGGACGACGGGGACGCAGGGCCCGAACCTCGACCAACTGAAACCGCCCTTCCCGATCGTCAAGAACCAGGTGATCAAAGGCGGCGGCATCATGCCTGCCTTCAAGGGCGTGCTCACCGACGCGCAGATCAACGCGGTCGCCAAGTACGTCGCCGAGCACGCCGGCAAGTAGTGCCGTTCGACAGCGAGGCCTTCAAGGAGCTGGGCCGGGGCCGGCTTCCCGGTCTGATCGGCATCGAGGTCGACGAGATCGAGGTGGGCCGCGTAGAGATGCATCTGCAGCTCCGTGAGGAGCTCCTCGCACCCAACGGCTACCTTCACGCAGGCACCGTCGTCGCTCTCGCGGATTCCGCGTGCGGCTACGGGTGCATCGCGTCGCTCCCCGACGGGGCGACGGGCTTCACGACCATCGAGCTGAAGACGAACTTCCTCGGGACGGCGCTCGAGGGCACGCTCTCGTGCGAGTCGACACTGGTTCACGGTGGGCGTACGACGCAGGTGTGGGACGCGACCGTAACGAACGAGGCCGGCAAGAAGCTGGCGCTCTTCCGCTGCACGCAGCTGCTCCTTTACTAAGCCGGTTCGCGCTCGAGGTCGACGACCACGTGCGTGATCGGGACGGCGAAGCGCTCGCGTGCCTTGTCCACGACGCCCCGCTCGAACCACGGCGAGCGGCCCTCCGGGTGTGTCGAGATGATGATCTCGTCCGCGCCGAAGGTCCTCAAAGCGTCCTCGATCGCCTGGAGAGGATCGCCGTCGCCGATCTCGCCGCGTGCCTGGACGCCCGCGTCGGCGAGTTGCTCGAGGCTTCGGTCAAGCCGCTCCTGCGCCGCGGCCCGCGCACCGTCGTCGTCCGAGACCCAGTGCTTGAGCGGCGAGTTCAGCGCAGGCGTGACGACCAGCACCTCTTCGCGGACGTCGAGGCTCTTCTCGAGGATCATCGAGCGCAGCGTGTGGCCGGCGACGGTTTCGTTCGCGATCACGAGGAGGCGCCGCTCCCCCGGTGCATGCGGGCGCGGCGTCGTCTTCGCGACGCGCTCGTCCCGTCGTGCGTGCAGCCACCAGCCGACGCCCGCGGCGCTCAACACAACGAACACACCCAGCCCGACCCACTTCCCGCCGGTCACCGAGGCGACGACGATCGCTCCGAAGTAGACGATCGAAGCGATCAGGAACCTGAACGCCTCAGCTTCGCTCCGGAGCGGGTTTATCACGGGTGAACCCCTGGTTCCCCCGTGTGCCCCCTCCTCCACGTGGTCTTACGGTCGAGCGTCCGTGTGGCTCCCGCCGAGCCAAGCTCGGCTCCGCCGGCGAAAGCGCTCTTACGCGCAAGCGGCAAGGGATGAGGGAACACGTCAGAGGAGGTAGACGGTCGAGTACACGACTATCCACATTACGTCCACGAAGTGCCAGTAGATCCCTCCGATCTCCACGCCGTGGTGGTTCTCGGGGGAGAAATGTCCTCTGAACGCCCGGATCGTCATGAACAGGAGGATCGACAGCCCGACGAAGACGTGCGCTCCATGCAGGCCGGTGAGGCAGTAGAAGATCGTCCCGAACGCGCCGTCGTGGGGAGCGAAGCCGACGCGCGAGTACTCACGCGCCTGGGTCAGCAGGAAGACGAGGCCCATCAGGAAGGTGAGCAGAAGCCCTGCCTGCAGTCCCGCCCGGTTGCCACGCTTGATCGACTGGAGCGCCCAGTGCATCGTGAAGCTCGAGGTGACGAGAATCGCGGTGTTGACTCCGGCGACGAACACCGGCAGCTCGAACGGCGGCTGCGGCCACTCGATGCCGTTGACGACGCGGACGAAGAAGTACGCCGTGAAGAACGCGCCGAAGAGCATGATCTCCGACGCGATGAAGATCAGCATCCCGAGGATCGATGCATTGATGCGCGAGCTCTGGTTCGCGATCGGCGGCCCGTGATGGGCTTCGGCGTGCGCTGACACTAGTGCCCCTTCCAGTAATGCCGTCGAGCTTCTGGGTCGCGAGCACCAAGCCAGAAGCCGGCATGTATTGCTGGGAGGGGCACTAGACGCGAGCTCCTTCCTCGACCTGATCCGACTGGAAGACGATGTGCTCGACGGGGAGCTTCGTCTCGTCGTGCAAGCGCTGGACGAGGTTCTTTCTGAGCCACGGAGATCGCGACGGAGCGAACGTCGAGACGATGATCTCGTCGACACGCTCCTCGCGAATCGCATCGAGCGCAGCCGAGAACGGGTCGGGCTGCGCGATCTGCCCGTGCGCGTCGATTCCCTCGCTTCGCAACTCGGCCAGGGCTCGCTTCAGCCGCCGTTCCGCCTCCGGGTGTTCGGCCTGAGTCGGGTCGCTCTGCGGAGAGATGATCAGGAAGCTCGCAGTGCCACGGGCATTACGCTCACGGATTCGGTCGAGCAACGCCTTTCCGACCACGGTCTCGTTCGCCAGCACCAGGACGTTCTTGGCACCCGTCTCCGCCGTCAAGTCCACGACCACGTGCTCGACCGGAATAGAACCGGCAGTTTCGCGAATCCGATCGACGACATTCTTGCGGAGCCAGCCGGACCGTTGCTGCGGGTGTGTCGCGAGGATGATCTCGTCCACCGGAGGCTCGAGCTGCGCGAGGGCATCGCGAACCGCCGTCACAGGATCGCTCTCGACAACGAAGCCGTGCGCGGGGATCCCCTCGTCTCGAAGGAGCGTTAGGGTTCGGTCGAGCCGTCTCCCGGCCGCCGCGCGCCGCGTGTCCTCGTAGACGACGTAGCCGCGCTGGGGCTGGCTCACTGGAGCCAGCACTGTCACCTGGAGCTCTCCCGCCTCCTTCCGCCGCTCGACTGCTTCGATGAGCTTGCGTCCCGTGACGGTCTCGTTCGCGACGACGAGCAGGTGCATCAGTGGGTCCTCACCTCGGTCTCCGTGGTCGCTCGATCACCGTTCAGGACGGCGTGGCGTGCGCCCGGTACTCCGTATTCGTACGGGCTCCCGACGACCTGTGGGATCTCGTCGAAGTTGAAGATCGGCGGGGGCGAGGAGACCTGCCACTCGAGCGTCAGTGCACGCCACGGGTTGCTCTCGGCCGGCGCGCCGCGTCGCATGCTCGTGACCATGTTGTAGAGGAACACGATCGTCGACGCCCCGAGCGCAAACGACGCGATCGAGATGAAGAGGTTCCAGTTTCCGAATTGCGGCGCGTAGTCCGAGACGCGCCGCGGCATGCCCTGCGTGCCGATCAGGTGCATCGGGAAGAACGTCAGGTTGAATCCGACGAACGTCAGCCAGAAGTGCAGCTTCCCGAGCTTCTCGTTGTACTGACGGCCGGTCATCTTCGGGAACCAGTAGTAGATCCCGGCGAAGATCGTGAAGAGCGATCCGCCGAACAGGACGTAGTGGATGTGCGCCACGACGAAGTACGTATCGCTCGTGTGGATGTCGATAGGCACCGCTCCGAGATAGATCCCGGACAGGCCGCCGATCACGAACATCGACACGAAGCCGACCGCCCAGAGCATCGGCGTCGCGAAATTGAGCTTGCCCTCCCAGATCGTGGCGAGCCACGAGAACACCTTGATCCCCGTCGGAACGGCGATCATCAGCGTCGTGATCATCATGGGGACGCGCAGCCACGGCGCCATGCCCGACACGAACATGTGGTGCGCCCACACCGAGAAGCCGAGCACGAGGATCGCCATCAGCGACAGGGCCATCAGCCTGTAGCCGAAAATCGGCTTCCGCGAGAGCGCGGAGATCACCTCCGAGGCGATGCCGAAGCCGGGCAGCATCATGATGTAGACGGCCGGGTGGGAGTAGAACCAGAAGATGTGCTGGTACCCGAGCGGGTAACCGCCCTCCGCAACATTGAAGAAGTTCGTGTGCATCACCTTGTCGAACATCACGAAGAACTGCGAGCCTGCGATGAACGGCGTCGCGATCACGACGAGCAGTGAGGTCGTGAAGTTCGCCCAGACGAGGAGCGGCATGCGCCAGAAGGTCATTCCCGGCGCGCGCATGGTGATGATCGTGACCAGGAAGTTGAGCGCGGTCATGATCGAGCTCGCGCCCGCCCACTGGACGCCCATGTTGAAGAAGATCGTCCCCATCGGCTGGTGGATCGAAAGGGGCGCGTAGCCCGTCCAGCCCGCCGCGAACGCTCCGCCGGGCGCGGCGAAGCTCGACAGCATCATGATCCCCGCGATCGGCAGCAGCCAGTACGAGAGCGCGTTCAGCCGCGGGAACGCCATGTCGGGTGCGCCCAGCATTAGCGGAACGACGAAGTTCGCCAACCCCGCGAACGCCGGAATGACGAACAAGAAGATCATCAGCGAGGCGTGGACGGAGAAGAGGCCGTTGTACGTCTGGTTGTCGAAGAACTGCATCCCCGGCTTCGCGAGCTCCGCCCGCACGAGCATCGCGAGGAGACCGCCGGCGAGGAAGAAGAAGATCGTCGTCGCCAGGTACTGCATCCCGATCACCTTGTGGTCGGTATTGACGCGGAAGTAGTCCTTCCAGCTGTATGCGCCGTGCCCGGAGTGATCCTCGGGCTTCGTCGGCGACCCGATGGCGTAACGCACCCAGTAGTCGAAGGCGCCGATCCCCGCGAGGAAGCCGACCGGGGCGGCGGTGAGCGCGCCGACGAGCACGATGATCTCGCCGAACCAGATCGGGTGCCAGCCGCCCCACCAGCGGCTGAGCACGACGATGCCGCAACCGATCCCGAAGAAGAGCGGCGCCATCCAGGCGGCGCGGAGGAAGCCCGGGTAGAGCAGGCGCCGCAAGCCGCCGGGCGGACGCGGCGGCCCGTGCTGCATGGGGTGCTGCTCGTGCTCGGCGATGCTCGTCATGGCCCCGTCTTCGTTGCCCACTGCTCGAATGCGTCGGGTTTCATCACGATCACACGCGAGCGCATCAGAGCATGTCCGAGCCCGCAGAGCTCGGTGCAGATGAGCGGATACGTCCCGACCCGGTTCGGCGTGATGTGGAGTGTCGGGCTGAGGCCTGGCACGAGGTCCTGCTTCTGACGGAACTCCGGCACCCAGAACGAATGGAGGACGTCCTTCGCGTGCATCGTCAATACGACGGAGCGGTCGACGGGAAGACGCAGGATCGTCGAGGGCTTGTTCCCGTAGCCGGGGTAGTCGAAGCTCCAGAAGAACTGCTGTGCGTAGACGTTCACCCTGAGCGGATTCGCTCCGGCGGCGTCGTCCTTAGCAAGCACGATCGCGCTGACGATCGCGATCGCCGTGACCAGCATGGTCGGGATGGCCGTCCAGACGATCTCGAGCCCGGTGTGTCCGTGGATCGGGGGCCCGTCGGAATCGTCATCCGGCTTGGCTCTGAACTTCCAGACGGCATAGATCGTCACGGCGGCGACGATCGAGAAGACGAAGATGCAGATCCCGGTCACGAACCAGAAGACGAAATCGATGCGACCCGCTTCGCGCGACGCCGAGGTGGGTAGCCAGTTCGGTATCAGCGCAACGGCAGACGCGACGGCGCCGGCCAGGACGCCGATCACTATTAGCTGGACGATCGAGCCCCTACGCACTGACGCCCGCGAATCTACTTGACGGAACGGGTGGGGTGCAGCGGTTTCCGACGCAGGCCGCGTGGGCACTTGGTGCGTGAAATCACCAAGGAGGCTAAATGGGACTCGGAGTAGGAATCTTCCTGATCGCGGTGGGCGCCATCCTGGCGTTCGCGGTCAACGCGACCTCAGGCGCTGTCGACGTTCACACCGTCGGCTGGATCCTGATGGTTGTCGGGCTCGCGAGCGTCTTGCTGGCCCTGATGTTCTGGCAGTCCTGGGCAGGTCCGGGCTACTGGTCGCGCCGCCGGACGACCTACGTGGACGAAGGCCCCCCGGTCGGTCCGCCGGCCTAGGGAGACGAGTCGTGACGAGGCGGCCTGCGGGGGCCGTCTCGTTGCGTTTGCCGCTAGAGGGCTGATGCGAAGTTGGGCCGAGTCTGGTGCATCATCCGGCCCGGCCGAATTTCACATCAGGCCTCTCTAGTCCTCGGTCTCGCGACCGGGCGGCTCGTCGGGTGCAGGGTCTCCGCCGAACATTCCCTTGAGCCACCGGCGCAGCCTTCGTGACGCGAAGGTCTCGTCGACGGCACCGTGTGCCTCGGTTTCCTCGCCGTCTCCCGCGTCATCCTCGGGAACCTTGGTCCAGACGACTGCCATCACGAGAACTCTCGCACGGGCGCGCGGCGATTACTAGCCGCTCGCGAGTGGCAGCTCGGCGACGAAGGTCGAGCCGCCGCTTCCGCTCGACTCGACCCAGATGCGGCCGCCCATCCGCGCGAGCAGCTCGCGGCTGATGTAGAGGCCGAGGCCGGTGCCGCCGACTCCCCGGGTCAGGTCGGGATCGAGGCGGTAAAACTTCTCGAAGATCCTGCGGTGTTCCGCCGGCGGCACTCCGAGGCCGTTGTCCCGCACCGAGAAGCGCATGCGGGAGCCTTCCAGCGTGACCTCGATCCTCACCTTGCCGCCGTCCGGCGAGTACTTGACGGCGTTGTCGACGAGGTTCGTCAAAACCTGGCGCGCCTTGTCCGGATCCGCGGCGATCAGCGGGGTCTTCCTCGGCGCTTTGAGCTCGAGCTTGATCCCCGGCGGAATGTAGTGCTCTGCGGTGGCCATCACGCTTCGCGCCAGCTCGACCCCGTCGCACGTCTCGATCGTCGTCTGCATCGTTCCCGATTCGAGCCTGCTCGCCCAGAGGATGTCGTTCACGATCCGCGCCAGCCGGTCGGACTCGCTCGCGATCACCTCGAGCAACCCGCTGCGCTGCGGCTCGCTGAGCTGGACGTCCTCGCGCCTGAGTGTCAGAGCGGCGCCGTAGATCGCCGCGAGCGGCGTGCGGAGCTCGTGCGAGACGGTCGAGACGAAGTCCGACTTCAAGGTCTCGACCGCCCGCTCGGAGGTGAGGTCGCGGAAGGCGAAGACCGTTCCGCTTTCGAACCCGACGCGGGTGATCGAGAGCCAGAGCTCGCGCCCGTTGATCTCGACCGGTTGGGTCTGCGGCCGCAGCTCCGCGCTGTCGAGCAGCAGCGTGATGTTGTCCCAGCCGGAGAACACCTGGGTCGCGCTCTTGCCGACGGTGTCGGCAGCCGTGAGCCCGGTGATCTGTTCGGCGGCGGGATTCCACAGGCGGATGATTCCGGCGAGATCGACCAGCAGCACTCCGTCGGCCACATGCTCGACGACGATCGCCGCTTGTGCCCGTTCTTCGGCGGCCCGATAGAGCCGCGCGTTGTCGACGGCGACCGCGGCGCGGCGGCCGAGGTGCTTGGCGAACTCGAGGTCGTCCTCGTCGTAGAGACGTTCCGGGTCGGCAGACACCAGCATCAGTCCGCCGAACGTGCGACCTGCGGCGGTGAGCGGCACGACCATCGCGGACGCCATCCCGAGCTCGTGCAGGATTTCGTAGTGCAAGGGATCCTTGGTCGACGAGACGAGTAGCTCGTCGGAGATCGTTCGGTAGAGCACCGCCTCGCCGGTCCGGGCTGCGCGGCCTGTTCCCTCGGCTTCCTCGAGGTCCGGTGGATAGAGGTCGCGCGACTTTTCGGCCCAGACGGCCTTCGCAGGATCCTTGTGGACGACTGCGATGCGGCGGAAGCGCCCGTCGTCGTCGAGGATGTCGACCGCGTACCAATCCGCGAACCGCGGCACGAGGAGTGAGGCGAGGCTCGCGAGCGTCGACTCGTAATCGAGCGTCGAGGCAAGCGTCTGGCTCGCCTCCGCGAGTACCGACAGCCGTGCCCCCGTCCGCTCGGCGGCGGCGCGCGCCTGCTCGCGTTCGGAGACGTCCGTGATGACCACGCCGACGCCCATCTTGTGGTCGTCGACGTCGAAGACCGGGTAGTAGCTGACGAGCCAGTTACGAGTCTCGGTCGGGTTACCCGGCAGCGCGCGCTGGACGTGGAGATCGAGGATCGGCTCGCTCGTCTCGAGGACCTGGGTGTGGAGCGGCTCGATCTCGTCGGCCAGCGTGTCTCCGAGCACGTCTCGGAGGGTCCGGCCGAAGTGTTCTTCGGCCGGCAGGCCGTTCAGGGCGGCGAGGGCCTGGTTCACGCGGACGTACCGGAAGTTCGTGTCCATGAAGGCCAGGCCGACCGGTGCGGCGGCGAAGACAGCGTCGACGACAGCCAGTGATTCCTGCGCGTGCTGTCGTGAGGCCTGGGCGTCGCGGAAGAGCCTCGCATTGTCGATCGAGATCGCCGCACGGCGGGCGAGGTCCTGAGCCGTCGCCAGATCGGCCTCGCTGTAACGCCGGCCGCTTTCCGCCGACACGAAGGTGATCGCGCCGAGCGTGCGCTGCCGGGCGACGAGCGGGACACACATCGAGGACTTGAGGCCCAGCTCCTCGAGCGTCTCCTGGAGCTCGGGGGTGTCCGCGGTCGCCTCGCGCAGGAGCTCCGCCGGTATCTCCGCGAACAGCTCGGGCTGCCCGGTCCGGATCACGTTCGGGACGCCGTACGGGGCGTTCGGGTCCGGCGGGTACTTCTCGGCCAGCTCGTGGGCCCACTGCACTTTTCCGGGGTCGACATGCGCCACGGTGAGGCGTTCGATCGACCCTTCGTCTCCGACCACGTCGATCGTGCACCAGTCGGCGAAGTGGGGGACGGCCAGCTTGGCGAGATTGGCGAGCGTCAGTTCGTAGTCGAGCGATGACGCGAGCAACTCGCTCGCCTCCGCGACGAACTTCTGATCCTCGGCCCGCTGCCTTTGGTCCTGGTAGAGCACGGCGGTCCCGATTGCTGCCGCCGCGAGGTTTGCGAGCAGCGACGCGGAGCTCTTCTCCGCTTCGGTGAACGTGCGCGGGCTCCGGTAGTAGAAGGTGAGGGTTCCGAGAATCTGCTCGCCGTAGTGGAGCGGGAGCGCCATCATGGAATGGGTTCCTTCGTCGGCATGGGCCTTGCGGTGCTCCGGCGTGAGCCAGTCGGTGGTCGCGATGTCCTCGGCGACGATCGGGGCGTCGAGCGACACGGCGGCCGTGTTGCCGCGAATCGCGGCCATCGCCGTGTCGACATAGCCGTCGGAGAGCCCCGCATGCGCGCCGACGCGCCACGTCTCCGTCGCCGGGTCGTACTGCCACAAGGCGTAGGCGTCCGCCGCGAGCGTGCGGGCGGCGAGGTCGAGCACCTGCGGCAGCATCGCGTCGACGTCGAGGGAGCCGAGGAGCGTCGAGGACGCCTCGAGCAGCAGCCGCAGCCGCTCGAGATCCTCGGCGAACTGCCGCTCGGCTTCGTTCAGAAATTCGCGTTCGACGTGAGTCGCCAAGTAAACCCCCCGGGGTTGGGCGAACCCTCTGACTTTACTCCGGTCTGTTCGCGGGGAAACCCCTGATTCCCCTACGGCGTTGGCCTCGCTGTCGAACGCGACGAGCGAGACGTGTCGGCGAACCTTGGCCGTGGGCTGCTACGGGCCTCCTTCGTAGACGGTTGCTGGTTTAGGAGGCGCAGCCTGTGACATCAGAGTTGCCAGGTAGACCTCGCCGCTGCGCTTCACAGCGACGGCCGCAGGGAATGCGGTCTTCCCGAACGTGACGACGCACGACCAAAACGTGAGTCCCTCTGGAGGCGCTGGGCGAATCCGGCCGGTCTGAGTCTTCTTGCAGCTGTTCTCCCTTACCCGCGGGACGCCTGCTCCGACCGGGAAGGCGCCCTGCGGGCAAAATGTGCTGTTCAAACATGCCTGCGGATCAATGGTGCTCAGATAGTGCTGCAGGCTGGCCTCGACCTTCGTGCGGGGGTCACTTCCGCCGCAGGCGGTCAACAGCATTGCGGTGAGCGCCAACGCAGCAGCCAAGACGACGAAGCCCACATGCAGCGGATGTTTGTCCACAGAGACTGATTTTCCCGCCGTCCAGAAGGGATCACAAGCGGGCGACCGCGAAGACGTAGTGGTCGGCGGGGGCCGGAAGTTATGGGCCGTGCAGGGATCGAACCTGCGACCTTGGGATTAAGAGTCCCCTGCTCTACCAGCTGAGCTAACGGCCCTGGAAGCGGGGCAAGTGTAGCGCCGGCGAACAGAGCCCCCATCGCCGTCGCAGCGGGCTTTGCCCGGTGCGACTCCCGAACGTTCGCCGGTAGGAACAAGCCTCGAAGTCATCATGGCGAGGCCGCAGGCCGAGCCGGACTTCGAGGCTCTCAGTAGCCTTGTGCGCTCATGGGAGCAGACGTGGCCATCATCGGTGCCGGGTACGTAGGGATGCCGCTTGCGCGCGTCTTTGCTGACGCCGGCAAGGTCGTCCTTCTTGTCGACGTGGATCGTGAGGTCGTCGACGGCATCAATCGGGGAGCCAGCCACATTCCGGACGTCTCGTCGGACGCGCTCAAGCCGCTTGTCGATTCAGGTCGAGTGTCGGCGACGACGGACTACGACGCGCTGAAGGAGGTCGACGCGATCCTGATCGCTCTGCCGACGCCGCTCTCGAGCCAGCGCGAGCCGGACCTGTCCATCGTCAAGGGCGCCGTCGCCGAGATCGCGCCGCGTCTGCAAAAAGGTCAGCTCGTAGTGCTCGAGTCCACGACCTATCCAGGAACGACTCGCGAGTGTTTGCAGCCGATCCTCGAGCGGAGCGGGCTCAAGGCCGGTGCTGACTTCCATCTCGCCTTCTCGCCGGAGCGCGTCGACCCGGGGCGCACGGACTGGACGACAAAGAACACGCCGAAGGTGGTCGGTGGTCTCACGCCGGCGTGCACCGAGCGCGCGGCGGAGTTCTACCGCGCTGCAGTCGACACCGTCATTCCCCTCTCCTCGCCGGAGACGGCCGAGATGACGAAGCTGCTCGAGAACATCTTCCGCGCCGTCAACATTGCACTCGTGAACGAGCTCGCTCAGCTCTGCGAGCGAATGGATCTCGACGTCTGGGAGGTCATCGAAGCCGCGGAGACGAAGCCGTTCGGCTTCATGAGCTTCAAGCCGGGCCCCGGCCTCGGGGGACACTGCATCCCGATCGACCCCTTCTATCTCACGTGGAAGGCACGCGAGTACGACTTCTACACCGAGTTCATCGACCTCGCCGGCAAGGTCAATGCGAACATGCCGTACTTCTGCCGCTCGCTCATCTCGCAGGCGCTGAACCACGGCGCGCAGAAGTCGCTCAAGGGCTCGCGCATTCTCGTCCTCGGCGTCGCGTACAAGGCGGACATCGACGACGTGCGGGAGTCGCCGGCGGAAAAGATCGTCGGGCTCCTGCAGAAGGCCGGCGCGGACGTCGCGTATCACGACCCGCACGTCGACGAGTTCGACGGCATGCGCTCGGTCGATTACGCACCGGAGAGCTACGACTGCGTGGTGATCGTGACGGCGCACAGCTCGATCGACTACGACGATCTGGTCGACCGCGCACAAGTCGTGGTCGATCTCCGCAACGCCACCGGCAGGAACGGGTCGAACCACGAGAAAGTCTGGAAACTGTGACGCGCATAGGTCAGGTCGGCCTGGGTCAGTGGGGCAGGAACCTCGCCCGCAACTTCGACCAGCTGGCCGAGCTCGCCTGGATCTGCGACCTGGACGAAGAGTTGCGCGCCGGTCTCGCCGAGCGGTATCCCGGCACGCAGGTCACGTCCAGCTTCGACGACCTGCTCGCCGACGACTCTGTCGAGGCGATCGTGATCGCGACCCCGGTGCCGACCCACCACGAGCTCGCGCGCCGCGCCCTCGAGGCGGGCAAGCACGTCTTCGTCGAGAAGCCGCCCGCGATGCGTGCCGGCGAGATGGAGGAGTTGTGCGAGCTCGCGGAGGAGCGAGGTCTCGTGCTCATGCCCGGCCACCTGCTGCTCTACCACCCGGGTGTCCAGAAGCTGAAGGAGATCGTCGAGTCGGGCGACCTCGGCGACATCCTCTGCATCTACGGAAACCGGCAGAACCTCGGCACGATCCGCACGCACGAGAACGCCCTCTGGTCACTAGGCGTTCACGACCTCTCGGTGCTGCTCTATCTGATCGACGAGGAGCCGGCGGAGCTCTGGGCGCACGGGCACGCCTTCCTCAATCCGCGCGTCGAGGACATCGTCTTCTGCTACCTGCGCTTCCCCTCCGGCAAGATCGCGCACTTGCACCTCTCGTGGCTCGATCCGCACAAGATCCGGCGCATCACCGTCGTCGGCCGCGACAAGATGGCGGTCTTCGACGACATGGAACCCGAGCGGAAGGTCACGGTGTACGACAAGGCACCGGAGGAGCCGGCTACGACGTACGGCGAATGGCGGACGCGCACGGGTGACATCCACAGCCCAAAGGTGCCGTTGCTCGAGCCGCTCCGCCTCGAGTGCCAGCACTTCCTGGATCTCGTCGCGGGCAAGGGCGATCCGCACCGCGCGGCGAAGGATGGGCTCGTTGTCGTCCGTGCACTGGAACAGCTCCAGGCCTCGCTGGAAACCGTCCCGGCTTGAAGAAGATGGAGGTCGCCGAGACCGCGATCGTCTATCCGGGGACGGTTCTTGGGGACGGCTGCAAGATCCTCGACTACGCCGTCGTCGGCAAGCAGCCGACGCTCGGGCCGCGTTCGACTACGAAGCAGGAGGAGCTGCCGCCGCTCGAGCTGGGTGCCGGAACCATCGTTTCGACGGGAGCGATCGTCTTCGCCGGGACGCGAATCGGTTCGCGCGCGATCATCGGTGACCAGGCGT
>Ga0307299_10000006_pt1 | contig 75360 bp, 75 predicted proteins | sample ER_DNA_159_FD_194466 | JGI IMG/M metagenome (GOLD analysis project Ga0307299, IMG submission 194466) | Bulk soil microbial communities from the East River watershed near Crested Butte, Colorado, United States - ER_DNA_159 | ecosystem: Environmental > Terrestrial > Soil > Floodplain | place... | reverse complement strand
CGCGAGCCGTGGCGCGTGCCACCCTCTCCGACCCACTTCCACTCGGGGAGGATGGGACAGCCGATGACGAGTTCTGACGCCGTGCTGATTTCTCCCGCGGAGCTCGCTGAGCTGCTCGGTTCGGCCCGACCTCCGGTAGTCGCTGATGTGCGCTGGGTCCTCGGCGGACCACCCGGCAAGCCGGACTTCGAAGCGAGCCACATTCCTGGTGCAGTCTGGGTGGATCTCGAGACGCAGCTCGCTGGACCGCCAGGGGTTGGCGGCCGTCACCCACTTCCGGCGGTCGGCGTGTTCGAGCAGTCGATGCGGGAAATCGGCGTGTGCCAGGATTCGCCGGTCGTCGCCTACGATGCTGCAACCTCGCAGGCCGCGTCGCGCCTCTGGTGGCTGTTGACTGATGCCGGGCACCGGGACGTGCGAGTTCTCGATGGCGGTCTCGCCGCCTGGACGGCCGCCGGGCTGCCGACATTCTCGGGCCCCGGTAGGCCGCCACCACGGGGTGACTTCGTCGCACACCCCGGCCAGCGGCCACAGCTGAATGCTTCGGACATCAGTGCGCGGCTAGGGAGGCCGGACGCTCCCACTCTGCTCGACGTACGCGCTGCCGAGCGGTACTCGGGGGAGAAGGAGACAGTCGACCCTGTGGCCGGCCATATCCCGGGAGCGATCAACCTGCCTGCCACGGCGAATCTGCACCCCGACGGCCGGTTCCTGCCACCCGCGCAGATCGCCAGGTTGTACACCGAAACAGGTGGCGGGGAGGGCGCGGTGCTGTACTGCGGTTCCGGCATCACTGCCGCGCACAGCCTGGTGGCGCTGGAGTCTGCCGGGTTGACAGCCGCTGTCTACCCCGGCTCATGGAGCGACTGGATCAGCGACCCGAGCCGCCCGGTCGCCACCGGTACGGATCCCTGAGGTGGATCCGGCGGTCCTGGGCGCCCGGAGCGTTAGCTTTGACGCTTGGGTCCGCCGAACATGATCTCGTCCCAACTCGGCACGGACGCCCGCTTCCGCTTGACGCTCTTCCGCTCCGGTGGTGTATCCACGTCGTGCAATGACTCAATCTCAAACTCATGTGCCTCGTCGGTCCGATCGGCCAGGTTCGCCGGGAGGTCCGGTGGCCCAGGTTCGTCGGTACCGGGCAATTCGTGCTCGGTGGTGGCCTCGATCGGGCTCGCTGGGTGTTCGGTGGATTCCGGCGAGTCGATGACGGCTTCCTCGTGCATACTCGGCTCGACCGGATAGTTGATCACGATGGCCGGCTCCCAGCCGCCGTCGGTTATGGTCTCCGTCTCCGGCACCGCGGTTGCGTCGCTCAGGCCTGGGTACACCCGCGGGGAGTCCTCGCTGTAACCGTCACCGCCCAGCATCTCGTAGAGCGTTCCAATCGGCGATTCATCAGTCACCTCATGGCCAGTGTCACTCGGATTGGGGACATCGGCTACTGGACGCAGCATCCGTGACACCGCAACGGTCGGCTCATCGTCCTCGTTCTCAGCGGGCTCATCGTCAGCCGGCCGATGGCGGGCCGACTCGTGAGCCGCCTTCGCAAGGGCGAGCTTGTCGCTTACCAGCGTTGGCTCGGTGTCACTCTCGCTCGCCTCCTCCATCGGCCGGGGGCGTCCGCGCTGCGGACCTCTCGGCGCGGCTTGATCGCCGAGCAGCCAGCGGGCCTCGTCGTTGGCCGCGACGGAGAACCGCCCGCGAAGGTCGTAGAAGAAGGACGCGTGCCGACTCGTATCTCCCGATCGGTAGTCCGCCGTCACGGCCCAGCGGCCGTCATCCAGGCGATAGGAGTCCCACTTGATGGCGTCGATGTCAACGCCGCGGCCCAGCAACCGCTCAGTGACCGTGATGCGCAGACTGCGGTGACCCGAGGGCTCGCCGCGGCGGCGTACCGAGGATGCCATGGCCATCGACGCAACGTGCTCGCGCTCGGCGAGGACAGGCAGGGCAAAGCGCTCGACCCGATCCATGGGAATGCCTGCCACTCGGGCCACATCCTCGAGGGTCTCGCCTGCCCGGATCCGCGCCTGAATGTCGCGGGGGGTGAGTGAGGTTTGCATCTCGATCTCCAGTTGTCCGAGTCGCGGCAAATCACCGCGCAACGCCGCGCGGAGCCTCTCGTCCGCCTCGATCATGAATTCCTCACCGCTCTCGGTGGCCACGATCAAGGACTTCCCATCCGGGCTGAGTCCGACCAGTCGTGCGGTGCGCATCCGTCGCGGCGGCTCCTCGTGCGGGCATGTGTTCCAGCTAACCTACTCTGCTGGGCCTAGGAGTTGCGGGAGGCGCTCGGCTCACCGGGGAGCCAGGAAATCCAGGCAACTTGGGTCGGGTCGTACTGTCGGTCCATGCGCGAGCCTCTCCGCCGGAAGCCGGCAACACGTGGCGAGCTCCAGGCATCTGGATATGTCAGCCGCCGCACCAAGGCGGAGCTCCGCGACAACCTGCTGGAACGACTCCGCTCTGGGGCGACCGCCTTCCCTGGCATCGTCGGCTTCGACGCGACGGTGCTGCCCGAGCTGGAAAGCGCCGTACTGGCGGGCCACGATCTGGTGATACTCGGCGAACGCGGTCAGGGCAAAACTCGGCTGATGCGGACGTTGGCCGGGCTGCTCGACGAGTGGAGCCCGCAAGTGGCCGGGTGTGAGATCCACGATGACCCGTACGCGCCGGTGTGCATTCGCTGTCGCTCATTGGCGGCGGAGCTGGGCGACGAGCTGCCCGTGGACTGGCGGCACCGCGACGAGCGCTACACCGAGAAGCTGGCGACGCCCGACACTTCGGTCGGCGACCTGATCGGCGACGTCGATCCAGTGAAGGTCGCTCAGGGCCGCACGCTCGGTGACCCGGAAACCGTGCACTACGGCCTGGTGCCACGGGCCAACCGAGGTGTGTTCGGTCTCAACGAGCTGCCCGACCTCGCCGAGCGCATCCAGGTCGCTTTGTTCAACGTCTTGGAAGAGCGCGATATCCAAGTGCGTGGCTACTCGCTACGACTTCCGCTCGATCTCTTCCTGCTCGCTACGGCCAATCCAGAGGACTACACGAATCGCGGCCGTATCATCACTCCGCTCAAAGACAGATTCGGCGCCGAGCTTCGTACCCACTACCTCACCGACCTGGACGATGAAGTGACTCTGATCCGCCAGGAAGCCAAGCTGGTGGCGGAGGTTGGTGATCATCTGCTCGAAGTGTTGTCGCGTCTTACTCGAAACCTCCGCGAGTCCAGTTCGGTCGACCAGCGGTCGGGCGTCTCGGCCCGGTTCGCGATCGCCGCCGCAGAAGGGGTGGCGGCGTCGGCGCTGCGGCGTGCAGCCCGTACGCGTGATCATGAAACAGCGGTCGCTCGGACCTGTGATCTTGGTGTGGTGCTGCCCACGCTGCTCGGCAAGATCGAATTCGAGATGGGCGAGGAGGGCCGGGAACGAGCGGTGCTGGACCACCTGCTACGGCTCGCGGTCGCCGCCACCTTCCGCGACCGGTTGTCGGGCCTGGACCTCTCCGGCTTCACCAACGTTTTCGCCCAGGGCGGACTCGTGGAAACTGGTGACCTGGTCGCGGCCTCGGATGTGCTGGCGCAGCTGGGCTCCGTGCCGGGTTTGTCCAAGGTGCTGTTCCGACTTGGTTACGACGATGCGGCTGGCCGCGGGCAGGTTGCCGCAGCGGCTGAGTTCACCCTCGAAGGGTTGCATCTGACCCGCCGGCTCGAGAAGGAGACCGTCGGTGGCCGGACAATCTACGGAGCGGCTTGACAGGAAGTGATCATGGTTTCCGATAACAGCGGGCACGATCACCACGGCAATCAAGAGCCAGACAGAGCCCACCACCGTTTCCGTTACGGACCATGGCGCGGCGGGCCAGACCCATTACGGCCACCGTTCGATGTGCGTGCGGCCATCGACAAGATCGGTCAGGACGTGCTCTCCGCAGGAACCGTACGCGACTCCCTGCGAGATTTGATGCGCCGCGGGCTGGACGGTCGCGGCGGCCTCGACCGGTTGGCCGACAAGATCAGAAAGCTGCGCGCCCAGGCACGACGACGCGGCGATCTAGGAGGAACCCTAGATCAGGTCAGAGCCGCGCTCGACCAAGCGCTGGCGGCCGAGCGGGAGACTTTGGCCGGCAGCGACACAGAGGATGCGCGACTGGCCGAGCTGGAACTGGAGACGCTGCCCGACGATGTTGCCGGCCAGGTGCGGGCCCTCGACCACTACCCGTGGCGATCCGATGAGGCACGTGCCATTTTCGAGGCGATCAAGAGCATGCTGCAGCGTGAGGTGCTGGACGCCCAGTTCGCCGGTATCAAGCAGGCCCTGGAATCCTCCGACCCTGAGGCCATGCAGCGGGTCAAGGACATGCTGGCCGACCTCAACGCCCTGCTTGCCGCCCACGCACGGCAGGAGGACACGACCGATCAGTTCGCCGACTTCATGGACCGTCACGGCGAGTTCTTCCCAGAACACCCGGAGACAATCGAGGAGCTGATCGATGCGTTGGCGCGTCGTGAGGCCGCCGGCATGAGGCTGATGGCATCGCTTAGCCCAGAGCAACGAGAGCAGCTTGGCCAACTGCTGAGCCACGTGCTCGCTGATGCCGATCTGGCCTCGGAGATGGCGCAGCTGGCTGACAACCTACGGGCGCTGCGTCCCGGTCTCGATCGGGATCAGGCCGCGAGCATGCGTCCCGGTGGGGAGCCGCTTGGCTACAGCGCCGCGGTCGAGGCGGTTGCCGACCTGGCGGACCTCGAGGCGCTCGAGGCGCAGCTCTCCCAGGGCGAGCGGATCTCGACGCTGGACGACGTAGACGTCGAGTTGCTGGCCAAGCATCTTGGTCGCGAAGCCCTGAGCGACATCCAAGCTCTTCGTGATCTTGAGCGAGAGCTGGAGGAGCAGGGCTACCTGACCCGAGGCGAGGATGGTCTGCGGTTGACCCCGCGCGCGGTTCGGCGACTAGGTCAGACCGCGCTGCGGCGGGTATTCGCTCAGCTTGACGCGTCAGGCCGTGGCGACCACGACGACCACCAGACTGGCGCCGCCGATGAGCCCACCGGCTTGACTCGGCCTTGGGTTTTTGGCGACGAGCTGCCGATTGACGCCGCGCGTACGGTGTCCAACGCGTTGCGTCGGTCTGGGCTGACCACGACCGGGGTCGCTTTGGATGTCGGTGATTTCGAAGTCACCGAGACCGAGCGCCGGATCAGCGCGGCTGTGGCGCTCTGCGTCGATCTCTCCTTCTCGATGGTGCACGACGGGCGCTGGGGCCCGATGAAGCAAACAGCGCTGGCACTCAACCACCTCATTGAGACCCGATTTCGACAAGATGCGCTCCAGGTCATCGGGTTCAACAGGCTGGCCCGCCGGATGACGCCCGTCCAGCTGGCCGAAGTGGAGCCGGACTGGGTGCAAGGCACGAACCTGCAGCATGCCCTCATGCTCGCGTCGCGCCACCTGCGTCGTCATCCGGAGGCGGAGCCCGTGGTGCTCGTCATCACCGACGGCGAACCAACTGCACACCTGACCGGCGGGGGAGAGGCGTACTTCCACTGGCCGACGACATCGGAGACCCTGCGGGCAACGATCGCGGAGGTCGACGAGCTCACCCGGCACGGCGCGACGATCAACACGTTCATGCTCGGGGATGACGAAGGCTTGGCTCGCTTTGTCGACGCGATCGCCCGTCGCGCCGGTGGGCGTGTCTTTACCCCCGATATCAGCCGGCTCGGTGAATACGTGGTCGCCGACTATCTGAGGGCCCGTCGCGGTCGCCGCTGAACTGCTCAGCGGATCGCGTTCAGGGCGCTCTGTCGCTGCCGCTCCAAGATGTCGGCGAGGTAGGTCCCGTAGCCGGACTTCAGCAACGCGGCCGCCCGCTCCGCGAGCTCGTCATCGGTCAGAAAGCCTTGCCGCCAGGCCGCCTCCTCAGGTGCACCGACCTTGAGGCCCTGCCGAGCTTCAATGGTGCGGACGAAGTTGCTGGCGTCGTTCATCGACTCGAAGGTCCCGGTGTCTAGCCAGGCAGTACCGCGTGGGAGGACGCCAACCTGCAGCTTTCCGGCCTCAAGGTAATGCCGGTTCACATCGGTGATCTCGTACTCGCCGCGAGCTGACCGCGGAAGCTTCGCGGCAATGCCAACCACGTCATTGTCATAGAAGTACAAGCCTGGAACGGCGTAGTTCGACTTGGGGCGAGCTGGCTTCTCCTCCAGTGAGATTGCGTGCCCGTCTGCATCGAACTCCACCACCCCGTACGCCTGAGGCTCGGCCACCCAGTAGGCGAAGACGGCTCCGCCCTCAACGTCGCTGAAGCGTCGCAGCTGAGTGCCTAGGCCGGGCCCATAGAAGATGTTGTCGCCTAGCACCAGGGCCACCTTGTCGGAACCGATGAAGTCAGCGCCGATGACAAAGGCTTGGGCTAATCCGTCTGGCGAGGGTTGCTGAGCATAGCTGATCGAGATGCCAAATTGCGAGCCGTCACCCAGCAGCCGCCAGAAGGCTGACGCATCGTGCGGCGTGGTGATCACCAACACGTCGCGGATTCCGGCAAAAATCAACGTCGACAACGGGTAGTAGATCATCGGTTTGTCATAGACCGGAACCAACTGCTTACTCACGCCCAGCGTCACCGGATGCAGCCGGGTACCAGAGCCGCCGGCCAGGATGATGCCACGCATGGCGCCCAGTCTCCCAGTTTTTGATTGCTCCGCTCGGCACGCTCGGAGACAGGGCATTTGTTCGCACTTTAAGCCGCCCGCCAGAAGCCGTCAGCCCTCCTTAGGATGACTCGCATGACGAAAATTCTGGTGACCGGCGGGGCGGGTTTCATCGGCTCGAACTTCGTCCGGTATGTACTCGACCACACGGATTCGTCCGTCACGGTGTTGGACAAGCTGACCTACGCCGGAAATCTGGCGTCGCTCGAAGGTTTGCCTGAGAATCGCTTTACTTTCGTCCGCGGCGACATCTGCGACGCCAGTCTGGTCCACGCGTTGGTGCGGCGCCATGATCTCGTGGTGCATTTCGCGGCAGAGTCCCACAATGACAACTCACTGCGGGACCCATCTGCGTTCATCACGACCAACCTGATCGGGACCTACACGCTGCTGGAGGCAGTTCGCAGGTATGGCACCCGATACCACCACATCTCCACTGACGAGGTTTACGGCGAGCTTTCGCTCGAGGACCCCAATCGATTCACCGAGATGTCGCCCTACAACCCGTCCAGCCCCTACTCCGCGACCAAGGCCGGTTCTGATCACCTGGTGCGCGCCTGGGTGCGCTCCTTCGGCGTGGAGGCCACGCTCAGCAACTGTTCGAACAACTACGGTCCGTACCAGCACGTCGAGAAGTTCATTCCTCGGCAAATCACCAACATCCTGAACGGCGGTCGACCAAAGCTCTATGGCGCCGGGTTGAACGTCCGCGACTGGATCCACGTTGATGATCACAGCTCCGCTGTGCTACTGATCACGGCCGAGGGCAAGATCGGCGAGACCTACTTGATTGGTGCCGATGGTGAGCGGAACAACAGGGAGGTCGTTGAGACGATCTTGGAGCTGCTTGGGCAGCCGCGCGATGCGTACGATCACGTTATCGATCGTGCGGGCCATGACCTGCGCTACGCCATAGATTCCACCAAGCTCAGGCTGGAACTGGGTTGGCGGCCGAGCTTCTCCGACTTCAATGAAGGCCTGGCCGCCACCGTCGAGTGGTACCAGGCCAACGAGTCGTGGTGGCGCCCGCAGAAGGCCGAGACCGAAGTCGCGTACGCGAAGCTGGGGCAGTAAGGGCAATGCCCGACTTGGTGATCAAGCAGACGCCGATCCCGGGTCTGCTGATCATCTCCCTGGATATCCGCGCCGACACCCGTGGCTGGTTCAAGGAGAACTGGCAGCGCCAGAAGATGGTGGATCGTGGCTTGCCGGACTTTGCACCGGTGCAGAACAACATCTCGTTCAACAACCGGGTCGGCGCCACCCGCGGCATTCATGCCGAGCCTTGGGACAAGCTCGTCTCACTGGCAACTGGACGGGTCTTCGGTGCTTGGGTTGACTTGCGTCGAGGAGACGGCTTCGGCCGTTGCTTCACTGCGGAGCTGGGCCCGGAGACCGCGATCTTTGTGCCATGTGGTGTCGGGAACGCCTTCCAGACCCTGGCGGAGCAGACCGCGTACTCCTACCTGGTCAATGATCACTGGACTCCAGCAGCGAAGGATGCCTACACCTTCGTCAACCTTGCCGACGAGACGCTGGCGATCAACTGGCCGATTCCACTCGATCATGCGGAGCTGTCCGAGGCCGACAAGACGCATCCGCGACTGGCCGACGTCAGACCACTGGAACCGAAGAAGACCTTGATCATCGGAGCTACTGGCCAGCTGGGCCGCGCGCTGATCAAGGCCATCCCCACAGCGGTTCCGATCACCCGCACCACGCTGGACCTGGCCAACCCGGAATCCGTGGCGGCGTTCGACTTTGGGTCATACGACATCGTCATCAACGCGGCCGCATACACCAAAGTCGACGCCGCCGAGACTGAGGATGGCCGACGCGCAGCATGGGCAGTCAACGTCGGAGGTGTCGGCGCGCTCGTTGACGCGGCCCGCAAGTCCCGCTTCACCCTGGTGCACATCTCCTCCGACTACGTCTTTGACGGCGCACACGCAGTCCATAGCGAGGCTGAACCGTTCTCACCGCTCGGCGTCTACGGACAAACCAAAGCGGCCAGTGACGCACTGGTCGGTTCTTTGCCTGCGCACTACGTACTGAGGACTAGCTGGGTGGTCGGCGACGGCCACAACTTTGTGCGGACCATGGCTACCCTCGCCGACCGCGGTGTCAATCCGGACGTAGTGGATGACCAGATAGGCCGGCTCAGCTTCACCGCCGAGATCAGCCGCGCCATCGTCCATCTGCTCGAGATCGAGGCGCCATACGGGACGTACAACATCAGCAACGACGGTGACCCCATGACCTGGGCTGGCATTGCTCAGTCGATCTTCGAGACACGCGGCCGGGACGCTGCATCTGTGAGAGGTGTCACGGCCGCTGAGTATGCAGCGGGCAAATCGCTCGCTCCCCGCCCTCGGCACAGCGTCCTCAGCCTGGACAAGATCATCAGTTACGGGTTCCAACCGGCGGATGCGATGACTCAGCTGCAGGCCTATCTGTCAACCCTGACGGTGGAGAAACCAGGTTGGGATCCGGCTGGACGCCCGGGTGCGGCCCACGAACGAAGAGCGCACTGAGGGTCAGCAGTAGCCCCGCAATTGCTACCCCGACAAAGCCGGCTTGTGCGCTCGAGTGGTCGATCAGCTGGCCAACGACAGCTGCGCCGGCGGCGACGCCAGCGGCCAAACCCGTCGAGCTCCACGCAAGTGCTTCGGTCAGCCGTATTTGGTCCACCGAAGACTGGGTGACTGCCACGGAGGCAATGAGAGTTGGCGCGATGGCCATTCCACTGAGCGTGAGGAGCAGGGCAAGGGCCACTGGATGGCTGACGAAGGGCAGCGGCAGCAAAGACAGCGCGAGCAGGGTCGCGCCGATTCGGAAGCGCCGCGCGGGAGAGGCCTGCCACCCGATTGCTCCAGTAACGGCGCCAGCCACCAGTGATCCGAAAGCCCAGGCCATCAAGATCACACCGGCGTACGGAAGCACGCCTGCCTCTTTGGCAAACGCGACGACCACGACTTCCATGCCGCCGAAAACCATGCCGAGGGCGCCGCAGGCAATGGCCACGGGGAGCAGAACACGCCACGGCATCTGGCTCGGTGCGACGTGGTGTTGCTGGGTCCGGCGAATCGGCGGCTGGCTGCTGCGCTGAGCAGCCAACGCAACAGCACCTATCAGCCCGATGAGAGCGCTAGCGGCGACTCCGAGGGCCGGGTGAAAGGCGGTGGCGAGGAAGGTCACCAGGATTGGTCCGATGATGAAGACCACTTCGTCCAGCATGGCCTCGACCGCGAAAGCGGTGTTCAGCAGCGGCGAACCGTTCAGCCGAAGCGTCCAACGAGCCCTCACGGCCGATCCCGCCAGGCTGAATCCGACTCCCACGCCGATGGCGGCGGCCACGCTTACGGCCAGTGGCCAGGCGAGCTCTACGGCCGCAATCAGGACCGCCAGGCTGATGCTGTTGATCAGGACGGTCAGCAGCAAGACCCGAGCCTGGCCGATGCGGTCGATGGCACGCCCCCACGGCGCCGCCACAACTGCGCCCGTCACTGTGGCGACGGCGGTCAGCAACCCGGCCAGACCAAACGAGCCCGTGGTCAGCGACACCAGCAGCACGATTCCGATGCCCGTCATCGACAGCGGTAGCCGCGCCACGAAGCCGGCCAGGCTGAACGCTCGCGCTCTGCGATCCGACAGTATCTGCCGATACTTGCGAAGATTCAGCAAGGGGGACGACCCCCTTGAACCCCCGCGGGCGTGACGAACCCAGCAGATCCGCTGACACGCCCGAGCCCCGCGGCCACGACTCTCCTCCTCGTACGCAAAGATCACGCCTGTGGGCGATCACTCCGCAGGCTCTGACGAAGCACCGACCGACCAGCTGCGCCAGGCACTCGCACCGTACGAGGCGATCCTGCTGGTCTCCTTCGGCGGCCCTGAGCGTCCGGAGGAGGTGATGCCGTTTCTTGAGAACGTCACCCGCGGTCGGGGCATTCCCACCGAACGCCTCGCCGAGGTCGGCCAGCACTACTTCCTGTTCGGTGGCAAGAGCCCGATCAACGATCAGTGTCGCAGGCTGCTGACGGCATTGACGAACGAATTACGCCGCCGTGACTTGCGGCTGCCGCTCTATTGGGGAAACCGGAACTGGTATCCCTACCTTCATGACGAATTGCGCGCGATCGAACGAGATGGCCATCGGCGGGTGCTTGTCGTGATCACCAGCGCATACCCGTCGTACTCCTCATGTCGGCAGTATCGGGAGAACCTGTTTGACGCTGCCGAGGGCACTCAAATCCAGATCGACCGGATCCGCCATTATGCGAACCACCCTGGCTTCGTTCAAGCCTCGGTGGACGCCTCACTCGAGGCGCTCAAGACGCTAGAGCAATCAGCAGATGAGGCCCGCCTGGTGTTTGTGACCCATTCGATCCCCACCGCTATGGCGGCGACCGCCGGGCCAGCACCGCGTAGCGGCGGTGGCGCGTACGTCGACTGGCACGCAGCCGTGGCATCTGAGGTTACCCGGGGCGTCGGCCAGCGGCTCGGCCGGAGCTTCGACAGCGACCTTGTCTACTGTTCGCGCTCGGGTCCCGCGAGCCAGCCATGGCTGGAGCCAGACATCAACGATCATCTGCGCGAGCTCGCCCGGCGTGGTGTCAAGGCAGTGGTTGTGGTGCCGATCGGTTTCGTGTCCGATCACATGGAGGTGGTCTTCGACCTGGATACCGAGGCAGCAGCCACCGCGGAGGAATGCGGCCTGGCCTTCGCGCGGGCCAGCGCCGCCGGCGATCATCCGGCGTTCGTGAGCGGGCTTGTTGACCTGATGGTCGAGCGCGCCGCGTCAGCCCGAGGGGATGAGCCCGATCGCCCAGTCGTGGGATCAGCACCTGCGGGCTGGTATGAGTGCCGCGCGGACTGTTGTCCAAACCTCCGGGAGCCTGGCCGTCCGGCCTTGTGCCAAACGCTCGGCTAACTCCCTCGAGTGCCTGGGTTTTGCAGCCAGTAGCGGTGCTGCCTAGAGCCACTGGCGGTTCGCGCAGAGAACCCGTGCCAAGTGGGAATTTTGGACGCGTAGGCGCGTTATAGCGGGCGCGAGCACACATAGCACGCATATCGGTTGATTCGTGTGATATGACTGCGCACGAATCAGATGAAGATCTGGGCTTTTCGGGCCCGGGAAGGCAAAGATGGCGACCGATTACGACGCCCCTCGCAAGACCGATGAAGAACTGAACGAAGACAGCATCGAAGAGCTCAAGACCCGCCGTAACGATAAGAACTCCGGGAAGGTTGACGAAGACGAAGCCGAGGCGGCGGAAGCATTTGAGCTTCCTGGCGCGGACCTGTCACACGAAGAGTTGACCGTTCGGGTGCTGCCTCGCCAGTCTGATGAATTTACGTGTGCCGGCTGCTTCCTGGTACGCCATCGCAGTCAGATCGCCGAGCTGCGTCCCAACGGGGATGCGTACTGCTACGACTGCGCGGGCTGATCTTGACAGATGCGCAAGAGCCCGGCGATTGCCTGGGCGAAAGGGCTGGGCTGAGCCCTACATGATCATCTAGGCTAGTGGCACCGAACGCGTACGCAGTTGTGCAGTGCTTGTGCAGCCGAGCTGCGTGACGGGGGCGCGACCGCAGCTAGGTGCACTCGATGTACCGGGCTGGTTGGGGGCAGTCAGTCCGGACAGAACACCACCTCGCGCTCCCGCTGGGGTCGCGAGGTGGTGGTTCGGAGAGGTTAAATCTTGACTTAGATCTTGACCTTGATTTTGCCGGCGTCCGGCGTGTCATTACCAATTTCCTTCTCCCAGTGCCGGGCTGCCATGCGCTGGGTGAGCAACTGCGTGACGCCGATACCGACGCCGCTGGCCAGGGCCCACGTCATCGCTTCGAGCACGGGAGTATCGGGATCGGTCGGGGACGGTGGTTCGTTACCCGTCACGAGCTTCCAGCCGGCCTTCAGCAACCGCTGGGCGGCGATGGTGGTAACCGCTCCGATCACTCCCACGTAGAGCTTCCAGAACAGTTTCTGCGTCGGTCCCATCGGGTCAACCCTTCCATGTCCAGCGGTCCACGGTGCCGAATCCGGCCGCGTTATCGCATCTTAGTGCCGGACCGACGCGGCGATTGCAGCGAGCAATTCATACGGTGCCAGCGCAGCGATGATGGCGTGACCTGGGCGCGTAAGTTACCTCCATGCTGTTTCGTGAGCGACTCACCGTTCCCATCATCTGGTGGGCGCTCGCAGGTCTGTTTTCCTTCTCAGTACTGCTCGCCGTGGGGGCCTATCTCGGCCCGGTCTGGGGCGTCGGAACCTCCGTCGCCACCATGCTGGTCGCCGCCGCGATCTTCGGTTCTGCGTCACTGACGATCAGCGTCGACGCGAAGGATACACACATTGGCCGCGCGATCATCGAGCACGCCTACGTCGCTGCCTGCCGGGCGCTCGATGCTGAGGAGACACGTCGCCGCGCCGGCATCGAGGCCGATGCCCGAGCTCATTTAGTGCTTCGGCCGTACATCAAGACAGCCGTTGAGATCACCCTCGACGACCCAGACGATCCGGTGCCGTACTGGTTGGTCTCGACCCGACACCCGCACCGGCTGGCAGCCGCACTGCAGGACGCCGCCTCGTCTACGCTGACCGAGTGAGCGAGTCCGAGCTATGACCATCGCTGTCGAGGTGCTGCTTCTTCAGCTCGATCCTGGCCTGGAGCCGCCGTCATACGCACACCCCGATGACGCGGGGGCCGATCTTCGTAGCACGGAGAGCTTCGAGCTCCGGCCGGGAGAACGCCGCCTGGTCGGGACCGGTGTCGCCATCTCGCTACCGGCAGGCTACGCAGCTTTTGTGCACCCCCGGTCCGGGCTAGCCGCCCGGCACGGCATCAGCATTGTCAACGCGCCAGGCACCGTCGACGCCGGCTACCGCGGGGAGATCAAAGTCTGTTTGCTCAACACCGACCGCAGCCAATCGGTGCGCATTACCCGAGGCGACAGAATCGCTCAGCTGGTCATCCAGCCGGTCAGTCTGGCCGCCTTCGTCGCAGTGACTGAACTGCCGAGTTCGGCGCGCGGCAGTGGTGGCTACGGGTCAACGGGCGGAATACTGGGCGGTGCCACCCAGCGAGGGGCCACCCAGCGAGGGGACAGCAGCATGAGTGTGCCGAGGGAACGCGCGTGATCTTCAAGAGGGGCAGGAAGCGCGATAACGAGTCGCAAGTTGAGGAGCTCACCGAGGGCGCTGGCCTTGATGAGGCAGGCGAGCCTGCGGATGCCGCAGACGAGGACGCGCCGACGGCGACCGAAGAGCCTGAGGAGGCCACGGATCTTGAGGCCTTGGAGGACATCGACTGGCGGAGCGCAGGACCTTACGACATCAACGAAGTCGACAGCGTCGAGAGCGCCGAAGAACGCCCGAAGATCGATCTCGGCAGCCTGATTCTTAGCCCTCTGCCGGGGTCCGAGCTACGCCTCCAGGTGGCCGAAGAGACCGGTGAGATCGTCTTGGCGATGCTGGTGATCGAGACCATCGTGGAGCCACCTGCCAGTGCCAATCAAAGGCCCCAGGCCTATTCCTCCGCACTTGAGCTCGCAGCGTACGCCGCTCCCCGCAGCGGCGGACTCTGGGCAGAGCTGCGGGATGAGATCTCCCGCAACGCCACCGATGCAGGGGGCACCGCCTCGCTCGGTCAGGGACCGTTCGGCGTAGAGCTGAGGCGGCTGATCCCCGTCACCACGCCCGACGGCGAGGAGGGCTATCAACCTTCGCGCATGTGGGTTGCTGAGGGGCCCCGCTGGCTGCTGCGCGGCATTGTCTACGGTCAAGCCGCGATCGAAGATGACGCCGAGTCCCCGGTCGTCGCCGATGTGCTCGCCGCCTTCCGTCAGGTGATTGTGCGGCGCGGCGACGAGGCGATGGCACCGGGCGATCTGCTCCCTTTGATCATGCCAACTGACGTGAGTCAGGAGCCTGAGGCCTCTTAACGCCGAAACCGCGTCTCAGGGTGGCACGATCATTGACCACGGTGGGATGCTTGAAGGGCGGAGGTGAAAACGCGATGGCCAGAGAGAACATGCTGCAACGAGCACTGCGCCGGTTCACATCCTCGAATGCCGAACTTGAATCCGAGGAATTGCAACGCAACGTCCGAGAAGAAGGCGCAACACCCATTCAGGAGTGTGAGGACCGCCAGCGGGTACAGCTCACCGGTACCGTTTCGACGGTGACGATCAACCCCAGAGCCGGACACCCTGCACTCGAGGTCGAGCTGCGTGACGGGTCCGGAGCAGTGACCCTGGTGTGGCTTGGTCGACGGCAGATTCCCGGAATCGACTGCGGGCGGACCCTCAAGGTCTGGGGTCGGGTCAGCTGCCACGAGGGAAGGCGGTTGGTATACAACCCGCGTTATGAGCTGATGCAGACACCGGCGGCCTCGTGATCGTGGCCGCCACGGTGCCTGGCACATGACCGAGCTGCCAGCGGAGCCGAAGACGGGTTCGAAGGACACGAGATCGGTCAAGGTGGCAGAGCCCCCACAGTTCGATTACGTGGAGGAGTTCGTCCGCTACCAGCTCAGTCAGTCTCTGGGTGGCGCCCGCGGCATGATCGAGTCAGCGCTGCCGTTCGTTGCCTTTACGATCGCCTGGGTGATTGGCCGGCAGCTCTACCCGGCCATTGGGGCCGCCGTCGGTACGGCGCTGGCGATGGCGGCGATCCGTCTCGTTCAGCGGCAATCGATCAAATACGTCGTCCAAGCAATCATCCCGACGGCTATCGCGGCTCTCATTGCCACGCGAACCGGCCGAGCGCAAGACGTTTTCCTGCCGGGCATCCTTTACAACGGTGCCCTCGCCGTGATCTCTATAGTGACGGTCGTCATCCGGAGACCCCTCGTCGGCTTCATCATCGGCGCTGCCGTCGGCGATCCGACCAGCTGGGTGAAGGACAAAGGCCTGGTGCGGATGACTTCGAAGTTGACCCTCGTCCTTGCGGTGCCCTACATCACTCGATTTGTCATCCAGCTGCCGCTGTTTCTTGCGGGGGAAGTGGTCTGGCTCGGAGTGGCGAAGGTCGTCCTCGGCTGGCCGCTGCTGATCGCCGCCTTGACTGTCATTGGGCTAATGCTCTCCAAGGGCAGGACACCAATGGAGGATTCACCGCTGGCAAACCGTGATGCCGCTGCAGCTGAGTCCCACGTTAGGCGCAGCGCGGATCGGTAGCTTTCGCGCCAGCTGGAAAGGTGCTCAAACCGCCTGAACACGCGGTGTCGGCGTCTTGGAGAGATCGATCGAGCCGTCGCGCGGGGCGAGCATCTCCGCCAACTCGTGCTCGAAGTCTTGGGCAGTCACGAACAGCAATTCGTCGCCAGCCTCGAGTGAGCCGTCCTTGTCAGGTGGTCGAGCATGCCCGTCCCGAATGATCGCCACCAAAACGACGTCCCCAGGCCAGGTCAGGTCGCCGATGCGAGCTCCCACACAAGGGCTGCTGGACGGCAATGTCATCTCGACGAGGTTCGTCGCACCCTCATGGAAGGTCAGCAGTCTGACCAGGTCACCGACTGTGACGGCCTCTTCCACTAGTGCCGACATCAGACGCGGTGTGGAGACGGAAACATCGACCCCCCAGACCTCGTTGAACAGCCACTCGTTCTTCGGGTGGTTGACCCGAGCGACCGTACGCGGCACGCCGAACTCAGTTTTGGCCAGCAGCGACACCACAAGGTTCACCTTGTCGTCACCGGTGGCAGCGATGGCAACATCACAGGTGTCGAGACCCGCTTCTTCGAGCGAGGACAACTCGCAGGCATCCGCCAGAAGCCACTCCACCTCGGCGAGCGTTTCGGATTTGATCGCATGCGGGTCCTTGTCGATCAACAACACCTCATGCCCGTTCTCCACGAGCTCCGCCGCAATGGAACGTCCCACATTGCCAGCTCCGGCAATCGCCACTCGCATCGTCATACTCCTCTTGGCGGAGCGCCGAGAATCGCCTCCACGTTTGCCAGCTTCGCATCGACTACCGCGGCATACGCCAGGTCGCCGTCCTGAAAGACTTGGCTGGACTTTGGCACTATCCCGGAGCCCATCCGGAACAGGAACGGGATCCGCGCGCCCGTGGCCTCCTCCATCTGCTCGATGGTGCGACCGACCCACGCTCGATCAACATGCACTTCCATGAGGCGCACCGAGCCCGACGGGTCCCGCCAGTGCGGCTCAGAACCGCTCGGCAGCAGTCGGCGCAGTACCTGATCTGAGGTCCACCGCACCGTGGCGACGGTCGGGATGCCGAGCCGCTCGTAAACCTCAGCACGGCCGGAATCGTAGATCCGCGCTACGACATTTTCGATTCCAAAGGTTTCGCGCACGACGCGAGCCGACAAGATGTTGGAGTTGTCACCACTGGAGACCGCAGCAAAACCGTCGGCGTCCTCGATGCCGGCCTCGAGCAGCACCTCGCGATCGAAGCCGACACCCCTCACGGTCTTTCCCGCAAAGTCCGGGCCAAGCCGGCGGAAGGCCTCGGGCTCAATGTCGATCACCGCGACAGTATGGCCACGCTTCTCCAGACTCCTGGCGAGGCTGGACCCCACCCGGCCGCAGCCCATGATCACGATGTGCACGCCCTGAGTCTAGTGAACCCCGCTGTGGCGACTCTGTGACGCCGATCACCTCCGACAGAGGGCTGCTCCCAGGGATCGCGCTGCTCCGCCAGTGTTGCGGGGACCGGCACGACATTAGGGTTTGGGTGTGGTGAATGTTTCCGACATCGGCAAGCGGTTGCTGCTGGGCCGGAAGCTCCGTAGCGCCCAACTCGGAGAGACACTGCTCCCCAAGCGCATCGCTTTGCCGGTGTTCGCATCAGACGCCCTGTCCTCGGTTGCGTACGCTCCGGATGAGATCTTCCTGACGCTGTCCCTGGCAGGACTCGTCTCGTACTCGTACTCCTGGAAGATCGCCATCCTGGTCGCCATCGTGATGCTAGTAGTGGTGGCGTCCTATCGGCAGAACGTGCATGCCTATCCGTCGGGCGGCGGCGACTACGAGGTGGCCACGGTCAATATCGGGCACAATGCTGGTCTTACCGTGGCGGCGGCACTCCTCGTTGACTACGTCTTGACGGTCGCGGTCTCCGTCTCGTCTGGGGTGCAAAACGCCAAGTCCGCGTTTCCCATCCTCGACGGCAACGAGGCATGGGTAGCCGCCGGCGTCGTCATCGTGCTGATGGCGCTCAACCTGCGCGGCGTCCGGGAGTCGGGCACCCTGTTCGCCATACCCACCTACTGCTTCATGTTCGCGATCTTGAGCATGGTGATCTACGGACTGTTTCGGATACTGGTGATGGGCGACCAGATCCAGGCGCACAGCGCACAGTATGGGATCGAGCCGGATCCGAAGTACGCAGCTTTCACCGGCTTCGCCATGGTCGCGTTGCTGGCCCGCACCTTCTCCTCTGGGTGCGCGGCGCTCACCGGGGTGGAGGCGATCTCCAATGGGGTGCCGGCATTCCAGAAGCCGAAGAGTAAGAACGCGGCAACCACCTTGTTACTGCTCGGCACCATCGCAGTGTCGATGCTGATCGGCGTCGTCGTCCTGGCCAACCTCACCGGACTCAAGCTGATCGACGCCGGTCACTCGTACTACACCCTGAACGGTGAGCGGGTCGATGTGATCGAAGAGACTGCAATCGGGCAGCTGTCCGACGCCGTCTTCGCCGACTTCAAACCCGCTTTCTACTTCGTCGTGGCTGCCACGATGCTGATCTTGTTTTTGGCGGCTAACACCGCATTCAACGGGTTTCCGGTGTTGGGCTCCATCCTTGCCAGGGACGGCTACCTACCGCGGCAACTGCACACCCGCGGCGACCGCTTGGCGTACAGCAATGGAATCATCGTGCTGGCCTTCCTGGCCATCGTATTGATCATCGCGTTCGACGCCGACGTGACCGCCTTGATCCAGCTCTATGTCGTCGGGGTTTTTGTGTCGTTCACTGTCAGCCAGCTGGGCATGCTGCGGCATTGGACGCGGCACCTGAGAATCGAGAAGGATCCCGCGACGCGTGGGCGGATGATGCGTTCCCGCGTGATCAACGCCATTGGATTGACCATGACTGCCACAGTGCTGGTCATCGTGCTCCTCTCAAAGTTCACTAAGGGCGCCTACATCGCGATCATCGCGATGGCCGTGCTCTTCGTGATGATGAAACTGATCAGGCGGCATTACGATGCGGTGGCCCGGGAGACCGCGCTGGTCGAGGGCGAGGATCGGACATTGCCGAGTCGAGTACGGGCCGTGGTGCTGGTCAGCAAGCTTCACAAACCTACGCTGCGGGCGCTCGCCTTTGCCAAGGCCGCCCGGCCGAGCACCATCGAGGCTCTCACCGTCTCAGTTGACCCCGAGGAGACCGAGCGGCTAGTGGTGGCCTGGGAGGAGGCCGATACCGGGGTTCCACTGAAGGTGCTTGCCTCGCCCTATCGGGAGGTGACCAATCCGATCATCGACTACGTGAAGAACCTGCGGCGCGAAAGCCCGCGTGACGTAGTGACGGTCTACATCCCGGAGTATGTCGTGGGCCATTGGTGGGAGCAGATCCTGCACAACCAGAGCGCCCTGCGACTCAAAGGACGGCTGCTGTTCACTCCAGGCGTCATGGTGACCTCTGTGCCATTTCTCCTCGCGTCGTCGACCAGGGCCGAACATAGACTTGAGCGGGAGACTGCTCAGGAGAACGCCCGCCGGTACCTGCGCAGCGGCCAATAGCATCCGTCCACCTCGCCGTCAAAGGACGGCGCTGCTCTTGCCCACTGCTGAACCGGAGTACCAACGCTGGAGCTCCGCGAACCCCTCGTCCAGACTGACCCGAGGTTCCCAGTGCAGCACCTGACGCGTCAGCCGCTGATCGAACCAGTGCGCGGTGGACAGCTGCTCGACCAGGAAACGGGTCAGCGGCGGATCGTCAACTGGGCGTCCCGGACGCAGACCCTCAGCCAGCGTCCAGAGCGTCTCCACCAACGTTCCGCCAGCCCGCGCCAGTCGCACCGGCACGTGCCGAGTCGGTTCCGGCGCTCCGGCCGCGCGGCACAAGGCGGCCAATAACTCGGCGACCGGTCGGGGCTCGCCGTTGGTCACGACCAGCGCCTGGCCGCGGGCCTCGACACAGCGGTCCAGAGCCGCCACCAGCGCCTCCACCGCATTGACCACGTAGGTGCTATCGAGCAGGGCCGCCCCCGAGCCGATCAGAGGCAGCCGCCCGTGGCGGGCCCGATCGACCACGCGGGCCACCAACTGGGTGTCGCCCGGGCCCCACACCAGGTGTGGACGCACAGCGACGACGGCGAGCTGGCCGTGATCGGCGCCCAGGGCGATGCGCTCTGCAGCGGCTTTGCTTCTCGCGTACGGGCCTCGAGCGCCGAACGGGTCGGCGGGATCTGCGCCGCGGCCGATCAGCGGGCTGCCGGAATGAGCTACGGAGGGCGATGAGACGTACACCAACCGTGGCACTTCCGCCGTCACACAGGAATTCACGACCGCACGGGTGCCTTGGACGTTGACCCGCAGGTATTCCGCCTCCGGCCCGATCACGTTCACCTTGGCGGCCAGGTGAATGACCGCGTCCTGGTTGCTGACCGCGGCGCGTACCGCATCGGTGTCGCTGATATCAGCCAACACTTCGGGCAGTCCGAGCCCAGCCGGATGTCGCTGGAACACCATCACCCGGTCGCCCCTGTCGGCGAGCGCTTGCGCCACACCACGCCCTAGCATTCCGGTCGCTCCGGTGACCAGTACTCGCACGCCGCCCGTCCCTACGGCCGGCCGACCCGAGCACCCGCCAGCACCCGCTCGGCCCAGCGGGCGAGTCGCTGTCGGTCGATCTTTGCGGCATGCCGAATGTCAACCGGCAAGGAGTCGATGGCCAGTACCGCGGCCAGTCGTACGCCGGCGGCTGTCCGTACGGCGCTCGCCAGCTCGGGCTCCGCCAACCCAACAGGAGCGGCGGCGGCTGGCACCACCACTGCCACCACCTGCTGGGTGCCCGGAGGACCGACACCGACCACCGCCGCGGTGGTCGGTGTCGATTCGGCTTCGATCCGCTGCTCCACACCGACCGGGGTGAGCGGCCCGTCTGCGGTCGTGATGACATGCACCAGACGGCCCTCGATCCACAGCCGTCCGACACTGTCGAGGTGCCCGACGTCGCCGCTACGGTGCCAGCCACGATCACGAGAACTTGCCCTCTCGGTCGCCCAGAGCCGGTCGTAGCGGTCCTTCACATGAGCGGCGGATGCACAGATCTCGCCTGTGATCTCGACCCGATCAGTGATTGGCCCAACGGCCCTGCCGAGCGAGTCCAGCGGGCTGATCCGGATCTGCACACCCGCCAGCGGCCGACCGACGCACACTCCGTTGCCCGACCCAGCCTTCTCTAGCTCGGCCAGCGAGATGTCGGTCAGCGGCAGCGCCTCGGTCATCCCGTACGGCGTGTGCAGCTCGGCGTGCGGGAGAACCTCATGGAGGCGGCGCAGCAGCGGTACGGAGACCGGCGCTCCGGCGGAGAGCACCAGCCGAATGCGCGCGAGAGTCGAGGACTGCTCGGCAGTCAGCTCATCCGCGGTGGCGACCACGTTTCGCAAAGCCGCCGGAGAGGCGAAGACCAGGGTGGCGTCGATGGCCGCCGCCGCCTCGGCCAACCGGACTGCGGTGAGGGTAGCTGGTTTGGTGACATCCATCTGCGGCACGGCGGCCCCGATGCCGAGAGCCGGGCCGTACAGCGCGAATGGGGCGAAGGCAGCCACCAGTCGATCGCTCGGCTGGACGTCACACAGGGTTCCCAGTAGGTCTACTTGAGCCCGCGACTGGTGATGCCGATAGACGACCCCCTTGGGCGGCCCAGTTGCACCAGAGGTGAACAGCACCGCAGCCTCGCTCGACTGCGCAACGTTGGTGTCGGCGTCCGCCCGCTGAGTGTCGAAGAACCCGAGCCCGCGATCCCGCGATGCCGCAAGTTCGTCAATCGAGTGCCTGATCCCTAGCATCCGACGGATCGGCTTGGGCAGCTCGCCGGCTACCAACCGAATCCCCGGGAGCTGGAGCGCAGCCGCGGCGGCTACGGCCACCGGGATGCCGATCAGGTAGTCCGGATCAGCGCTCCGAAGCGCGTCAGCCATTCGACGCCAGCCGAGACCCGCGTCCGCCACCACAATCGCGGCACCTGCGCGCCAGCACGCGTAGACGGTCGCTGTCAGATCGAGACCCGGCGGCACCAGTAGCGCGACTCGATGTCCCGGCCGTACGCCGACTCGGCGAAGCCCGTCAGCCAACGCCTCGACCAGGTTCTGAAGCTCGCCGAACGAAGTCACGCGGGTGCCGCCGCGACCCAGCTCGGCGATGGCTGGAGCCGAGTCGCCGCCGGCCCGCGCGCCAGCGACACCAACAACCAGGTCCCGGGCCGCCTCGGGTTTTGCCGAGTCGGGCGCCGACCGCTGCGGCCGCGTGGTGACGTTCGATCTCACCCACGACCAGGCATCCTCGGCGGACTGAGGTGCGTCCTCCATGACCAGGTGCGAGGCTCGGGCGTACCGGTGGAGATCCGCGTGTGGTAACCGGCGCTGCAGGTCGCGAAGCGACGTCTGTGTGAAGACAGGGTCCCGCGGGCCCCACAGCAGCAGTGTCGGAACAGCTGCGAGCTCGGTCAATCCGGCGGCCACCTGATCGAGCGCGGCACGGCTGGGATGGCTTGGCTCCAAGGGAATGTCGGCGACGAAATCGCCGACCGCTCGCCGTCGACGAGAGTCGGAGTACGGAGCCCGGAATGCCCTGCGGACCTCGACTGGTATCGGCGGCCGCGACATCGCCGCGGCGGCGCGTACGAATGTCGCCGTACGGACGCAGACCAGCTCCCGCAGCGCACGGCTGCGCGCCAGCCGGATCAACGCCGGCGTACCTGTCTGCGGAGGTACAGCGACCCCAGTGTTGGTCAAGATCAATCCGGCGATCTGATCAACATGCCGTAGCGCCCACCCCAGAGAGATAGGGCCGCCCCAGTCGTGCGCCGCGAGCACCACTCGACCGGCGATGCCCAGCTCCGCGGTGATGGCGTCGAGGTCGTCGATCCGCGTCGCAAGGGAACGCGGCGACTTCGGTCGCTCGGAGTAGCCCATCCCAAGCTGATCAACCGCGACGACGCGCCAGCCGGGGTCCGCGCAGCCGAGAAACCGACGCCACAGATACGACCAGGTGGGATTGCCATGCACGCAGAGCAGCGTTCCCGCCTGTGGCGCGACGTCGTTGTCCAGGACGTGCCAGGTGCGCAGTACCCCTTCGGCGTCGACGGCTTGGACCAGCCTCGACCAGGACGGGTCGACTCCAGGCATTCCGCCGAGCTCCGGAGCGACGGCGGGCTCCGCAACCAGACTGTTGATCACCAGACGATTTCGGCGTACGAGGTGTTTAGTCCAGATCCGATGCCGAGCAGCAGAACCCGGTCTTCGGCACGCAACTGATCCATATGGCGGGCCAGGGTGAACGGCACGGCGGCCGGACCCATGTTGCCGTACATCGGAAGGGTGAGCGGGAAGCGCGCCGGGTCCACGCCGAGCGCCGTCGCGAGCGCGCGGATATGCACGACCGAGGTCTGGTGAGCGATGAACCAGTCGATGCCATCCCAGTCGAACTCATCCTTCGCGTCGGCCCAGGTCGCCAAGGCAAGCGCCAGTCCCGCGTCGAACAGCCGCTTGGTGTCGGTTCGCATCCGGGTGAGATCACCCACGCACAGGTCGTGGTGCTCGGTGCCGGCCCGGCTCACGCCACCGACCACCCGGTGACCTTCAGGATGGCGGTCCGCCCGGCCGAGCACCATGGCCGCTGACCCGGAACCGAGGGTGAGCGTGGCGAACTGTGACCGCAGGTCGGCCGCGGTCGCCTCGCGCCGGGCAAGCCGCTCCAGCGTCAGCTCCTGGGTATAGCGGGAACCTTCGGCGTCGACGATCACCGCATAGTCGGCCTGGCCGGAGTCGATCATCGTGCCGGCCAGCTGGATGCCGTTCACAAAACCGAGACAGGCATTCGCCAGATCGAAGTTGAGGCAGTTCGTCGGCAGGCCCACCTGATGGTGAATCGCCGCCGCGGTGGAGGGTTCGAGATACTCCCGCGAGACGGCCGTGTTGATCATGACGCCGACCTGCGTAGGGGTGATACCCGCCTCTGCCAGCGCTTTGGCGGCAGCAACGGCCGCCGCATCAGCGAAGCTCACGTCCGCAGGCCACCAGCGACGCTCGACCACTCCCGCCAGCTTCTCCAGCATGCCGGGTCGCGTGCCCACACGTTGGTAGGTCTCAGCCAGCTGTTCGTCGAAGGCGGCAGAGGTCATCACGACCGGTGCCTCAACGGCACACACCGAGAGCACCGTGGTGTTAGCCGGCCGGAAGCTTGCATTACCGCTCATATCGTGCCCCTACCCAGGGACGCCAATCCTGCCTCCCCAAAAGCTCTGCAACTCTGCACAATGGTGTCACCGGCCACGGCGTCACCGGTAGCTGGCACAGAAACGGCACTGCAAGCGTCGTGATATCTTGACGTCAAGATAGTTTGTCGACGACGACAGTACGGAGGGCTCATGAGTGTGAACAGCTTCGATGCCAAGGCAACCCTCCCGGTGGGCGACGAGTCGTACCAGATCTATCGGCTCGATGCTGTCGAAGGTTCAGATTCGCTGCCGTACAGCCTCAAGATCTTGCTGGAGAACCTGTTGCGCACCGAGGATGGCGCGAACATCACCGCCGATGACATCCGCGGGCTGGCCGACTGGGATCCGAACGCCGAGCCCAGCAAGGAGATTCAGTTCACTCCTGCGCGCGTGATCATGCAGGACTTCACGGGCGTGCCATGCGTGGTCGATCTGGCGACCATGCGCGAGGCAATGGAGCAGATGGGAGGCGACGCCGCCAAGATCAACCCACTTGCGCCAGCCGAACTAGTGATCGATCACTCAGTCATCGCCGACGTGTTCGGCACCGCCGACGCGTTTGTCCGGAATGTGGAGATCGAATATCAGCGCAACCGGGAGCGCTATCAGTTCCTGCGCTGGGGTCAGACCGCCTTCGACGATTTCAAGGTGGTTCCGCCGGGCACGGGGATTGTGCACCAGGTCAACATCGAACACCTGGCCCGCGTGATCTTCTCTCGCCAGGTCGAGACGTCGACAGGCTCGGGAGAGATTGAGCTGTACGCCTATCCCGACACCTGTGTCGGTACTGATTCACACACCACCATGGTCAATGGCCTGGGCGTTGTTGGCTGGGGGGTCGGCGGGATCGAAGCCGAGGCGGCGATGCTCGGCCAGCCGGTCTCGATGCTCATCCCTCGGGTTGTCGGTTTCAAACTCTCCGGCAAGCTGCGCGAGGGCACGACCGCAACCGACCTTGTTCTGACCATCACCGAGATACTGCGGCAGCACAAAGTGGTCGGAAAGTTTGTCGAGTTCTACGGTCCCGGTGTCTTCCAGGTACCCGTGGCAAATCGGGCCACGATCGGGAACATGAGTCCTGAGTATGGCTCCACGATCGCGGTCTTTCCGATCGACGGTAAGACCACCGAATACCTGCGGCTCACCGGTCGCAGTGATGAGCAGATCGCCCTCGTGGAGACGTACGCGAAGGCGCAGGGCCTGTGGCATTCCGACGATCGGGAACCGAGGTACTCCGAATACCTGGAGCTTGACCTTGACACTGTCGTGCCCAGCATCGCCGGGCCCAAGCGTCCGCAGGACCGAGTCCTGGTCGCCCACGCCAAGCAAGGATTCCGCGAGGCGCTGCGCGACTATGTGGCTGTCGAGGAGCTGACCGGCTGGGACGAGTCGGTCGACGAGTCCTTTCCAGCCTCCGACGTGCCGAGTCACTCGACCGGGAACGATTCCGCAGAGCCGCACGAGTACGGCGAGGAGCCGGCCGACATCGAGCGGCCAAGCAAGAAGGTGCCGGTGACACTGGCCGACCGCACGTCATTTGAGCTCGACCATGGCGCAGTGGCGATCGCGGCGATCACCTCCTGCACCAATACGTCCAACCCAAGTGTCATGATCGGCGCCGCTCTGGTCGCCAAGAAAGCGGTCGAGCGCGGGCTGAATCGCAAGCCCTGGGTGAAGACGACCCTGGCTCCTGGATCGAAGGTCGTCAGCGACTATTACGACCGCTCCGGCTTGACGCCGTACCTGGACAAGCTTGGTTTCAACTTGGTCGGCTACGGCTGTACGACCTGCATCGGCAACTCCGGGCCGCTCATTCCCGAAGTCAGTGCGGCCGTGCAGGAGCATGATCTTGCGGTGGTTTCGGTGCTGTCGGGCAACCGGAACTTCGAGGGCAGGATCAATCCCGACGTCAAGATGAACTACCTGGCCTCGCCACCGCTCGTGGTGGCGTACGCGCTTGCCGGCACCATGGACATTGACCTGATGAACGACTCGCTCGGCACCGACGAGCAGGGCAACGAGGTACACCTTGCCGACATCTGGCCGACCGAGGCGGAGATCGACGAGATCATCGCGTCGGCAATCGGCGCCGAGATGTTCACCGAGTCCTATGCGGATGTCTTTGCTGGGGATGAGGAGTGGCAGTCCTTGCCGACCCCTGAGGGCGAGATCTTCGCTTGGGACCCTGACTCGACCTATGTCCGCAAGCCGCCCTACTTCGACGGCATGCCCGCAGAGCCCGCGCCGGTCACCGACATCGAGGGTGCACGGGTGTTGTTGAAACTGGGCGACTCGATCACCACTGACCACATCTCCCCGGCCGGTTCCATCAAGGCCGACTCGCCTGCCGGCCAATACCTCGCTGAGCACGGTGTGGAGCGGAGGGATTTCAACTCCTACGGGTCGCGGCGGGGCAATCACGAGGTGATGATCCGCGGAACGTTCGCGAACATTCGGCTTCGCAACCAGCTCGCACCGGACACCGAGGGAGGATTCACCCGGGACTTCACCTCAGCGGACCAACCAGTCACGACCGTGTACGAGGCGTCGCAGCACTATCTCTCATCGGGCACGCCATTGGTGGTTCTGGCCGGCAAGGAATACGGTTCGGGTTCCTCACGGGACTGGGCCGCGAAGGGCACCGCGCTACTCGGAGTGAAGGCCGTGATCGCCGAATCGTACGAGCGGATCCACCGATCCAACCTCATCGGGATGGGTGTGCTGCCACTTCAGTTCCCCGAGGGGGAGAGCGCCGGCTCGCTTGGACTCACCGGCGAAGAGACCTTCGACATCATCGGCGTCACTGAGCTCAACGCCGGCCGTACGCCGACGACAGTCAAGGTCACCGCAGGGGAAGTCAGCTTCGATGCCCTGGTGCGTATCGACACCCCAGGTGAAGCCGACTACTACCGCAATGGCGGAATCATGCAGTACGTGCTGCGGTCGTTGATCAAGAAATAGGTGATCGCTGGGAAGCTCCGCCGACGAGTCGGTGGGCTCATCGCGGCGGCCGCGCTGACCGTAGCGGGTTGTTCGCTCAGTGGTCCGTTGGCCACGCCGTCCGAACCGTTCAGCGACTTCTCTGTCGGTGAGTTCGGCGGCATCGATGGCCGCCAGAACATCGTGCACGTGCGCGCGGACGGGGTTGCGTTGCTGGTCTCGCGAGTACCGGCTGCGGGCCGGTTGAGTGATCAGAAACTGAGCCGACTGCGGACTCTGCTGACCTCGGAGGAGTTCGGCAAGGAGGTCGCCAACGAGGCTCAACGAACACCACGAACCACAGAACAGGTCTGCTCCGACCTGATCACCCACGAAGTGACCATGGGCACTCTCTCGATGAGCCGGACCGAGCCCTGCGGTGAGGAATCGCGACCGGCACCGGCCTTCGATGAGATCGTCAGCATCGTTGCGCCGGCTATGAGAGGTAACTTCGACGGTCCGGTCGAATCAGCAGAGCCGCGCCTGTTTCCCGTGCGCCTGGAGCGCATCGAGCTTCAGAATCAAGCTGGCTACGTGATCAAGGTCGATGTAGCGGGCCGGGGGACGATCACGGGAGCCGGCGGTGGATCCAAACAGCGCGATCTGTCAGTCCAGCAGCGTGACACGCTCCGCCTGCTCATCGCCCGAGTCATTGAGGAGCCGGTTGTGCCCTGCACAACGACGGCGCACTACCGACTCCACATCGACACAGAGCCCCCGATCTCTGGTCAGGACTGTGGTTTTCGAGAACGCCAACCAGAGTTCGGAGCACTGACCGTGCTGCTGGAGGACGCTTTCGACCTGTGATCGCCGCCAGCCAGCAGAGTCGGGTAACGGTGCGCCGGTTAGCCTCAACGCGTGGGTGTATGGACAGACCACGTGCTACCGCGGCTGGTGGACAGAGTGCTGGGAACTCCTGAGGTGGACGCCCGGCGTGCCCTGGTCTGCGGTGGTCTCCATGGTCGCGTACTGGAAGTCGGTTTCGGGTCCGGACTGAACCTCCGCCACTATCCCGCCGAGGTGACCGCGGTCTTCTTCGTCGAGCCCTCGGCTGTAGCGCTACAGCTGGCCCAGCCACGCGTGGCAGTCGTGGCTGCGCAGGTCGCGCAGGTGGGAGTCGACGGTGCGCGCCTCGCGCTCCCCGACGAGTCGGTCGATTGCGTGCTCAGCACCTATACGCTCTGCACCATTCCCGAGGTGACTGCTGCCCTTGAGGAAATGCATCGGGTTCTCAAGCCCGATGGCGTCCTGCACTTCCTCGAGCACGGGCGCGCGCCAAGTGAGTCCGTACGCCGATGGCAACGCCGGCTGCATCCGCTGCACAGCAGGATCGCCGGCGGCTGCAACATCGAGCGACCGATCGACGACTTGATCTCGGGTGCCGGTCTGGTCATCGATGAGCTGGAGATGGGGTACGGAGACGGTCCGCGGCCCCTCAGCTATCTGTATCGCGGCCGGGCCTCCCGCCATGCATGATCATCAAGCGGTAATCTCGCTTCGAATCAGCTCCGCGTACTCGTCTATCTCTCCCGGGCCGTAGCGTGTCCGTGGCCAGAAGAAGCCCCGTAGGCCATCGCCCTTGGTTCTAGGCACAACATGTACGTGCAGATGGGGGATGGACTGGCTGACCACGTTGTTGATCGCCACGAAGGTGCCCTGAGCGCCTAGGGCGCTGACGACGGCCCCGGCGATCCGCTGCGTCATTGTCAGCAGCGGAACCTTGAGCTCGCTCGGCAGCGTCAGCAACGTGTCCACATGGCGAATCGGAGCGACAAGGACATGACCCTTGAAGACCGGCCGGTGATCAAGGAAGGCGATCACCTGATCGTCACGCGCCACGACCGCAGCATCCAGCCCACCGCTCACGATTTGGCAGATCACATCGCTCACTGGCATGAGACTAGTGCTATCCCCTGGTGATCGAACAGCAGTTCGAATATATTTTAGTTCGTGAGCGGCTCAGCGTACGTACCGCCTGGCTGGCCCAACCAGGTGCGCCCGCCAGGAGCGTCTGGTTGGGAGGCGACAGCCATCGCGTATCTGCTGGATTGCTGTCCGGCAGACTTTCGTGGCTATCGCGTGCTCCGCAACCATCCCGTGGTGCTGGCGCAGTTCGCTACTCACTTCGTCAACGGGCAACACGAAGTGTCTCAGCGGGGACTGGCTGAGGTTCGCACCACCCTAAGTGAATACGTCGAGCCAGATGTCGTGGAGGCCGCCGCCCAGGCGTGGCTGGAACAAGGGGCTCGGCTTGCCCGCATCCGACGGGCGGTGGCACTGCTGGATGAGGCGCTGCGCGGCCGCGTCTTCGTTCCCAAGCTGTGAGGCGGCTGAGCGGCTCACGTGCGTTGCGCCACACTCGATGATTCGGGAGCTGTTGAACACGTAAACTCAGGCCCATGTCAGCCGCCCCGTACGGACTGTTGAGCTCGATCCATAGCCCACAAGACCTGCGGGACATGACGCCAGATCAGCTCAGGGAGCTGAGTCTGGAGATCCGCTCGTTTCTGATCGAGCACGTGTGCCAGACCGGCGGCCACCTGGGACCCAACCTCGGAGTGATCGAGCTCACACTCGCGGTGCATCGGATTTTCGTCTCGCCACGGGATCCGATCATCTTCGACACTGGCCACCAGAGCTATGTGCACAAGATCTTGACCGGCCGCCAAGATCAATTTCCGACGTTGCGCCAGCGCCATGGGTTGTCGGGGTATCCCGACTCGACAGAGTCCGGGCACGACTGGGTGGCGAACTCGCACGCATCAACGGCGCTCTCGTACGCCGATGGGCTGGCGAAGGCCATTCGACTGCAGCGAAAGCCCGGCACCGTTGTCGCCTTTGTCGGCGATGGTTCGCTCACCGGTGGGATGGCGTGGGAGGCCCTGAACAACATCGCCGCCTCCGATGACCTTCCATTGGTCATCGTCGTGAACGATAACGGCCGGTCCTATACGCCGACGGTTGGAGGCCTGGCACGATATCTGACCGGGCTGCGGACCAATCCTCGTTACGAGCAGGTTCTTGACCTGGTGAAGCGCAATGTCAGCCGGGCACCGCTGGTCGGCAATGTCGCCTACGACCTCCTGCACGGCATCAAGATCGGCCTGAAGGACGTTCTCGCCCCCCAGGGCATGTTTTCCGACCTCGGCCTGAAGTACATCGGGCCGATCGATGGTCACGACATTGCCGCAGCCGAGCGGGCCCTGCAGCAAGCCAGGCAGTTCCGCGGCCCTGTCCTGGTGCATTGCATTACGCGCAAGGGGAACGGCTTCAAGGCTGCCGAGAACCATGAGGAGGACCGCTTCCATGCCGTTGGCAAGATCAACGCCAGAACCGGAGAGGCGGTCGGCGGTGCCTCCGGGCAGACCTGGACTGACCTGTTCTCCGAGGAGCTTCTCCGGCTGGGAAGTACCGACGAACGCGTCGTCGCCATTACGGCAGCGATGGTGTATCCCACAGGCCTGCATCGGTTTGCCAAGGCGTTCCCCGACCGCTGCTTCGATGTCGGCATAGCCGAGCAGCACGCGGTAACGTCGGCGGCAGGTCTGGCGATGGGCGGTGTGCATCCAGTCGTTGCGGTGTACTCCACCTTCCTCAATCGCGCTTTCGATCAGGTCCTGATGGATGTCGCCCTGCACAAGTGCGGGGTTACTTTCGTGCTCGATCGAGCTGGCATCACCGGGCCCGATGGGGCCAGTCATCACGGCATGTGGGACATGTCGATCTTGCAGGTGGTGCCTGGCCTGCAGCTGGCCGCGCCGCGGGACGGCACTCGGCTACGCGATGCGCTGGCGCGATCTTTGGGGATTGACGACGGCCCGAGCGTGATCCGGTTCCCCAAGGATCAGGTGCCGGCGGATCTTCCGGCCGTTGACCACGTAGCCGGGATGGATGTATTGCTCAAGACGGAGCAGCCGCGGGTGCTGGTCGTAGGCATTGGTCAGCTTGCCGGAATGGCCGTCGCAGTGGGGGAGCGGCTATCGGACCAGGGGATCGGTGTGACGGTCCTTGATCCCGTCTGGGCGCTGCCGGTGAATCCGGCGTTAGTTGCGGTGGCCGCTGATCATGATCTGGTGATCACGATCGAGGACAACGGCGTGGTGGGCGGCTACGGAGCACGGGTCGCCCAGGAGCTGCGCTCCGCCGGCGTGGGGACGCCCCTACGCGAGTTCGGCATTCCGCAGGAATTCCTCCCCCATGGAGGCCGCGCCGAGCTGCTGGAGGAGGCCGGGTTGACGTCGCAGAACATCGCGCGGTACGCGGTCGAGGCGATCGTAGGAGCCGACGAGGCCCTCGAGCAACCCACTCACGCCGACTTGTCAGGGGTTAGCGATGGGGACTGAGGCGACTCCGGGCGGGGTGAAGCGGCGGCCGAGCACCCGCTCGGAGACACTCGCGCGGTCCAGGTACGGCGTAATGCCGCCAAGGTAGAAGGGCCATCCGGCACCGAGGATCAAGCACAGATCGACGTCCATCGGGGCGGCAACAACCTCCTCCACCACCATGAGGCCGATCTCCTCGGCCAGCGCGTTCAACGCCCGCTCACGTACTTCCTCGGCGGTGCTTGGCTGGTTGCCGACGACGAGCAGCTTCGCCGTCTCGTCGCTGACGTACGGCTCGCCGTCGGGCGTCCAGTCGTAGATGCCGGGCCTCCTCGCAGCCACCAGTGCCTGCAGGTTGCGTGAGACGGGGAAGCGATCGCCGAAGGCCTCGTTCAAATTCTCGGTCACGTGTAAGGCGACCGCCGGGCCGACCAGTTGAAGCAGCACGTACGGCGGCATGGGCAAACCGAGCGGCCGCAGCGCGGCATCGGCGACCTCAACCGGCGTGCCGTCATCAACAGCGGCGAAGATCGCCGCCATCAGTCGGAGCAGCAGCCGGTTCACGACGAAGCCGGCCGCATCCTTGACCAGCACGGCGTTCTTCTTGAGCGACTTCGCAACCTCGAATGCCGTGGCCAGGGTCTCCTCGTCGGTCGCCGGTCCGCGGACGATCTCAACCAGCGGCAGCACTGCTACGGGATTGAAGAAATGGAAGCCGACCACCCGCTCGGGATGATCAAGATCTGTTGCCATCTGCGCGACGGACAGTGAGGAGGTGTTCGTGGCAAGCACACAGTTGTCGGAGACATGCTTCTCAAGATCGGCAAACACCTGCTTCTTGATCGACATATCTTCGAAGACCGCCTCGATGACGAAGTCACAGTCCGCGAAGTCGGCCAAGTCTGTGGTACCCGAGATCAGCGCCCGGAGCCGGTTCGCTTCGTCTGGGATGATGCGCCGCTTCTCAAGCAATCTGAGGATCTCTGCCGCCACATTCTCCAATCCCTTGTCGACTCTCTCCCGGTCGAGATCGGAGATCACGACCGGCACCCGGAGGCGGCGCAGGAACAGGATGGCGAGCTGGCTCGCCATCAGCCCAGCGCCGACGATGCCAACTTTGGTCACCGGTCGCGCCAGCGTGGGATCAGGCGCACCTGCGGGCTTCCGCGCACGCCTCTGAACAAGATCGAACGCGTAGAGGCTCGCTCGCAGTTCCGGACTCATGATCAGATCCGCGAGGGCTTCGTCTTCGGCAGCGTACGCCTCGATCCGGTCCGAGGTCCTTGCTGCCGCCATCAGCTCAAGCGCTCGATATGGCCCTGGTGAGGCGCCGAAGACCTTGCTGTCAACGAAAGTCCGGCCTCGCGCCAGCGCATCATCCCAGGTTTCGTCACGGTTGATCTCTGGTCGGATCACCGTCAGCGATCCGGCCACGATCTGACCAGCCCAGTCCAGCGAGCGAGCGAGGAAGTCGGCACCGTCGAAGGTCGCGTCGGCCAGGCCCAGCTCGTACGCCTGGTGGCCATTCAGCATCCTGTTTTGATTGAGTGGATTTTCAATGATCAGCTGAACGGCCCGGTCGGCGCCGATGAGGTTGGGCACGATGAAGGCCCCGCCCCAACCCGGAAACAGACCGAGGAAGCACTCGGGTAGAGCAATTCCTGAGGCGGCGGCGGAGACCGTCCGGTAGTGGCAGTGCAACGTGAGCTCCAGGCCACCGCCGAGCGCGAGCCCATTGATAAAGGCGAAGGTCGGCACCCGCGACGTGTGCAGCTTGTCGAAGACGGCATGCCCGATCCGGGCGATTGCCAGGGCCTGGTCGCGGCTGACGATCTTGGAAAATGCGGAGAGGTCGGCGCCTGCAGCCAGGATGAACGGCTTGCCAGTGATGGCGATCGCTACCACGTCTTCGCGTGCAAGCGCGGCATCCAATGCCCGATTGAGTTCGCCGAGACCCCGCGCGCCCAAGGTATTGGGTCGCGTATGACCGCGCCCGTTGTCCAGGGTGATCAATACTGTGGTGCCAGCGGTATGGGGCAGCTTGATGTCCCGACTCAACGCCCTGGTGACGACCTCGCCCTCGGTGCTGGCCGAGGCCTCCGCGATCAACTGTTCGAGTTCCTCGGCCCTCACCGCAGGTTCTCCCAGATCACGGTGCCACCCATGCCGAGACCGATGCATAGCGTAGTGAGCCCATAGCGGACCTCGGGATGCTCCCGGAAGGCTCGTGCCAGGTGAATCATCAGTCGCACCCCGGAGCTCGCGAGCGGATGGCCGAGGGCGATGGCGCCGCCGTATGGGTTGAGGCGCGGATCATCTGCTGCCAGCCCGAAGTGATCGCAGAAGGCGAGCACCTGGACGGCGAACGCCTCATTGATTTCGAAGGCATCGATGTCGTTGATCGACAGCCCGGCCTTGGCCAGCGCCTTCTCCGTCGACGGGATCGGTCCGACGCCCATCACCTCAGGATCGACGCCAGCGAATGCAAATGAGACGAGCCTCATCGCCGCTGGCAGACCGAGCTCGGCTGCAACACTCTCCGCGGCCAGGAGGCACGCCGTGGCGCCATCGTTGAGGCCCGCCGCGTTGCCCGCCGTAACGCGTCCATGCGGCCGGAACGGAGTCCTGAGCGTTGCCAACGCCTCGACTGTGGTGCCAGGTCGCGGCTGCTCGTCAGCGACCGCAAGTCCCCACCCGAGCTCGGAGCTTGGAGTGGCGATGGTGACCAGTGACTCCTGGATCACCCCTTGTTCGTACGCCCGCTGCACGCGCTGTTGGCTGAGCGCGGCGAAGGCATCGGCTCGATCCTTGGTGATATTCGGAAAGCGATCATGAAGATTCTCCGCGGTTGAGCCCATGATCAACGCTGACTGGTCGACGAGCTTCTCAGCGATGATCCTGGGGTTTGGGTCAATGCCTTCGCCCATGGGATGGCGGCCCATGTGTTCGACTCCGCCCGCAATGGCGACGTCGTACGCACCGAAAGCGATTCCGGAAGCGGTGGTGGTCACGGCGGTCATGGCTCCAGCGCACATCCGGTCGATCGCGAAACCCGGCACCGACCGTGGCAGTCCTGCAAGCAAGGCGGCCGTACGCCCAATGGTCAGACCCTGGTCGCCGATCTGTGTAGTTGCGGCGATAGCGACATCGTCGATGCGGTCCGGTGGCAGCTCCGGATGGCGGCGCAGCAGTTCCCGGATGCAGTTGACGACGAGGTCGTCGGCCCTGGTCTCGGCGTACATCGAGCCAGCCTTGCCGAAGGGGGTGCGTACGCCGTCGACAAAGACGACATCTCGAAGGTCGCGATGCATAACCGAATATTACTCATCAGTAACAATGACGGCACGGGGCTGCGCTAGGAGGGGAGTGATGGCCGGGACGGTCAGCTCGCGCTGCCACGGCCGCGCGCCAAGCGCGGCCAGCACCTGGTCAACCGACTCCTCGGTCAAGGGGGACGGCGGCCGCCAGGCCAGGCGGCGCAGATGATCCGGCGTGAGCAGGTTCTCCAGCGGCACGTCGTACAGCTCGGCGATAATCAGCAGAGCACCACGCACCGTCGCCAAGCGGGCCGCGGCCCCAGGGTTCTTGGCGGCCCACAGCCGCGACTGCGGCGGTCCATCGCTCGGAACGTGCATCGGTGGTAATGCACTCTCTGGCATCCGTGCCACGACCTCGAGCGCCTCCAGCCAGCTGGCCTCGGCCCGCCTCGCCTGGCGGCGAGAGAAAGCGGGGATCTGCCGAAGTGTGGCGCGATCTGGATGCTTGTGGGAAGCCAGCTCGGTGATGGCGACATCCGGCAGGATCTTGCCTGGCGCACGATCGAGCTGCTGCGCGACTGCATCGCGGGCATACCAAAGCTCGGCGACGTACGCGAGGCCGCGACGGTTGTGGACGTGATGGATGCCAGACGTACGGCGCCACGGGTCGCGCCGCGGTTCAGGGCTGATGCTGGCACCCGCAACCAGGGCCGCGAACTCCTGCTCTGCCCATTCCCACTTGCCGGCGTCCACGAGTCGGGTGGCGAGCCGGTCGCGTAGTTCGATCAAGAGCTCGACATCCAGGGCGGCATAGATCAGCCACTCCTCAGGTAGCGGCCTCTTTGACCAGTCTGACGCGGAGTGCTCCTTCAGAAGCCGAACTCCAAGCAGCTCCTCGATCATGGTGCCTAGGGCAACGCGGGGATAGCCGAGCAGTCGTGCGGCAAGTTCGGTGTCGAACAAAGTCTTGGGAACAAGCCCGACCTCGTACAGGCACGGCAGGTCCTGGCCAGCGGCGTGGATGACCCACTCGGTCTCCGACACTGCAGCACCGAGTGCAGAAAGATCGGCCGGCTGACCGAACGCGGTCGGATCCACCAGATGCGTCCCCGCACCGGCGCGGCGCAGCTGGATGAGATAGGCGCGCTGGCTGTAGCGGAAGCCGTGCGCCCGTTCAGCGTCCATGGCGACCGGCCCAGTTCCGCCGCGCAGCGCGGTCACTGTGTGTTGTAAGGCTTCCGGGGTGGTGACGATAGGCGGCACGCCCTCGGCGGGCTCGATGAGTAGCTCCGATTCCTGATCAAGTTCAGGTGCGGTGAGCGGTACTTCTGTCAACGTCTCCGGGAACTTCGGCTGGGCGGTTTACGCCGAGAGGGCATCATCACCACCCCGGCGGGCAGCGGTGGCAGCCCCGCTAGCGTACAGAGTAGTTCAGCCCACGCGGCTAGATGGGGGTTCAGACCGACGCCGTCCTCCAGCAACGGAGTCCATGAGGCGCGTATCTCGATCTCGGCGCTGGGTGGTGCAGAGGCCATCCCTCCGAAGGACTCGCTGGAGACTGACGTCACGGTGCCACTCGGGGCATCGTAGGTAGCGCCGTGGGTATCGAGTGCATCGATCAGCCACGACCAGCCCACACTGGCGAGCAACGGGTCTGGCACCATCTCCGGATCGAGATCGGCCCGCGCAAAGGTGACACAGCGGAACGTACCTTGCCACGCGGCGTTGCCGGCCGGGTCGTGGAGCAAGACGAAGCGTCCGCTGCCCACCTCTTCCCCGTTCGCCACAACATCGGCGGTGATGGCCGCTGAGTACGGCGCGATGCGCTGCGGAGCAGGAAGTTCCTCGACGTGCAACTCCGAGCGCCACGGCGCAGACATCAGATCCTCAACGGCCCGACGAAACGCGTCCGGTGCCGGAGCCGCGTCGCTATTCGCTGCCATCAGACGAGCGTATTCGGCAGCCCATAGGCGGTAGGTTTCGACGCGCCGGGTTTACCGACCGTGACAAGATTCACGAGTGCGTGCGCTGGCTTCGGATGTGTCTCTGCTCGTGTCCGCATGTCGCAAGAGTCATCCGAACGATCGCGTACCGGTGTGGTTCATGAGACAGGCGGGGCGATCGCTGCCGGAGTATCGGGCAATCCGCCAAGGTATCGAGATGCTCCAGAGCTGCATGCGACCGGAAGTGGTGGCTGAAATCACGATGCAACCAGTTCGCCGCTACGGCGTCGACGCCGCGATCTTGTACTCCGACATCATGCTGCCGCTCAAGGCAGCTGGAGTCGACCTGGACATCATCTCTGGTCGCGGCCCGGTGATCGCTCGACCGGTCCGGGCAGCTGGTGACCTGGAGCAGCTCAAGCCGTTGGATCCTGAACGCCTGTGGTACATCACCGACGCGGTCGGGCTGATCACCAGCCAGCTCGGTGATCTTCCCCTGATCGGCTTTGCTGGCGCCCCGTTCACCCTGGCCAGCTATCTGGTTGAGGGTGGGCCGAGTCGGGATTACGCGGCGACGAAGGCGTTGATGATCAGCGAGCCTTCGTTGTGGCACGCGATGTGTACCCGGTTGGCGGATCTGTCTGCGACCTTCCTGCGGACCCAGGTGGCGGCTGGTGCCGCGGTCGTGCAGCTCTTCGACTCGTGGGCCGGCAGCCTGAGTGCTGAGGATTACCGGCGATATGCGCAGCCGTACTCGGCTCGCGTGCTGCAGGCGCTGACTGACACCGGCGTGCCGCGGATTCACTTTGGCGTCGGTACTTCTGAGTTGCTCGCCCTGATGGGCGCTGCCGGAGCGGAGGTCATCGGCGTGGACTGGCGGCTGCCGCTGGCCGAGGCAAGTGTGCGGGTCGGCGATGGCTATGCCCTGCAGGGCAACCTCGATCCTGCCCTGCTGTCGGCTCCCTGGTCGGTGCTGTCGGAACGCGTTCGTGAGGTCATCACATCAGGTGCCGTCGCGCCAGGTCACATCTTCAACCTCGGCCACGGCGTGCCACCAGACGCCGACCCTGGAGTCCTGGGCATGATCGTCGAGCTGGTCCACAGCGAGGGTGCGCAGCTGCGGCGTGGGGCCCGTGAAGAGCTGGCGGGTGCATCTGCGGCGGGTGGCCGATGACCCGAGTTGCAGTCGTTGGCGGCGGAATCACCGGGCTCAGTGCGGCCCGCTTGCTCGCCCTGCAAGGTATTGAGGTCATCGTGCTCGAGGCCGGCAACCGTTGGGGCGGCAAGCTTGCCCCGGTTGCGATGAACGGGGTACGTCTGGACGGTGGTGCAGAGTCGATCCTGGCGCGCCGCCCCGAGGGTCTGCAGCTGATCGAGGAGCTCGCCCTGGGCTCTCGCGTGGTGCATCCGACTGAGGCCAAACCCCAATTGCTGGTAGGCGGTCATCTGCACGCGATGCCGGCCTCGCTTCTCGGCGTACCGACCGACGTTTCCCAACTAGCTGATTTGCTATCAGCTGAAGGTTGGCGGACAGCGGCCTCAGAGCCAGAACGGCCCGCGCCCGCCTTTGATCACGACGTAGCCATCGGCCGTTATGTCGAAGAACGGTTTGGCGCAGAGGTGACCGATCGACTCCTCGAGCCGCTGTTGGGCGGCGTTTACGCCGGATACGCCCGACGGCTCTCCTTCGATGCAGTGGCCCATGAGCTATTTGTGCGTGCCAAGGGCGGTGGCTCACTGCTTCGGCACGCCCAAGCGATAGGCCAGGAGGGACAGGACGGTCCGGTGTTCGCCGGGCTGCGTGGCGGCGTGTCGATCATGGTCGACGCACTCGTTGATGATCTTGATCGGCGTGGGGTGGTTTTGCGGCCGGGTGCGGCCGTCAGAGCGCTTGATCACATGGATGGGGGATATCAGCTGGTGATAGGCGCTGCCGGCGCACCAGAGATGATCATGGCCGATGGAGTGTTGCTCACCGCGCCTGCCACAGCGACTGGGCGACTGCTCTCTGGTCTGGTGGACTCGGCGCAGGAGTTCGCTCGCCTGCCGTACGCGTCAGTCGCTGTCATCACCCTGGTGGTCCGGGGAGTGCGATCGGACGCCTCCGGGCTCCTGGTGCCGCCCGGCGAACTGTCGACGATCAAGGCGTTGACGTACTCGTCGATCAAGTGGCCTTGGGTTGCCTCCCAAGCGCGTCGGGCCTGGGGCTCGGGGGTCGAGATCGTTCGAGTGAGCATTGGACGGCATGGTGACCCGACGAGTCTCCAGTTCAGCGACCGCGCCCTCATTGATCGCACTTTCAGTGAGGCCTTGACTATTCCCGGCTGGGGGATGGCCACGCTCGTCCATGGTGTCGTGAACCGCTGGGGTGGCGCCTTGCCGCAGTATCAGGTCGGACATAGAGATCTCGTCACCCAGCTGCGCTCAGAAGTGGCGGGCAGACGGGGGTTAGCGGTGGCCGGTGCAGCGTTGGACGGGGTGGGGATCGCGGCCTGCCTGGGTTCGGCACGAGCTGCGGTCGACGCTCTCGCGGCTGATTTTGGCTTAGGCCGCAATGAGATGATCAAGAGCGAAGATCAACTCGAGGAGAGCGGGAGATGAAGGCGCGCGAGATCAACTCGATGATTCGCTACACCATGTGGTCGGTGTTCAAGAAGGTTGGCCAGCTGGACGACCCGCCGCAGGAGTCCGCAGATGCAACTCTGCGGGCAATCAACAGTGCAACCGCAGACGACGACCTGGTGATCCGTGGCTGGTATGACGTCGCCGGCCTGCGGGCCGAAGCCGACCTGATGGTCTGGTGGCACGCGCCTGACTCCGACACGCTGCAGGACGCGTATCACGCGCTGCGTCGCTCTGATTTGGGCGCACAGCTGGTGCCGGTCTGGTCACAGCTTGCGCTGCACCGCCCCGCCGAGTTCAACAAGGGTCATGTGCCGGCGTTCATGCAGGATGAGGAGCCCAAGGGCTACCTCTGTGTGTATCCGTTCGTGCGCTCGTACGAGTGGTACCTGCTGCCGGAGGAGGAGCGGCGGGCCATGCTCACCGAGCACGGCATGATGGCCCGGCCCTACCCCGACGTACGGGCCAACACAGTCTCCTCGTTTGCCTTGGGTGACTACGAATGGATGCTGGCCTTTGAGGCGGACGAGCTACATCGCATCGTCGACCTGATGCGGGCCCTGCGGGCAGCTGCCGCGCGCCGCCACACCCGCGAAGAGGTGCCCTTCTACACCGGCAGGCGACGAGCACTCAGCGAGATTCTTGCCCTCTGGTGAGCCACCCGCCCGACGACGAAAGCCACGTTCACCTTGGTTTCTGACGAGGGTTTAAGAAGTAGCTGGCTCGAGGGTGAGTGAGACCGAGTTGATGCAATAGCGCAGATCGGTCGGAGTCTCGTAGCCCTCGCCGGTGAACACGTGACCCAGGTGGGAATCGCAGGTGGCGCAGCGAACTTCCACCCGCTTCATGAACATCGATTTGTCCTCGATGTAGCGCACTCGATCTTCGGCCAGCGGTGCGAAGAAGGAGGGCCAGCCGCAGTGTGACTCGAACTTTTGATTGCTTCTGAACAGCTCCGCACCACACGCCTTGCAGCGGTAGACCCCCTCGGTTTTGGTGTCGGTGTATTCACCGGTGAAAGGGCGTTCGGTGCCGGCTTCGCGGAGGACCTTGTACTCCAGCGGGGTGAGCTGGGCGCGCCACTCCGCTTCGGACTTGATGACTTTGCCTACCTGGGCGGCCGGATTGTTCTGTGTGTCGGTCATGTCTGCCTCTCCATTACGGGCACAGCTATCAACCACCAGCGCGGTCTCCCTGTTCCCGACAGTACTCACCTATGCTGACGCCATGCCGGTGCCAGCGGTCGAGCTCGAGGTCGGTAACCGCACGGTAAGGGTGACCAGTCCGGACAAGCTCTACTTCCCAGAGGTCGGGCTGACCAAGCTGGACATCGTCTCGTACGTGATCGCCGTCGGGGACGGTATCTTTCCTGCACTCAAGGATCGGCCCGTCACCATGGAGCGTTGGCCTGGTGGCTACCGGCCCGACGTCAAGCTCAGCACCCGGAGCGACTCGCACGGTGAGGCGTTCTACCAAAAGCGGGCACCTTCCAAAGGCATGCCCGACTGGGTTGAGACGGTGACCATCACCTTCCCGTCCGGCCGAACCGCCGACGAGGTCTGCGCGACCGAGCTGGCAACCATCGCCTGGATGGCAAATCTCGGGACGCTCCGCTACCACCCCTGGCCGGTGACCAAGGCGCACACTGAGAAGGTCGACCAGCTGCGGATTGATCTTGATCCGCAGCCGGGGACCGACTTCGCTGACGCGGCACGCGCCGCGCACGAGCTGCGCTCGGTGTTGGAGGACGCTGATCTGGTGGGGTTCCCGAAGACCAGTGGGGGTCGCGGGGTCCATGTGTTCGTGCCGATCGAGCCTGCGTACGGCTTCATCGAAGCCCGTCATGCGGTGATCGCGCTGGGTCGCGAGCTGTCCCGTCGAATGCCTGACCACGTCACGGTCAGCTGGTGGAAGGAGGAGCGCGGCGCTCGCATCTTCGTGGACTTCAACCAGATGGCGCGGGACCGGACCATCGCATCGGCCTACTCCATCCGGCCGACCCCAACGGCACTGGTGTCAGCACCGCTGAACTGGAACGAGCTGAGCGAGGTCGGTCCGGATGACTTCACGGTCAGCTCGATGCCTGCCCGGTTTGCCGAGATTGGTGATGCCTGGCGGCCCTTCTATGAGATGGAGCCGCGCAGCATCGACGCCGCGTTGGAAATGTACGCCCGCGATGAGCGCGAGTTGGGCACGGGCAAGTATGGCGGCGCGGAAATGCCCTATCCACCGGACTATCCGAAGATGCCCGGCGAGCCGGCCAGAGTGCAACCCAGCCGAATGACTCAGGAAACAAGGGAAATCGAGGGTCTTGCCTGAGCGCAGTACCGCGACTCCGGTGTTAGTCGTCGTAGACGCGGATCGGCAGGCCCGTATGGCGACCGAAGCGGCGCTCGTTCGCCGCTTCGAGCCGGACTACCGGGTGGTGAGCGCTGACTCGCCAACACCTGGGTTGGCGGCGTTGGAGCGGTTGGCGAGAGACGGCGAGGATGTGGCGCTGATCGCCGCAGACCTGCGGCTGCCGGGCATGGACGGCGTGGCGTTCCTGGAACGGGCACACGAGTTACACCGGGACGCCAGCCGAGTGTTGTTGCTGGCGATGGATCGCTACCACACGCGGATTCCTTTGACGGAGTTGGCGACGTTGCAGCGGGCGACCGCGCTCGGCCGGATCGATTTCTGGGTGGTCAAGGGCTGGGTCACCCCGGAGGAGTGGCTGTATCCGCAGGTTCAAGAAGCGCTGAGTGCATGGACGATCGCCCACCGGCCGCATCACGTGGTGTATCGCATCGTCGGTCAGCAGTGGGCCCTCCGCAGCCACGACCTCCGGGAGGTGCTGAGTCGAAACGGTGTGCCGTTCGCCTTCTATCCCGTGGATTCCCCGCAGGGGCAACAGTTGCTCCGAGACTTCTCAGTCGACCCAGCCCGGCTCCCGGTCCTCATCCGCCACGACGGTTCAGTGCTGCACGATCCGAGCTTCGCCGACATCGGCGGCGCACACGGCATTCAGGTAGAGACTGCCGCTGACGTCTACGATCTGGCGATTCTGGGTGCCGGACCAGCAGGGCTGGCGGCGGCGGTGTATGGAGCATCCGAGGGGCTGCACACCGTAGTAATCGAGCAGTTGGCCATCGGTGGCCAGGCTGGCACCAGCTCACTGATCCGTAACTATCTGGGGTTCGCACGTGGCATTAGCGGAGGTGAGTTGGCACACCGGGCGTGGCAGCAGGCGGTGCTGTTCGGAGCCCAGTTCGTATTCACCCACCAGGCCATCGGCTTCACGGCTGGCACGGATCATCATGTCGTCACGCTGGACGACGGAAGCCAGGCCGTTGCCCGGGCGTTGATCATTGCGACCGGTGTGACCTACCGGCGCCTCGGTATACCCAAGCTGGACCGCTTTGTCGGCAATGGAGTGTTCTATGGCGCGGCCGGCGTCGAAGCGCCAGCAATGGCTGGACAAGAGGTGTACGTCATCGGCGGAGCGAACTCGGCCGGTCAGGCAGCACTGCACCTAGCGAGGTTCGCCAGCCGGGTGACGTTGCTGGTCCGTGGCCAATCATTGGCCGCCGGCATGTCCGACTACCTCGTCCGGCAGTTGCAGGAGACCTCAAACATCGATGTGCGGCTGAGCACGCGTGTCGTCGACGGCCGCGGCACAAGTCACCTCGAAGCTCTCACGTTGGAGGATCTCCGCACTGGTCGCCAGGAGGAGGTGCCGGCGGCAGCCGTGTTCGTGCTTATCGGCGCCGAACCACACACCAGTTGGCTTCGCGACGTTGTGGAGCTCGACGGGCGTGGGTTCGTCCTGACCGGTCGCGACATCCCGCAGCTGGCGTGGACGGGTCCACGGGCGCCACTGCCGTTCGAGACAAGTGTGGGCGGGGTGTTCGCCGCCGGAGACGTCCGGTACGGGTCAATCAAACGTGTTGCCGGTGCCGTTGGGGAGGGCTCGGTCACCGTGGGCTCGGTCCACCGGTACCTCGCCCAACAACTCGGTAGTTCGTGAACAGCGCCCCGTCGTCGGCGTGCAAGACGTGATGCAGCCGGAATGCGCTCGGCACGGGGAGGGCCGCGCCGCTGGTCGAGCGCATGCCCTGGCCGCCCACCACAACAGGGGCGAGTGTCAGTGACACCTCGTCCACCAGGTTGGCCGCGAGCAGATCATTGTGCAGTCGGGGACCGCCTTCGCACAGCAGCCGTTGAAAGCCAGTGCCCGCAAGTTGATCCACAATCTGAACCAGATCGAGCGTCGGACCTTCCGCCTCCAGCACCGTAATGCCCGCCGCCTGCAATGGCTCAAGATCATCTGGCGACTTGCCCCCAGTGGTGATGATCATGACTGCTCCTCCGACACCCTCGGCAGGTGTGGCGATCATCGGATCAAGATCGGCGCTCGCAGAGATGATCACCAGCACGGGATACGGAGCAAGTCCCTCCTGCTCCCGGATCCCGAGCTGCCACGGTTCAAGATCGATGGCGCGGTAGCCCTCGAAACGCACCGTGTTGGCGCCGACCAGAACAGCATCAGCGAGCGCTCGTTGCAGGGCGAAGACGTGATGATCACTTTCGGTGTTGATGCTGCCTGATCGTCCATCGGGACCTTGCACCGATCCGTCGAGTGACATCACGAAGTTGCTGCGCACCCAGCCGCGGCCCTCTGGTGCGGGATGCCGATATAGCTCGACCAGATCGGTCTCACTGAGAGTTTGAGAATCTCCACCATCGGTGCCGAAGATCAGCTGCACCGCACCATGGTCGCACGCAGATCGACGAAAGTGGGTCAACGCGAAGGGCCTCTAGGGGACAATCGGCCCATGGCGAAGAACAGCAAGGACGACAAAGAGCCCCCGTTGATCACCAAGCCACTTAGCGAGTTGCTCAGGCTGCCTGCCGGCCGGGTGGACATGAATGCCTTCGACCCTGCCGCCACACCCGGCTTCCCGGGAGACAAGCATGACGCAGCCGCGATCACCGAGACACTGGCGCTCGAGCTCAGTGATCTTCAGGAACGCTTCCTCGCCGCGGGCCGAGTCAAGGAGACTCTGAACCATCAGATCTTGGTCGTGCTCCAGGGCATGGACACCTCAGGAAAGGGCGGCGTCATCCGGCACGCAATCGGGATGGTCGACCCTCAAGGCGTGAAGATCAAAGCTTTCAAGGCCCCGAGCGAGGAAGAGCGTGCCCACCACTACCTGTGGCGCATCGAGCGCGAGCTGCCGTCGCCCGGCATGATCGGCATTTTCGACCGGTCCCAGTACGAGGATGTGTTGGTGGTGCGGGTCCACAACTTGGTGGACGAGTCGGTGTGGAGCCAGCGCTACGACGAGATCAATGCCTGGGAGGACGACTTAGTCGAGCACGAGATGGTATTGATCAAGTGCTTCCTCAACATCTCCTCGACCGAGCAGAAAGACCGACTGCTCGCCCGCCTCGATGATCCGACCAAGTACTGGAAGTACAACCCGGGCGATGTCGACGAGCGGGCAAAGTGGCCCGCGTACATGGAGGCGTACCAAGCCGTACTGGAGCGTTGCAATACCGAGCGCGCGCCGTGGTACGTGATTCCGTCGGACCGCAAGTGGTATCGGAATTGGGCTGTTGCCCAGCTGCTGGTCGAGCAGTTGCGCGCTCTTGACCTGCGCTGGCCTGTAGCTGACTTCGACGTGGATAAGGAGAAGGCTCGGGTTGCCGCCAGCTGACAGCTTGGAAGGCTACGCGCTGACCACCGATAGGTGGCGTACCGGCGCCGACTCGTGAGCGCTGTCGCCGACCTCATGCAGATCAACCAGATCCATTGCCGCGATCACGTAGCGGATCAGGGCGACTTCAGCGATCTCAGGCTCGCCGCCCATGGGATCCGACACTGCGACTGCGCCGGCCTCGAACGCGAGCTCGGCCTGCCGGGTGTAGTGCAATCCCGGTGCCAAGAACCAGCTGCCCACGGCAATGTGCCGCCTGCCTTGACCACGGAGCGTACGAATGGCTTCGGCGCTCGACGGGCCGGAGCCAGTCGCGAAGGCCGTCACGCAAGGCAGCCGGTGGTGCGTCGCCCATTGCCTGGCTCGCCTCGCGACCAGCGCATTGCTGCGGATATCGGTGCTGCCGGCGGCCGCGAAGACCAGCCCGTCAAGCTCTGAGACCCGCCGCGCACGCAATGCATCGCGCAGCCGCCGGTCGATGATCGAGAGCAGCTGCGCCTCGGGCCCGATGGGGCGAGACGCGATGACCCGCAGCTGCGGGAAGCTGGCCTGCACCTGGTTGAGCAGCACCGGCACCTCGGCTTGCACATTGAAGGCGTCCGAGAGCAGCAGCGGCACGAATACGACCTCCGTAACCCCCTGGCGGACCAACTTATTGACGACCTGGATGCCGCTGGGAGCGCAGTGGTCGAGAAACGCAACGTGAATGTCAAGCTCAGGTCGGATCGCCAGTAGACCCTCTCGGATCTGATGGCTGACCTGCGGCACCTTGGGATCGTGGCTTCCGTGGCCGAGAAGGACCAATGAAGGAGCGGTCATGATGGCTTTCCTTGTTGTGCTGGGTGGTGTGGGTCGGACCTTGATGTGGCCGCGGCCCTCGCGGTAAGCGGGGTGGAGCCGGCGAGGCCGGCTCCGAGCGTCCAGCCGTCCGCATCGTCGACGAGGATGAAGGCCCCCGTGGCACGGTGCTCGCGGTAGGAGTCGATCGGCACCGGCGAGGCCAAGCTAAGCCGGACCCGGCCGATGTCATTCAGAGCGAGTGAGGTGGTCAGTCGCCAGCAGGGCACGGTGCCCGACTCGAAGTCGAGGTCGAGTGCTCCCTCGATGGACTTCACGACGGCTTTGGTGATCGACGTGCCGTGCTGGACGAGTACGCGGGCGCCGGCTGTGAGCTCACGTTCGGCCAGCCAGCACACAGTAGCGGTCAGATCGCGGATCGGCGCTGGTGGAGCGTCGGTCGCGGCGAGTATGTCGCCTCGCGAGACGTCGATATCGGTGTTCAGCCGGATCACGACTGACTGCCCAGCCACCGCTAGATCAAGGGGACCGTCGGGTGTGTCGATCGCTTCGACGGTGGCATGAGAGCCACGTGGTAGCACCACCACCTCGTCCCCCGGGCGTACTCGGCCTGACTCGATTTTACCTGCATAGCCACGGTAATCACCGTTGACCTGCGGCGCACGAGCGGCCCATGGTGCGCGGGATGCTGACTGAGGTCGGACGACATGCTGCACCGGGAACCGGAGGTCGGAACCCACCGCGAGGCGCGTGTCGTCGATGTTCTCCAGGTGGCCCAGTACGGTCGGCCCGTCGTACCAGGGGGTGCGGTGCGATCGCGCGACCACATTGTCGCCTTCGGTCGCTGAGACCGGGATGCAATGCGTCTCCAGTACGCCGAGGCTCCGCGCCAAGAGGGCGAAGTCGGTGGCGATGGCGGTGAAGACATCCTCGGAGTAGTCCACCAAGTCGATCTTGTTCACTACCAGAACGACGTGCGGCACCCGTAGCAGGGATGCGACAGCCAGATGCCGACGGGTCTGTTCGACCACGCCCTTGCGCGCATCGACCAGCAGCACGATGACATCGGCGGTGGAGGAGCCGGTCACGGTGTTCCGGGTGTACTGCACGTGCCCTGGGCAATCGGCCAGGATGAACTTCCGGACCGGAGTGGCGAAGTAGCGGTATGCGACGTCGATGGTGATGCCCTGCTCACGCTCGGCACGCAGGCCGTCGGTGAGCAGAGCAAGATCGGTTCGATCCAGACCCTTGCGCTTGCTCACAAGCTCAAGCTGATCAAGAGTGTCGGTGAGTACGGAGTTGGTGTCGAAGAGCAGTCGACCAACCAAAGTCGACTTGCCGTCGTCAACCGAGCCCGCCGTCGCGAGTCGCAGCAGCGTCCGGCCACCGGTGATGGCGTTGGCACTCGGCGCCCGGAATGCGGAGGGGTGGGGCATCAGAAGTAGCCCTCCCGCTTGCGATCCTCCATGGCGGCTTCGGACAGCCGGTCGTCGGCACGCGTCGCGCCGCGCTCGGTGAGTTGGCTGAGCCCGACCTCGTTGATCACATCGTGCACCGTGTTCGCGGCTGACAGTACGGCGGCCGTGCAGGACATGTCCCCGACAGTTCGGTAACGCACTGAGCGGAGTTCGATCACATCACCGGCCCGTGCGGGCGTAACCTCGGTGATCGCGATCCACATGCCGTCGCGCAAGGTCACCTGGCGTTCGTGGGCGTAGTAGATCGTGGGCACATTGATCTTCTCGGCCGCGATGTAGTCCCAGACGTCCAGCTCGGTCCAGTTGGAGAGCGGAAAGATCCGGACGTGTTCCCCGGGCAGATGGCGCCCGTTGTACAGCGACCACAGCTCGGGGCGCTGGTTGCGTGGCTCCCACTGACCGAACTCGTCGCGCATGCTGAAGACGCGCTCTTTGGCCCGCGCTCGCTCTTCGTCGCGCCGGCCGCCGCCGAACACGGCGTTATGCCGGCCTTCGGTGATCGCATCCAGCAATGGCAGGGTCTGGAGCGGATTCCGGGTACCGTCGGGTCGCTCGCGGAGCCGACCGTCGTCGATATAGTCCTGGACGGACGCGATCTTGATGGAGGCGCCGTAGAACTCGACGGCCTCGTCGCGGAACTGCAGCACCTCAGGGAAGTTGTGGCCCGTGTCCACGTGCATCAGTCCAAAGGGGATCGGAGCCGGCCAGAAAGCCTTAGCCGCCAGATGCAGCATGACGACGGAGTCTTTGCCACCTGAGAAAAGCATGATCGGCGAGGCGAATGTAGCCGCGACCTCACGAATAATGTGAATCGATTCGGACTCGAGCGCTTGCAGCTCGCTCAGCGGTCGTAGTTGAGCGGATGTCATCCGAAATCCCTCTCCACGATCGCCGACAGCAACGCCTTGGACATCTCAACCGCGGTGTCAAGATCAACACTGGCGGTGTCCACCACCAGCTCGGCCTGCGTCGGCACCTCATACGGGTCGTCGACACCTGTGAGACCACTCAGCTCGCCGCGGCGGGCCCGAGCGTAGAGACCCTTGATGTCACGAGCCTCGGCGACTTCGAGTGATGTGGCGACATGTACTTCGGCGAAGGGCACGGCAAGGCGACCATGATCATCTCGTACAGTGTCACGGGCGGCGGCGTACGGGGCGATTACCGGCACCAGCACGATGACGCCATGCGATGCGAGCATCCGGGCCACCCAGCCGATCCGGGTGACATTGACGTCACGATCCTCGCGACTGAAGCCGAGCCCAGCCGACAGATAGGGTCGCACGTCGTCGCCATCCAACACCTGGACTCGCTCGCCTGTGGCGTGCAGTTCGCGAGCTAGAGCATGGGCAATGGTGGACTTCCCGGCCGACGGAAGGCCCGTGAACCACAGTGTTGCGCCTCTTCTGGCGGGATGCAGCGGAGCACCTTCGATCAGATGCTCCCGGCTCGCCGCCCCCGCAGCCACAGCCTGGGCGTTCACAGGTGGATCCCGCACTCAGTTTTGGCGAAGCCGGCCCACCGTCCAGCCCGTGGATCCCCTTTGGCAGCTTTGCTGGTGCACGGTTCGCATCCGATGGAGGCGTAGCCGTCCTCGAGCAGCGGATTGATCATGAGGGAATTGAGTTCGATGTAGCGCGCCACGTCATCGTCGGTCCAGGGCGCGATCGGGGCGATCCTGATCAACTTTCGTCTCGCGTCCCAGGACACCAGTGGGGTCGCAGCTCGCGCAGCTGAGTCGGCGCGCCGGATTCCGGTGGCCCATGCGGCGTACGGCTCGAGGGCCTTGCCGAGCGGTGCCACCTTCCGTAGCGCGCAGCACTGATCAGGATCACGGGCGAACAGGTCCGTGCCCCAGGCTGCATCTTGCTCAGCCACCGTCTGCTCCGGCGTCACGTTGAGCACATTGATGTTGTGCACCAGCTTGACTGCGTCCCGGGTGCCGATGGTCTCAACGAAGTGGTAGCCGGTATCGAGGAAGATCACATCGATGCCCGGCGCCACCTGCTCGGCGAGATGGATCAGCACCGTGTCCGCCATCGAGGAGGTCACCACCAGCTTCGAGCCGAACTCGCCGTGGGCCCATGTCAAGATCTCCAACGCCGAAGCGCCTTCAAGATCACGATTGGCCTGAGCCGCCAGGTCGGCCAAGTCCACGACGGTACTCACGCCGACTCCTGTCGGGAAGCCTCAGACGCTCCTCCGCTGTGACCTCGTGAGGACAGTCCGAGGAAGGTCACCGAGAACGCCCGCAGGCAGCTGCGGCACTCCCAACCGCCTCCCTCCAGGGGAAAGAGGGTCTCTTCGGCGCAGTACGGGCAGTACAGCACCGCCTGCCGGGTTGCGTGGGAGGTCTCAGCCACGGCAGCGCGTCCTCATGTGAGCACCAGCTCGTCAGCCCGCGCCACCCATTGGGCGAAGCGCTCACCGTCTCGCCGTTCCGCCACAAAGTGACGAGCCAGCCGCTCGACGTAGTCGGGCAACTCGGCAGCCGTCACCTTGTGTCCTCTGAGTTTGCGGCCGAACCCGGCGTCCAGCCCGAGGCCGCCGCCGAGGTGGACCTGATATCCCTCGACCTGATCGCCATTCGGCCCGACCACGAGCTGGCCCTTCAGACCGATGTCTGCAACCTGGATTCGGGCGCAGGAGTTCGGGCAGCCGTTGAGGTGGACGGTGATGGGGGAGTCCAGTGCACCCAGTCGACGCTCGAGCTCGTCAACGACGCGAGCAGCTTGGGCCTTGGTCTCAACAATCGCGAGCTTGCAGAACTCGATACCCGTGCAGGCCATCACGGACCGACGCCAGGCGTCACGACGTGCGGAAAGACCGCATTCCTCGGCGCCGGCGATCAGCGAGTCGACCTTCGATTCGTCAAGGTCCAGCACCAGCAGCTTCTGCAGTGGAGTAGTACGAATGCGTTGGGAACCATTGGCCTCCGCCAGCTCGGCCAGCCGTATCAGGTTGCTGCCGCTGACCCGACCGGCCACCGGGGAAAGCCCAACGAAGTACTTACCATCCTTTTGGCGGTTGACCCCGACGTGGTCGCCAGGCTCGGTTGGCACCGCTGGCGCTGGCCCATCGATGAGGGGCCGCTTCAGGTATTCAGTCTCCAGTACGTCGCGGAACTTCTCGGCACCCCAGTCGGCAACCAGGAACTTGATCCGCGCTCTGGTCCGCAGCCGCCGATAACCGTAGTCCCGGAAGACAGCGACAACGCCGGCCCAGACTTCCGCTACTTCCTCACGAGGCACCCAGGTGCCGAGGCGTACGGCGAGCATCGGGTTGGTGGAAAGGCCGCCGCCGACCCACAGGTCGAATCCCGGTCCAAATTTGGGATGCACCACACCGACGAAGGCGACGTCATTGACCTCCGGTGCGACATCGTGAACTGGATGACCGGTGAGGGCAGTCTTGAACTTCCGCGGCAGGTTGGAGTACTCAGGGTCGCCGATGTAACGGTCAACGATGTCTCGGATGGCGGGCGTGGGATCGATGATCTCGTCGGCGGCAATCCCGGCGACCGGAGAGCCCAAGATCACGCGGGGGCAATCGCCGCAGGCCTCGGTGGTGTGCAGTCCGACCGCCTCCAGACGGCGCCAGATCTCGGGCACGTCTTCGATGCGAATCCAGTGCAACTGGACGTTCTGCCGGTCGGTCACATCGGCGGTGTCCCGTGCGAAATCGACTGAGATCTGCCCTATGACCCTGAGTTGTTCGGTAGTGAGGGCGCCGCCGTCGATGCGGATGCGCAGCATGAAGTACTCATCGTCCAGCTCCCACGGCTCAAGAGTGGCGGTCTTGCCGCCATCGATGCCAGGTCGCCGTTGGGTGTAGAGCCCGTACCACCGAAAGCGACCACGGAGGTCACCCGGATCAATGGAGGCGAAGCCGCCCTTCGCGTAGATGTTTTCGATACGTGCCCGGACGTTGAGTGGATTGTCGTCTTTCTTGGACTGCTCGTTGGGGTTGAGGGGCTCGCGGTAGCCGAGCGCCCACTGTCCCTCGCCCTTCTTACGTCGCGGACGGGCGCCCGGTCGTTGCGCAGTGGCCGTGCGGCCCCGGCTGGTCGTCTCGGCAGCAGTCTCGATGGTCATGTGGGTGTCCTCGTTCTCGGAAGCAGCACGAGCCGGTCTGGCGGGCTTAGGCGATGATTGCCAGGGCTGGAGGCTGCGTGGATTAGGCAGCGTGGCAAAGACACATCATCGACTCGGTTCGGCCGAGGTCGACGAAGCGCCGCGCAGTCAAACCCAAGGTCCGACGAGCACGCGAGAGCGCCGGTCGCGCCGGCAGAGGCCAGGCGCGGACAGTTTCCGGAGCGATACGCACGGACCCAACACTCCGCTAATGACCTTCAGTGAATCAAATCGTTTCTCATTATGTGGGAAAGGCGTCCAATTACTGAGATTTGACGCGTCGCCGAGCCCGTATGCCGGCGAGCGTACGACGTGGCGTGTTTCCCTCCGTGTTTCCCTCGGAGGGCTTGTCAGTGTCTGGATCATCATGATCGATGCCCGAGAGCCGCGGGAAAACGTCGTCGAGACCGGAGTTGAAGGCCGCACCAATCAAGACAGCGATGGAAATCACGTAGAGCCAGAGCAGAAATGCAATGGGGGCGGCCAGCGGGCCGTAGATCGTCGTACTCCCGATGGATTTGCTCAGAACGAAGCGCAACAGCACGCTGCCGCCGACCCACATGGCCACCGTGATGGCCGCGCCTGGCAAATCGGCTCTCCAGCGCGTACGAGCTGGAACCGAGAGGTGATCGAGCGTGGCCACCATGCAGACGGAGCCCAGCAATACGACGGGCCAGTACAGGCCGCCGATGAACTCCAAGCCTGATGGAAGTACCCGACCTACCAGGCTGGGCCCGGCCAGGATGAGGGGAAGCAACACAATCCCAGCGACGAGGAAGACAAGATAGAGCACGAAGGAGAGGGCCCGGGTCCGCACAATGCCACGCGTGCCAGCCATGCCGTACATGATCGTGATCGTGTCGACGAAGACATTGAGCGCGCGCGAACCAGACCACAAGGCGATCAAAAACCCGATTGAGATCACCCCTGCGTTGCCACGTGAGAGTACGTCGTCGAGTGTTGGCTCGATAACAGTCCGTACCACGTCCGGAGTCAGTACACGTGAGGACAGGTCCAGTAACTGCTCACGAAATCCGGAGAGTGTTCGGATGTCCAAGGTGCTGGTGAAGAAACCGATGGCACCGGCAAGGCCGAAGATCAGCGGTGGCAGGGAAAGGACTCCGAAGAAGGCTGCCTCGGCTGCGAGTCCGGTAACCCGATAGCGCATACAGGTAGCTGCCGTGTCTGCCAGCACCCGCCGGGCCCGGCCGGCCCAGCTGAGTGCCTGGGGCGCCGATTCCACGCGCTCAGATGCGCCGTCGCGGTCGGTGCGGGCACTCACGCTCTCAGCCTAGGGCGGGGGCGCGCTTCAGCAGTCCTGAAGCACGTCGGGGCATCCCGGTGGCGATTCCCAGTAGGTTGAGGAAATGTGACCACCAGCGCGCCCATGTTGACTGCCCGTTTCTGGCGAAGCCGGCGGTCAGCAGCCATCGCGGGGATCGTGTTCGGTGTGCTGCTTCTGATAGCCCTGACGATGCTACGCATTGCCTTGTCGGAGGACACGCTGCAATCACTCCAGACAGATGCGCAGCGACGTGGCCTCATCCGGCTGAGCCTTCACTTGGTGCCGTTCGCTGGCATTGCGTTCCTGTGGTTCATCGGCGTCGTCCGCGATCAGCTCGGTAACGTCGAGGATCGCCTGTTCTCCACCGTCTTCTTGGGCAGTGGGCTGCTCTTCTTGGCAATGCTGTTCGTCGGAGCAGTCCTCTCGAGCGGACTGCTGGCGATGTTCGCTGGATCGAGCGTCAACGCGGACCTTTTCGCGTACGGCCGCAACATCACCCAGACCCTGATCTCTGTGTATGCCATGCGGATGGCGGCGGTGTTCACGATCTCGGTCAGCACTGTCGGGCTCCGCGCCTCGGCCATGCCGCGCTGGGTCTCCTATATCGGCTACGTCGTCGCGCTGATCTTGCTCGTGGCAGCCGGGGAGCACAAATGGACCCAGCTCATGTTCCCCGCCTGGGTTCTCCTGGTCAGCGTCGTCATTCTTTTCACCCGGCCTCCCAGCCGTGACAGCGAGACTGAGTAGGGACCGTTGGGTCCTCACCCGGCAGGGGTGATGCGAGCGGCGAAGCAGGGGATGCACGATGGCAGCAGGTACCGGCAATGACGTGGGCACGCAGCGAGCGGTCCGATCGTCCGCGTCTCACCCAACAGGAGAATGTCTATGGACGAAGTCGATGCAGTTGATGAGCTGGGGCCGGTCGATTGGATTGTGGTGGAGTTTCCGGGCAGCAGGTTCAACGGGCAGATTGCACCTGCGCTGCTCGATCTGGTCGACCGTGATCTGATCCGCGTGCTTGATCTGTTGGTGTTGAAGAAGGATGCTGACGGGTCGCTTGAGGCGTTTGAGCTTTCCGACCTTGATGAGGGAGAGATTGGAGAGTTGCGGACGTATGAGTCGGAGTTGGCGATGTTGCTGAGTGAGGAGGATGTGACCTCGCTGGCTGCTGCGATTGAGCCTGGCAGTTCGGCCGCGGTGTTGGTGTGGGAGAACACCTGGGCCGCACCGTTTGGCTCTGCTGTGCGTCGTTCGGGCGGTCAGCTGGTGGCTAGTGGCCGGATCCCCACTCAGGCGCTGCTCGCCGCCATCGAAGCTGACGAGAAAGAAGAAGCAGCCGAAGAGGGCAGCGAGCAGCTAGCAGCCACGGAAGGAGAAATCTGACATGCCCCTAGCAGCACGGCGTATGGGCCGCGCCGGAGTGATTGGGCCCAGACCGGTGGCTCGGACCGCTGCCACCGTCGGTACTGTCGCGGTGGTTGCGCACGGCGTCCACCGCCGCTCAGACCGGAGAGAAGACAGGCGAGACGACCGGGGAGACCGCCGAGACGACCGCAGGGACCGTCGCCGCTGAGCCAAGCCGGCGCAATGTACCGCGCGGGGTTGGCGAGCGATCGAGGCGAGTGGCCGTGGTGGCTGGACCGAACCACAGGTGAGGAGCCGGCATGAACATCGTCATCGGGGCGCTGATCGTGGTAGTCGCCTGCGCAGTCACGATAACCGCCATGCTCCTGGTGCGCCGACGGGCCCCGGAGGGGAGCTACTTCAGCGACGGTGACCGCGCCTCAGGCGTCTTCGGCGTGCTGGCCAGCGGTTTCGCAATACTCCTAGGTTTCATGATCTTCCTCGCTTTCCAGTCTTATGACGAGTCCCGCTCGGGAGCCGAGACGGAAGCGACCCTCGTGGTGCAACAAGTCGAGACAGCTCAGTTCCTGCCGAAGGGCGCGGCGGTAGAGCTCACTGGTGAGCTGGTGTGCTACGGGCGTTCGGTCGCCGGGGTCGAGTGGGAGGCTGTCGACGCCGGCACGCTCGGGGACGTTGTCAACCCATGGGGGGCGGAGATGTTCCGGACGCTCCGGTCGGTCAACCCACAGACGGCGACGGAGCAGTCGGCCTACGACCGGTGGATGGACCAGACTGCCCAACGGCAGCAAGCCCGCATCGACCGTGTCCACGGAGCCGAGGGAATCATCCCGCTACCGGTGTGGTTCGCGCTGTACTCGATCTCCGTGGTGATCGTGGTCTACATGTTGTTCTTCGCCGACCCGGGTGAGGGCGCCATCACCCAGAGCATGTTGATGGGGGGCGCAACCCTGGTCGTCACGGTGCTGATACTCCTGCTGATGTTCTTCGACAATCCGCACGGCGGCGGATTGGGCACGCTGCAGCCTACCGCCATGCAGCGATCCCTCCGGCTCATCGATGCTGAGATCAAGGTGGTCGGGCTGGACCTGACTCCGCCCTGCGACGAAAATGGCAGGCCACTCTGATAAGCCCGAATGCCAGCTGATTGCAGTGGCTGGCAGAACACGTCGGCGGGGTTGCGGAGTTGCAGCTGCTCGCGGAGCCGGGCGGGGATTTCGTAGCAGTCGACCGGGGTGTGTCCGGCGGGCAGGTCGATCACCGGCTTCACGCTGATCATGCAGTGCGGTCCGAGCAGGGTGCGGAGTCGGCTGAGGAGCACCGGGCCGACGTCTTCGACTCGGGCGACCCCTGTATTGGCGGTGAGGCCTCAGCGCTGAGATGGACATAGACCACGGCACGGGGCCGGGCCCGATCCGGGTCGACTGGCGGCGGGGTGATCTGCAGCGATCGATGGGCAGTCTCGTTGGTGGTCTGGTCGGGGTTGGCGGTCAGGTCGGGCTCGTCGGGTGGCTCGGCGTTCTGCTCTGCCTCCTCGAGGACGACTGCGTCTGCGTCCTCGTGTTCGGTTGGGTCTTGGGCAGGGTCGGCTGGTTCGGGAAGTACGTCTAGGTTGTACCAAGATCAGCTTTCGCTGGTGCGCGTGAACACCTTGAGATGGGGAACCGATGATGCGAGCCGCGAGTGATCTTCTCATTGCAAAGGTGCGCCTGATTGAACGGGACGGCTCACGCGTGAGCTGTCGGCGGGGCGGGCAGCGAGGACCATGCGGTGCGCGGTGATCAAGAGGGCGAGCCAAGCCAAGCCGAGGAACCAGGCAAAGATCACGTCGGTGAGCCAGTGGTGGCCTAGGAAGATCCGGCTGAACCCCATCGCCGCTGCCCAGGCGACGGCCAGGACGACACACACGGCGATGCCGAGGCGGCTGGTGAGCCGGCTCGCAACGAGATACGCCACCATGCCGGCGATAACGGTGCTGTTCAGCGTGTGCCCAGAAGGAAAGGAAAAGGCGTGCTCGTACGGCGGTACAGCGTCGCTGAGCGGCGGCCTTGCCCGGCCGACGATCGCCTTGCCGACGTAGGTGAAGCTGAGGGAGCCGGCCACCGCGATGATCATCAAGATCAGCGGGGTGGGGGAGCGCCACCGCCACACCATCAAGAGTGTGACTGCGCTGGCGATCAGGGTCATGCGGAGGGCGCCGCCAAGATCGGTGAACACGGTGAGAAGCTGATTGGCAAGCGGCGTGCGCATGGCGATGACATGGTCGAGGGTGGGCCGGTCGAGGCCGGAGACTCCGTCCTTCTCAGCGACCGCGTCGTATACCCCCGCGCTGGCCGCGGTGAGGCCGAGGATGACTAGCCCGCCCACGATGGCGGTGACGGCAAGGAGTGCGTGCGTGGAGAGGTAACGCGCGAGCGGCCCCAGTGGGCCACGGCCGGGGCTGGTACGGGCAGAGGTCATTTCGGGACTCCTGCTCGGATGGGGGCGGGTCGAGGCCGCATTGATGGGGTCATCTTCCGCAATCAGCAGTGCCGGCAATGAGACGGGTTTCGTCCGGCTCACGCCGAGCCTACGCGCCGAGCCAGTCCGAGGGCGTGGGCCCAAATCCCCATCCGACCTGCCACGTTTGGTGATGTCTCTCCCTTGGTGATGTCGGGTGTAGCGTGGCCGAGTCCGCCGCCTCTTAGGAGAACACCCCGATGCAACTTGTCCGTGCCCGTCGATCCGCATTCGGCGCGGTAGCCGCCGTTGCCCTGCTCTGCGTCCTGGGGAGTTGCGGCACGAGCTCCACACCGAGCCAGACCAGTCCGCCTACGACCGCCGCACCAGCGACTACGGCGGCGGCGCCGACAACTGGTGCGTCGACGGCGGCGGCCTGTGAGGACGTTGCGGCACTCAAGTCGTCGCTTGAGGCGCTTACGAAGGTGAAGCCTGCGCAGGACGGTGTTGCGGCGCTGAAAACCGCGATCGCCAACGTCAAGACCAGCCTGGACGCCGCGGAGGCCTCGGCCTCGCCGGTCCTCCAGCCCAGCGTGCAGCAGGTGAAGACGGCATTCGCCGACTTGCAGACGGCGGCAAGCGGTCTAACCGCCGACAACTTCAAGCAGAAGGCGCCGTCCATCGCCTCGGCGATGAGGCAGGTCGTCACCGCGACGCAGGCGCTCTCTTCGGCTCTGACCCAGAGTTGTCCCGGGAGCTAACAGAACACCTGCCGACACATTGGGCGTGTCGGCGGCAAGCCGCTACCCGCGCCACAGTGCTCGTAGCGTTCCTGCGCTCATTGCCGGTCCTGCCAAAGGCGATCTATGGTGAGCGTGGAGGCTGAGATGCACGAGTTGGCGATCGCCGAGAGCGTCGTCGAAGCCGTGCAGGCCCGGACCGGTGAGCAAACCGTCCGTTCGGTCCGACTGCAGGTGGGACGGCTCTCCGGCGTAGTCCCCGAGGCCCTGATGTTCGCCTTCGAACTCGCCACGCAGGGCACACCGCTGGAAGGTGCCCGGCTCCTGATCGATGAGCCGGCTGGCCGGCTGCACTGCCGGACGTGCCAGGCCGACCAGGGCAGGAACGACCTGATTCTGCTTTGTGAATGCGGCAGCGCGGACGTGGAGGTGACGGCAGGCCGGGAGCTTGCGCTGCTGAGTGTGGAGGTCGGTTAGCTATGTGTGCAACGTGTGGGTGCGGGGCCGAGGAGGTGCGGGTCAGTCTGCTGTCTGACAGCCATCCCCGTGATGACGATCTGCAGCATCGCCTCGATCGTGACCACCATGCCCACGACGGTCAGCCCGAGCAGGACGGCGCTCTAGTGCACGACCACCACTATGGCCACGAACATGACCGCACCCACACCCTCACGTTGGAGCGGGCGGTGCTGGCCAAGAACGACCATCTCGCAGACCACAATCGAGAGTGGCTGGCTAGGCGTGGGCTGACCGCTATTAACCTGATGAGCTCACCGGGCGCCGGCAAGACCACGCTTCTGGAACGAACGATCATCGACTCCGGCCTGACCCTCAGCGTCATCGAGGGCGATCAGGAAACGACGGTCGACGCCGAACGGATCCGCGCCGCTGGTGCACGCAGCATCCAGGTCAACACCGGGGCCGGCTGCCACCTCGATGCCGCCATGGTGGGACGCGCTCTCGACCAGCTGCAGCCCCAAGCTGGGGTCGTGGTGATCGAGAACGTCGGCAACCTCGTATGTCCAGCGCTGTTCGACCTCGGCGAGTCTCGCAAGGTCGTCATCATCTCGGTGACCGAGGGTGACGACAAGCCGCTGAAGTACCCGCACATGTTCAGCGCCGCTGACTTGATCGTGATCAACAAGACCGATTTGCTGCCCTACGTGGACTTCGACGTTGACCGGTTGACCCGGGACGCCCGCAAGGTACAGCCGGGCGTTGAGGTGCTTGCTCTGTCGGCGCGGAGCGGCGACAACCTGGACCGCTGGTTCGGGTGGCTGAAAGTGCTGTCGACCAGCTGAGTGTCTGTGCAATTTCGCCGGCGATCCAGAGCAACTGACCGCCGCTGAGCTCTTGACTTTCCCCGGCCCGAAGTGCGGAGATGAACACAGAGGTTGCGCAAGCGGGCCGACGGTCGGCTCCTGCACCTCAGGGGGCAAAAAGGCGCCTCCGGGAAGTGGGCAACGATGCCCGTGGCCGAAGCAGAACGGGTCAAACAGGCTCAAGCTGAAGACACCTTGATCCACGTGCTGTGGATCAACGCAGGACTCAGTTGCGACGGCGATTCCGTCGCGCTGACCGCAGCCACCCAGCCGAGTATCGAGGAGATCGCCCTTGGCGCTCTACCGGGGCTGCCTCAGATCGCCGTGCACTGGCCGTTGATCGACTTTGAGTGCGGACCCAACGGGGGCGCGGACGACTTCCTCGAATGGTTCTTCAAAGCCGACCGCGGTGAGCTCGAACCCTTCGTCCTTGTGGTCGAAGGTTCGATTCCCAACGAGAAGCTGCACGACGATGGCTACTGGTGCGGATTCGGCAACAACCCGGCCACCGGACAGCCCATGACCACCAGCGAGTGGCTGGACCGACTGGCGCCGAAGGCGACGGCGATCGTTGCGGCAGGAACCTGTGCGACGTACGGCGGGATCCATGCCATGGCGGGCAACCCGACCGGTGCGATGGGCGTACCGGACTACCTCGGCTGGGAGTGGAAGTCCAAGGCCGGCATTCCGATCGTCTGCGTCCCCGGGTGCCCCATCCAGCCCGACAATCTGTCGGAGACCTTGACCTACCTGCTCTACATGGCCACCGACCAGGCGCCGATGATCCCGCTGGACGAGGCTCTGCGTCCGACCTGGCTATTCGGCAAGACGGTGCACGAGGGCTGTGATCGCGCCGGCTATTACGAGCAGGCCGACTTCGCCACCGAGTACGGATCGCCGAAGTGCATCGTGAAACTGGGCTGCTGGGGGCCGGTGGTGAAGTGCAACGTGCCCAAGCGCGGCTGGATGAACGGCATGGGCGGCTGCCCGAACGTCGGGGGGATCTGCATTGGCTGCACCATGCCGGGCTTTCCCGATAAGTTCATGCCTTTCATGGACGAACCGCCGGGCGGCAAGCTCTCCACCAACGTGATTCGAGCTTGGGGTGCCACGCTGCGCAAGCTGCGCGGCGCCACCACACACGCGGTTGATCAAGAACCGAAGTGGCGCAAGCCAGGTTCCCAGCTCCTTACCGGCGCCAAACGCACCTGGTAGTCCACCACCTCAGCTCAGAAAGCCGAGTCCGCTATGACGTCAACCCAGGTCTCGCCCAGCAAGTTCACCGAGAACGAGAAAGGCCTCGTCGAGATGGCCTGGGATCCGATCACCCGGATCGTGGGCAGTCTCGGCATCTACACCAAGATCGACTTCAACCAGCGGGTCGTGGCCGAGTGCCACAGCACCAGCTCGATCTTCCGCGGCTACTCGATCTTCATGAAAGGCAAGGACCCCCGGGACGCGCACTTCATCACCAGCCGCATCTGCGGCATCTGCGGTGACAACCATGCGACGTGTTCGTGCTACTGCCAGAACATGGCGTACGGGGTGAAGCCGCCGCACCTGGGGGAGTGGATCGTCAACCTCGGCGAAGCCGCCGAGTACATGTTCGACCACAACATCTTCCAGGAGAACCTGGTCGGCGTCGACTACTGCGAGAAGATGGTCGCCGAGACCAATCCCGGCGTGCTGGAGAGGGCGAACAACACCGAAGCCCCGCATGCGGGCGACCATGGCTACCGGACCATCGGCGACATCATGCGTTCACTGAATCCGTTCACCGGCGAGTTCTACCGCGAGGCCCTGCAGGTCAGCCGAATGACGCGCGAAATGTTCTGCCTGATGGAGGGCCGGCACGTCCACCCCTCCACGCTCTACCCCGGCGGCGTCGGAACGGTGGCAACCATCCAGCTGATGACCGACTACATGACCCGGCTGATGCGCTACATCGAGTTCATGAAGAAGGTCGTGCCGATGCACGACGACCTCTTCGACTTCTTCTACGAGGCGCTGCCGGGCTATGAGGAGGTCGGTAACCGGCGGATCCTGCTCGGTTGCTGGGGGTCCTTCCAGGATCCGGAGTACTGCAACTTCGAGTACAAGGACATGACCGAGTGGGGTCGCAGGATGTACGTGACCCCCGGCGTGATTGTCGACGGCAAACTGGTGACCACCGATCTGGTCGAGATCAATTTGGGCATCCGGATCCTGCTCGGCTCCTCCTACTACGAGGACTGGGAGTCTCAGGAGATGTTCGTCCGGCAGGACCCGCTGGGCAACCCGGTGGACCGGCGCCACCCCTGGAACCAGCACACCAACCCCAAACCGCAGAAGCGTGACCTGGACGACAAGTACAGCTGGGTGATGTCGCCCCGCTGGTTCGACGGCAAGGACTATCTGGCCCTCGACACCGGCGGTGGCCCGTTGGCGCGGCTCTGGTCCACCGCTCTCGCCGGACTGCTCGACATCGGCTACGTCAAGTCCACCGGCACCAGCGTGCAGATCAAACTGCCGAAGACCGCCCTCAAAGGCCCGGTCGAGTTGGAGTGGAAGATCCCGCAGTGGAGCAACACCTTGGAGCGCAACCGGGCGCGAACCTACTTCCAGGCGTACGCGGCGGCCTGCGCTCTGCACTTCGCTGAGAAGGCCCTGGTCGAGATCCGCGCCGGCCGGACCAAGACCTGGGAGAAGTTCACCGTCCCTCAGGAGGGCATCGGTGTCGGCTTCACCGAGGCCGTCCGCGGCGTGCTGAGTCACCACATGGTGATCCGCGACGGCAAGATCGCCAACTACCATCCCTACCCCCCAACGCCGTGGAACGCCAGCCCGCGCGACTCCTACGGCACGCCCGGACCGTATGAGGACGCAGTGCAGAACCAGCCGATCTTCGAGGAGAACGACCTGGAGCACTTCAAAGGCATCGACATCATGCGCACGGTGCGCAGCTTCGACCCATGCCTGCCCTGCGGGGTGCATATGTATCTCGGCGGCGGGAGAACGCTGGATCGGTTGCACTCGCCAACGGAGTACGTCGGCGAATAGCGGCCGAGATGTCCTCAGCCGAGCCGATGGTCACTCGCATCGACGACCTGCAGGTCGTCGGTGAGCGGATCAACGCGCTGATAGACGCGAGTGCGTCCGGCGGAGTGGTCGCGCGGGAGCGGGCCGAGGAGCTGGTCCGCCTTGTCGCGGACCTCTACGGCTCGGGGTTGGAGCGGCTGCTGACCATCCTGCACGAGCTCGGTCGCCTGGATGACGAGGCGCTGGCCGCGCTGGCCGCTGATGATCTTGTGGCCGGCCTGTTGCTGGTGCACGATCTGCATCCCTATGACATCACGACCCGGGTCGAACAGGCCCTGGACAACGTACGCCCCTACCTCGGCTCCCACGGCGGCGATGTCGAGCTGCTGGCGGTGTCGGGCGGTGTGGTCCGGCTCCGACTGCTCGGCAGCTGCGACGGCTGCCCGTCGTCCTCCGTCACGCTGAAGCTAGCGGTGGAGGGAGCCATCGAAGCCGCCGCCCCGGAGATCATTGCCATCGAGGTCGAGACGGCAGCGGAGGCGACGAGCTCCCGGAGCCCGGTGATCACCGTCGACTCGCTCTGGTCGCGGCTGGATCAGGGCGCCCCGGCCGTTGCCGGGTCGGCGCCTGCGGTGATCTCTGGCTCAACCTGGGAGGAGGTCGCCGGGCTGACCGGCCTTGCTGACGGAGCTGTCGCCGGGTTCTTGGTTGGCCAGACCTCGATTGTCGGCTGCCGGATCGGCGCTGACCTGTACGCGTTTCTCGACCGATGCGGACGGTGCGCCGCCAGCCTCGCCACTGCCTCGTTGGGTCGACTGCTCGGTGGCGCGGCCGGTGATGGGGCACTCTGCTGCCCGGCCTGCGGCGCGCACTTCGCCGTCCGCCGGGCCGGCGCCTGCCTGGAGGAGCCGGAGCTGCACCTCGACCCGCTGCCGCTGTTGCTCAATCAGGGCGTCGCGATCGTCGCCTTGCCGACCACGGTGGCGGCGTGACCGCGCTTCGCTCCGGGGGGGCGCGGGGGGGCCGTCCCCCCCGGGATCAGCACAGCCCCGGGGGGTCGTCTGCACTGACCGGTCTCCGCCGGATCATCAGTGAGCGTCCGGCCCCGGTGGTGGGCGAGCGGTGCGAGATGTGCGCCGAGCCGATCACCGACGATCATCCCCATGTGGTGAACCTGGAGAGCCGGGCGCTGATGTGCACATGCCGCGGTTGCTACCTGCTGTTCACCGCGGAGGATGCCCAGCTCCGCTACCGGGCAGTGCCCGATCGCTACCTCTCGTTCCCCGATTTCACCCTCGACGCTCGGCAGTACGACGAGCTGGAGATCCCGGTCGGGCTGGCCTTCCTCTTCAACAGCTCCGTGCTGAACCGGACCGTCGCGTTCTATCCCGGGCCGGCCGGCGCGACAGAGTCCGAGCTGCCGCTCGAGGCCTGGACTCGTGTTGTGGAGGCGAACCCGCAGCTGTCGGTACTGCGGGTCGATGTCGAGGCGCTGCTGCTCCGGGGGACTGATCGAGGTAGCGAGTTTTCCTGCCACCTGGTGCCGATCGATGCGTGTTACGCCCTGGTGGGCCAGCTCCGCCGGCTGTGGCGCGGCTTCGACGGCGGCACTGAAGCCCACCAGGCCATGGACGACTTCTTCGCCGAGATCGCCGCCCGCAGCCGACCGGCGCCGCCGATTATCGAAGGCGATGTCGGTTGATGGCCGCTCTGACGTTCAGCGTGCTCGACACCGTGGCCGAGCCGTACACGGTCGCCCCACAGCTGACCGCACGGCTTCGAATCGAGGAGTCCAGCGACACCGTGATCCATGCCATCGCCCTTCGCTGCCAGGTCCGGATCGAGCCGCAACGCCGGTCCTACACCGAGGCGGAGGAGGAGGGTTTGCTCGGGTTGTTCGGCGGCCGGTCGCGCTGGCGCGACACCCTTCGACCCTTCTTGTGGATGCAATGCAACGCGACGGTGCAGGGATTCCGGGGAACGACGGAACTGGACCTGGCCCTGCCATGCACCTACGACTTCGAGGTCACCGGATCGAAGTACTTGCACGCGCTGCGCGACGGAACCATCCCGCTGGCGCTGCTCTTCTCCGGAACGATCTTCACCCGCGGCACCAACGGCTTCGGCGTCGAACAGGTCGCCTGGGACTGCGAGGCGTCCTATCTCCTGCCGGTCCAGGTCTGGCAGGAAATGATCACGCTCAACTATCCGAACACCGGCTGGCTGCGACTGGACCGCGACATCATCGAAGCAATGAGCCGCTATCGGGCTGAGCGCGGCCTGACCACGTGGGATGCGACCGTCGAGTCATTGCTGGCCGCCGTCGACGTACGCGTGTCATGACCCTCGACCTGGCGCGTACGGTCGCCGACGCCGTGCTCTACGAGGGATACCTGCTCTATCCCTACCGCGCGACATCGCAGAAGAACCAGGCGCGCTGGCAGTTCGGCGTGCTCGGACCGCCGGGCGCGGCTGAGGCCGGCCTCGGCGAGGAGTCGACGATGTCGGTCGAGTGCCTGCTGAGCCGTGGGACTGCCCGCCGCGACGATCTCCCGCGGCCCACGGTCACGGTGTATCTGCGCTTCCTGCAGCTGCAGCACCGAGGCGTGGAGCGCCTCGATTCGGCCGATCCGAACCGCTACGTCCCGACTAGTGAGCTGCTGCTCGATGATCACCTCCTGCTCAGCTGGGACGAGGCCGTCGACCATGAGCTGAGCTGCCCGGCCTGTACTTTCGACGAGTTGGCCGACGGGGTCCGGCAGACGGTGACCATCCCGGGTGCCGAGGAAGTCGAGCCCCTCACCGCGGCTGACGGGACTGCGGTCGGGCGCGTGGTGCGGCGCCGCTGGCCGCTGACGGCCGTCATGACCGCGGAAACGACCCAGGTCGACGGCTACCTGCGGCTGAGGATCACGATCGAGAACACCACGCCGGCTGTCCCGCGTACCAAGGATGACGCCGTACGAAGGTCCCTGCTCGGCGCTCACCTGCTGCTGGAGGCGTCGGGCACCGGATTCGTATCGTTGCTGGAACCGCCGGACGCGGCGGCTGCATCGGCGGCGGCTGCCTGTCGCCAGCACCGCTGCTGGCCTGTGATGGCCGGCCCCGCGGGCACCGACACAGTGGTCCTGGCCTCACCCATCATCCTGTACGACCATCCCGAGGTGGCCCCGGAAAGCGCCGGAGCCCTGTTCGACTCGACCGAGATCGACGAGATCCTCACCCTGCGGGTGATGACGATGACCGAAGCCGAGAAGGCCGAGGCGCGGGCGACCGATCCACGGGCACGCGAGATCATCGATCGTTGCGACGAGATGACTCCCGACATGCTCCAGCAGCTGCACGGGATCCTGCGCGAGCCGCGGTCAGCGAGTGGTGCGACCACCGACCAGGCCTGGCTCGACACCGGCGGTGCAGCCTGGTGGGACCCTGCCGCCGATGAGTCGGTGCGGCCCGACCTCGATGCAGTGGTGATCAAGGGAGTGAGCGTCCGCAAGGGCAGCCTGGTCCGGCTGCACCCCTCGCGCCGGGCCGATGCCCAGGATCTCTTCGTGGCCGACCGGGACGCCCGGGTGACCGCCGTCCTCTCCGACGTCGACGGTGGCGTGCACGTCGCGGTCGTTCTGCTCGATGACCCAGCGGCCGACCTGCACGACTGGTACGGCCGCTACCTCTACTTCGCTCCGGACGAGCTAGAACCGCTGACCGACCACGCGGCGGCGGGTTGACACCGAGAGGAGGTCCGCCACATGGAGGGACTGGGCAAGATCACCACCGTAGTGATCATTGCGGTGGTCGTGGCCGCTGTCGTCATCGGCATCCGTTCGATCCCCGACGTACGCCGGTACGCCGAGATCCGTCGGATGTGAACCACACACAAGAGAGGAGGAGCCATGAGCGACACGCCCGGTGAGAACTTGACCGAGGAGCCGCAATCCGAACGCGGACCGATGGGCTCCCGCGACACCGGCTCCGATGAGCCTGGCGGCGGCCCGGTCGACCGCCCGGAAGGCCGGGTCGAAGGGGGTTCGGAGTCCGTCGATCCCCAGGGAACGGCGGAGGGAGAGGTCCACCTGCCCACCGGTGACGGTGGCTGAGCGAACCGATCAGGAGGAAGGAGAACAGATGAGCTCCGAGCCGTTTACGGGCGGCAGCAACCCCGACACCGGTGGGCGTGCCATACCGCCGTACGAGGGTCGCCGGGAGAGCGCCGATGTCGGCGACCAGAGTGAAAGTGAGAAGGAGGGGGCGAAGGTAGCGGGGGCTACCGGGCCGGTTCGGGACGACGAACGCAAGGCACCCGATCCCGCCGACACGGCGCGCGGCCCCCAGGCGTCACCCGCCGACGAGCAACCCGCGCAGGACATGGAAGAGAACGAGGCCAGCGACGAGGGTGTCGGCCCGGACCACGTCTCGGGCGTCCAGCGCGGCGAGGACCTGAGCGCCCCCGGATGAGCGCTGACGTACTGGTGGCCGGGGTCGGCAACATCTTCCTTGGTGACGACGGCTTCGGTCCTGAGGTGGTACGGCACCTCGGGGCACCTGAACAGCCGCCACTGCCTGAGCCGGTCCGGCTGGTCGACTACGGGATTCGTGGACTGCACCTCAGCTATGACCTGCTCGAGGGCTACTCGGCATTGATCATCGTCGACACGATGCCCGGTGACGGCCGGCCCGGTGAAATCCGGGTGGTGGCGGTGGATCCGGACGACGTCACCGCCTCCGACGGCGCCGACCCACACGGCATGGACCCGGTGGCCGCGCTGTCCGGACTGCCATCGCTGGGCGGCGCATTGCCTCCGACCTACGTCGTCGGCGCTCAGCCGGCCAACCTGGAGGAGGGGATCGGCCTGTCTGATCCCCTGCGCGCGGCAGTGCCCATGGCGGGTGCCGTGATACGAGAACTGCTGACCACCCGCCCTTGGGCCACAGGTGATGAAGAGGGGGCCGACTGACATGTGCCTACGGATACCAGGTCAGGTAGTCGAGGTACTGGCCGAACACGGCGGGGAGCTGGCGATGGTCGACGTCCAAGGTGCCCGACGCCGGATCAACCTCGGTCTGCTAGAGCCCGACGAAGGCGCACCCGCTCCAGGTGACTGGGTCTTGATCCACATGGGCTTTGCTCTGGAACGGATCGACGAGGCGGAGGCCCGCCAAGCCCTGGCCGGGTTGGAGCTGATGGGCAGGCCTCAAAGTTGACGATCGCTTCTGAAAACCGGGGCACCCCCGTACGACGGGGTGCGAACGAGGGGCAAGACGTGCCCGGCCCTGTGCTGTTCGCCCGGTACGCCTTCCCGCCCAACTTCCACGGTTACTGCGGGCCCGGGGACCATGATGCGTTCTTCTCCTACGGCGTGGCAGGGGCCGACGACCGCGGACTGCGGGCGCTGTCGCAGCAGTTCGCCGGAGCTTGGCCCTACCTTGAGCTGATCGCCTCTGCGACCGGCGTGGCTGACCCGCTCGACTCCCGGGTGGTCGAGGCCTACTGGGTCGGTAGCCCTCGGCTAGATCACGTGAGCACCCGCGCGGTTGGCAACTCGATGGAGGAGCGGTTCCGCCGTCTGACCGGTGGCAAGTTCCCCACGCTCGCCACGAGTGTTCTCGCTGGGGGCGTACCGCATCACAGCTTCGCGGTGTTCTGCATCTATCCCTGGACCGGGCTGCTGAGCGACGGCCGCAAGGCCAAGCACGCGCTCACCGTGCTCGATCGGTGTCGGATCCGCTGGGGCCAGGTCCGCGCGGTCATGGGGGACCAGGTCGTCGTCGAGTCCCGCCAGCTGACCTGGGACGGCCACGTCCTCGGTCTCGGAGAACTCATATCGGAAACCGCCGTGCGCTCTCTCGATGGGGTCAGCATGATCGGTGGGCTCGAACCGGGGGACTGGGTCTCACTGCACTGGGAGTGGGTCTGCGACCGGCTGACTATCCGGCAGGTCGAGCACCTGCGCAGCTTCACCCTGCGCCACCTTCAGATCGTCAACGACGGCAATCTGCACGCCGGCCCGGCCGCCCTGCTCGATGACTAATCACCGGGCAGTGGCCAGGAACGCTCCAACGACCAACTGATTTCCTCGCCTCTCCCGTGGGCCGGTAGGCCGGGGGCGCGCAGCTGCAGCTCGCCCTCGGGGGTGTCCAAGGCGTAGTCGGTGTGCGAGCCGCGAAACCAGACGTCGGCGACGACCCCGGTGCGATCGCCGCCCAGCCGGGCCCAGTCGGGCCGGACCAGCACTGGGAAATCCGACCCGGCCAACAGCGAGACCGGGCCGGTCAGCCGAGCCGCGGCCACACTCACCGGTTGGGCGTAGACCTCCTGCGGCGTGCCCACCTGGATCACCCGTCCGCCGATCAGCAAGGCGACCCGGTCGGCCAGGCCCAGGGCCTCGGCCGCGTCGTGCGTAGCGTAGATAGCCGCCGCCCCCGACTCCCGCCGTCGAGCCGCGAGCTCGGCCAAGAAGACGTCGCGTACTTGGGCGTCCAGATGGGCGGTCGGCTCATCGAAGAGATAGAGCGCGGCCTGGCGAGCCATCGCCCGGGCCAGGCCGACGCGCTGCTGCTCGCCACCGGAAAGCTGCGCGGGCTTCCGGCCGGACAGCTGGCCGACACCGAGCCGATCCAGGATCTGCTGCGCCTGCGAACGGGCAAGGTCGCGGCGTACGCCCCTGCGCCGCAGCGGATATGCGACGGTGTCCAGGGCGGTGAGGTGGGGCCACAGCCCGTAGTCCTGGAAGACCAGCGCGATCTCCCGCTTCTCGGGCGGTTCAGCCGAACCGGCCGTCGCCACCAGGCGCTGCCGCAGAAAGATCTCACCGGAGCGCAACGGGAGGAACCCGGCGACCGCGTTCAACAGCGTTGACTTGCCGGAGCCGGAAGGTCCGAGCAGCGCCAGGACCTCTCCCTCGGCCACGGTGAGGTTCACCGAATCCAGAACGGGGGTCGCCCCGTACGCCAGCGACAGGCCGCGCAGCTGCAGGACCTCAGCCATGGCGGCTGCGCCGGCCCAGCATCCACAACGCGCCGCCGGGAACCAGCACGACAACGGTCACGATGACCGAAAGCGCTGCCGTCACGCCGATCCGGCCCAGGTCGGCACTGTTCAGCACCACGACGGCCAATGTCTCGGTGCCCGGCCCGTAGAGCAAGCTCGACATGGTCACCTCATGGAGTGCGGTCAGGAAGCACAATCCCCAGGCGGCGATCAGGGCCGGGCGCAAGACCGGGACGACAACGGTGGCCAGCGCGGTCGGCAGGTCGGCGCCGCTGGCCCGGGCAGCCTGCAGTCCCGCCGGCGCCAACCGATCCACTGCGGCGGAGATGGGCCGGTGCGCCAAGGCCCAGAGCTTGGCCAGGTAGGCGAGCAGGATGATCAGCACCGTATCGGCGAGCCAGCGGCCGTAGCCGATCAGCAAGCCGATCGCCAGCACCGATCCCGGCAGCACCAGGGTGAGCGCGACCAGGACGCTCACCGCCCGCCCGCTGCGGGTCCGGCTCAGCGCCGCCGTGCACCCGCCAAGCACCAGCAGGATGGATCCGGCGGCCACCGCGAGGAGCAGGCTGCGGCCTAGTGCCTGCCCGGTGCGCGGGGTGAGAACGGCGAGGAAGTTGTCGAGGGTCCAGTTTTCCGGCGACAGCGGGACGCCCACCGCGCGGGTGAAAGCCGCGCTGACCAGCGCCAGCAGCGGCAGGCCGCAGGTGACGATCAGATACAGGCCCAGCACGATCGGGACAAGAATGCGTGTTGTGCTGCTGCCGGTTCCCCAGTCGGAGTCCCGAGCTGGCGTACGGCTGAGGGACAGTCGTCCGCCGAGTAACCGGTCGGCCGGCGTGACGACGATCACCGTGATCATCACTAGCAACACGGCCAAGGTGATGGCCTCCACAAAGCTCTGCGGGTCGCTGCCCAGCGCGAGGTCGGCGTAGATCAAGGTGGTGATCGTGCGAAAGCCGGCCGGAGCGCCGATCACCTGCGGCACGGCGAAGGTGCCCAGGGTCAGGACGAAGATGAGCACCGCCGCGGTGGCGATCGCCGGTCCCAGCAGCGGCAACGTCACCGTCCGCAGGACGGTCAGGGGACGAGCGCCCGATGCGCGGGCGGCCCGCTCGGTAACCGGCTCGGCCCGAGTGCTAAGCCCCACCGCGGTAACGAGGTAGACCAGAGGAACCGCATTCGAGGCCACGATGACGGTGACGCCCACCGGCCCCTGGACCTGCGGCCAGGCGAACCCGAACGCCTCGGAGGTCAGTCCCGCCCGCGCGTACGCGCGCAGCCAGCTGTAGGCAAGCACGAAGTCGGGCACGAGCACGGGCAGCAGCACGGCAGCCCGCCAGAAGTTGCGCCCGGGCAGCCCCGGGTCTCTTAGTGCCAGCGCGATCGCCACCCCGACCGGAACCGCCAGGCCGGTCACCGCCGCCGAGAGCCAAAACGAGTTCGCGACCGCGGAGCGGAAGCCGGGATCGGTCATGATCTCCGCCAACCGGCCACGACCCTCGACCCAGCTGGTTCGCAGCAGCACCAGCACCGGTACGACGACAACGGCGACAACGCAGGCCAGTAGGAGGGCGAGTGCCGACCGCGCCAGGCCGGAACGCACGCTCAGCCGCCGAAGATCTTCGCGTAGTCGCGGAGCAGCGTCGCCTTGCTACTCGCCAGCGCCTTCCAATCGGGATAGACCGTCGGCGCGTCGTCGGGCGTGGTCGGGCCGCCTACACCGGGCAGCGTCGGATATGAGCCCGAGCTCCCGACTAGCGCCTGGCCGTCTCGGCTGGCCACATAGCTTAAGAAGTCCTGCGCGGGGCCTGAGTTCGTGGTGGTCTTGGACAACGCGATCGGGCCATAGATCGCGACGGCGCCCGGCTTCGGCCAGGACACCGTGACGGGCGAACCGCTCTTCTGGGCCGCGTACGCGGAGTTGGCGATCGTCATGCCGGCGTCATAGATGCCTTGGGCAACACCGGTCGTGACGTCGTCCGGCGTGCTCACCTGGACCGCGCCCTTAGCCTTGAGATCGGCGTAGAAGTCGGGCCCGAAGTAACCCAGCGCGCCGAGCGCCGAAGCCGCAACCTTTGGATCGGGCACGGCGACCTTGCCGGCGCGGGAGAGTTCGGTCCAGGCGGCCGGCCCCGGGCGGCCGGTCCGGGTCACGGCCACCATGTAGAGGACAGCGACGCCGACGTAGTCCGGGGTGCGTACGGTCGCCGGGATGTCGGTCTGCGGCGTCCAACCCCCGACCAGACCTTGATCCACGTAGTCCTGCATGGTGAGTGGATCGCATGCCCAGACCACGTCCGCCTTAAGACCCCCGCTGCGGACATCACTAGCGACCCGGGCGTTGAGCTGACCGGTCGGTGCACGGAAGAGGTCGACTTTCACTCCGGCGTGGGCGGCCTCGAACTTCTGGATCACGGGTTGGATTGTCGTGTCGTTGACGCATGTGTAGAGCGTTATCGGTTTCGCCGTGGTGGCGACCTGGCTGCCGCAAGCGCCGAGAGCCCAGAGCTGGAACAGAGCCGCCAGCCACACCACACATCGCCGCCTCCTGGTCATGTTCGTCACCGTAGCCTCGGCGCGGCGCCCTGTCAGGATCAGCGGAGAACACAATCGAGCTGGGCCGCAGTCCGCACCCCCGCCAGCCCCTACGACCCCGCGACCGCGGTGCCCCGAGTTGCGGTCTTACAGGGCGCGGCGTTGAGCAACCATGGGGCACAGGAATGGGTCTTTGCCGCGTAATCCCACGGTGTTGAGGTAGCCGATGACGATGCGGTAGGACTGCCAGAGCGTGGTACGGGTGTAGGGGACGCCTTGGGCGGCACAGTAGGCGGCGACGAGAGGCTGCGCTTTGCGTAGATAGGGTCGCGCCATCGAGGGGAACAGGTGGTGTTCGATCTGATAGTTCAGCCCACCCATGAAGACCGAGATCAGCGATCCGCCGCTGATGTTGCGGCTCATCAGGACCTGCCGGCGTAGGAAGTCCAGCTTCAGCTTGGCCGACACCAGCGGCATGCCGATATGGTTGGGCGCGAATGATGAGCCCATGTACAGGCCGAATACGGCCAGCTGCACAGCCAGGAACGCGACCGCTTTCTCCGGGGGCAGCACGAGAAACACCAGCAGGGCCAGTCCTCCGAGGCGGAGGATGAGGAAGCTGATCTCGACCCAGCGACGCTGAATCTTGTGTCGGCTGATGACGCGGCGGATCCCGTCGGTGTGCAACGAGAGGCCCTCGAGCAGCAGGATCGGGAAGAAGTACCAGCCTTGATGGGCCACCAGCCACCTCATGAGCCGGCTACGGTGCCTGGTCGCTCGGGCCGGCGTCATGGCGATTGCGGCCAGGGCGATGTCGGGGTCGGCGCCTTCCTTGTTCGGGTTCGCGTGGTGGCGGTTGTGTTTGCTTTGCCACCAGCCGTAGCTCATCCCGACCAGCAGGTTCGCGATGATCAGGCTGACCCAGTCGTTCCAGCGGCCAGATTTGAATATCTGACGGTGCGCGGCGTCATGGCCTAGGAACGAGATCTGGGTCATCAGAACCGCGAGGACTCCGGCGTTGGCGAGCTGCCACCAGCTGTCGCCGATCAGGATGAAACCCACGACCCAGGCGGCCAGGACGAGCACGGCACCGATCAGTTTGGCCCAGTAGTAGCCATACCGGCGGCGCATCAGTCCCATCTCATGGATGCTGCGCGTTAACGCGGTGAAGGAACTGCCTGCCTTGTCACGTGTGGGTGCGCCGGATCGGGAGGGCTCGTTAGGCGATCGCCGGGTCGCCAAGGGGCCCGGATCCGGGTCTTCGCGGGTGGTGGTGGCGGTTAGAAAAGTTGTCACTACGGGGGACCCAATTCAATCAAAGTCCCGGTGTCTGCCTGGGCGGCAGCGTCGTGCTGGTGGAGTCGCGGCGTGTGCGTGAACGGCGGCTCCGGCCCCAGGCCGGCTGTCTAGTGCAGCCTCCTCAGTCTAGCCGACGAACGCTGCCGCGACGATTCGGCCGCACGGCTGAGGCGGGCCTAGCATGGGTGGATCAGTTGCAAGGCTCCAAAAAGTCCAACCGGCGTGGCACCCGATCGACGTACGTGTATGAGGACAAAGCGACACGAGAGAAAGAACGACCGAGATGAGCCCGGACCAGTTACCCGAACCCACCGCGACTGAGGGCATCGCCCGGCGGAGCATGCCGATTGAATACATGGATGATCTGCAGGACAGCTTGGCCAGCCTCGGGCAGCTGGCGACCGGCCTACTGCCGTTAGAGGAATCGCTGACCCGGGTCGCCCAGTTCGCAGTGCAGGCAATTCCCGGCGCCGAGGGGGCGGGTTTGACCTTGCTAGAGGAGAACCGGTCCGACACCATCGTCGCCACGGCCGAGTTTGTGACTCAAATCGACGACATCCAGTACGGCCTCGGCCAGGGCCCATGCATCAGTGCCGCCGCCGATCAGCAGACGGTGATGTCGGGCTCCCTGGGCGCGGACCAACGCTGGCCGCAGTTCGGATCTCGGGTCGCCCGCTTGGGCGTGCACAGCGTGGTGTCCTTGCCGCTGGTCACCAACGCGGGCGTGCTGGGCGCGATGAATGTTTACGCTCGTAAGAAGAACGCGTTTCCAGCGGATGCCGGGCGGCTCGGCGAACTTTTCGCGGTGCCGGCGGCCATCGCCGTGCAGAACGCCCAGGTCCTTGAGCAGACCAAACGACTAGCCAGCCAGCTGCAGGCCGCCTTGAGCACTCGAGGTGTGATCGAGCGCGCCATCGGCATCATGATGAGCCGGAGCGGCGGAACCGAAGCCGAAGCTTTGGACCGGCTACGCTCCTTGAGCCAACACCAGCACGAGAAGCTGCCAGTCATCGCCCAAACCATCGTTCAGGAAGCGGTGCGGCGCGCCCGGGCCCGGCACATTAATCCACTCCACTAAGGTCCAGGATTCCGGTTCACCTGGACCCCGCAAGGCACGGACGGCGACCGCCGGATAGGTGATCCGATCCGCCGGCTGTACTGTGAAAGGTGCTACGACTTCAAAGATTCGGGGATCCCGACCCGCATCTGAAGTCGAGCCCCATCGGCTGGACACTCCTGTTACGGCCGGTCCCGGCAGGAAATCGGCGCTCGGGCCGCCTCGGAGCTAACTGTGGACACATCCACACTCCTCATTGACGACATCCATAATCTGTTTTCCGACCTTGCTGTGCCCGATGGTATTGCTGAGCAGCCAGTCGAGCTCGAGAAGTCGCTGACAGCGCTCACCGAGGCTGTCAAGAGTGCCGCACCTTCGTACCGCGGACTGGCCCTCAGCTTGATCGTCGACAAGCAGCTCGTCAGCGTAACCTCAGCCGAGCTCGGTAACACCTCAGACATTGCGACTTCGTTGCGTGTGTCGCTGGCCTGTGTGCCGTCGCTGAGCACAGACAGTCAGATCACCTTCTACGCCTCAACGCCGGGCACCTTCGTCGACCTCTCCGCCGACCTGAGTTTCGCCTTAGGCAGCGACAGTCTTCGTCTGGACGAAGACATCCCGTCCGCTCTCATCTCGGACCTGACGGGCGTAGGCAGACTGTCAGCCGTCAACAAGGCTGTCGGCGTCCTCATCAGCCACGGCCACACTTCTGATAGCGCACAGCGCGAGCTGCGCCATACGGCGGACGCAACTCACTGCAGCATCCAGAAAGCCGCCGAGGCCGTGACCGAGAACCCATCAAGTGCCCTCTGGGATCAACACGGCCCCTTGGACAGTGCGGCCGCTGAAGAGGGCGGGTGTTAGAGGTCAACTGCGGTCCCCTTTGATGTTCGGCTTACGAACGCACTCGTCTAGTCGTGGAACGAGCCGCGTGCAACCTCGGTGGAACGCTGCTGTCCAACTCCCAAATTCAGCTCGCTCTCAGTTTGCTTGAGGATCCTGTCACGGGTGCATCGATCAACCACATCGGAATCGAAGTCTTTGCAATCGCGACTGGACGCGTGGCCCTCAGAGAACGTCTACTGGTAGATCATGCGCTCGGGGGAGGCAGCAGCCACGCCGCAGCGATCAGGAAGGGAAGGTCCTGACGCGGATCGTGCTGCGGAGAAAATTCAGTCTCGAAGCGCGAATGACGCTGAGACGGTCAACGCGGATTCGGGTGGCGTCGATACGGGGAAGAGGGTTAGCAGCCTCTCTCGTAGGGTCCGATCGGGGATGCGTTCGCTGTTCCGGCGATCGCCTGGGGTCGTTGTCGCCGGATCCATAGCGGTCCTGGTCGCGGTTGGGTACCTTCTCGCTCCACCGATGGGGCGTGATTTTTCGGCGCAGCTAGCTCATGCCCAGTTGGCTGAGTCGCATTGGCCGGTGTTGTTGGATCTGCGTTGGTATGGCGGTTTCAATCCGCTCGGCTACAGCGTGTTGTCTCCTGCGGTGATGGCGCTTTTGGGCGTACGCCTGACGACTGCGCTTGCCTATGTTGCCAGCGTGGTGCTTTTTGCGGTGTTGTTGAAAAGCACTGGGGTGGCGCGACCTGTGACTGGGGCGCTCACCGGGGCGGTCTGTCTTAGTGGGAATTTGGTGGTGACACGGACGACGTTCGCGCTGGGTCTGGTGTTGGCGCTGGGTGCGGTGTTGGTTCTGGTTTTAGGACGGCTGCGGGTGGCTTCGGTGCTAGCGGTGCTGGCGCCGCTGGCGAGCCCGGTGGCTGGTTTGTTCCTCGGCGTCGCTGGTGGTGCGCTTTTCCTGTCTGGTCGGCGTCGGGCTGGGGTGGTGTTGGCTGTTAGTGCTGGGGTGCCGACCGTGGTGGTCGCGTTGGCGTTTGGCATTGGTGGGTATCAAACTTTTGCAGCGAATCAAGCCCTGATCGGTTTTGTTGTCTGCCTG
>Ga0307299_10000005_pt1 | contig 75606 bp, 59 predicted proteins | sample ER_DNA_159_FD_194466 | JGI IMG/M metagenome (GOLD analysis project Ga0307299, IMG submission 194466) | Bulk soil microbial communities from the East River watershed near Crested Butte, Colorado, United States - ER_DNA_159 | ecosystem: Environmental > Terrestrial > Soil > Floodplain | place... | reverse complement strand
GAGTCGTAGTTGTCGACGAGTAGGATCACCGCTGCTCCGCCTCCGCGAGGTCGATCGCCGCCTCGACCGCGGCGAGCTTTCGCAGGCACTCCTCGTGCTCGGCGGTGGGATCGGAGTCGGCGACGATCCCCGCGCCTGCCTGCAAATGGGCGACGCCGTCACGGAGCACGATCGTCCTGATCGCGATGCACGTGTCGAGTAGACCTTCGTCCGGCAGCGCGTAACCGACGGCGCCCGCGTACGGGCCTCTCCTTCGTCCTTCGAGCTCGGAGATCAGCTGCATCGCCCGGACCTTCGGAGCGCCGGAAACCGTTCCCGCCGGGAAGCACGCCCGCAACAGATCGAACGGCGAGACGTTGTCGCGCAGCTCGCCGGCCACCTGCGAGACGAGGTGTGTGACATGGGAGTAGCGTTCGACCTCGAGGAACTTCTCGACTTCGACGGTTCCCGGGACGCAGACGCGCGAGAGGTCGTTCCTGCCGAGGTCGACGAGCATCACGTGCTCCGCTCGATCCTTCTCGGAGGCGAGTAGCCGTTCGGCGTCACCGTCGCCTCGTTCGGTCGTGCCCGCGATCGGATTGACGCCGGCGCGACGTCCGTCGCACTTGACGAGCGTTTCGGGTGACGATCCGATCAGAGCGAGCCCATCCAGCTCGAGCAGAAAGAGGTACGGGGACGGGTTGACGCGCCGAAGGGCGCGGTAGAGCTCCAGCGCAGATGCGGAGGTGGGTCGTTCCGCGCGCTGCGAGAGCACGATCTGGAACACATCGCCTGATCTGATGTGCTCTTTCGCCGCGCGAACGCCAGCCTCGTAGTCGTCGCGTCCTGGGGCTCGCCGGGCGAAACCGCGCCGACCGTTCGTGCCGGTGGGAAAGCGGGGAGCAGGTTGTGCGAGGAGAGCCGCGACCTCGTCGGGATCGCCCCTGATCACCTCGGCGGTCCCGAGCACGTGGTCGAAACGAATGAGCAGGTCCGCCACGACGAAGCGGCTCTCTGGAAGTCCGGTTGCGTCGTCGGGTAGCGGGACGGTCTGCTCCAAACGAGCCGCGTAGTCGTAGGCGAGGTAGCCGACGACGGGTTCGCCGCACGCCTCGGCTTCGGCGAGATAGCAGAGGTGCGAGCCGCAGCCGACGAGCGAATGCCGTCCGAGGCGTCCCCGTTCGACGGATTCGAGTAGGAAGGCCGCACGGCCTCGGCGGCGCAGCCGCAGGTAGGCGCCGAGCGGTGTGACGAGATCGGTGGCGATGTCAGGTGCAAGGGTCATGTCGGTCCTCCGTGAGTGGGCGGGCACGCAAAAAAACCTTCCGGCTGGAAGGTCTGGATGAGCGGAACGGGCTGTTTCTGGCCTATCTCAGCGCAGGCGCAGGCTCCCGCTCCGCTCGCAGCGCCAGGCCCAGTTGCGAGGTGCGGAAGTCATCGTTCTCCCAGGGTAGGCGCAGCGTGCGGGCAGGTCAAGCACGCTCGTACTTCGCTGCATAGGCGGGAGGCGAGCCTTGCACGCCCTCGGCGGCGACGGGCTCCGAGGGCTCGAGCGCGAGCGGGATCACCCCCGCCCAGACGGGCAGTGCCAGGTCGGTCTCGTCGTCGGTCGGTGGGCCGCTCCGGATCTTCGCCGAGGCCTCTGAGAGCGGCAGCGCCAGGATCGTCGTTCCTTTGATCTCGGCGTCGTTCGGCTGACGGGCATCGTCCCAGCGGCCCGGGACGACGTGCTCGACGACGCGCTGCATGGCTCGCAGCTTCTCTTCGCGATCTGTCAGCTCGACCGCGCGTCCGAGGACGACCACCGACCTGTAGTTCATCGAGTGGTTGTAGACGGATCGTGCGAGCACGAGCGCATCGAGCAGCGTCACCGTCACGCAGACGTCGACGCCTTGCTTCGCCGTCCTCAACATTCGGCTACCGGGCGAACCGTGGATGTAGAGCGTGTCTCCGTCGCGCGCGTGGATTGTCGGAATCACGAACGGCTGACCGTCGACGACGAAACCGAGATGGCAGATCAGGCTCTCGTCGAGGATCGCGTCGATCGTCTCGCGCTCGTAGTCGCCTCGCTCGGGGTGACGCTTGACCTTGGTGCGCGCCGTCGGCACACCAGAAGGGTATTGGTACGCTCGGAGCATGGCTCGTTCAGTGATCGTTGCCGCCGTACGCACGCCGTTCGGCAAGCTCGGCGGCTCGCTCGCGCACAAAGAGGCAACCGAGCTCGGGTCGATCGCGATTCGAGCGGCGCTCGACCGTGCCAGAGTCGAGAACGGAGAGGTCGAGTACGTGATCATGGGTCAGGTGCTGCAGGGCGGCGCCGGCCAGGCCCCCTCGCGTCAGGCGTCGGTCGGCGCCGGCTTGCCGATCGAGATCGGCTCCGACACGATCAACAAGGTTTGTGCCTCTTCGATCCGAGCCGTGGAGATGGCAGATCAGATGATTCGCGCCGGCGATCACCAGGTCATCGTCACGGGCGGCATGGAGTCGATGTCGAACGCGCCGTTCGCACTCAAGAAGGCGCGCTTCGGCTACAAGCTCGGTGACGGAACGCTCATCGACCTGATGACGCACGATGGGCTCACGTCGACGTTCGACAACAGGCACATGGTCGAGCAGGCTTCGTTCGTCTCACGGGAGCTCGGCATCCCTCGCGAAGACCAGGACCGCTGGGCGCTGCGTTCGCACGAACGCGCGATCGACGCGATCGACAACGGGAGGTTCACAGAGGAGATCGTGCCTGTCGGAGCGTTCGCGGTGGACGAAAGCCCTCGCCGCGATACATCGTACGAGAAGCTTGCGAAGCTTCCGCCCGTCTTCGACCCGGAAGGCACGACCACAGCCGGCAACGCGCCGGGAGTGAACGACGGTGCCGGCGTGCTCGTTGTGACGAGCGAGGAGTTCGCGCGCAAGCGCGGGCTCGAGGTGCTCGCGACGATCGTGTCGCAGGCCTACGTCGCAGATGACTTCGCCTATCTGGCGCGGACGCCGGCGAAGGCCGGTGCGGCCGCGCTCGCGAAGGCCGGCAAGAAGATCGGCGATGTGGAGCGGGTCGAGCTCAACGAAGCCTTCTCGTCGGTGGCCCTCAACTCCGCCAAGCTGCTCGACGTCGATCCCGACAAGGTGAACGTCAACGGCGGCGCGGTTGCGCTCGGGCACCCGATCGGCGCTTCGGGTGCACGCATTCTCGGCACGATGATCTACGAACTGCGGCGAAACGGCGGCGGCCTGGGTCTCGCGGCGATCTGCTCCGGCGGGGGCCAGGGCGACGCACTCCTGATCGAGGTCTAGGCGGCGTGGACTTCGAGCACGTGCTCGTGGTCGGCGCCGGTCAGATGGGCGCCGGCATCGCGCAGGTGGTGGCCGCATCAGGCAGGCGAGTGTCGCTCCACGACGCTCAGCCGGGTGCGACCGACCGCGCCGTCGAGGTGATGCGAAAGAGCCTCGACAGGCTGCACGAAAAGGGCGGGCCTCCGGCGGAGGAAGTGCTCGCGCGCGTCGAGGCCGTCGCGGATCTCGTCCCTGCCGACCTGATGATCGAAGCGGTCGTCGAGGACGCCGAAACGAAGGACGACATCTTCCGCCGCGCCGACGCTCTGTTGCCGCCGGGGGCTGTGCTCGCATCCAACACCTCGTCGATTCCGATCGGCTTGCTCGCAGCGGCGACGGATCGGCCGGACAAGGTGATCGGCATGCACTTCTTCAATCCCGTTCCCGTCCTGAAGCTCGTGGAGATCATCCGCGCGCGCGACACCTCCGACGGAACTGCGGAGGCGATCACTCGGCTTGCGAGCGAGCTCGGCAAGACACCGGCGGTGGCGAACGACTTTCCGGGATTCGTCTCCAACCGGATTCTGATGCCCTTCATCAACGAAGCCGTCTGGGCGTTGCACGATGGTGTCGCCGAGGCGGAGGCGATCGACACGATCGCGAAGCTTGGATTCGCTCATCCGCTCGGGCCGCTGGCGCTCGCCGACCTGATCGGCCTCGACACCTGCGTGGCGATCATGGAGGTGCTGCAGGAGGGCCTCGGCGACGATCGCTATGCCCCCTGTCCGCTGCTCCGAGAGCTGGTTACAGCCGGAAAACTGGGCCGAAAGAGCGGCGCAGGGTTCTACGAATATCCCTGAGAACCCATAAAAGGCCCGATCTGCAGGGTTTCGCCGGCTGATGAGTCTCTCTTTGTGAGGGCTCAAGTGAGCCGAGCTTCGTGCCGAAAGAACTCAGGTTCGGGAAAGGGAGGCACCGCCGCGTTGCGAATCTTGCTGGTCGACGACGATCCTGCGCTTCGCACTTTGTTGAGGGCGACGTTCGAGGTCGCCGACGTCGCAGTGGTCGAGGCCGAGAACGCCGAGGTCGCACGGCGTCAAATTCGCGCTGCGCGACCCGACGTGATCCTGCTCGACGTCAACATGCCCGGCACCACCGGCCTGGAGCTTTGCGCGGAGCTGAAGAACGCGCCCGCGACCAGGGACGTTCCGATCATCTTGCTCACCGGCGCGGACCGCGGCACGACGGCGGCGGCGAAGAAGGCCGGCGCGGATGCAATCGTGCGGAAACCGTTCAGCCCGCTCGAGCTGCTTGCAGTTGCAGAGCGCCTCGCCGGAGGCATGTTCGGCGTCCCCTTCCGTGCGGCGAAGAAGCGGACACACAAGCCGGGGGAGGAGCTCCTGCTCTACGCACGCGATCTCCGGCACATGCTCGAAGTCGAGCGGGGCCAGCGCGAGTTGCTTCAGAGCGCGTACCTGCAGACCGTTTCGGCCCTCGCGAGCGCACTCGAGTCGAAGGACACCGGCACCCGCGCTCATTCTCAGCGCGTGCAGAGCTATGCGAGCGCGCTGGCCGGTGCGATGGGCGGGGAAGGGCTTGCGAAAGACCAGAGCACGCCGTACGGATTCCTGCTCCACGACGTCGGCAAGATCGGGATCCCCGACGGCATCCTGCTGAAGCCGGGCCCCTTGAGCCCGGCGGAGCGCCGACGGATGCAGACGCACACGGTGCTCGGGGAGGCGATGCTCTCGGGCGTTGTGTTCCTGAAGGGTGAAGGGCTCAAGATCGTGCGATCGCACCACGAGCGCTGGGATGGACGCGGCTACCCGGACGGTCTCGTGCGTGAAGAGATTCCGCTCGGCGCGCGCGTTTTCGCCGTAGCCGACGCGCTCGATGCCATGACGAGCCATCGTCCATATCGGAGGGCGCTGAGCTGGAGCGCGGCTCGTGGCGAGATCCTGGAACAGAGGAAGCGGCAGTTCGATCCTGACGTGGTCGACGCGTTCGTCGCGGTCGAAGCCGACCTCCGCCAGATTCGCCGAGAGCTGGCAGCCGCTTAAGGAGTTGTTCCGGCGAAAGCGCTAGCTTTTGCCAGCGTGGACTTCGATCTGACGCAGGACCAGCGCGAGATCCAGGCACTGACGCGCGACTTCGCGCGGGCGGAGATCGAGCCGAATGCGTCCGCCTGGGATCGCGACCACCACTTTCCGCGTGAGCTCTTCGGAAAGCTTGCGGAGATCGGCCTGATGGGTGCGTGCGTCCCGGAGGAGTATGGCGGCGCCGGCGTCGACTTCCTGTCGTACATCCTCGTGCTCGAAGAGTTGTCACGCGCCGATGCCGGAGTCGGCGTGACCGTCGCCGTCCACACGAGTGCCGCGACCTTGCCGATCCTCACGTACGGCACCGACGAGCAGAAGGCGCGGTTCGTGCCGCCGCTCGCGCGCGGCGAACATCTCGGCGCGTTCGCGCTGACCGAGGCAGAGGCCGGCTCGGACGCGGGAGCCCTGCGGACGAAGGCCGAGCCGCACGACGGCGGCTGGAGCATCACAGGCGCGAAGCAATGGATCACCAACGGACGTCACGCCGGCACGTTCCTGCTCTTCGCGCGAACGGATCAACAGACGGCCGGAGCGCGTGGAGTCAGCGCGTTCCTGCTCGACGCCGAGCACGTGCGCGTGACTCGGGACGAGGAGAAGCTCGGGCTCAATTCGTCCGTGACGAACGACATCGTGGTCGAAGGCGCCGAGGTCGGGCGGGATCGTCTGCTCCACGAGGAGAACCGCGGCTTCCGCGTCGCAATGGGCACGCTCGACGGCGGCCGGATCGGGATCGCAGCGCAGGCACTCGGCATCGCGCAGGCCGGCTACGACGTGGCGCGCGCGTACGCAGCCGAGCGGCGCGCCTTCGGCCATCGCATCGCGGACTTCCAGGCCATCCAGCACAAGCTGGCCGACATGTCCATGGAGATCGATGCTGCCCGCCTGCTCGTCTACCGGGCAGCCTGGCTGAAGCAGGAAGGGCGCAGCCACACCGAGGAGGGTGCGAAGGCGAAGCTGTTCGCGTCCGAGATGGCCCGTCGCCAGACGGCCGAGGCGATTCAGATCCTCGGGGGCTACGGCTACACGAAGGAGTTCCCCGTCGAGCGGTACTACCGCGACGCGAAGATCACCGAGATCTATGAGGGGACGAGCGAGATCCAGCGCCTGGTGATCGCGCGCTCGATTCTCGGGCTGACGGAACGTACGCTGGTGGCACAGTGACGATCTCCTTGATGTACACGCGCACGCGCGTGAAAACCCCCACCCGGGTGGGGGTTTCGACCCACCACCCACTGCGTTCCACGCTATCGCCGTTTCGCGTACCGCTCAGTGCCGGTTTCGTGCCGATTTGGAGCAGCCGGTGAGCTCGCGACGCCGCGACGAGCCCGTTCGCCTCACGCGCATCTACACCCGCGCCGGCGACGGCGGCGAGACCTCGCTCGGCGACGGCTCGCGCGTTCCCAAGCTCGACTGCCGCATCGGTGCATTCGGCACCGTCGACGAGTTGAACGCTGCTCTCGGTGTGGTGCTTGCCGATTCCGGCTTGAGCGAGCGACTGCGCGGGCTCCTCGAGCTCGTTCAGAACGACCTCTTCGACGTGGGCGCCGACCTCTGCGTTCCCTATGGCGTCACCGACCGCCTGCGTGTCGAACAGGGTTCGGTCGATCGGCTCGAGCAGTGGTGCGACGAGCTGAACGCCGATCTCCCGATGCTGAAGAGCTTCATCCTGCCGGGCGGCACAGAGGCATCCGCGCGCCTGCACGTCGCGCGCACGACGTGTCGCCGAGCCGAGCGGGACGCGCTCGTCGCGAACGAGGAGAACGGCATCAACCCGCTCGTGCTCGCCTACCTCAACCGGCTCTCGGATTTCCTCTTCATCGCCGCCCGCACCGCGAACGCCGAGGCCGGCCGGGACGAACCACTTTGGAGGCCGGGCGGCTAGCTGCGCGAGCCGCCGGCGGTGTGGCGCTTGGCCGGGCTCGATTTGACCGGCTTCGCCGGGCCGCCAAGGAGACGTTGGATGACGCGAACGAGCGTCGGGGCGGGCGTCATTCGCGGGAGCGCGATCGAGGCGCCGGCTCTGAGCGAGTTGACCATCAGTCTCGGGCTCGAAGTGAGCGCGACGAGCTTCGCCGACGGGAACACGGCGTGCAGATCGCTGATCAGTCCGACTCCGAACTGGTCGACATCGACGACGATCACGTGAACGTCGGTCCGGCGGTTCGCCGCCGCATCGAACGTCGGCTCGATGCTCGCGGAGCTGACGACTCTCCCCTTGCGGAGCGTGAAGTTCCGGCGGATGCTCGTCGCAGCGGAGCCGGCGAGCAGGACCTGGACCGGCTGAGTGCTTCTTGCTCGTGCGCGGACGAACCGGATCGTGAGCTTGCGAGCCACCGTCTCGCGCCCTGATCGAGCGGTCCACTTCAGGGTGTAGACACCCGTGCGGCGCACCTGACGCGGAAGCCGCAGCTTGACGATCGTGCGCCCGGCCTTGACGGAGAAGCGCCACGTGTAGAGCTTCACCCGCCTTGGGCTGAAGAGCTGCGCCGTCACGCGTGACGCACGCGTCACCGTCACGCGGGCACCGATGTTCCTCCGCTTGGCCGGCTTGATCTTCGGTGCTGTGACGACCTTGAAGGCAAGCCGCGTTCCCGCTCCGCCTTGGGAGACGATCAGATCGATCGACCCGCCCTCTTCGGCGAGGACGAGATTCGCGGGGCCGGTGACCGTGCCTGCGGGGCCCGTCCCGCCGGAGGTGATGTTGCCCACCGACAGGCCGAGCGGCGCCAGCAGAGCGGCGATCTGGTCGGGCGTCTTGCCGATGAGTGACGGCACCGGCACGAGTGGTCGCGTCAGCGGGCTTTCGTTCCCGGCGAGATCGGTTTCCTTGAGCCGGAAGATGCGCGGATCACCGACGGACCACGAGCCGATGCTCGCCGTGGTGTAGTCGACGCCGTAGTGACCGGCGTCCGTCGAGTCCGAGAAGACCGTGACGAAGTCGTACGTGCCGCTGTTGTCGGAGCCCGGCGTCCAGCGTAGGGTCAGACCGGTCGGGCCGAGGTAGCCGCGAACGTTCTGTGGCGCATTCGGAGCCTGGAGATCGTGGAGCAGCGCGAACACCGACAGGTGTCTCGTCAGGAGATGGAAACCGGCGCCGTCCGTCCAGAAGCCGTCGTCCCAGCCGGTCGGTAGCGTTCCCGCCGACGGCACACGGGCAATCACGCGCCACTGGCCGTTCTCGAAGGTGGCGGGAACGAGACCCTTCTCGGTCGTGCGCATCAGGATGCCGATCGGGCGGTTGAACTGGTGCACCTCCGTGCCGGCGAGCGCCCAGCGCGCCGTCACGTCCAGCGCTTCGGGCCCGGAGCCGAAGCCGTTCGTCAGACCGCTCGGCGCGGCGACGGGGGTGATCCGCAGGATCAGCCAGTCCGCGCCGGAGGTCGACCACGCACCGGCGGGCATCGTCGCGGCGGCGAAGCCGTCGGCGGATTCGACCGTCGTGGACGTGGCGGCGCTCGTGTTCTTGTTGACCGGCGGCGCAAGCGAGGAGCCCGCTGCCGACCAGACCGTGAAGTGGACGCGGAAGGGCGCTCTCTTCCCGGAGGAATCCTGCAGCTCGCCGGACAGCGTGTGGGCGCCGGCGGAAAGCGTGCCGGTGCCGAAGTCGATGTGGGTGCCGCTCACGATCGGCGCCACCGTTGCGCCACCGTCGAGCGTGACGTTGAGCGGCGTCGCGGGCTCGCTGGTCACCAGTCCGATCGCGTTCGCGGAGCTTACGGTCGAGCCTTCCGCCGGCGTCGAGGAGACGACGCGCGGCGCGGTGTTGTCCACGCGGATCGAGGTGACGGTGTCGAATGAGGTGTTGCCGAGGCTGTCGGAGACCGTGGCGCGGAAGTCGTACACGCCGTCCGGCAGCAGCGACGTGTCGAAGGTCGCGCTCCAGGGGGCGCTCGTGTCCGTGCCTACCGACGACCAGGACGCTCCGCCGGCGGGCGAGGTGGCGAATGCGACCTGCGTCGCCCCCGAGCCGGTCACCGTCGCGTTGAGTGTCACCGAGCCGGCGATCGTGGCGCCCGGATTCGCCAGCACGACGGTCGGTGCGCTGACGTCGACCGTGATCGTGCGCATCGCGCCGGTGTAGGTGTTGCCTGCGCGGTCGGTGATCACCGGTTGAAGGTCATAGCTCCCGGACGCAACGGTCGTGGCGTCCCACGTGGCACTGAACGGTGCGCTCGTCCAGGTGGCGATGGTCGTCCACGAACCGCCGCCGGTGGGGCGCAGCTCGTAGCGCACGGAGGCGATGCCCGAGCCGGCGTCAGAGTAGGAGCCGCCGAGCGTGACGCTCGGGCCGCCGACCGTGGCACCGTTGGCCGGAGACGTCAGTGACCCGGCGGGCGATGTGTTGTCGACGCGGACGTTCGCGCGGATCGGGCTCGTGCCCGTGTGACCCGTCGCGTCGGTCGCGATTGCACGGAAGTCGTAGAGCCCGTCGGCGAGGGCGGTCGTGTCGAGCGACGTGCCCCACGGCGTCGTGGTGTCGCTCGCGATCGTGACCCATGAGCCGCCGCCGGCCGTTCGCCGTTCGAAGTCGACCTGAGTCGTATCCGGGTCGGACGAAGCCGACAGAGACACGGTGCCGTTCAGGTACTGGCCTGGATCGGCAAGGGTCGGCGTCGGCGAGACGTTGTCGACGGAGACGTTCCGTAGCGCCGAGGTGGTCGTGTTGCCGGCCATGTCCTCGACGACGACCTGGATCGTCGCGCCGCCGTCGGCACCGCTCGTCGTGTTCCAGTTCAGCGAGAAGGGCGCGGCCGAATCGGTACCGAGGAGCGATCCGCGGACGTAAAACTTGACCGAGGCGACCGGCGAGGTCGCATCGGACGCCGACGCGGCGATTCCGATGGTGCCGCTCACGAGCTGGCCTTCGGTCGGCGCGCCCACGAGGGCGACGTCGGGCGCCGTGTTGTCGACCACCTTGTCAGGCAGGTCGGTGGTCGTGACGTTGTCCGCGTTGTCGGTGATGAGGATGCGCAGGTCGTAGTGTCCGTCGGGCACGAGCGTCGTATCCCAGCTCGCGGTGTAGGGGCCGGGGCCGGTCGTGTCGGTCCCGATTGCCGTCCACGTCGAGCCACCGGCATCCGTGAACTCGAAGGTGACGGACTTGATTCCCGAGCCGGTTGCATCGGGGTCGGCGTTGAGGTCGACCGTTCCGCGCAGGTAGTCGGCTGCGGAGCAAGACGCGCAGGTCGGCGGCGTCGCGTCGATCAGCACGGTAGTGCTCTTGATCGTCTCGATGTTGCCGGCGTTGTCGACCGAGAAGTACGCGATCGTGTGCGATCCGTCGTTCGAGCCGTCTGCCGGAGCCGGGATGACGACGCTTGTGCCGACGGTGTAGCTCGGGTTGCCGTCGACGCTGTACTCGGTGACGTTGACACCGGAGCCGCCGTCGTTCGGGTTCAACGTGACGGTGACCGGGGTGGACTGCCAGCCGCTCGGTGCGTTGTCGGTGGTGCTGGGCTTCGTGTTGTCGACGAAGCTCGTCACCGGAGCGGAGGCGGTCACGTTGCCGGCCGCGTCAGTCGCGACGACGCGGAGATCGACGTTGCCGTCCGGCACGGCGGACGAGTTGAAGTTCGAGCCGGTGGACTGCCACGTCGAGCCGCCGTTCGTGGAGTACTCGTACGCGACCGTGACGACGCCGGAGGCATTCGAGCCGCCCGGGTCGCTGGTGGTGGACGTCAGGTTGGCGGCGCCACGCAGGTATGAGCCGGGGCTCGAGATGGTGGCGTCCGGCGGAGTGTTGTCGACGAGACGATCGGTGACCGGTGTCGCAGCCGCCTGGTTGCCTGCGACGTCGTAGGCCACGGTGCGGAAGTCGTAGTGGCCATCCGACACGCTCGTCGTGTCGAAGCTCGCCTGGAAGCCGTCGCCCGGCGTCGAGTCGGTGGCGATGGTCGTCCAGGAGCCTCCGCCCGTCGGGGCGCGCTCGAAGTCCACGTGGTCGATGCCGGAGCCTGCATCGCTTGCGGAGCCCGTCAGCGTCTCCGTCGCGCGCAGGTACTGGCCCGGATCGTTCTGGCTCGTCGTCGGCGGTGTGTTGTCGATGCGGATCGTCGAACCGAGCACGTCGGTTGTGCTGTTGCCTGCAGCGTCGGAGACGATGATCCGCAGCTGGTAGACGCCGTCCGCGACCAGTGCGGTGTTCCAGAGGACGTCGTTGAACGGCGGCGACGTGTTGGTTCCGATCGACGCCCAGGTCGTGCCGTTCGCCGAGTACTCGAAAGCGACGGATGCGATCCCCGACTGGTAGCCGTTCGAGGTTGGATCGTTCTCCGCGGACGTGAGCGTCACGACCTGGCGGACGTTGGTGCCGGGATTGTTCAGGGTCGCAGTCGGCGCGTTCGTGTCGCGGTGCCACGTCCAGCTGTCGGGTGTCGCGTCCGTGTTGCCCGCGGCGTCGGTCGCGCGCACCTGGAAGGTGTGCGAGTTGTCGGTGAGGCCCGGGACGGTCTGCGGGCTGGTGCACGGAGCGAATCCGCCGCCGTCGATGTTGCATTCGAACGTCGAGCCGGGCTCGGTCGAGGTGAACGTGAACGACGGGGTCCCGTTGGACGGATCTGCGGGCTTCGTGACGATGCTCGTGTTCGGAGCGGTCCGGTCGACGTCGACGTTGCGGATCGCCGTGGCGGTGTGACCGGCGTTGTCCGTCGCGACGGCCGCGAGCGCATGATTGCCGTCGGCGGCCGGAATTGCCCACGAGACGCTGTACGGGCCGGGTGCGGGGACCGTGCCGAGCGGGCTCCAGACGCCGCTGGAGCAGTCGTTGCTCTGATCGGTGCACTCGAAGAACTCCACCTGGCTGACTCCGCTGCCTGCCGGGTCGCTTGCGTTCGCGGCAAACGTCGTCGGGCTCGGAAGGCTGCCGTTGATCGCAGCGGCAGGGGCCGTGATGGCGACGGTCGGCGGTGCGTTGTCGACACGGATGCTCGTGTTCTCGACGTTCGTCGTGTTGCTCGCATCGTCGGTCGCGCGTGCCCGTAGGTCGTAGAGACCGTCACCCGCCGGCAGCGAGGCGGTGTTCCACGACGAACCGGTGGCCGCGTATGCGCTCGGAGGATCGCTGTGCAGTTTGTAGGCGAATGTGACCGTCGGGCTTGCGGGCGACGCGTCCGTCGCGCTACCGACGAGGCTGACGGTGCCGGCCACCACGCTCCCCGTTGCGGGGCTCGTGAAGTTGACGGCGGGCGGGGTGTTGTCGACGCGGGTCGTGACGGCCGGCGACGTCTTGGTGTTGCCCGCGACGTCGGTCGCGATGACGCGCAGGTCGTAGAGGCCGTCGGAGACAAGCGTCGTGTCCCATGAGGCCGCCTGGCTGTTGAAGCTGCCGCCGTTCGGCGCGAGCTCGTACGAGACCGTCGCGATGCCGGAGCCTCCGCTATCGACCGTGTTGGAGGTCAGCGCGACGGTGCCGCCGACCGGGTCGCCGGGGCTGAGCATCGTCGCGCTCGGCGCGGTGTTGTCGATCCGCCGATTGGCCACGACAGACGGGGAGGTCTGGACGTTGCCGGCCACGTCGGTGGCCACGGAGCGGAAGTCGTAGAGCCCGTCGGTGACCGTCGTCGTGTCGAAGGAGATGGAGTAGGGAGAGCTGCCGTCCGTCGCGATCGTCGTCCACGGGCCACCGCCGGCCGCCCTTCGCTCGAAGGCGACCGAGTCGACGCCCGAGCCGTCCGTGTCGCTCGCGCCGGCGCCGAGCGTAATCGTCTGGCGCAGGTTCGCACCCGGATCCCCCAGAGTCGTGGTCGGCGCCGCCGTGTCGGACTTGACCTCATTGGCAGAGGTCGCCAATGCGACGTTGCCGGCGTTGTCCGCGACGCTGTAGCGGTACTCCGCACACTTGCCCGACGCGAGGGTGTCGGGGCTCGTTGCCGCAGCCCAGCCGCTGTAGGACGAGCAGGCGTTGTTCGCAAGGTCGCCCGTCCTTCGTTCGAGCAAACCTGTTGACCCATTCACGTCGGGATCGGAGCCATCGTTCGTCGTGACCGCGTAGGAGCCGGTGACGTAGCCGTTCGGGTAGCCGACCGTTACCCCTGTCGGCGCCGTGCGGTCGATGGCGATGTCGCGGATGTCCGTGCCGGTGTTGGTCGCGGCATCGACGGCGACCGCCCGGATCGACTTGAGGCCGTCGAAGGCCGGCGTCGACCAGGTCGCGGCGTACGGGGCGCTCGAGTCGGAGCCGAACTGCAGCCAGGTACCGGTCGCACAGTTCGCGCTTGCGTTCGAGCACTCGAAGAAGTCCACCTGCGCCACGTCGCTATCGGGAGTGGTGGCGGTCACCACATAGTTGTTGGGATCCGACCCGTTCAGGTACGTGAGTGGTGCCGTGATCGTTACCGACGGCGCGCCCGAATCGACGACCCAGGTATGGCTTGCCGGGGTCGCGTCAGTGTTGCCGGCCTGGTCGATCGCGCGGACGTCGAAGGTGTGACTTCCTTCGGTCAGGGCGGGCGAAAGCGTGTCGGGGCTCGAGCACGGCGTCCAGCTGCCGCCGTCGATCCGGCACTCGAATGTCGAACCGGGCTCGGAGGAGCTGAACGCGAGCGTCGGCGTCGTGTTGCCGGAGGGGTTGGACGGCGCGGAGTCGATCGTCGTGTTCGGCGCCGTGAGGTCGATCGTCCAGGTGTGGCTCGCCGGCGTCGAGTCGGTGTTGCCCGCCGGGTCCGTGGCGCGGATGTCGAAGGTGTGGCTGCCGGGGCCGAGCGAGCCGAGCGTCTCCGGGCTCGAGCACGATGCCCAGCTGCCGCCGTCGACTCGACATTCGAAGGTCGAGCCTGCCTCGGAGGAGCTGAACGAGAAGGTCGGGGTCGTGTCGTTCGACGGATCCGGCGGGGTGGAATCGATCGTCGTGGCCGGCGGCGTCAGGTCGACGGCCCACGTGTACGAGGCGGGAGAAGCGTCGGTGTCTCCCGCGGCATCCGTCGCGCGAACCTCGAACGTGTGGCTGCCTTCCGCGAGCGCCGGGGCGAGCGTGTGAGGACTGGAGCACGCCGTCCAGGTTCCACCGTCGATGCGGCATTCGAAGGTCGAGCCCGGCTCGGAGGAGCTGAACGAGAAGTCGGGAGTCGTGTCGTTGGACGGATCGCCGGGAGTCGCGTCGAGGGTCGTGTCCGGCGCAGTCAGGTCGATCGCCCACGTGTAGCTCGCCGGGCTTCCGTCGGTGTTGCCGGCGGCATCGACCGCGCGTGTATCGAACGTGTGACTCCCCTCGGTCAGTGCAGGCGAGATCGTGTCGGGGCTCGAGCACGACGTCCAGCTGCCGCCGTCGATGCGGCATTCGAAGGTCGAGCCGGGCTCGGAGGAGCTGAACGCGAAGGTTGGTGTGGTGTCGGACGACGGATCTGCGGGCTGCGCGTCGATCGTGGTGTCGGGTGCGGTGAGGTCGATCGCCCAGGTGTGGCTTGCCGGCGTCGCGTCGGTGTTGCCCGCCGTGTCCGTTGCCCGGACGTCGAAGGTGTGGCTGCCGGCACCGAGCGCGCCGAGCGTCTCCGGGCTCGAGCACGCGGCCCAGCCGGCGCCGTCGACCCGGCATTCGAAGGTCGAGCCGGCCTCGGAGGAACTGAACGAGAAGGTGGGCGTCGTGTCGTTGGACGGATCGGTGGGCGTCGCATCGATCGTCGTTGCCGGAGCCGTGTTGTCGACCCGGCGGCTCGCGACGAGGCTCGTGTTCGTGTTGTTCGTCTTGTCGGTCGCGACCGCACGCACGTCGTACTGGTCGTCGGAGACTGCGGTCGTGTCCCAGCTTGCCGTGTAGGGCGAGGTCGTGTCGGTACCGACCCCCGTCCACGTCGAGCCGCCCGCGGGGGCGCGCTCGAACACGACCTGCTGGATGTCCGTCGACGGGTCGGATGCCGTCGCGCTGAGCACGATCGTCCCGGCGACGGGCGTACCCGGGTCGGTCAACGAGACCGTCGGGTTGTCCGTGTCGACCTTGGCCGTCGCGGTTACCGGCGCCGAGAGGTTGGCGACCTTGTCGGCGATCCGGAACGTGTAGCGGTAGCAGTGACCATTGGACACCGAGGTGTCGGGGCTCGTGAACGTGCCGGCATCCGCGCTGAAGCTCGAGCAGCTGTCACCGGAGAGCGTGCCTGTTTCGCGTGTCACTGTGGCCGAGGCGAGGTCGAGCCCGGCGCCGCCGCCATTATCCGACCCGTTGACGAGGCTGAAGCCGACCGAGTTCGAGCCGTAGTAGGGGGCAAGCGCGCCGGTGAGCGTGATCGACTGGCCACTGGGTGCTGCGGTGTCGTCGGCGATCGTGATCGTGTCCGAGGACGAGTTCGCGGCCTTGTCGGTCGCGGAGACGGTCCGCACGCCGGGCTCCGCGGCGCCGGAGCTCCACGAGTAGTCCGTCGGTGAGGAGTAGGGGCTCGTGGTGTCCGCGCCGCCCGTCGATCCGCTCCAGCCGCTCAGGCTCGAGATGTTCGGGAAGTCGACCGTGTCGACGGCGGTGTCGGAATCGGAGGCCGTAGCGTTCAGGTCGAAGCTGCCGGATCCGGTCGAGCGGAAGAACAGGATCTTCGTGCCGGCGTCGTAGTACTGGTTGCCCGTCCCGGTCAGCGCGGTGGGCGTGCCGACCGAGACCGTCGGGGCGCCGTCGTCGACCTTTGCGCTCGCGGTGGCCGCGCTCGAGACGTTTCCGACCTTGTCGGCGATCGTGAACGAGTACCGGTAGCAGTGACCGGCCGAGACCGCAGTGTCGGGGCTCGTGAACGTGCCGGCATCCGGGCTGAAGCTCGTGCAGCTGTTCCCGGAGAGCGTCCCTGTCTCACGCGTGACCGTCCGCGTCGACACATCGAGGCCGGAGCCTCCGCCGTCGTTGCCGTCCGCGAGCGTGAAGCTCACCGACGCCGACCCGTAGTACGGAGCGCTCGGCCCCGTCAACGTCAGGGACTGGCCCGTCGGGCCTGCGGAGTCGGCGGCGAGGGTGATCGTGTCGCTGTTCGTCAGGGCGACCGAGTTCGTTGCGACGATCGAACGGGCGCCAGGGGCGGTTGCGCCGGAGGTCCAGGTGTAGTCGGTCGGCGAGGTATACGGGCTCGTCGTGTCGTTTCCGCCGGTGGAGCCGCTCCAGCCGGTGACGCCGGAGACATCGGGGAATGCGACGTGCGTGACGCCGGTGTCGGCATCATCGGCGGTCGCGTTCAATGAGAACGAGCCGGACCCTCCGGGGCGGAAGAACTGGGTCTTCGTGGCTGCGTCGTAGTACTGGTTTCCGGCACCGGTGAGCACGGTCGGCGGGTCGACGGAGACGGTCGGCGCATTCGGCGAGACCTTGGCTGTGACGCTGCCCGTGGCGACGTTGCCGACCTTGTCGGCGATGCTGAAGGTGTAGCGGTAGCAGTGGCCGCTCGACGTGGCGTTGTCGGGGCTCGTGAAGGTCCCTCCGTCGGCGGTGAAGCCCGAGCAGTTGTTGGCTGCGAGCGTCCCGGTCTCCCGCGTGACCGCGGCCGAGGAGAGATCCAGCCCGGCGCCGCCTGACGGATCGGACCCGTTCGTCAGGCTGAAGGTGACCGGCCCGCCCGGATAGTACGGCGGGGTTGCACCGGTGAGCGTGATCGACTGGCCGGTGGGTGCCGAGGTGTCGTCCGTGATCGTGATCGTGTCGGTGGCCGAGTTCGCCGCCTTGTCGGTTGCCGAAACGGTCTTCGCGCCGGGCTCCGCTGCGCCGGAGCTCCACGTGTAATCGGCCGGCGAGCTGTAAGGGTCGCTCGTGTCCAAGCCGCCGGTCGATCCGGTCCAACCGGTCAGACCCGAGACGTTCGGGAAGGTCACGCCGGCGACTCCGGTGTCCGTGTCAGAGGCGTTGGCGCCAAGACTGAAGCTGCCGGCCCCGGTCGAGCGGAAGAACAGCGTCTTGGTGCCTGCGTCGTAGTACTGGTTGCCGGCGCCGGTCAGCGCACTCGGTGCATTGACGCTGACCGTCGGGGCAGCAGTGTCGACCTTCGCCGTCGCCGTGGCTGCGCCCGAGACGTTTCCGACCCTGTCGGCGACCGTGAACGAGTAGCGGTAGCAGTGCCCGGTCGAGACCGTGGTGTCTGGGCTCGAGAAGGTGCCGGCATCCGCGCTGAAGGTTCCGCAAGCATCTCCCGTGAGCGTTGCGCTCTCGCGGGTCACCGTTCGTGTGGTGGTGTCGATCCCCGCCCCCGAGCCATCGTTGCCGTCGCCGAGGTTGAAAGTCACGGACGTCGAGCCGAAGTACGGCGCGGTCGCTCCGGTCAACGTGATCGACTGTCCAGTCGGCGCCGCGGAGTCCGGCGTGAGCGTGAACGGGACCGAGGTCGTGGCACCGGCGCCGTTGGTCGCGACGACGTTGTGTCCCGTTGCGTCCGTTGTCGCCGCGCTCCAGGTGTAGTCCTCCTGATACGGCGAGCTGGTCTGGGAGCTTCCACCCGTCACGTTCGCGACCGACGGGAAGTCCACGGACGTCACTCCGGTCTGGGGATCGTCGGTGGTGGCCGTGACGCGGAACGTTCCGCCCGCGCCGGGCCGGTAGAAGAGCGTGGTGCCCGAGACGTGCTGCGCGCCGCTCGCCGGGTTCTCGGCGAGCGTCAGCGACAGGTTGGGAGGCGTCCCGTCGAGCAGGACGTCCTGTGAACCAACGGCTTCCTCGTTGCCGAGGTTGTCATAAGCGCGGAACTTGATCGTGGTCGTCGAGGCCACGTCGATCGTGCCCGAATAATCGGAGCCATTGACCGGCGACGGGTCGGTCCCGTCGGTGGTGTAGCGGATCTTCTGAACCCCCGACCCGCTGCCGTCATCCGCCGACAGCGTGACGTGCACCGGAGCAGAGGTGTAGTACGTCCCGCTGAAGCAGGCCGCTGCGTTGCACTGGACCGTCGTCGTCGGCGCAGTCGAGTCGGCGCTGACGGTGAAGTTGGAGCTCGAGCTCGAACCGGCTCCGTTGGTCGCGTCGACGGACTTCGTTCCCGGCGCGGCTGCGCCCGCGCTGAAGCTGTACGTGCGCGACGCGCCGCTGCCGGAGGCGCTCCAGGAGGCGCCCATCGAGCCGGCGGTCGGGAAGGTGTACGAGGTAATGCCGGTATCACCGTCGGTCGAGGCGGCTCCCACGTCGAAGCTTCCGGCCGAGCTCGGCTTGAACCAGGCGTTCGTCCCGCTCGCGTAGAGACCGCCGCTCGCATTCGACAACGTGAGCGACGGCGCGGACGGCGAGGACGTGTCGACCTTGACGATGCTCGTGATCGCGACGCTGTTGCCGACGTTGTCCGTACCGGTGAGCGTGTACAGGTAACACCCGGTCGAGAGGCTTTGAGCGGGCGTGCCGCTGATGGTCGACGCCGATCCGAAGCCGCCGCACGAGTCGGCGGTCAGCGTGGCGCTCGCACGTGTCAGCGTGGAGGTCGCGAGGCCCGACTCGCTGCCGGACTGGGTCTCGGTGTAGTCGGTGCGCACGTCGATCGGGAAGCTGCCGCTCGCCGAGTAGCTCGAGCTGCCGCCGCCGGTCGCAGCTGTCCCGTTGACCGTCAGCGCGCCGCTGGCCGGCGCGTTGGAGTCATTCGTAAACGTCAGCGTCGCCGACGATGTGAGGTTGCCTGCCAGGTCTGCTGCGGTGAGGACTTCGGTCGGCGTGCTCGTGCTGCCTGCGTTCCAGCTGAAGGTGTTGGAGTCGTACGGCCCGCCGGAAGGTGTCGAGACGGTCGACGGCGTGTGTGACCAGCCGCCGGTCGTGCCGCCCAGTGCCGCGGAAGCCGACGAGGCAGGCCCGGACTCGCCGTCCGTGACGCCGTTCGTGAGCTTGAACGAGCCTGCGACGGAGCCCCGGTAGTAGACCGTGGAGCCGTTTTTGAGGGCCAAGCCTACGGGGGAGACATTGGTCAGTGTGATGCTGTTGGCCGGTCCCTGGGAGTCGACCTTGGCGACGTTGCTCGCGCCCGACGTTCCCTGGTTGCCCACGTGATCGGAGAGCAACTCGCGGTACTGGTAGCAGTGGCCGTTCGTCACGCTCGTGTCGTTGCCGGCGCTCAGCGTTACCGTCGACCAGCTTCCCGGGAAGCTACCGCAGGCCCCGTTCGTCAAGGTCGCCGTGTCGCGCTCGAGCGTGCTGGTGCTCGCATCGACGTTAGAGCCGCCGTCCGTGCCGCCGTTCTTCGCCACCGGGACGGAGTTGCTCGTGAAGTAGCCGGCAGTCACGCTCGGCGCCGTCATGGACGGCGCGGTCGTGTCGGCGGCGATCGAGTACGTCGCGTCGGCGGAACCGGTGGCAGCGCCGTTCGTAGAGCTCACCGTGCGTGCAGTGGACGGCGCGGTCGTCGAGGCGCCGAAGGTGTAGTCGAAATGGTCGCCCGTCTGCGAGCCGCCGAAATTGGCGCCGCCGTTCGAGTTCAGGGTGCCGAACGTGTAGCTGCCGATACCGCTTTGAGCATCGGTCGAGGTGGCGGTGACCGTGAAGGTTCCACCGGCAGAGGGGCGGACGTAAAGGGTTCCCGAACCGTCGTAGTACGCGTTCGGCGAGAGGCCGCTGAAAGCAAGTGACGGCGTGGACGGGGCAGTCGTGTCGACCTTCGCGGAGCTGGAGGCGGCAGACGTCCCCTGGTTGCCGACGTTGTCCGACAGCAGCTCGCGGTAGCGGTAGCAGTTGCCGGAGACGACCGTCGTGTCGTTGCCCCCGACGAGCGTGACGCTCGACCAGCTCGAGGGGAAGGTTCCGCAGCTGCCGTTCGTGAGCCCGATCTCGTCTCGCTGCACCGTGCTCGTTGTGTTGTCGACTCCGGAGCCGCCGTCGGTGCCGCCGTTCTTCGTGACCGGGACGGACAGCGCGGTGTAGTACCCGGCGGCGACGGTCGGTGCGGTCACGGCCGGCGCGGTCGTGTCGGCCACGACCGTGAACGGCGTCGCGGAGGACGTCAGCGCCCAGCCGTTGGTTGCGGTGACGTCCTGGCTTCCGGCCGGAGCCGTTGCAGACGAGTTGAAGGTGTACACACCCGCGTACGGAGAGCTCGAGTCGGCGCCGCCTCCGGCCCAGCCGGTCCCGAGACCGCTCGCGAAGGTGAGGTGGTCGATCCCCGATTCGGTGTCGCTCGAGGTTCCCGTCACGGTGAAACCGCCGGCTGTCCCCTGGCGGATGTACACCGTCGTGCCGGTTGCGCTCGCGTTCGTGAACGAACCGAAGGTGAGCCCTGGGACCGAAGGCGCTGTCGTGTCGTTGACGGTGATGCTCGGCGACGCCGCGAGATTCATAAGCGTCCCGCTGGAGCTCGACTTCTCCTGTGCCTGCCAGGTCTGCGCTCCCGCGGGAACCGGGGCAGTGGCACCCGGGCCGCCCGAACCGGTGTCCCCGTACGTGATGGTGAACGTGCTCCCGCCCGAGAGCATGAGCGAGGAGACGGTGATCGTCTGACCGGCGACCGACACCGTCCCGGAGCTCGAGGTCGTGTAGCCCGCGTTGGAACCGGTGGTCGAGGGCGCGCTCCAGCCGGCGGGAACGACGGCCGTGACCGAGCCGTTGGAGATTCCGCCCGTGGCTGCGGTGTAGGTGAAGGTGATGGTGCGTCCGGTCGCCGCGCTGTTCACGGAGCCGGTCGGAGTGGTCAGCGTTCCAGAACCGTCCGCCGCGAGGACTGTGACGCTCGGCGATGAGCCGAGATTTGCGAGCGAGCTTGCGGAAGTCGACTTCTCCTGCGCCTGCCAGGTCTGCGCTCCGCTCGACGAGGGCGCGGTCGCGCCCGCGCCGCCGCTGCCCGTGTTTCCGTATGTGATCGTGAAGGTCGAGCCGCCCGCGAGCGTCAGGGAAGAGACGGTGATCGTCTGGCTCGCAACCGAGACCGTGCCGGCGCTTGCGGTCGTGTACCCGCCGCTGGAGCCCGTCATCGACGGTGCGTTCCAGCCCGCGGGCACGACCAGCGCGACGGAACCGTTCGAGATGCCGCCGGTTGCCGCCGTGTACGTGAGGGTGAGCGTGTTCCCGGTCGAGGCGAACGGGACCGACGTCGTGGGTGTCGTGAGCGTGCCGGAGCCGTCAGCGGCGTTGACGGTGATGCTCGGTGAGGCTCCGAGGTTGGTGAGCGAGCCGGCGGAGGTGGACTTCTCCTGCGCCTGCCAGGTCTGCGCGCCGGTCGACGAAGTCGCGGTTGCGCCCGGGCCGCCGCTGCCCGTGCTCCCGTAGACGATCGTCAAGGTGTTGCCGGCCGCGAGCGTCAGCGAAGAGACCGTGATCGTCTGACCGGCTACGGCGAGAGTGCCCGCGCTCGAGGTCGAGTAGCCCGCGTTTGCGCCCGTCGTCGACGGTGCGCTCCAGCCGGCGGGGACGACGAGGGTGACGGAGCCGTTGTTGATGCCGCCGGCCGCGGCGGTGTAGGTGAAGGTGATCGTCCGGCCGGTCTGGCTCGCTGCGACATTCGTCGTCGGCGTGGTCAGCGTGCCGGACCCGTCCGCGGCGTTGACGGTGATGCTCGGGGAAGCTCCGAGGTTCGTGAGCGAGCCAGCGGAGGTGGACTTTTCCTGTGCCTGCCAGGTCTGCGCGCCTGTGCTCGACGTCGCCGTTGCGCCGGGACCGCCGCTGCCGGTGTCGCCGTACGTGATTGTGAACATGTTGCCGGCTGCGAGTGTCAGCGACGAGACGGTGATCGTCTGGCCGGCCACGGCAAGTGTCCCCGCGCTCGAGGTTGAGTAGCCCGCGTTTGCGCCCGTGGTCGACGGTGCGCTCCAACCGGCCGGGACGACGAGGGTGACCGAACCGTTGTTGATCCCGCCGGTCGCTGCGGTGTAGGTGAAGGTGATCGTGCGGCCGGTCTGGGACGCGGAGACGTTGGTCGTCGGTGTCGTCAGCGTGCCGGAGCCGTCGACGGCGTTTACGGTGATGCTCGGTGAGGCGCCGAGGTTGGTGAGCGAGCCGGCGGATGTGGACTTCTCCCGTGCCTGCCAGGTCTGCGCACCGGTCGACGACGTCGCGGTTGCGCCGGGGCCGCCGCTACTCGTGTCGCCGTACGTGATTGTGAAGGTGTTACCGGCGGCAAGGGTCACCGAGGAGACGGTGATCGTTTGCGAAGCGACGGCGAGTGTGCCGGTGCTCGAGGTTGAGTAGCCGGCGTTCGCGCCCGTCGTCGAGGGTGCGCTCCAGCCGGCGGGGACGACGAGCGTGACCGAGCCGTTGTTGATGCCGCCGGTGGCGGCGGTGTAGGTGAAGGTGATGGTCCGGCCGGTCTGGCTGGCAGAAACGTTGGTCGTCGGAGTGCTCAGCGTGCCGGAGCCGTCGGTGGCGTTGACGGTGATGCTCGGTGAGGCTCCGAGGTTGGTGAGCGAGCCGGCGGAGGTGGACTTCGCCTGTGCCTGCCAGGTCTGCGCGCCGGTGCTCGACGTTGCCGTCGCGCCGGGCCCGCCGCCTGCCGTCGAGCCGTAGGTGATCGTGAACGTGCTCCCGCCCGCGAGCGTGAGCGAGGAGACGGTGATCGTTTGCGAAGCGACGGCGAGTGTGCCGGTGCTCGAGGTCGAGTAGCCGGCGTTCGCGCCCGTCGTCGAGGGTGCGCTCCAGCCGGCGGGGACGACGAGCGTGAGCGAGCCGTTGTTGATGCCTCCCGTTGCAGCCGTGTAAGTGAAGGTGATCGTCCGGCCGGTCTGGCTCGCAGAGACGTTGGACGTCGGAGTGCTCAGCGTGCCGGAGCCGTCGGCGGCATAGACGGTGATGCTCGGCGAGGAACCCAGGTTTGCGAGCGACCCCGCGGAGGTGGACTTCTCCTGCGCCTGCCAGGTCTGCGCGCCCGTCGACGAAGTTGCCGTGGCGCCGGGCCCGCCGCTACTCGTGTCGCCGTACGTGATCGTGAACGTCGAGCCGCCCGCAAGTGTCAGCGAGGAGACGGTGATCGTCTGCGCGGCGACGGCGAGTGTGCCGGCGCTCGAGGTCGAGTAGCCCGCGTTCGCGCCGGTGGTCGACGGCGCAGTCCAGCCGGCCGGCACGACGAGCGTCACCGAGCCGTTGTTGATGCCTCCCGTTGCAGCCGTGTAAGTGAAGGTGATCGTGCGCCCGTTCTGGGATGCGCTCACGACCGAGGTGGGAGTGGTGAGGGTGCCCGTGCCGTCGGCGGCGTAGACGGTGATGGTCGGCGAGGCCCCGAGGTTCGCGAGCGAGCCGGCGGAGGTGGACTTCTCCTGTGCCTGCCAGGTCTGAGCGCCCGTCGAGGACGTTGCGGTTGCACCTGGCCCGCCGCTCGCGGTGGAGCCGTAGGTGATCGTGAAGGTCGAGCCGCCGGCGATCGTGAGCGAGGAGACGGTGATCGTCTGGCTCGCGACGGAGACGGTGCCGGAGCTGGCGGTCGTGTAGCCGGCGTTCGCGCCGGTCGTCGACGGTGCGCTCCAGCCGGCGGGGACGACGAGCGTGACGGAGCCGTTGTTGATGCCGCCGGTCGCGGCGGTGTAGGTGAAGGTGATCGTGCGCCCGGTCTGCGACGCGCTCACAACAGAAGTCGGTGTCGTCAGCGTGCCCGTGCCGTCGGCGGCGTAGACGGTGATGGTCGGCGAGGCCCCGAGGTTTGCGAGCGAGCCGGCGGAGGTGGACTTCTCCTGTGCCTGCCAGGTCTGCGCGCCCGTCGGGGACGTTGCGGTTGCACCTGGCCCCCCGCTCGCGGTGGAGCCGTAGGTGATCGTGAAGGTCGAGCCGCCGGCGATCGTGAGCGAGGAGACGGTGATCGTCTGGCTCGCGACGGAGACGGTGCCGGAGCTGGCGGTCGTGTAGCCGGCGTTCGCGCCCGTGGTCGACGGTGCGCTCCAGCCGGCGGGGACGACGAGCGTGACGGAGCCGTTGTTGATGCCGCCGGTCGCGGCGGTGTAGGTGAAGGTGATCGTGCGCCCGGTCTGCGACGCGCTCACAACCGAGGTCGGTGTCGTCAGCGTGCCCGTGCCGTCGGCGGCATAGACGGTGATGCTCGGCGAGGAACCGAGGTTCGCCAGGGAGCCGCCGCCGGTCGACTGCGACTGCGCCTGCCAGGTCTGGGCGCCGGTCGTCGCCGTTGCCGTCGCGCCGGTCCCGCCGCCACTCGTGTTCCCGTAGGTGATCGTGAAGGTCGATCCGCCTGCGAGCGTGAGCGAGGAGACGGTGATCGTCTGGCTCGCGACCGAGACGGTGCCCGAGCTGGCGGTCGTGTAGCCGGCGTTGTTGCTCGTGGTGCTCGGTGCGGTCCAACCGCTCGGGACGACCAGCGTTACCGTCCCGTTGTTGATCCCGCCCGTCGCGGCTGTGTAGGTGAAGGTGATCGTGCGCCCGGTCTGCGATGCGCTCACAACCGAGGTCGGCGTCGTCAGGGTGCCCGAGCCGTTGGCGGCGTTGACCGTGATGTTCGGCGAGGAGCCGAGGTTCGTGAGCGTGCCCGTGCTGCGTGCCTTCTGTTGAGCCTGCCACGTCTGCGCGCCGGTGCTTGCCGTCGCCGTCGCGCCGGAGCCGCCGCCGCTCTTGTTGCCGTAGGTGAGAGTCATCGTCCCGCCGCCGGCGAGGGTCAGGCTGGACACGGTGATCGTCTGCGCAGCCACCGAGACGGTACCCGTGCTCGCCGTTGTGTAGCCGGCGTTGTTGCTCACGGTGCTCGGCGCGGTCCACCCGGCCGGGACGACCAGGGTGAGCGAGCCGTTGTTCATGCCACCGGCGGCGGCCGTGTAAGTGAAGGTGATTGTGTTCCCGGTCTGGCTCGCGGAGACGTTTGTCGTCGCGGTGGTCAGCGTCCCGGCGCCGTCGACCGCAAGCGGCGGCATCAGGGCGACCAGGTGGGCGACCCAAGGCGTAGACGTCGAGATCGTTGCGGTCTTGTTGCCCGTTGCTCCCGCGGCCGCGAGGGTGCCGTCGGCGCCTGTGGCGATGGCCTTGCTCGCCGGCGAGCTTCCGGAAGAGATCGCATACTCCTGCGTGAGCGACTGGCCCGCGTTCTGCGTCAGGGTCGGTGACGGACCGGACTGGCCCTGCGCGCCGTAGAGCGCATCGATCATGTCGTTGTCCTGCGTGGTCGTCAGCCCGGTGGCCGTCGCCGTGGTCCCGCTCCCGGCGTTGTCGGTCGGAGTTACGTCGATCGGGTTCGTCGTATCGGTGCCGGAGTACGCGAGGATCGCGGCGGCGCCGTCAGAGCTCGTGGTCCAGGACCACTGGTAGGTCGTTCCAGCCGTGTCTGCCGCCGTTGCGACCCGGTAGTAGATGCGCTGCTCGAGAGTGGCTCCTGATGTGCGCAGGTTGCCGGTGGTCGTCCAGCCCGCGGGCGCGGTGATCGTGTCGTTGTTCCGCAACGTGACCTGGGCGAGCATGAGCGATCCGGTTGCGACCGAGGCAGGGCGAGTCACCGTCACCGACGTCGCGTTGGTGGCGGTGTTGTTGGCGCAGCCGCCGCCCGGGCAGGCGGCGACGAGAGCGATCGGATCGATGACGTACGGCAACGGAAGGTCCGCGTCGTTCAGTCGTAGCTGCAGCCATCGTGTCGTGCCGGCTCGTTCGAGGGACCACCGCAGTCCCCGCGGAGTGATGTCCTTGCCACTCTGGTCGAAGACGACGACCGGGAGGATCCGCAGGCCCGAGTCCTTCTTGCCGTCGGCGAAACGAACGGTGCCGTCGGCCGTGAGGCGCGGGGCGAGCTTGGCCGCATCGAGGCGCCAGCGCCACGTGCGTGTTCCCTGACGCTTGTCGACGATCAGCGACTGCTCGACGCGGTTCAACCCGAGCACGATCGCCTCGCTGCCGAACGGTAGCTTCCGCTCGACACCGTGCTGGTGCCCGCGCCAGCTGCCACGGGCCTTGCCGAAGCTGAGTGAGACACTGGTGTGACCCGACGTGACCTTGAGGCCGCCGTCGCGGATCTCGAGCTTCCCGCCGAGGGCGGGCTTGACGAGCCTGGGTGTTGCGCGCGCCGGCGTCCTGACGAGGGGCGCCCGGTCCAGCGGCGGACCCAGCTCCCTCGTCAGGAAAACCGATGCGTCGTGTGCCTTCGCGCCGCGGAGAGTGGCGAGCTCGGAGACGGCGAGAGAGGCGGTGAGAAGGAGCGCAGTGGAGGCTGCGAGGAGCAGGCGAGCCCTGGTCCGAGGCGCGGCCGAGCTCTCGGCTTTCGCCGAGCGCCGGTTAGGCCGCAGGTCCGGGAAGCTCGCCATGTTTTCTCCATCCACGCGCGGATCGCACGTGGCTCCGATGGAGGAATCGGCCTCCTGGAGCGAACTCCTGAGCGTTTTGCGGTCAAAACGGGTAGAGATTCTCCGCGAATCACCCTTCAGGGGTACGCAAAACTGCATCTTTCTGCTGGAGTGATTCCCGCCCCGGGCGGTCGGCGGCGCAGAACGCCACGACCTAAAGCTCGACTTGAGGCTTAGCCCTGGGCCAAAATGGCGGCCGCGACGGAGTCCGAGCCCGGTCCGCTTGCCAGGACCGTCGTGTCGCCGAGCGAGCCGGTGGCCAGGGTCGACGCCGACGACCAGCACCGGTCGAGCGGCGGGCAGTCGCGAGCGGTTGCGCCGGGGAACGCGGCTGCCGCGTACGCGGGAACGGCGTTCCGCCATTCGGCCGCGTCCTCGAGCGTGTCCCAGCGCAACGCCAAGGCGGCGACGGTCTCCCCGGACGGCGACGTGTAGAGCGCGAGGCGCCCACCGCCCCAACCCTCGGCAACGGCCACTGAGTCTCGGACGCGAAACGTGCGCAAGAGGCTGCGTAGGTCGAGCTCGCCGAACGTCTCCGCGCTGGTCAGGCGCAGGTCTCCGATCTGCTTCGGCAGTTGCACCGGGAGTGCACGTTCCCGCTCCAGGAATTTGTCGATGTGCAGCAGCTGCTCGGTCGTCTGCGGGAATGTGCGCAGCGCGCTCGAGAGTGCGGAGGCACCGCCGAGGTAACGCAACTGAACTGCGAGCTGTCGACCACCTGTTAGACGCACAGCGCTCTCCGAGGAGAGAAAGCGTTCGAGTTGCGTGCCGTTCACCGGGCGGGCGCGAAGTCCTGACGCGAGAGCAGCCGTTCCGTCGACGATGCCGTGTGCCGCCAACGCACGATCCCGATCGCGCGTGTACAGCCCGGTGAGCCGGCGCAGGTTGAAGTTCTGGTCGACGAGCGCACGCACGAGCTCGTTCAGGACGGCGCTGCGCTGTGCGGCCGGCGTGCGGCGAAGCAGAAGCTTGCGAGCGCTCGGGTCGTACCAGGCGCGTGATGCCGCCCTGGCCGGCACGAGTGTCGCGCGTTCGCTGCTCTGAGTCAGCCCGAGCCGTGCATACAGAATCGAGTCGCTGCTTCTGAGGGCAGGCGGGTAGTCGCGGTTGCCGGCGCGTCGCAAGAGCTGGTCGTAACGCCCGGCCGGAAGCGTCGCAGTGGGAACCGCGTGCCGAACGTGCAGACCCGACAACCGCGCCGCACGCTGCAGCAACCCGCCGGTGTGAGGCGAGCTGGATGCACCCGACGCCGGAGCTGCCAGGAGCGCACAAATGACAACTGCAACGAACTTCTCCACGAAACGAGTTATCGGCAGAGAAGGCGGAAGGCAGGAGTCGGAATCACGCCCGTACAATCGGCAAGAGCATGGCCACGACCGAGGATCCGCGCGCGCGGTCCGACTCGACCGCCGAGTGGAAGCGTGAGCTCTACGAGGCGAAGCCCGAGCGGGACGGAGAGCTCTTCTCGACGATCTCCGGGCTCGAGAACGAGCCGCTCTACACGCCCGACAACGTCGAGGTCGACCACGACCGGGATCTCGGCTTCCCCGGGGTCTACCCGTACACGCGCGGGGTCTATCCCTCGATGTATCGCGGCAGGCTCTGGACGATGCGGCAGTTCGCCGGCTTCGGCGGCGCGGAGGAGACGAACGCCCGGTTTCGCTATCTCCTGGACCACGGCCAGACCGGCCTCTCGACCGCGTTCGACATGCCGACGTTGATGGGCCTCGACTCCGACCACGCGCGTTCTCTCGGCGAGGTCGGGCGCGAGGGTGTCGCCGTCGATTCGCTCGACGACATGGAGACGCTCTTCGCGGGGATTCCGCTCGACGAGGTCTCGACGTCCATGACCATCAACTCGCCGGCAGCGATGCTGCTCGCGTTCTACCTCTGCGTCGGTGAGGAGCAAGGCGTGCCGCGCGAGAAGCTGCGCGGGACGATCCAGACCGACATCCTCAAGGAGTACATCGCGCAGAAGGAGTGGATCTTTCCGCCCGAGCCGTCGATGCGGCTTGTCATCGACATGATCGAGTTCTGCGCACGGGAGATGCCGCTCTGGCATCCCATCTCGATCTCGGGCTACCACATCCGCGAAGCCGGGTCGACCGCAGCGCAGGAGCTTGCGTTCACCCTCGCCGACGGGTTCGCGTACGTCGAGGCGGCAACGGAGCGCGGCCTCGACATCGACGACTTCGCGCCTCGACTCTCGTTCTTCTTCAATGCGCACCTCGACTTCTTCGAGGAGATCGCGAAGTACCGCGCGGCCCGGCGGATCTGGGCACGCGAGTTGAAGGAGCGCTACGGCGCGCGCAACCCGCGCTCGTGGCTCATGCGGTTTCACACGCAGACGGCCGGCGTGTCGCTCACGGCGCAACAGCCCGAGGTCAACATCATTCGCACCGCACTCGAGGCAATGGCCGCGGTGCTGGGCGGGACGCAGTCGCTGCATACGAACTCCTTCGACGAGGCGCTTGCCCTGCCGACAGAGAACGCGGTCCGCCTCGCCTTGCGGACGCAGCAGGTGATCGCGCACGAGACGGGTGTCGTCAACACGATCGACCCGCTCGGCGGGTCCTACTACGTCGAGGACCTGACGAACCGCCTCGAGGCAGAGGCCTATGAGTACTTCGACCGCATCCGCAAGCTCGGCGGAGTCATTCCGGCGATCAAGGAGAACTTCTTCCAGCGGGAGATCGCGGACGCCTCGTTCCGCTATCAGCACGAGGTCGAGCAGAAGCAGCGGATCATCGTCGGGGTCAACCGCTACCAGCACGAGAACGAGCAACCGCTCGAGATCCTCAAAATCGACCCCGCGGTCGAGGAGCAGCAGATCGAGCGTGTGCAGGCAGTCCGTGGGCGCCGGGACTCCCGAGCGGTCGAGGCGGCCCTGGGTCGGCTGAAGGAAGATGCCACACACGAGAACCGAAACTTGATGCCCCCGATCGTCGACGCCTCGAAGGCGTACGTGACGATGGGCGAGATGTGCGACGCCTTGAGGGACGTCTGGGGCATCTGGCGCGAGACCCCCGTCTTTTAGCGAAGCCAAAAATGTGCAACGCTTCGCCTGCAACGTGGGGCATCTGCGGCGAAACCTCGGTCTTCTAGGCCTACTCGGCGTCGCGTGCGTCGTGGCTGCGCATAGCTCCGCAGCCGCGCCTGCGCCGACGCTCTTTCGGCTGACGATCAGCGGAACGGCGCACCAGGAGTGGTTCTACACGGCCTCCCCCGTCGTCGAGGGTGACTGTCAGCGGACGGAGACATCGGAGGGAGCTCGCACGGCGAGATTCGGCACGAGGTCGTCCGTCCTCGTTCGGCTCTCGGGCGGTCGAGTGTTGCCGGTGACCGTCGGCGGCATCAGGGGCACCGTCACGCTCGCGGGCGCCAACACCACCGACCAGGTCTGCGGCGGTCCCGGGACGAGCAAGGTCGCCGACTGCGCACAGACCACGCGCTCGTTCGCGGGCGCAAAGTTGCGAGCCCTGAGCCCCCGGCGTGGTGTTCTGGCTCTCGGACGTGTGACGAACGTTCACCTCACGCAGGCCGACTGTCCGCTGGAGCCCGACGACGTGCGACTCAACCCGCTCGGGCCGCTGGCCAATCTCATTCGCCTTCCCAAGGAGGCGCTCCGCGAGCGGAAGGCGGCGCGGATCACGTTGCACGCCACGCGAGTTCAGCGTAAGACGTACGGCTCACCCGAGAACGGGCGCCTGGAAGGCACCGCCGAATGGACTTTCACCTTCGTTCGCATTCCGGGCTGAGCGAGAACTCCCCGTAAACTCCGCCTCGTGTCACGGAAGATCAGAGTTGTCATCGCGAAGCCGGGTCTCGACGGGCATGACCGCGGCGCGAAGATCATCGCGCGGGCTCTGCGAGACGCCGGCATGGAGGTGATCTACACCGGGCTGCACCAGACGCCGGAGCAGATCGTCGAGACCGCGATCCAGGAGGATGCCGACGCGGTCGGGATCTCGATCCTCTCGGGCGCGCACATGACGCTCGTGCCGCGCATCCTCGACGGGTTGAAGGCGAACGGGGCGGAAGACGTTCTGGTGGTTGTCGGGGGCACGATCCCGCGCGAGGATTCCGAGGAGCTGAAGCAGCGCGGCGTCGCCGAGGTCTTCACTCCCGGTGCGCCGACGAGTGAGATCGTCGACTTCCTCAAGGGCAAAGTCCCCGTTTGATCCACGTCGAGCGGGAAGACGCGGTCGCGCTCCTCACGATCGACCGTCCGGAGGCCATGAACGCACTCGACGTGGCGACGCTCACGGAGTTGCGAGACCGGCTGCGCGAGCTCGCCGGTGACGAGTCGGCGCGCGCGGTGATCGTGACCGGCGCGGGGGAGAAGGCGTTCGTCGCCGGAGCGGACATCAAGTACATGAGCGGGCTCGACGTCGACCAGGCGAAGGAGTGGGGCGCTCTCGGGCACGAAGCCGGACGCCTGCTCGAGACGATGCCGAAGCCGACGATCGCGGCCATCAACGGTTTCGCGCTCGGCGGCGGGTGCGAGCTCGCGCTCGCGTGCGACATCCGTTACGCCGCGACGAGCGCGAAGCTCGGCCAGCCCGAGGTGAACCTCGGAATCATTCCCGGTTGGGGCGGGACGCAGCGACTCGCGCGCGTCTGCGGCCTCGGCGTCGCGAAGGAGCTCATCTTCACCGGCCGCATCGTCGACGCCGACGAGGCGCTTCGCATCGGGCTCGTCAACGCGGTGCACGACCCCGTTCTCGACAAGTCGCGCGAGGTGGCAGCGCTGCTGGCGTCGAAGAGCCCGATCGCGCTTCGGCTCATGAAGGAGTTGGCCAACCGGGCGCTCGGCGGCGATCACGCAGAGAACCTCGCAGCCGAAGGAGAGACCTTCGGCGAGATCTTCTCGAGCGAGGACGCGAAGGAGGGGATGACCGCATTCGTCGAGAAGCGCGAGCCCCGTTTCGTGGGTCGCTAGCCCAGTTGGATCAACGCTGAGCTGAGCACGTCGTCGTCGCCGCGCTCCGCCTTGAGCGTCGTCGGTGCGGGCGTTGTCCAGACGACGATCTTGTCGCCCTTCGCTGCGAGCGTCACGTTCGCGACGGTGCGGAGGCCGCCGGTCGGGCTCAGGCTCTGCACGGTCGTCGTCTCCGGCACGGTCAGCGCGATCGTCCGGTTCAGCTTCGTCAGCATCAATCCGGAGGGCCAGGCCTGCGACGTCGAGACGTTCACGACGATCCGGTCGATTGCTGCCGAGACGACGGTGCCGGTCAGCGTCAGCGCAAACGGCGACCCGGCCTTCGCGGTGAACAACAGCTTGTAAGCCTTCTGGAGGTACGGATACGGGCTCACTGCCTTGCCGCCGCCGGGATGGACTTCGAAGTGCAGGTGCGACGCGCCGCCGTTCGCGTCGCCGGAGTCGCCGACGTATGCGATCTGTTGGCCCGCAGCGACCTTTGCGCCGTTTGCGACGGTGTAGGCGGTCCCTTTGACGCACTTGCCTTTGTTGTCGTTCTTCATCGTCACGTCGTTGTTCAGGTGGATGTACAGGTACGTCGTTCCGCTCTCGCCGTAGAGGTAGAGCATGCAACCGGCCGAGGCCGACGTCGTCCAGTACTTCACCCTGCCCGCTTCGGCCGCAACTGCCGGGGACTTCTTCGCGGCCATGAGGTCGTTCCCCTGATGCGCGCTGCCGCCGCGCGGCGCGCCGAAGTCGTCGATGTACTGCACCTTTCCGACGAGCGGGAAGATGATGTGGTCGGGCACCTTGCCGGCCGCGGATGCAGCAGCGCTCCCGGCGACAAGGCCAATCGTCACGGCGAGGAAAAGAACCCCTCGGGCTGTCGTCCGGTGGCGTCTCATAAGAGGACGGGCGCTCCGGTTCGCGCTCGAAGGGCCGGACACTAGCAAGCTCCTCGGCCCGGGTCACCCTCAGTAGAGTCCTGCGCGCATGAAGATCGCCGTTTGCGTCAAGCAGATTCCCGAGGGAAACAGCCGGATCGACCCCGGAACCAAGCGCCTGGACCGCGGGGGCGAAGGGACGCTGAACGCCTTCGACGCCAACGCGGTCGAGGAGGCTCTGCGGCTGAAGGATTCCACGGGCGAGGGCGAGGTCGTGCTCCTCTCGCTCGGGCCGGCCAAGGCGCAGGACGCCCTGCGGAAGGCGCTCGCGATGGGCGCCGACCGTGCCGTCCTGATCAGTGACGACGCAGCCGCGGGCGCGGATCTCGTCGCGACGAGCTACGCGCTTGCGAAGGCGCTCGAGCGCGAGGGCGCGGACGTCATCCTGTTCGGCCAGCAGGCGGGCGACTCGGACGGCGCGGTGCTCTGGGCGGCGGTCGCCGACCGGTTGCGCATGCCCGTCGTCTCCCAGGCTGCGGAGATCACGCACGCCGACGGCAAGCTCACCGTCAAGCGTCAGACCGAATTCGGCTACGACGTGATCGAGGCGCCGCTTCCTGCAGTGGTCGCGGTGTCCGACGCGATCAACGAACCGCGCTACCCGTCGCTCAAGGGAATCATGGGCGCAAAGTCGAAGCCGCAGGAGACGGTGACGCTCGCGGATCTCGGCGTCGAAGCGGACCGCGCAGGTGAACAGGGCTCGCGCACCGAGGTTTATGCGCTCAACGATCCACCCGCGCGCGGCGACTCGAAGAAGATCGACGACGACGGCAACGCCGCGCAGGCGATCTTCGACTTCCTTGCGGAGAAGCGCCTCGTATGAGCACGCTCGTCTTTCTCGAGCACCACGGCGACGAGCTTCTGAAGGGCGCGCTCGGTGTGCTCGCAAAGGCCGCGAGCCTTGGTGACGGCGACGTCGCCGGAGTCGTGATCGGATCAGGTGTGCGCCCGCTCGCCGATGCCGCAGGGACGTTCGGCGCGGCAAAGGTCTACGTCGCAGACGATGCGCAGCTCGAGGCACCGCTGCCGCAACCGCGCGTCGACGTGATCGCACAGCTCGTCCGAGACAAGGGAATCGAAACGATCCTTTTCGGTAACTCGGTGCTCGCTGCGGATGTCGCGGCCGGGCTCGCCGCTCGACTCGATGCCGGCATCAACTGGGATCTCGTCGACCTCGTGCAGCAGGACGGCAAGCTCGTGGGAAAGCGTCCCGCGCTGCAGGACTCCGTCTACGTGGACGTCGGCTGGACGACGGAGCCGCGCATCGCGCTCTTTCGTTCCGGCTCGTTCGATCCGAACGAGAAGGGCGGCTCCGCGGAGGTCGAGGACGTGCAGGTTGCCCTCGAGGACTTCTCGAGCGCGGCGCGCATGGTCGACCAGGCGCACGAGGAGAGCGAGGGACCGTCGATCGAGGACGCGCCGGTCATCGTCGCCGGCGGCCGCGGGCTCGGCGGCCCCGAGAACTTCGCGCTCGTGGAAGAGCTCGCGAAGGCGCTCGGCGGCGCCGTGGGTGCGACGCGCGCAGTGGTGGACGCCGGCTGGTACCCGTACGCGACGCAGGTCGGACAGACGGGCAAGACGGTGGCGCCGAAGCTGTACATCGCCTGCGGCATCTCCGGCGCGATTCAGCACAAGGTTGGCATGCAGAGCTCGGGCGTGATCGTCGCGATCAACAAGGACACGAACGCGCCGATCTTCGAGTTCTCGGATCTGGGCGTCGTCGGCGACGTGCACGAAGTCGTCCCGAAGCTGACCGAGCTCGTCAAGCAGCGCAAGAGCTCGTGACCAAGCCGGCAGACTTTCCGCCGCCGTTTCGGACAGCGGACTACGTCGCCGCGCCGAGCGATCCGCCCGAGGAGCGCATCGACGTCGGTGTCCTCATCGTCGGCGCGGGCCCGGCCGGTCTCGCGTGTGGCATTCGACTCGGCCAGCTGCTCGAGGAAGCACCCGAGGTTCGGGAGCGGCTCGGTGAGGTGCCGGTGGCGATCCTGGAGAAGGGCAAGCAGGCCGGCTCGCATTTGCTGTCGGGGGCCGTCGTGAATCCGCGCTCGCTGCGGCGTCTCTTCAAGGGCCGTAAGCGTCTCGACGAGATGCCGTTCTACGGGCCCGTCGAGCACGAATCCGTGTACTTCCTGACGCACAAGAGCGCGCTCCGCATTCCAGCGCCGCCGACGATGAAGAACGAGGGCAACTACGTGGCGTCTCTGTCGCGGCTCGGCCGCTGGCTCGCCGAGCAGGCCGAGGAAGCGGGCGCGATGTTGCTGCCGGAGACAGTTGCGGAGAAGCTGCTCGTCTCGGACGGCCGGGCGCGCGGAGTTCGGACCGGTGACAAGGGCCGCGGCCGCGACGGTCAGCCGCTCGGAAACTTCGAGCCTGGCTCCGACCTGGTCGCGAAGGTCACGGTACTCGCGGAGGGAACGCAGGGCCACCTGAGCGGCGTCGCGCTCGACCGGTTCGGCCTCACGGGCGAGAACCCGCAGGTCTGGGCGCTCGGCGTGAAGGAGGTCTGGAAGGTGAAGCGGCCGCTAGGTCGCGTCATTCACACGCTGGGTTGGCCTCTGCGCGGGGGCGCGAACTTCCGGGAGTTCGGCGGCTCGTTCATCTACCCGATGGGCGAGGACATGCTCACACTCGGAATGGTCGTGGGGCTCGACTACCGCGACGTCGAGCTCTCGGTGCACGACCTTCTGCAGGAGCTGAAGCTGCATCCGCTCGTGCGCAAGCTGCTCGAGGGCGGCGAACGGGTCGCCTGGGGTGCGAAGACGATTCCCGAAGGCGGCTTCCTCGCGCTGCCGAAGCAGCTGCACGCGCCGGGGCTTCTGATCACCGGCGACGGCGCAGGGCTCGTGAACGTCCCGGCCCTCAAAGGCATCCATTACGCGATTGAGTCGGGGAGGCTTGCGGCCGAAGCGGCATTCGCTTCGCTGCAGCGTGGACAGACGCCGGCCACGCCGGGTGCGCTTGCTGGGTACGACGAGGCGCTTCGGGAGAGCTTCGTCTGGAAGGACCTGCTGGAGGTGCGGAACATGCGCCCCGCATTCGGCCGCGGCTTGATCCTCGGCGGCGCGTTGGCGGGCGTTATGACGGCGACGAAGGGGCGCTTCCCGCGGCGCGATCTGCGGCTCGAACGCGACGCCGACGTCGATCTGATCCGCACCGACCGGGCGAAGAGCTATCCGGCGCCGGACGGGAAGCTCACGTTCGACAAGCTCTCTTCGGTCTTCGCGTCCGGCAACAAGACGCGTGACGATCAGCCGAACCACATCGTGCTCCAACGGGAAGTGCCGCAGGACATCGCGCTGCTCTGGGAGCGGATGTGCCCGGCGCAGGTCTATGAGGCAACCGAGACGGGTGTCGACGTGACGCCCTCGAACTGCGTGCAGTGCGGTGCGATCTCCGCCAAGGGCGGCCGGCTCACGCCGCCAGAGGGCGGCTCGGGCCCCGAGTACACGCTGACCTAGCCCGTCCGAGCCACGTCTCGCCGGGCCACGTCCAGGTGTCGGACATGGTGACGTTGGTGTCACCGAAGCGTCGCGCGGCTCCGGGACCCGGGCCGGGGCGGGCGTTCCGAGGGAGCTACTACGGCCACGTCCCGGTGTCGGACATGGTGACGAAAGCGTGACTCGTGACCGGCGCGAACAGACACGTGCCAGGGACTGTCCCTGGCACACGTCTGTTTAGTTCCGGAAGCGCCAGATGTCCCGCCCGGCGAAGCTCGTGACCCACATGTCGCCCCCGGCTCTAGCGATGGCGAGTGCGCCCGGCCCTGCGCCGGTGACGTCGACGATCCGATTCCGATCCGGATCGATGCGGGTCAGGGTGTTGTGCTGCTTCTCCGCCACCCAAACTATTCCGTCAGGGCCCGCCACGGCCTCGGCCGGCGTCCCCGGGATGGCGAACGCTGCGACGACCTGCCTAGCAGACGGATCGAAGCGGACCGCGAACCCGTCGGCGGTCGTCGTCCAGAGTGAGCCGGCGCCGGCCGAGAGAAAACCGGGCCCGTTGTGACCGATCGACGACTTCGTCAGCGTTCCGCTCCTCGGATCCAGCCGACCAAGCGACGAGCCGTTTCGCCCGAATGCGATCCAGAGCGCGCCGCCCGCCTCCGCGAGGCCGGAGGGATTTCCCCCGACGGCGTACACACGAGACACCCTGTTCCTGCGTGGGTCGACCCTTGCGACCGTCCCCCGTTCGTACGCAGACACCCAGACACTCCCCAAAGCGGCGGTGACGTGCGCCGGCCAGTTCGCCACCGGAATCCGCGCAACGATGCGTCGGCGGTGGGGGTCGATGCGGTAGAGCATGTTCGTCATGTCGCTGGCGACCCACACCGAGCCTGCGGCGACGACGATCGGACAGATCCCACGCGCGACCCGGATGCGAGCGACGACACGATTGCTTCGAGGGTCGATCCGCACCAGGCGGCCGGTGCCGTAGACGGCGACCCAGACCGAGCCGAAACCGGACGCCGCACCGCACGGCCCCGCACCGGTCACGACCCGTGCGACCGGCTGAGGAGCGGCCGAGGCCGCCAGCGTGCCGACCAGGACGACCGCGGCGACCGTCATGACCAGGGCAAGACGCATCGTCCGAGCTACACCCGACCGCCGCATCCGGTTCCATGACCTGACAAACCGACCTTCGTCCGATCGGGTAAGGACCCACATGCGCGCACGTCTCACATTGTTGCTCGCCCTGGGAGCGCCCTTCGTGCTCGCCGGCTGCGGCAAGGGCAAGTACTAGAAGTACGATCTCCGTCGTGGCTACGACGGGCTCGCTGCTTTCGCTGGACGACGTCTACCGTGCGCGCGAGCGCATCGGCGGCCGGCTGCACCGGACACCGCTGCTGACGTCGGCCACCCTCTCCAGGCAGATCGGCGCCGACGTGCGCTTCAAGGCGGAGCTCTTTCAGCGCACCGGGGCGTTCAAGCCGCGCGGCGTGCTGAACAAGCTCGCTACGCTGACCGACGAAGAGAAGAGCCGCGGCGTGATCTCCATCTCCGCAGGCAATCACGCGCAGGCGCTCGCGTATGGCTCCGCGGTCGAGGCAATCGATGCGCTTGTCGTCATGTGGCAGACCGCGAGCCCGATGAAGATCGCTGCTGCCCGCGGCTACGGCGCGACGATCGACACCGAGGCGGCTGACATCCCGGCGGCGTTCGACCGGCTCGAGGAGCTGATCGAGTCGACGGGCCGCACGCTCGTCCACCCCTACGACGATCCAATCGTCATGGCCGGCCAGGGGACGGTCGGCCTCGAGATGCTGGAGGACGCGCCTGAAGCGGACGTCGTGCTCGTCCAGGTCGGCGGAGGTGGCCTCGTGTCCGGCATCGCGACCGCAGTCAAGGCGATGAAGCCCGACGTTCGCGTGATTGCAATCGAGCCGGAACGTTCACGCGCGCTGCACGAGAGCCTGAAGGCCGGTGAGCCGGTGACGGTCGAGGCGAAGTCGATCGCGGACGGTCTCAACGGTCCCTATGCAGGCGCGAATTGCGTCCGGGTCTGCACCGAGCTCGGCGTCGAGTCGGTGCTTGTCACCGAGCAGGCGCTCGAGGAGGCTTTCAGGTTCATGTACGGGCGAATGAAGCTCGCCTGCGAGGTCGCCGGAGCGGCGACAGCGGCCGCCTTGCTGTCCGGCGCGTTCGTCCCGGAGCCCGGTCAAACCGTCGCCGCCGTCGTCTCGGGCGGCAACGTCGCAGCCAAAACAGCCGCTGCTATCCTGAACGCCGATGAAGCCTGAGATCCACCCCGACTATGTCCTTGCGACCGTGACGTGCTCCTGCGGGAACACGTTTGAGACGCGGTCCACGAAGCCCGAGCTCCACGTCGAGATCTGCTCGAACTGCCATCCGTTCTACACGGGCAAGCAGAAGCTGGTCGACACGGGCGGACGCGTCGAGCGCTTCCAGCGCCGGCTCGAGAAGGCCGGCGGCGCAAGCCGCGGCTAGAACCGCTACATGACGAACGTTGGGGGACAGGCCGTCCTCGAGGGCGTGATGATGCGCGGCCCATCAAACTGGGCTGTCGCCGTGCGTAAGCCCGACGGCGACATCGCAGAGGTTCACCAGCCGATCAAGTCTCCGATGGCGCGACACGTGATTTTCCGGTTGCCGGTGATTCGCGGCGTCGTCGCGCTCGGCGAGTCCCTCGCGATCGGGTTTCGCGCGCTTGCCATCTCCGCGAACTACCAGGCCCCGGCTGCAGAGAAAGAAGGCGAGGAAGACGAGGCGGTCGACACCGAGCTGACGCGCACGCAGTTGATCTTCGCGTTCGCGATCGCGATCGGCTTCGCGGTCGTGCTGTTCAAGGTTTCGCCGGCTCTTCTGACCGACTGGATCGGAATCAAGAGCACCGGCCAGTTCGTGATCGTCGAGGGGCTGATCCGTGTGACGATCTTCGTCTTGTACCTCTCGCTGATCTCGCTCTTCCCGGATCTGCGGCGCGTCTTCCAGTACCACGCCGCGGAGCACAAGGCGATCAACGCGTACGAAGCCGGGGAGGAGCTGAAGCCGGAGATCGTCCAGCGCTTCAGCCAGATCCATCCCAGGTGCGGCACGGCGTTCCTGCTGTGGGTGATGGTGATCGCGATCTTCGTCTTCGCGTTCTTCGGGAGGCCGGCCTGGTACTGGCTGATCGCGACCCGCATCCTGCTGCTGCCCCTCATCGCCGGCCTTGCGTACGAGTTGATCCGGTTCGCCGGCAAGCACCAGGACAAGAAGATCCTGATGGCGCTGCTCGCGCCGGGCCTGTGGTTGCAGCGCCTGACGACGCGCGAGCCGTCACTCGATCAAATCGAGGTCTCGATCCGGGCACTCAAGGAAGTGCTGCAGCTCGAGACCAAGGACCCGCTCGCCCGCAAGATCGAAGTGATGGCCTAATGCCAAGAGTCCAGCGCGAAGCCAACGTCACCTGGGAAGGCAACGTCGCCCGCGGGAGCGGCGCGATCACCGCCGGCACGGGCGCGTTCGACGAACTGCCGTACTCGCTGGCAACGAGAATCGAGCGCGCCGACGGGAAGACGAGCCCCGAAGAGCTGCTCGCCGCCGCGCACGCGGCGTGCTTCGCGATGTCGGTTGCGAGCGAGCTCACGAGTGCCGGCACGCCGCCCGAACATCTCGACATCACAGCGACCGTCACGCTCGACCAGGTCGAGGATGGATCGCACCGGATCGTCTCGTCAGAGCTGCTCGCGCGCGCGCGTGTAACAGGAATCGATGCTGCGGGATTCGAACGCCTCGCCCAGGCCGCCAGCGAAGGCTGCACGCTCTCGAAGCTGATCGAGGCGAGCGCGAAGGTAACTGTCAACGCCCGACTCGAGGGAGGAACCGATGGCGACTGACCGCAAAGCCGAAGTGACGTGGCAGGGCGACCTGATGAGCGGCAACGGAAGCATCGACCCCGTGACGAGTGGTGCGATCGGCGGGCTCGAAGTCAGCTGGCCCGCCCGCGCGGAAGAGCCCGGTGGCAAGACCAGCCCCGAGGAGCTGATCGCGGCCGCGCACGCAACGTGCTTCTCGATGGCGCTGTCGCACGGGCTCGCGCAGGCTGGGCATCCGCCCGAGGAGCTGAAGACCTCCGCGACCGTGACGTTCCAGCCCGGCGAGGGAATCACGAAGATCGCGCTTGACGTCGCCGGCCGCGTGCCCGGAATCGACGCGGGTGCGTTCCAGCAGGCAGCGGACGGAGCCAAGCAGAACTGTCCGGTGTCGAAGGCGCTCACGGGCGTCCCGGAAATCAGCCTGACCGCACGCCTAGAGAGCTAACGTAGACCGGCGATGGCCGGCAACATCGAACCACTGCTCGACGAGCTCGACCGCTCGTACCAGGAAGCGCAGGAGCGCATGTCCGACCCTGCCGTCTACAACGACCGCCGTGAAGCGGCAGACGCCGGGAGAAAGCTGAAGGAGCTCGAGGGACCCCATCGCCTCGCGCAGCGGTGGCGGGAGGCACGCGCCGATCTCGACGACGCACGCGCCGACGGCGACCTGCGGGAGCTCATCCCCGAGCTCGAGGAACGGCTCGTGTCGCTCGAGGAAGAGCTGAAGCTCGCGCTCGTGGAGACCGACCCCGCGGACAGCAAGGACGTGATCATCGAGATCCGCCAGGGCGTGGGCGGCGACGAGGCGGCGTTGTGGGCAGGAGACCTGCACCGCGCACTCACTCGTTACGCGGAGCGACGCGGCTTCAAGGTCGATCCGATCGGCTCGAGCCCGAACGAGACGGGCGGCTACAAGGAGGTCACGTTCGGAATCAAAGGCGAGGGCGCGTACTCGGTGTTCAAGTGGGAGGGCGGGACGCACCGGGTCCAGCGCGTGCCTGAGACGGAGTCGCAGGGACGCGTGCACACCTCGACCGCCACTGTCGCCGTGATGCCTGAGGCCGAGGAGGTCGAGGTCGAGATCGATCCGAACGACCTCAAGATCGACGTCTACCGTTCGACCGGGCCCGGCGGTCAGAGCGTGAACACCACTGACTCCGCCGTGCGCATCACGCATCTGCCGACTGGGCTCGTCGTCGCGATGCAGGACGAGAAGAGCCAGCTGCAAAACCGGCAGAAGGCGCTTCGTGTCTTGCGCGCACGCCTCTTCGAGCTCGAGCGCGAGAAGCAGCGGGCCGAGCTCGACGCGACCCGACGCTCGCAGATCGGGTCCGGCGAACGGGCGGAGAAGATCCGGACGTACAACTATCCCGAGAACCGCATCACCGATCACCGCATCAAGCTCACGGTGCACCAGCTCGATCGCGTCTTGCAGGGCGAGCTGGACGAGTTCACCGAAGCGCTCGGCGCCGAAGAGCGCAAGCGCGCGCTCGGCGAGTGACCGTCGCAGAAGCGCTTCGACTCGCGGAGGAGCGCCTCGGCGCGGCCGGCGTCGACACCCCGCACGTCGATGCGGAGCTGCTCGTTGCGCATGTCCTCGGCGTCACCCGGTCGCAACTCCACGTCGAACGCGAACGCGAGGTGCCGGGCGGCCTGCACGAGTTGGTCGAGCGGCGCGCGCGGCGCGAGCCGCTCGCGTACGTCCTCGGGCACTGGGGGTTCAGGCACCTCACCTTGAAGACCGACGCACGTGCGCTCGTGCCCAGACCCGAGACGGAGATCGTCGTCGAGCGCTGTCTCGCACTCCTCGCCGGCGAGCCGGCACCCCGGGTGCTCGATCTCGGCACGGGGTCCGGTGCGATCGCGCTCGCGATTGCCGACGAGCATCCGGGTGCGCGCGTTACGGCTGTCGACTCCTCGCCGGAGGCGCTTGCCCTCGCGCGCGAGAACTCCGAAGCACTCGACCTCGCCATCGATCTGCACGAGGCAGGGCTCGAAGCGGTCGAGGAGGGGTGGGACCTCGTTGTTTCGAACCCGCCGTACGTCGCTCCGTCGGAATGGGATTCGCTCCAGCCCGAGATCCGTGACTGGGAGCCGCGGGCCGCACTCGTCGGCGAGGGTCTGCACGAGGAGATCGCCCGCCGCGCACATACGCTGCGGCTCGTGCTCGAGATAGGCGACGACCAGGCGGAAACCGTCGCCGAGTCGCTCGAGTCGCTCGGCTATTCGAGCGTTACGATCACCTTCGACCTGAACGACCGCGAACGCGTGGTGGAGGGCAGCCGTTGAACGGGAGCATCACGACGAGCGACGGCCGAAAGCTCGCGTTCAGACGCGACGGAAGCGGTCAACTGCTTCTGTGTCATCCGGGCGGGCCCGGCTTCTCCGGCGCGACCCTCGGCGACCTCGGCGGCCTCGCGCAGGACGTCGAGCTCCTGGTGATCGACCCGCGCGGCACGGGTGCATCCGATCCTCCGCCGGACGACCGGGCCTACCGCCAAGAGGACTACGTCGCCGATCTCGAGGAGCTGCGACAAGAGCTCGGCGCCGAGCAGATCGACCTGCTCGGCCATTCGCACGGCGGCTTCGTCGCGATGGCCTATGCCGCCGCTCATCCGAAACGTGTGCGGCGACTGGTGCTCGTGGCCACGGCGCCGAGGTTCGCGCGGGAATACGACGAGCGCGTGCGAGCGCTCTGGGAGGCAAGCGACGATCCCGCGATCGCGGTCGCGCTCGACGCGCGCCTGAAACGTATGGCAAGGAGTCACGAGGAAGACGACGAGCGGATGAGGCTGAGGATGCTCGAGCTGCGGCTGTACTTTCGCCGTGCGGAAGGCGTCGAGTGGCTCGGCGGCGTCTTCGGTCAGGAGCCGCCGAACCTCGCCGCCCTCATGCTCTTCAACGCCGAGACCGCACCGCAGTACGACAATCGCGCAGGACTGCCGCTGATCGAGGCGCCGACGCTCGTGATCAGCGGGGAGCTCGACTTCTTCGACCCGCCGGCGAATGCAGAGATCCTCGAGCTCGTACCTGACGCCCGCAGCGTCGTCCTTTCGGACGCCGGTCACTTCGTGTGGTTTGACGACCCCGATCGCTTCCGAGCGGAGGTGACTCGATTCCTGGCCGGGTAGTCGAGGAGGCGGTCCGAGCGGTACGCGCGGGCGAGCCGGTCGTCCTCCCGTTCGACACGGTCTACGGTCTCGCCGCCGATCCGGTGAACGAAGACGCAGTGCAGCGGCTCTACGAGCTCAAGGGGCGAGGCGCAGAGCAACCGAGCGCACTCGTGGCCGCCGGTGTCGACCAGCTGCTCGATTGCGTACCCGAGCTGCGCGGCGCCGACGAGCTGCTGTTGCGCAGGCTGCTGCCCGGGCCGCTCACCCTGGTCCTGCGGAATCCCGCGCGTCGCCTGGTCTGGCTGAGCGGCCGTCACCCCGAGACGATCGGTGTGCGCGTCCCAGACCTTCGCGGCGCGGGCGCCGAGGTGCTGCAAGCGGTCGCAGTCCTCGTCGCGACGAGCGCGAACCGTCCCGGCGAGGCCGACCCCAAGCGGCTGGACGAGGTGCCGGAGGAGATCCGCCGTGATGCCGGAGCAGTCGTCGACGGCGGCGAGCTCGCCGGTACGCCTTCCACCGTGATCGATCTCACGGGCCCCGAGCCGCGCATCCTCCGGGAGGGAGCCATGCCCGCGGCCGAGGCTCTGCGCCGACTGGGTGCGGCAGTACGATCAGGTTGAACCCCGGGAGAGGAGAGAGATGGCCGTCGCGCAGCAGACCTTTCAGCAGCTGACCACAGCCGGCCTCGAGCAGCTGGACCCGGAGATCGCAGAGCTTCTCGGTCGCGAGGTCGAGCGACAGCGGAACCAGATCGAGCTGATTGCGTCGGAGAACTTCACGTGGCCGGCAATCATGGAGGCGATCGGCTCGACGCCGACGAACAAGTACGCGGAGGGCTATCCGGGCAAGCGCTACTACGGCGGCTGCGAGGTCGTCGACGAGATCGAACAGCTCGCGATCGACCGCGCGAAGGAGCTCTTTGGCGCCGACCACGCGAACGTCCAGCCGCACGCCGGCGCGCAGACGAACATGGCCGTCTACCTGGCGGCGCTCCAGCCGGGGGACACGATCCTCTCGCTCGAGCTCGCCCACGGGGGCCACCTGACGCACGGGCTCAAGGTCAACTTCTCGGGGCGGCTCTACACGATCGCGCACTACGGGGTGTCGCGTGAGACGAACGTCGTCGACTACGACGAGGTGCTGCAGAAGGCCCGCGAGTCCAAGCCGCAGCTGATCGTCTGCGGCGGCTCCGCCTATCCGCGCACCGTCGACACGGCGAAGTTCCGCGAGATCGCGGACGACGTCGGCGCGCTCCTGCTGTGCGACATGGCGCACTTCGCCGGCCTCGTCGCCGCCGGCTTGCAGCCGAACCCGGTCGAGCATTGCGACTTCGTCACCTCGACGACGCACAAGACGCTCGCGGGGCCCCGCTCCGGCTTCATCCTCTGCCGGGAAGAGCATGCGCAGGCAATCGACCGCGCGATCTTTCCGGGACTGCAGGGCGGGCCGCTCGAGCACACCATCGCCGCGAAGGCGACGTGCTTCAAGATTGCCGCCGGCGAGGCGTTCCGCGACTATCAGACGCAGGTCCGCCGCAATGCCGACACGCTCGCAGAGACGCTGATGGCCGGCGGGCTCGACGTGCTCACCGGAGGGACCGACACGCACCTGCTGCAGCTCGACCTCCGCTCGACCGACTGGACCGGCAAGGACGCCGAGGAGCGGCTGCATGAGGTGAAGCTGACCGTGAACCGCAACACGGTTCCGTTCGACGAGCGCAAGCCGACGATCGCGAGCGGCGTGCGCATCGGCAGCCCGGCAGCAACGATGCGTGGCATGGATGCCGACGACTTCCGCGAGATCGGTCGCATCATCGTCGAAGCACTCGACGACTCACCTGACCTCGACGCTCTCTGCGCCCGAACCGAGGCCCTGTGCGCCAAACGGCCGCTCTATCCCGGCTTCCGCGGCTGGACGACCTACGTCGCGTAGTGACCGTGGCCGAGACGAACACCGCGCAGGTCATCGAGGTCAAGCACCCGCTCGTCCAGCACAAGCTCTCGTACCTGCGGGACAAGGACACACCGACAGTCCACTTCCGCAAGCTCGTCAACGAGGTCACGCTGCTCCTGACCTACGAGGCGACGAAGGACTTGCCGACTGAAGACGTCGACGTCGAGACCCCGTTGGAGCGCGGGATGTTCCCGCGGATCAGTGGCAAGAAGGTGGCCGTGTGCCCGATTTTGCGCGCTGGGGTCGGGATGCTCGACGGCGTGCTCTCGCTGATCTCGAGCGCACGCGTCGGCTTCATCGGTATGTACCGCGACGAGGAGACCCTCGAGCCCGTCGAGTACTACGCGAAGCTGCCGGCCGACGTCGCCGAGCGCGACGTGATCCTGCTCGACCCGATGCTCGCAACCGGTAACTCGACCGCCGCGGCGATCAGAACCGTGAAGAACGCGGGCGCGACCTCGGTGCGCCTGATCGCGATCATCGCAGCACCCGAGGGGATCGAGAAGATCACGCGCGACCATCCCGATGTCCAGATCGTCGTCGCCGCAATCGATCGCGGACTCAATGAGAAAGGCTTCATCGTTCCGGGGCTCGGCGACGCCGGCGATCGGCTCTACGGCACCAAGTAGCGTGGGCGTCCTCGGGGAGCTGCAGAACCGCCGCCGCGCGCGGCGCTGGCAGCGCTGGACCGAGACCGATCCCGAAGCCGACTACACGCGGCGCGCAGGGATCGGCGCGGCGATCGGCGCGGTGTTTCTGTTCGGCGTCTTCGTCATGATCGTGGTCGGACTGGTTTTCCTGCGCTGATGCTGCACACCCTCGCCGATCACCTGGAGGTCATCTGGGGTGCGCTCCTCGCCGCGTCGATCGTGGTGTTGCTGACGCCGGCTGTCGGCGGTATGGCCCGTCTGCTCGGAGTGGTCGACCGTCCCGAAGGACGCCGCCTCAACCGCGGAACCGTTCCGCGCCTGGGCGGCCTCGCGCTCTTCTTCGGGATCTTCGTCCCGGCGCTTGCCTTCCTCGATCTCTCCGGCGAGACGCGTGGGCTCTTACTCGGGGCGGCGGTAGCCACGACCGTCGGTGCGATCGACGACTTCCGCGGCCTGCGGTGGTGGGAGAAGCTCAGCGGTCAGGTCGCGGCCGCGGCGATTCCCGTGGGCTTCGGGATCTGGGTGCACCGCTTCACGTTCCCGATCCTCGGCATCCACACGCTGCCTGACTGGATCGGGATGCCGCTGTCGGTCCTCTGGATCGTGGCGATCATGAACATGGTCAACTTCCTCGACGGGCTCGACGGCCTCGCGGCGGGGGTGTCGTCGATCTCGGCTTTCACGTTCACGCTGATCGCGCTCTCGCTGCCGCGGCCGGAGGTGCAGGCCGCGATCCTCTCGGCGATCGTGCTCGGCGCGGCGCTCGGGTTCCTGCGCCACAACGTGTATCCCGCTCGGATCTTCATGGGCGACTCCGGCGCCATGCTGCTCGGGTTCGTCCTGGCGGCGATTCCGCTCCAGGGGCTCCTGAAGACCGCTTCGATCGTGACCCTCTTCTTCCCGCTGCTCGTCCTCGCCGTGCCGATCATCGACACGTCGTTCGTCGTGGCCAAGAGGCTCAAGTACCGACAACCCGTCTACGTCGCCGATCGCCAGCACCTGCACCATCGCTTCGTCAACATCGGCTTCTCGCAGCGCCGGGCAGCTGGCTACATCTGGCTCTGGTGCTCGACCCTGGCTGCGACCGCCCTCGCCCTGCGCTTCATCCGACCCCACCAGCACGGGGAGTGGCACCCATGGCGGACGCTCGTCGTATCGCTCTTCGGCCTCGTCGCCCTGGCGGCCTCGGTGTACATGGTCTACCTGCTCGAGATCGTGAAGCTCGCAAACCCCATGATCCGGCGCCGAGAGGAACAGGCGCGCGAGGAGGCCCGCAAGACGGCGTAGTACAAAGTCCGGGGTTTTCGGCTCTGTCAAGCGGTATCGCGCTGTTACAAGGTTGGTATGCTCCCGGCAGATGGAGCCCGAGAGCCGCCGTTCGCTTCAGTACGCCGAGGCCGGAGGTGTCCTTGGCGGGGTGCTCTTCGCCAGCGTCCTCGCGGGCTTCCTGATCGGCTGGCTGGCAGGCTCCGCGGGAATCGGCCTACTGATCGGCGCGGTGATCGGCATCCCGCTCGCGACCTTCACCGTCTACTGGCGCTACAAGGACGTCGTGTGATGCGCTCGAGCCTCTTCGCGACGCCGCGAGCCGAACCGGGCCACCTCCTGCCCGGCCTGGCCGGATCGCTCGTGATCCTGCTCGCGCTCCCCGTCTTCTTGCTCGCGGGCTGGAAGCTTTCGGCCTGGGGGATCGCCGCCGTTCTCTGGCTCGGTGTTCACGCTTTCGATTTCATACTGCGGCGCGCGAGGAAGGACAACGGTAACGTCGCGGCCTCCGGAATGCAGGCATTCGGAATGCTCTTCAAGATGCTCGGGCTCCTCGTGGTCCTCTTTGCCGTGGCGTCGTCCAGCCCGCGGCTCGCACTCGCCGCTGCTCTCGTCTACGCGCTCGCCTACACGCTGGAGCTCGGCCTCTCCCTCGTGACCTACTTTGGGAGCACACCGTGAAGGCGCGGCTGTTCGCAGCGGTCTTCTTCGCGCTGGCGTTTCCGCAGGCAGCCTTCGCGCGCGGGGAGTTCGATCCTGTCAAGGAGTTCGAGCAGCACGAGTGGGTTTCCATCCATCTCGGCCCGCTGGACCTCTCGATCACCAAAGCTGTCGTCTACCTGATGCTCGGGACCGTCTTGACGATCTTCCTCGGGCTCTTCCTGATGCGGGTGCGTGTGCGCAACGGCCCGGAGCCGGGAGTTCGCCAGACGATCGGCGAGCAGATCTACGAGATCACGCAGGTGCAGATCGCGGAACAGGGTTTGCCGTCGAAGGCGATCGGGCGCTGGTTTCCGTACGTCGCTTCGCTGTTCCTCTTCATCTTCGTCGTCAACCTGCTCGGGTTCATACCCCTGCCGCTGACGGGCGAGACGTACCACGGCATCCCGGTCTGGGGCATCTACGCGGCGACGAGCTCGATCTCCGTCACGCTCGCACTCGCGCTGCTGACGTTCGTGTTCACCCACGTCGAGGGGATCCGCTGGAACGGGCCGGTCCGTTACTTCAAAAGCTGGATCCCGGAGGCCCCGAAGGGCTTGCTGGTGCTCATCGTCCCGCTCGAGATCCTGGGTCAGTTCATGCGCCTCATCTCACTGAGTGTCCGACTCTTCGCGAACATGCTCGCCGGCCACATCCTGATCCTGACCTTCCTCGGGCTCATCTTCATCTTCCAGTCATGGGCGCTGTTGTTCGTGCTCGTGCCCGCGACGCTGTTCTACGTCTTCGAGGTCGTCATTGTCGTCGGCATCCAGGCGTTCATCTTCGCCGCTCTGTCCGCCATCTACATCGGCTCGGCTATCGAGCCTCAGCACTAAAGGAGGAACGACGTGAACACTCTGCTCGCAGCAACGTCGGGCGACGTGACGAAAGCCGGAAAGGCGATCGGTCTCGCCCTCGGTGTCGGTCTCGGTGCGCTCGGCGCCGGCATCGGCATCGGCAACATCTTCGGCTCGATGATCCAGTCGGTTGCCCGCCAGCCGGAGCTCCGCGGCGAGCTGACCGGAATCCAGTGGCTCGGCTTCGCACTGACCGAGGCGGTCGTGTTCTACGGCCTGCTCGGCTCGATTCTCGCGTACGTCCTGGTCTGATGCTCGCTGCGAATCCACTGATCGAGGTCCGCCTCGGCCTGATGGTCTGGACGATCGTCTGCTTCGCGATCACGTTCTACGTCCTCAAGAGATTCGCGTTCGGTTACATCCAGAAGGCGATCGACGAGCGGCGCGAGCGAATCCGGCGGTCGATCGAAGAGGCGGAGAAGGCGCGGAACGAGGCGCGCCGGCTGCTCGAAGAGCACCGAGCGCTCATCGGCCAGGCCCGCGGGCAGGCCGAGCAGATCCTCGCGGAGGCCCGCAAGGTCTCGGAGTCGATGGCGCGTCGCGTCAAGGAAGAGACCGAAGCCGACCGGGAGCGCCGCCTCGAGGAGACGAAGCGCCAGATCGAGGCCGAGACGCATCGCGCGCTGCAGCAGATTCGCTCTGAAGTGGCCGAGCTGACGCTGATCGCGACCACGAAGGTGACCGGCAAGGTGCTCGACGACTCCGATCACAAGCGTCTGATCGAGGATGCGATCCGCGACCTCGACTTTTCGGTGCTCGAGGAGACGACCCGATAGCCGCCGTCCACCGCACCTACGCCCGCGCTCTCTTCGATGCTGCGAAGGAGCAGGGCCGCCTGAAGGAGGTCCACCAGGAGCTCCTCGAGTTCGCGACCGCCGTCGGCGAGGTCCCCGAGCTGCGTAACGTGCTGCGCAACCCCGAGCTCGACCCGCAGACGAAGGCCGGCCTGGTCGGCGAGCTCCTGGGCGACGCGGACGAGCTGGTGCGGAACTTCGTCCGGCTCGCCGCCGAGAAAGGCCGCATCGGCGACATCGAGGAGATCGCGCGCGCGTTCGATCGGCTCATGGCCGCCGAAGAGCGCCGGCTCGACGTCGAGCTCACCACCGCGTTCGAGCTCTCCGACTCGGAAGCCGAGGCGATCCTCAAACAGATTCGAGCAGCGTCGGGCCGCGAGGTCGAAGCGACGCGGAAGGTCGATCCCTCGCTGATCGGCGGTTTCGTCCTGCAGGCAGGCTCAATGCGCGTCGACGCATCCGTGCGCGGCCGGATCGAGGGCTTGCGCCGTGAACTCGTAACAAGGAGCTAGCACCGTGAAACTGCGTCCAGATGAAATCACCTCGATCCTGAAGGAACGGATCGAGCACTACGACGTCGAGACCGATCTCGCCGAGGTTGGAACCGTCTTGCAGGTGGGCGACGGCATCGCCCGCGCCTACGGGCTCGAGAACGCGGTCGCGCTGGAGATGCTCGAGTTCGAGCACGGCGTCGTCGGCCTCGCCTTCAATCTCGAAGAAGACGACGTCGGCACGGCGCTCTTCGGCGAGTGGCAGCACGTCAAGGAGGGCGAGCCCGTCCGAAGAACAGGGAAGGTCGCGAGCGTTCCGGTCGGCGAAGCGCTACTCGGCCGTGTCGTCGACCCGCTCGGCAATCCGCTCGACGGCGGTGGGCCGATCGAGACCGAGCACCGGCGTCAGCTCGAGTTCAAGGCTCCGGGTGTCGTCCAGCGCCAGCCGGTGAAGGAGCCGCTCCTCACGGGGATCAAGGCGATCGACGCGATGACGAACGTCGGACGCGGCCAGCGCGAGCTGATCATCGGCGACCGCCAGACCGGGAAGACGACGATCGGAATCGACACGATCCTGAACCAGAAGGACACCGACGTGAAGTGCATCTACGTCGCGATCGGCCAGAAGGCCTCGACGGTCGCGCAGGTGTACGAGCTCTTCCGCGACCGCGGCGCGATGGAGTACACGACGATCGTCTCCGCCGCGGCGCAAGAGGCCGCGCCGATCAAGTGGATGGCGCCGTTCGCCGGCTGCGCGATGGGCGAGTACTTCCTCTACAACGGCCAGCACGCGCTCGTGATCTACGACGACCTGTCGAAGCACGCCGACGCGTACCGCCAGCTGTCGCTCCTACTCCGCCGACCGCCGGGACGCGAAGCGTTCCCGGGTGATGTCTTCTACCTCCACTCGCGGCTCCTCGAGCGTGCGTGCAAGCTCTCCGACGCGAACGGCGGCGGCTCGCTCACCGCGCTGCCGATCGTCGAGACCCAGGCGGGCGACGTCGCCGCGTACATCCCGACGAACGTGATCTCGATCACCGACGGGCAGATCTACCTCGAGTCCGACCTCTTCTTCTCGGGCGTGCGGCCGGCGATCAACGTCGGTATCTCCGTCTCCCGTGTCGGCAGCTCGGCGCAGACGAAGGCGATGAAGAAGGTCGCCGGCCGGCTGCGCCTCGATCTGTCTCAGTACCGCGAGCTGGAGGCGTTTGCGCAGTTCGGCTCCGACCTCGACGAGGCAACCAGGAACGCCCTCGCCCGCGGTGAGCGGATGGTCGCCCTCCTCAACCAGCCGCAGTATCAACCGGTTCCGACGGAGGAACAGGTTGCAGTGCTCTATGCAGGCGTGAACGGCTTCCTCGACGACATTCCCGTCACCGATGTGCCGCGCTTCGCGGAGGAATTGATCGAGCACCTTCGCGCCGAAGGCACGGTCCTCGAAGAGATCCGGGAGAGCGGCGATCTTCCTGACGAGCTCGCGGCGAAGCTCGACGCGGAGCTCAAGAAGGTCCTGCAGTCCTTCCACGTCGAGGAGGACGACTCGCTCGTCGGCTAGCGATGGCCACTGTCCAGGACATCAAGCGGCGGGTCAGATCGGTCCGCAACACGCGGAAGATCACGCGCGCGCTGGAGCTCGTCGCCGCGGCGAAGCTGAAACGCGCGCACTCCCGCATCGAGGACATGCGACCGTATGCCGACCGCATGCTCGAGCTGATGGCCGGAACCGCACGCGCAAGCTCCTCGGTGCGCGGGCTGCCGCTCTTGCAAAAGCGCGAGACCGAGCTGGCGGTTGCCATCGTGCCTTTGACGGGTGACCGCGGCCTCGCCGGGGCGTTCAACTCCCAGATCCTGCGTCGGGCTCTGGCGCTCGAACGCGAGCTTCGGGGCGAGGGCAAGCAGGTGCGCTGGGTCGGCGTCGGGCGGCGCGGAGTCGGCTCGCTGCGCTTCAGGCGCTTCGAGCTCTCCGGGGAGTTCACCGGCTTCACCGACCAGCCGCGTTACCCGGATGCGAAGGCGATCGCGCACCGGGTCGCCGAGCTCTACACGAACGAGGAGGTCGACCGGGTCGTTCTCGTCTACAACGCGTTCGAATCGGCGCTCGTCCAGAGGGTGACCGTCCAGCAGGTCCTCCCGCTGTCGGAGGACCTCTTGGAGACGGACGACACGGAGCGTGAGGAGGACGCCATGCGCGGCGACTTCATCTTCGAGCCGGAGCCGGAGCAAATCCTCGAGCGGCTGCTCCCGGTGTACGTCGAGACCGAGGTGTACCGCGCCCTGCTGGAATCGGCCGCCTCCGAGCACGGCGCCCGGATGACGGCGATGCGGAACGCCTCGAAGAACGCTGAGGAGCTGATCGACGACCTGACCCTGGCCATGAACAGGGCCCGGCAGGCCGAAATCACCCAGGAGATCCTCGAAGTCGTCGGGGGGGCGGACGCCCTCTCCGGCTAGCCCCAAAGCCCTAACAAAAGCGCCCTGACGGGCGTCAAAGTAGCCGCAGGAAGGAAACCTCCTTCCTGTGACAGAATGCGCGGCCCGCCCCTGCAAGGGGGTGGGGCGAATGCGGGGACTGCGGGGTGCAGCCCCACAAAGAACGGAGGGAGTAGATGCATCGACGTAAGCTCTGGCTCTTGGCTGGAGTGGTGCTCGCGGCGCTCGCGCTCGCGGCCACCGGTTCAGCGAGGGTTAATGGACCAGCGAGCCACGATTCGAGCAAGGCTGGCACGCTGGTCTGGGGAGCCGAGCAGGGTGGCGGTCCAGACTGGTGTCTGAACCTGATCCTCGACATCGACTGCAACGCGTTCTGGAACGTCGTGTTCCAGACGCCGGTCATTCGAGGCGCCTTCCTGTTCACGCCGACGTTCAAGTACAAGCCCGACCTGATTAGTAGGTACGTGCTGAAGAGGAATCCGCAGCGCATCACCTATTACATCCGGGCGAAGGCAAAGTGGAGCGACGGCGTGCAGGTGACCGGCAAGGACTTCCGGTTTACCTGGGCGACAGCACTTAACCCGAAGAACAAGGATCACATCGACCCACTCGGGTGGGAAGACATCAGGAGCGTGAGCGGGAACGGCAAGGTCGTGACCGTCACGTTCAAGAAGAACTACGCACCGTGGAAGACCCTCTTCGGCTACGTCCTCCCGCAGCACGCGCTGCAGGGCACGGACATGCTGACGGTCTGGAACGACTGCATCTGCAATCCGAAGAAGGGCAACGCTCCGATCGGTGACGGGCCGTTCCTGCTGACCAAGTTCGATCGCGGTTCGGGCATCACGCTCGAGAAGAACACGCATGGTTGGTACGGCAAGCCGGCCAAGCTGAGCTCGGTCGTGTTCCGCTTCATCACGAACACGAACTCCGAGATCCAGGCGATCCGTGGCGGCGAGGTAGACGCGATCTATCCGCAGCCGCAGCTGGCTCTCGCCGACCTGAAGGGTCAGGCCGGTCTGCGGATCCAGACGCATCTGGGCCTGCAGGAGGAGCACATCGAGATCCAGCAGGGTGCGAAGGGCAATCCGCTGGCGAAGCAGACATGGCTCCGCCAGGCCCTGATCACCGCGCTCAACCGCACCGCTGCGGCCAAGGCCCTGTACGGCACGCTGAACTCGAAGATCGGCGCGCTGAACAGCCTCGTTCGCCTCACGAACGAGCCGGGCTACACACCGCACTTCAAGAAGTGGAACTACAACGTCAACAAGGTTGCCGCGTTGATGAAGGCCCACAACTGCACCAAGGGCAGCGACGGCATCTACTCGTGCAACGGCACCAAGGTGTCGTTCCTGTTCGAGTCGACGGTAGGCAACAAGCTCCGCGAGCTCGCCTTCACGATCTTCCAGGATCAGGCGGCGAAAGCAGGCATCCAGCTGAAGAACGGTTTCGTGCCAGCGGGCACGCTGTTCGGTAGCCACCTGCCGGAGCACAACTTCGACCTCGCGATGTTCACGTACGTGCTCGCGGTCGATCCGCACTACAACGTGAGCATCTTCTCGTGCGGCAGCCCCGGCAACTACGGGGAGTACTGCAACCGCAACGTCACGAAGCTGCTGACGCAATCAGATCAGGAGCTGAACGACGCAAAGCGCGTGAAACTGATCAACAAGGCCGATACCATCATGGCCAACGACGTACCGCAGATCCCGCTGTTCCAGCGGGCGACCTACTTCGTCTACAAGTCCAACGTCAAGGGCATGGTCGACAACGCCAGCTCGCAGGGTCCGAGCTGGAATGCCGAGGCTTGGTCGAAGGGCTAGAGGGAACGCAAGGAAGCTAGAAGCGTTCTGAATCACCGGGTCCCGCCCCATGAAAATGGGGCGGGACCCGTTCATAATGAGGCGACCAGATGCTGACTTACATCATTAGACGGGTTCTCTACAGCATCCCCGTGCTCGTGGCGACGAGCTTCCTGATCTTCACGTTCGTCTCGATCAGCGGAGACCCCCTTGGCCGGCTCCGGGCGAACCCGAACATCACGCAGCAGCAGTTCCACTCGATCGAGCACAGCAAGAACCTCGACCGGCCGATCGTCGTGCGCTACGGGTACTGGGTGAAGGATGCCGTCACGAATCAGTTCGGGACGACACTGTTCGGCCAGCGAAAGATCTGGCCGGATCTGAGGCGGGTGATGGGACACACGCTGCAGTTCGTCCTGACGGCGATTATTCTCTCCGTCATCATCGGCGTCTCGATCGGCGTCTATTCGGCCTTACGCCAGTACTCCGCGTTCGACTACGCAACGACGACAATCAGCTTCGTCGGCTTCGCGACCCCGGTGTTCTGGCTCGCGCTGATGTTGCAGGTGGTGGTCGTCAACATCTTCCTGAAATGGCACGTGCGTGTCTTCTACACATCCGGCCTTTCGTCGCCGTTCCCGGGTCATGGCATCCACTGGTTCATCGACCGCGTTCAGCATCTCGCTCTTCCGGTGATCGCGCTCTGCATCCTCGGCGTCGCCGGTTACAGCCGCTACATGCGCGCCTCGATGCTCGAGGTCCTGAACTCCGATTTCGTCCGCACGGCACGTGCGAAAGGCCTCATCGAGCGCCGCGTGATCATGAAGCATGCGTTTCGCAACGCGCTGATCCCCCTGATCACGCTGGTGGCGCTCGACTTCGGCGCGATCTTCGCCGGCGCGATCGTGACCGAGACGATCTTCACCCTAGACGGCATGGGCTTCTACTTCATCAACGCCCTCCAGGCGAGCGATCCGTATCCGGTCATGGCCTGGCTGATGGTCGTCGCCACGATGGTGATCGTCTTCAACCTCATCGCCGACATCCTGTACGGCGTCTTCGACCCGAGGATCCGTTATGACTGATCAACCGCGCGTCCACGACCCGAAAGTTCCCGGCGGGCTTGTGCTAGGCCCCGATGTCGAGGTCGACGTGCCCGCCGGGGGAGGCCAGATGTTCGACCGCGCGGTGCCGACGGATTCGAGCGGGCTCACCTACGAGTACGGGCTAGAGATCGAGGCGCGCAGTCAGTGGGGCTATGCGCGCCGCCGGTTCATGCGTCACCGCCTGGCGGTCGTCAGCGTCGTCGTCCTGACGGGCATCTTCGCAGCCGGCATCTTCGCCAACTACATCGCGCCCTATTCGTACAAGGAGATCCCGTACATCACCATCGCGGGGACGAGCGTGATCGACACCAGCCAGATCCTTGCTCACCCGAGCCGGCAGCACCTGTTCGGGACGGACTCGGCCGGTCGCGACACCTTCAGCCGGACGTTGTACGGCATTCGCACATCGGCGCGCGTCGGCATCTTCGTCGGCCTGCTCTCGACGCTGATCGGCACGATCATCGGCGGGCTCGCAGGCTTCTACGGCGGCTGGTCCGACAACCTGCTGATGCGGATGACCGACCTCTTCCTGACCTTACCCCTGCTGGCGGTCTTGCTGACCGCGTCGAAGTTCCTCGACAGCAGCACGCCGACCACGCTCGCGATCCTCATAGCCTGTCTGATCTGGACCAGTATCGCGCGCATCGTTCGCGGTGTGTTCCTGTCCCTGCGCGAGAAGGAATACGTCGAGGCCGCGCGCGCGGCCGGGGCCGGCGACCTCCGGATCATGCTTCGCCACATGATCCCGAACTCGGTCGGGCCGATCGTGGTGGCGGCGACGCTCACGATCGGAACCGCGATCGCGCTCGAGGCGACGCTCTCGTTCCTCGGCTTCGGCATCCGCCCGCCCACGCCGGCACTCGGCGCCCTGCTCGACGAGGGTCAGGAGGCGGGGCTCGACAAGTGGTGGCTCGTCACCTACCCGGGCCTCCTGATCGTGCTCATCATCCTCTGCATCAACTTCATCGGCGACGGGCTCCGCGACGCCCTCGATCCCACCCAGCGCCGCGTCCGTGCCTGAGCCGGTTCTCTCGATCAGGGACCTGGTCGTCGAGTTCTCCACGGAGGACGGCGTCGTCCAGGCCGTCGACGGGATCAGCTACGACCTCTATCCCGGAGAGACGCTCGGAATCGTCGGGGAGTCGGGCTCCGGCAAGAGCGTCAGCACCATGTCCCTTCTCGGGCTCATTCCCCAGCCGCCAGGGAAGGTCGTTCGCGGCGAGGCCTTCTACAAGGGGACCGACCTCCTCAAGATCTCGAAGAAGGAGCTCCGGCACATCCGCGGCAACGAGATCGCCCTCATCTTCCAGGATCCGATGACCTCGCTGAACCCCGTGCTGAAGATCGGGGCGCAGATCGGCGAGGCGATCAGGACGCATCATCCTGACGAGAAGGACGACCGGATCAAGGAGCGCGGCATCGAGCTGCTACGGACGGTCGGCGTGCCGAATCCGGACCGCCGTTACGAGCAATACCCCCACGAGTTCTCCGGCGGCATGCGCCAACGCGCGATGATCGCGATGTCGATCGCCAACTCTCCGTCGGTGCTGATCGCCGACGAGCCGACGACGGCGCTCGATGTGACGATTCAGGCGCAGATCCTCCAGGTGCTGAAGAAGGCTCAAGACGAGACGCACGCCGCGACGATCCTGATCACGCACGACCTCGGCCTGATCGCGGAGCTCGCAGACCGCGTGGTCGTCATGTACGCGGGCAAGATCGTGGAGCTCGGAGAGGTGCACACGATCTTCGAGTCACCACGCCACCCGTACACCGTCGGCCTGATGGAGAGCTTGCCGAAGCTGAACGCGGACGACGACTGGCTCCGGCCGATTCCCGGCCAGCCGCCGAGCCTGATCAGCCGACCCCCGGGCTGCCCCTTCCACCCGCGGTGCTTCCTCTCGCAAGGACGCATCCGCTGCCGTGAAGAGGAACCGCCGCTGCGACCGATCGGCGGCTCGTCGCATCTGACCGCATGTCATTTCGCCGAGGAGCTCGAGGGCCACACCGGGCCGCTGGTCGAGCCCGTGGGCGCGGGGGTCTGAGCTGAGCGAAGCAGTCGTCACGGAAGCGGTCCACGAGCGAGCCGAGGAGGGCCGCGAGATCCTCCGCATCGAGGGTCTCGTCAAGCACTTCCCAATCACCGCTGGAATCTTCAAGCGCCGCGTCGGCCAGGTTCATGCAGTCGACGGCGTCGATCTCTCGTTGCGTGCGGGGGAGACGCTCGGCCTCGTCGGCGAATCCGGATGCGGCAAGACCACGCTCGGGCGGACCGTGATCAAGCTGCTTCCCCCGACCGACGGCAAGATCATCTTCAACGGCCAGGAGATCACGGATTGGAGTCGTCGGCGCATGCGCGACGTGCGCCGCGAGCTGCAGATCGTCTTCCAGGATCCGTACGCGTCGCTCAATCCGCGGATGACGGTGCGTGAGATCGTGGCGGAGCCGCTGCGCGTGCACAATCTCTACAAGGGGCGTGAGGGCCGCCGTCGGATCGACGAGCTCCTGCGCACGGTGGGCCTGAGCCCCGAGCACGCGAACCGGTTCCCCCACGAGTTCTCCGGCGGGCAGCGTCAGCGCATCGGCTTCGCCCGTGCGCTCGCCCTCAACCCTCAGATGGTGATCCTCGACGAGCCCGTCTCTGCACTGGACGTGTCGATCCGCGCGCAGGTCGTCAACCTGCTCGAGTCGTTGCAGCGCGACTTCGGTCTCACGTATCTCTTCATCGCCCACGACCTCTCGCTCGTCCGCCACATCTCCGACCGCGTCGCGGTGATGTACCTCGGAAAGGTCGTCGAGATCGGGACGAGGGACGACATCTTCGAGCGCCCCTCGCACCCGTACACACAGGCGCTGCTTTCGGCGATCCCGATCGAAGATCCGGCTCACCGCGGCAGGCGAAAGCGCATCGTGCTCGAGGGCGACGTTCCGAACCCGGCGAACCCACCTTCCGGCTGCCGGTTCCGAACACGCTGCTGGAAGGCACAGTCGATCTGCGCCGAGGAGGAGCCCGCGCTGATCGACCGGGGGCAGGGGCATCCGAGCGCCTGCCACTTCGCCGAGATCGACAAGCCGCTCGACATTATCCCCGCGGCGAGCTGAGATAGGCCCGGTGAGGCGCGGACTTCTTCTGGTCGCGCTTCTCGGGTCGAGCCTCGCACTGACGCCGAATGGGTACGCAGAACCGGTAGCGGGACCCCAGCACGTCCTGGTTATCCTCGGCACCTGGGGACCGCAGCCGTTCACGCGAGCCGAGGTCCAGGCCGCCGTGTTCGAGCAGACGGACGGCTTCTACCGGTCCGAGTCGTACGGGACGGCATGGCTGACGGGCACGGTGACCCCCTGGCTACAGGCCTTCACCGGCCCGGTGACCTGCTCGGTGCCGGCGATCCGGACGGCTGCCGATGCCGCGGCGAGACGTGCCGGCTTCGTGGTGTCGTCCTACGACCGCGTGATCTATGTCCATCCGAGTGCGGGTTGCCCGTGGTCGGGTGCCACGTTCGCGCGAAGCGTGGTGCTGAACGGCGTGATCTCGCCCCGCATCATCGCGCACGAGCTCGGTCACAGCTTCGGCCTGCCGCACGCGAATGCGACCGACTGCCGCCGCCACTCGGTGGGGTGCGACGCTCTCGAGTACGGAGACCCCTACGACACGATGGGGAGCGGCGTCGGTGACTTCAGTGCGAAGGCCAAGGTCGACCTGGGCTGGGTCAAGCGCATCGGCAGGCCGGGTGCCAACGGCGTCTACACACTCGCTCCGCTCGAGACACCCTCGACTCGTCGTCAGGTATTCGTCGTCACGACCGCCAGTGACCAGTACTGGATCGAGGACCGCAGCAAGCCGGCACTGAACGAAGCAGGCGCTCAGGTCGCAGGCGCCGGGGTGATCCTGCACCTGAGCGCGAGCCCGGACCTTCGGGGTGGACCTGCTTCCGACTTTCCGCGGAACCTCCTCATCAGGAATCCGGCGAAGCGTGGCCACCCCGAGCTTCGCCCCGGCGACCGGTTCGTCTATCCCGGTGCGTTCAGGTTGACCGTGCTCAAACCCTCCTCGGCCGGAGCGCGCTTCCGGTTTGCGTGGACCGACACGGTCCCGCCGAAAGCGCCACGGTTCTCGGCCGCGATCGTCGACGGCAGGGTTCGCGTCACCTGGGAGGACGCGGTCGAGACCGGGAGCGGCGTCGCTCACTACGACGTCAGGGTCGACGGCGGCGCAGCGGTCCGCTTCGGTGCCGACCTGACCCAGGAGCCGATCGTCGTGGGGAGAGCACTGCCGGGGCAGCACACCGTCAGAGTGGTCGCGGTCGACCGGGCCGGCAACCGGAGCCGTCCCGCCGTCCGCCGCATCGAAACCCAGTAACCCCAACTGCAAGCGGGAAAAGGCGTCCAACTACGTGCACATGCGGATTCGCCTCTTGCTGATCGCGGCAGCTTTCCTGCTGCTCCTACTTCCTTCGCCGGCCGCCGCCGGGCCGCCGCCGGGCGGGATTCGGCTGGACGAAAGCTACGGGCAGTCGACGACGTATCTCTCGCGCTGCAGCCTCCTGCGCAAGGAGGTGATCTGGAATTGCTACGTCACCCGCCTGTTCGCCGACGTCGAGAAATCCAAGGACCCGGCGCACGAGTTGCCGCGGATCGACAAGAAGGTGCGCGCGGGCGGCGGCTATCTCATGGGCAACTGCCACATGATGATGCACGTCGTCGGCCGTATGTACGCGCGCGCTCACCACGTGACGTTGGCGAACCTCCAGCGCTACCTGCCGCGGTCGAACGACCCGGGCTGCTCGGCCGGCTTCGGCATGGGGATGGTGATGACACTCGGTGCGCAGATCGGGCGGCTGGGGCCGGACGGCGCAGTGCAGCTGTGCCTACGCGCGCCGACGCGCTTCCGGTCGTACACCTGTATTCACACGCTGGGTCACGCGTACATGCGGCTGTACCACGAGCAGTTGAAGTTCGGCATCCAGGCCTGTCGCGCCCTTCCTGCGCAGCAGGCACCCGACTGTGCCCAGGGGGCCTACCACGACTACTGGCTCGGGATCGCCGGGCGCGACAGTGCAAAACGGCAACGCAACGCCGTCACCACGGCACGGGTGCTTTGCAGCCGTGCGATCTCCAGTTTCGTCAGACCGTGCTGGTATCGCTACTTCCTCGAGCTGCCGCCGAAGAAGGCGCCCGAAAACGCTGCCGGCGTCCGCGGGCTGTGCGCAGGACTCTCCGGCGAGCAGCGGGTCGGCTGCATCGCCGCCGCATCGCTCATCACATCTCCGGATCCGTTCACCCAGCTGCGCATCTGCGCGCGGCTTCGCGGTGCCGACAGCGTGAGCTGTCTCTACGGGGTCAACGTCCAGAACCTGGCTGAAGCCCCCGGAGCCAGCCGGGTCAAGCTGATCGAGGGCTGTTCGAAACTCACGGCCAAGGGCCGCAATCCCTGCTACGAGTGGCTCGGGACGGCGCTGGCAGTGGTCACCAACGGCCGCTTCGCAGACCGTGCCTGCCCCTTCATCAGTCCGGCGGCCCGCGCCCCCTGCCTGGCTGGAGCGCGGCGTATGAACGATGCCCTGGTCAGCTTTAGCTAAAGCTTTTAGGCGATAAGACGAAGAAATGGCTAACTTCTCCTAGGTCAAGCCGTCAGAATTGAAGTGAGAGACGCTATGGGGCAGATTGTTTCCATCCTCGACTGTGAGCGCGTACGCGAGTCTGTCTCGGCGTCCGTGGACGGCGAGCTCTCGCAGGTCGAGGCCGCAGGGCTCGAAGCGCATCTGGCTTCATGCGAGTCCTGCCGGTTGTACGCAGCCGGCTCGGTTGAGACCGCCCGCCTACTGCGGAGTGCCCCACGCGAGGAGCTCGGCTTCACGATCGCCCTGCCGGCCCGCCGGTACGCACTCGCGCACAAGGTGCAGGTCGCAGCAGCAGCCGCTGCGATCGCAGCGACCGTCGGCCTCAGCGCCGTCGTCGGGACGCTCGGATCGGCGCGGACGTCGTCTTCCGACGCGCAGGCGCTTGCGGGTACCTCGGAGCCCGTCGCACTTCGCAATCCCGAGGCAGAGCTGAAGATGCTGGAGCGGGCGACCGAGCCCCGTTCCAAGCCCGCCTTCCGCGTGCGCCAGGCGCTCTAGCACCTCTCGAGTCCCGATAGACTTTCCCTGCAGGGAGCCCTTCGGCTTCCGCCTCTTCCTCTTCAAACACGTCGCCAGGAGACCCATGCCCGAACAGAGCGCCCAGAAGCCCGGCCGGATCGTCGAGATCAAGGGCGTCGTGATCGACGTCGTCTTCCCGGAAGGCCTCCCCGAGATCTACAACGCACTGCGCATCGACATCCCTGAGCAGGACGGGCAGGAGGCGCGCTCGATCATCGCCGAGGTTCAGCAGCATCTGGGCGACGACCGGGTCCGCGCCGTCGCGATGGACTCGACCGACGGCCTCGCGCGCGGGCTCGAAGTAGAAGACACCGGCGGCCCGATCTCGGTGCCGGTCGGCGACCTGACGCTCGGCCGCATCTGGAACGTGATCGGCGAGCCGGTCGACGAGAAGCCGGATGTCCCGAAGGACACGGAGCGCTGGTCGATTCACCGCGATCCGCCGAAGTTCACCGAGCTCTCGCCGAAGGTCGAAGTGTTCGAGACCGGTCTCAAGGTGATCGACCTGCTGGCGCCGTTCATCACCGGCGGCAAGGTCGGCCTCTTCGGCGGCGCCGGCCTCGGCAAGACGGTGCTGATCCAGGAGCTGATCCACAACGTGGCTCGCGAGCACGGCGGCGTGTCCGTCTTCGCAGGCGTCGGCGAGCGGACGCGCGAGGGCAACGACCTGCTGCTCGAGATGGAGGAGTCGGGGGTACTCGACCGCGTTGCGCTGGTGTACGGGCAGATGAACGAGCCGCCCGGAGCGCGTCTGCGCGTGGGGCTCTCGGCGCTGACGATGGCCGAGTTCTTCCGCGACGAGGGGAAGAACGTGCTCCTGTTCATCGACAACATCTTCCGGTTCACGCAGGCGGGCTCGGAGGTGTCGGCGCTCCTCGGCCGCATGCCGAGCGCCGTCGGCTACCAGCCGACGCTCGCGACCGAGATGGGCCAGCTGCAGGAGCGCATCACCTCCACGCAGACCGGCTCGGTCACGTCGGTGCAGGCGATCTACGTTCCGGCCGACGATCTCACCGACCCGGCGCCGGCAAACACGTTCGCGCACCTCGACTCGTCCGTCGTGCTGACCAGAACACTGGTCGAGCAGGGGATCTATCCGGCCGTCGATCCGCTCGACTCGTTCTCGCGCGCGTTGCAGCCGGGGATCATCTCCGACGAGCACTACGAGACGGCAACACGGGTCCAGGAGATCCTCCAGCGCTACAAGGACCTGCAGGACATCATCGCCATCCTCGGCATCGACGAGCTCTCGGATGAGGACAAGCTCGTGGTCTCACGCGCGCGCAAGATCCAGCGCTTCCTCTCGCAGCCGAACTTCGTCGCCGAGCAGTTCACCGGCACCCCGGGCGAGTACGTCAAGCTCGAGGACACGATCAAGGGCTTCAAGGAGATCCTCGAAGGCAAGCACGACGAGCTCCCGGAGCAGGCCTTCTACATGGTTGGGCCAATCGACTCCGCCGTGCAGAAGGCACGAGGCATGTCCGGCGACGAGGGCGAGGACAAGAAGGAGAACGGCGAGGCTCCGGAGGACGCCGCCGTCGACGAGCGCGAAGCAGAGCCCGAACCGGCCGGCGTGAGTGGCTGACGAGACGAGGAAATTCGACGTGTCGCTCGTGACGCCCGACGGCCCGGCGTTCGAGGGCGCGGTGGAGATGATCGTCGTCCCCGGCGCCGCCGGCGAGATCGGCGTGCTCGCGCGCCACGCACCGCTGATCGCGACCCTGAAGGCAGGCTCGACGCGGGTCTACCTCGACCGTCAGGCCGACGACGTTCGTGAGTACGCCACCGGTCCCGGCTTCTTCAAGGTCGAGCAGGACCGCGCGATCGCGCTTGTCGACGACGCGGTGGCGGCGACCGAGATCGACGACGCGCGGGCCCGTGAACAGCTGGAGTCGGCCCAGCGGGAGCTCGAGCTCGTCGAGCGCGGCGAGTCGACCGCAGACCGCTGGCAGCTCGAGCAGCGCATCAAGCACGCCGAGAACCAGCTCGAAGTCTCGGGCCGGGGCTAGCGCTCCACGCGACGAGCTGCGGCGCCGTGCACGGCCGCGGGCGTTGCTCGGAGGAGAGAGGAAAGAGCTCGAAATCCCGGCGGCACGGCGAGATCGTAACGGTGTGCCTGCTACCCTCAGTCGACCGGAAAGCTTTGAAAGGCAGCTTGGCGACCGGGTTAAAAAACGCCTAAAGAGCCCGTGCGCCCTCTACAGGCGACGTTCTCCTTAGGTCGAAGAGAGGCACTGGATGCAGGACGCACGCACACGACTCGAAGCCATCCTCCGGGAACGGATCGCCGTGCTCGACGGTTCGTGGGGCGTGCTCATCCAGCGTCAGCTCAGAGGCGAGGAGGCGTATCGCGGCGAACGCTTCAAGGATCACCCGCGCGACGTCGCGGGCGATCCCGATCTGCTCAACCTGACGAGGCCCGAGGTTGTCCTCGGCATCCATCGCGACTACTTCGCCGCCGGCGCCGACATCGCGACGACGAATACCTTCACTGCGACCACGATCGGCCAGGCCGACTATGCCCTCGAGGCACACGCCTACGAGATGAACGTCGCGGGCGCGCAGCTGGCCCGGCAGGCGGCCGACGAGGTCGGCGGCTTCGTCGCAGGCTCCGTCGGCCCGCTGAACGTGACGCTGTCGCTTTCGCCTCGTGTCGACGAACCGGCCTATCGGACGCACACGTTCGAGCAGATCCGGGACGCCTACGCGGAGCAGGTTCGCGGGCTCGCCGAAGGTGGAGTCGACTTCCTCCTGATCGAGACGATCTTCGACACGCTGAACGCGAAGGCGGCGATCGCCGCGGCGCTCGACGAGGCGCCGGATCTGCCGCTCTGGATCTCCTTCACCGCGATCGACCGCAGCGGCCGCAATCTGTCCGGCCAGACAGTCGACGCGTTCTGGCTGTCTGTAGAGCACGCGCGGCCGTTCATCGTCGGCGTCAACTGCTCGCTCGGCGCGATGCAGATGAGGCCGTTCGTCGAGGACCTCGCGCGTGTCGCGCCGACCTGGGTGGCGTGCCATCCGAACGCCGGCCTGCCGAACGAGATGGGCACGCACGACGAGCAGCCCGGAGACACGAGCAGATTCCTGCGCGAGTTCGCCCAGGACGGGCTGGTGAACGTCGTCGGCGGCTGCTGCGGCACGACTCCCGAGCACGTCAAGGCGATCACGGATGCAATCCAGGGTCAGACCCCGAGACAGGTCCCGGACCGGGAGCACGTGACACGGCTGAGCGGGCTCGAGCCGTTCCGGATCTTCCCGGACGCCAACTTCGTCATGGTCGGCGAGCGAACGAACGTCACCGGCTCGGCCCGGTTCCGGCGGCTGGTCGAGGCGGGCGACTTCCAGGAGGCCGTCGAGGTCGCGCTGGAGCAGGTCCGTGGCGGCGCCAACATCCTCGACGTGAACATGGACGCCGACCTGCTCGATGCGGAGGAGGCGATCACGACTTTTCTCAACCTGGTGGCCACCGAGCCGGATGTCGCGCGCATCCCGATCATGGTCGACAGCTCGAAGTGGAGCGTGCTCCAGGCGGGCCTCAAGTGCCTGCAGGGGAAGGGCGTCGTCAACTCGATCAGCCTGAAGGAGGGAGAGGAACACTTCCTCGCCCAGGCGCGCGAGATCAAGCATTACGGCGCCGCGGTGATCGTGATGGCGTTCGACGAAAAGGGTCAGGCCGACACCGCGGAGCGCAAGGTCGAGATCTGCGAGCGCGCGTTCAAGCTCCTCACGGCCGACGGCTGGGAGCCCGAGGACATCATCTTCGACCCGAACGTGCTCGCCGTCGCGACGGGGATCGAGGAGCACGCGGAGTTCGCGAACGCGTTCATCGCCGCCGTCCCGGAGATCAAGGCGCGCTGCCCGGGCGTGAAGATCTCGGGGGGGATCTCGAACCTCAGCTTTGCCTTTCGCGGCAACGACGCGGTGCGCGAGGCGATGCACGCGGTCTTCCTGTACCACGCGATCAGCGCGGGCCTGGACATGGGCATCGTCAACGCCGGCCAACTCACCGTCTACCAGGACATCGAGCCGGCACTGCTCGAGCGAGTCGAGGACGTCGTCTTCAATCGTCGCGAAGACGCCACCGAACGCCTCGTCGAGTACGCCTCGACCGTGCAGGGCGGCGCGACCGAGCGGGAGCGGGACCTCTCCTGGCGAGAGGCATCCGTCGAAGAACGCCTTTCCCACGCGCTCGTCCACGGCATCGTCGACTTCATCGAAGAAGACACCGAGGAGGCGCGGCAGAAGCTTGCGCGCCCGCTCGACGTAATCGAAGGGCCGTTGATGGACGGGATGTCGATTGTCGGCGATCTCTTCGGCTCGGGGAAGATGTTCCTCCCGCAGGTCGTGAAGAGCGCCCGGGCGATGAAGCGCGCCGTCGCCTACCTGGAGCCGTACATGGAGGCGGAGAAAGCGGCCGGCGGCGATGGTTTCCGCTCCGCCCAGGGGAAGATCGTGCTTGCAACCGTCAAGGGCGACGTGCACGACATCGGCAAGAACATCGTCGGCGTCGTTCTGGGCTGCAACAACTACGAGGTGATCGACCTCGGCGTGATGGTCCCAGGTGACCGGATCCTCGACACGGCGCTCGAGGAGGGCTGCGACGTGGTCGGCCTCTCCGGCCTGATCACGCCATCTCTCGACGAGATGGTCACCGTCGCGAAAGAGATGGAGCGGCGTGGCCTCGAGCTGCCGCTCCTGATCGGCGGCGCCACGACGTCCAAGCAGCACACGGCGGTGAGGATCGCGCCCCAGTACGCCCAGCCGACCCTCCACGTCCTCGATGCCTCACGCGTCGTGCGTGTGGTTTCCAGCCTGCTCGACCCTGGGCGGAAAGGCGGCCTCGACGAGGAGAATCGCGAGCTGCAGGAGCAGCTGCGGGAGCTCCATGCCGAGAAGGAGCGGAAGCCGCTCCTTCCGCTCGAAGAAGCGCGCGCGAACAAGGAGCGCGTGCCCTTCGGCGACCTTGCAGAGCCGCCGTTCACCGGCACGAGGTTGGTCGAGCCGGATTTGGCCACACTGCGGGAGTACATCGACTGGCAGTTCTTCTTCCATGCGTGGGAGCTGAAGGGGAAGTACCCGGCGATCCTCGACCAGCCGGCCGCGAGGGAGCTTTACGACGACGCCCAGGAGCTGCTCGACGAGATCGTGCGCGACGGCTCGCTCGTGCCGCGTGGTGTCTACGGGTACTGGCGGGCGCGCGCGGAGGGCGACGACGTCGTCCTCGAAGATGGGACGCGCTTCGCGTTCCTCCGGCAGCAGTCCGCCTACGGTGACTCGAGGCCGAACCGTTCGCTCGCTGATTACGTCTCGCCCGACGGCGACCACATCGGCGCGTTCGGCGTCGCGATCCACGGCGCCGACGAGCTCGCCGCCCGCTACGAGGCAGAGCACGACGACTACAAGGCGATCATGGTCAAGGCGCTCGCGGACCGCTTCGCCGAGGCCTTTGCCGAGTTTCTGCACGGACAGGCGCGGCGCGAGTGGTACGAGCCCGAAGAGCAGCTCTCGAAGGAGGAGATCGCTGCGGAGAAGTTCCGCGGCATCCGGCCGGCGTTCGGATATCCCGCGTGTCCCGACCACACCGAGAAGCGAAAGCTGTTCGACGTCCTCGCGGCGGACCGGGTAGGCCTCGACCTGACGGAGTCGTTCGCGATGACGCCGGCATCGGCGGTGAGCGGGATCTACCTCGCGAGCCCGAATGCCCGCTACTTCTCGGTGGGCCGCGTTGCCCGCGACCAGGTCGAGGACTACGCCGCCCGGAAGGGCATGAGCATCGAGGAAGCAGAACGCTGGCTCGCGCCGAATCTCGGGTACGAGGGCCGGACTCCCGCAGCAGCTCCGCGATAGCCGCCGGCTGGCCGAGGAGACGGTTCGAGACCTGGGCGGCCGGGGCCTCGGCTATCCTCCTGAGCGGCTGGCGCCCTCGGAAACGGGCGCCGTCCTGCTTTAGGGCCGTATGAAGACGACGCTGAAGAGAGGCATGGGACGCAGTGCCACCGTGAACGGCAACGGTCGCGCGGTGTACCCGCCCGGCGTTCAGACCACGATGCAGCGTTACCGGCAGCCCGAGCGTCCAGGTCGGGACGCCTGGGGGGTCGTTCGGACCGTCGTGCTCTGGACCGCCCTCGTCGCGGTCATCGTGGCCGGCGGGGTCGCAGGCGCCGCGTACCTCAAGACGCATCAGTTCATCGCGGCGATCAGCCCCAAGACGAAGATTGACATCGCGGCGGCCAAGCACCTCGACGTGGCGATTCCCGGGCAGCCGACCACGGCACTCGTGATCGGCACCGATCGCAGGAAGGGGAGGGAGGCAGAGCTGACGGGCCGTTCGGACACCCTGATTCTCGTCCGAGCCGATCCACAGACCAAGTCGCTCTCGATGCTCTCGTTCCCTCGTGACCTGATCGCGACGCTCAAGTGTCCCGGACACCCCGACCTGCGCGACCGGATCAACGCCGCGTTCTCAGAGTGCGGGACGCTTGGCGCTGTCGAGACGGTCCGGGCCCTCACGGGGCTCCCGATCAACTATTTCGTCACGGTCAACTTCCGCGGCTTCAACGATCTCGTCAACAACCTCGGCGGGGTCTGGCTCGACATCGATCATCGCTATCTCTGCGATCCGTCCAACTGTCCCGGCGTTTCCAAGATCAACCTGTTCCCGGGCTATCAGAGGCTGAATGCGACCAATGCGCTCGCCTATGTGCGGTTCCGCCACTTCGACTCCGACCTGTACCGCAATGCCCGGCAGCAGCTCTTCCTCAAAGCGCTCAAGCAGCAGATCTCGTCGCAGTTGAACCTCGACACCGTGTTCTCGATCATGAACGCCGTCGAGAAGAACGTCGTCGTCGGCCGCGGCGGCGGCAAGCCGCTCGATCCGAAGACGCTCAAGGACTACATCTATTTCGCGCACCAGCTCCCGGCGGGGCATGTCTTCCAGACGAAGATCGAAGGGTTGACCGGGACGAACGAGCTTTCTGCGGCACCGGAGAACATCGCTGCAGCCGTGACCGACTTTGTGCGGCCCGACGTCAACGCGCCGGCGAAGGCGCGTGACGTCACTCTCGGCATCAAGCGGCGCTCGCGTGCGCCGCGTCCGCGTGACGTGACGACCACCGTCCTGAACGGGAACGGGATCGCCGGCTCGGCGGCCAACGCCGCCTTCGAGCTCGGCCAGCGCGGCTACAAGATCGTCCTGCCGCCGACCGGGAAACCGCAGAACGCTCCGACGTTCCAGTACTTCCGCACCACGGTGTACTACGACGCCGCGCAGCGTCGAGCGAAGGCCGCGGCGGCCGGCCTCGCAAACCTCTTCGGCGACGCCGACGTGAAGCCGCTGCCGCCGACCTTCACGACGCTCGCGAACGGGGCAATCGCAACGGTCGTGGTCGGGCAGAACTTCCACGGCACGATCGCGCCTGCCCCGGTCGACAAGACGCCGGTTCGGCAGCCCGCGCTGGTCACGCCGAACGCGGCGATGACCCGGTCGCTGCTCATGCAGGTCCGCAAGCGTGTGCGGTTCAGGCTCCAGGTGCCGCGTCTCGTCGAGAGCTCGTCGCGGCTCGAGTTCGATGCACCGATTCGCGTCTACAACATCAGCAAGGGCCACCGGGCGGTCCGGCTGACCTTCCGCATCGGCTCGAACGAGTATTGGGGCATCGAGGAGACGAACTGGAACGACGCGCCTGTGCTCGCCCAGCCCAGCTTCATCCACAAGATCCGCGGGCGCGAGTACGCGCTCTACTACTCCGGCGCCCATCTCCACATGGTCGTGCTCCGAAAGGACGGGGCGACCTACTGGGTCGTCAACTCGGTCCTCGACGAGCTCTCGAACGAGACCATGCTCGCCATTGCGCGAGGGCTCGCTCCGCTCCCCAAGTAGGCTTCCGGCATGGCGGAATCGCGGACGATCGGCGTCTTCGGCGCGGGCTGGGTAGGCCTCGTCACCGGCGGCTGCTTCGCCGAGCTCGGACACAAGGTGATCGTCCGCGACGTGATGCCGGAGCGGATCGAAGCTTTACGGGCGCGCAAGCTCCCGTTCCACGAGCCGGACCTGCCGGAGGTGCTCGAGCGAAATAGCGAGCGCATCACCTACACGCTCGACGCCGGCGATCTGGCAGGTGCGGATGCGATCTTCGTGTGCGTTCAGACCCCGCCCACGTATTCGGGTGACGCCGACCTCTCCTTCGTGTGGTCTGCGCTCGACGACCTGCCGGCGTCGGACGAGCGGCAGATTCTCGTGATGAAGTCGACGGTGCCGGTCGGGACGGGAGACAAGGTGCGCGCAGCCTTCGAGGGCCGGGGCCTGTCGAACGTCGGGTACGTCTCGAATCCGGAGTTTCTCGCCGAGGGCCGGGCTGTGCGGGACTTCCTCAACCCGGACCGGATCGTCGTCGGTGCGTTCGCCGAAGAGGACGGCGCGGCCGTGGAAGCGCTGTACGCCGGGATCGAAGCGCCCGTCGTTCGGACGGACGTCGCCTCGGCCGAGATGATCAAGCTCGCCGCCAACGCATTTTTGATGACGCGGATCTCCTTCATCAACGAGATCGCCAATGTGTGCGAGGCGGTCGGCGCGGACGTCGTCGAGGTCGCGAAGGGAGTCGGGCTCGACCACAGACTCGGTCCACATTTCCTGCGGGCCGGCATCGGCTACGGCGGCTCATGCTTTCCAAAGGATTCGCTGGCGTTGAAGCAGCTCGCGTCGAACTCGGGCTACCACTTCCAGCTGCTCGCCGCTGTGATCGAGGTGAACGAGCTGCAGAAGCGCCGCGTGATCCAGAAGTTGCAGAAGCATCTCGGCAAGCTTCGGGGCAAGAAGATCGCGCTGCTCGGGCTCGCCTTCAAAGCGGGCACGGACGACATGCGCGAGGCGCCCTCGCTCGTGCTCGCCTCACGCTTGCTGGCGGAAGGCGCGGAGGTGCGCGCCTGGGATCCGGTCGCACAGCCCGGCGAGCTGATCAAAGGCGCGGTCCTTCACGACACGGTCGCCGGCGCCGTGCGCGACGCGGATGCGGCGGTGATCGTGACCGAGTGGGACGAGCTTCGAGGCCTTGCCTCCAAGGAGGTTCGCGACACGATGGCACGCCCGCTCATCATCGACGGGCGCAACCTGCTCGATCCGGCGGTCGTTCGCGCGGCCGGCTTCGCGTACGAGGGCATCGGCCGCCCGAGCTCGCCGTTCGAAGGTCTGCCGCAGACGCCGGAGCCGGAAGCCAAGGTCTCGAACTAGTGGAGGCAATCATCCTCGCGGGAGGCCAGGCGACACGCATGGGCGACGCCACGCGCGGCCATCCCAAGGCGCTCGTGCCGATCGCCGGCCATCCTCTCGCCGAGTATCAGGTCTCGCAGCTCGTGCGCGCCGGCGTCGAGCGCGTCATCGTCAGCTGCGGCGCCGGTCAGGCTCGCTTGTTCGAGGCGAAGCTGTCCGGTCTCGGCGCGGAGATCGTCGCGATCGCCGAGTCGGAGCCGCTCGGACGTGGGGGAGGCATCCGGTTCGCCGCTGAGCATCGCGAGGAGACGGGCCCGCTCTATGCATTCAACGGCGATGAGCTGCACGACGTCGATCTGCGTGCGTTCCTCGACGCGCACGAGGAGCACGGCGGCGCGGCAACGATCGTGGTCGCACCGTTGACGTCGCAGTTCGGGGTCGTCGACCTCGCGGATGACAATCGCATCTCGGGGTTCCGGGAAGCGCCGCGCCTGCCGCACTGGGTCAACGCAGGTGTGTACGTCCTCGACGACGAAGCGCTCGCGCGCCTACCCGAGCGAGGCGATCACGAGCAGTCGACGTTCCCGGAGCTCGCCGAGGAGGGCAAGCTGTTCGGCTTCCGTCACGAGGGCCTCTGGATCACGGTCAACACGCCGAAGGACCTCCAGCGCGCAGAGGAGCACTACGCGGCCCATCCGGAGCTTCGCCCGACCCTCGCCCGCGGACGCACCTGACCCGAAAGGCTGGGGTCAGACCCGTGCCCTTCGGGTCACCGGCTTCGTTGGACAGGCATAGAGTCGTCGCTAATGAGCGTGGACTCCCCGAACCTCGAGGGCCTCGACTCCTGGGCCTTCGAGCCCCGCAAAGTGGACAAGCCGTGGGGTCACGAGCTGATCTGGGCGGAGGGCGACCGCTACGTCGGCAAGGTGCTCTTCATCAAGGCCGGCGAATCGCTCAGCCTCCAGTTCCACCGTGTCAAGGACGAGTCCTGGCTCGTCCAGGCGGGCCGGGCGAAGCTCGAGCTCGGCTCGGCCGGGGACGCCATGCTCAAGCAAGAGGTGATCGCGGCCGGCGCCTGCTTCCACTTCCGGCCCGGCACGGTCCACCGTGTCACGGCGATCGAGGACACGACCATTGTCGAGGTCTCCACTCCTGAGCTAGACGATGTTGTCCGCCTCGAGGATCGTTACGGCCGGGAGGGCACGTCTGAGCCCTGATCGCGAGCGTGTGCTTGCGTAAGACCTTGACATGCTTGTGGTAAGGTTGGTCGCGTGAAGGGTTTCACCGTAGGAGAGGCAGCAGCCCAGACCGGCTGGTCGCCGCGGATGCTCCGCTACCTGGAAGGCGCCGGGCTCGTGGTGCCGGAGAGGAGCACCTCCGGATACCGGCAGTACGGGCTCCTCGAGCTCAACCAGCTGCGCTCCCTCCGCGCCCTTCGCGAACGCTTCGGGGCGGAGCTCACCGACGTCGCCTTCGCAGCTAGGCTCGACCGGGAGCCCGCGCTGCGGGCGGCCGTCGAAACCTGGCTCGCAGGGACTCGGCTGTCCGCCCTGGACTGGGAGCAGCGCAAGCACGATCGCCTGCTCGTCGCGTAACTACCGAGAGGACTGAATGGCTACGACGAAACGGCACGACGTAAAAGACCTTGCACTTGCGCCCGAGGGCGTTCGACGAATCGAGTGGGCCGACCGGCAGATGCCCGTGCTCGCTGCGATCCGCGAGCGCTTCGAAAACGAGCAGCCGCTCGCCGGCTACCGCATCTCGGCCTGCCTGCACGTGACGACGGAGACCGCCAACCTCGCCCGCACGCTCAAGGCGGGCGGTGCGGACGTCGTGCTCTGCGCGTCCAACCCGCTCTCGACTCAGGACGACGTCGCGGCTGCGCTCGTCGACGAGTACGACATCGCGGTCTTCGCGATCAAGGGCGAGGACAACGACACGTACTACGCGCACATCGAGGCGGCGGTCGACCACAAGCCGCAGCTGACGATGGACGACGGCGCCGACGTCATCGGCGTCCTGCACTCCGCCCGCCGCGAGCAGCTCGGCGACATCATCGCCGGCACGGAGGAGACGACGACCGGCGTGATCCGGCTCAAGGCGCTCGAGCGCGACGGCGCGCTCGGCTTCCCGGTCATCGCCGTCAACGATGCGCAGACGAAGCACCTGTTCGACAACCGCTACGGCACGGGTCAGTCGACGATCGACGGAATCATCCGCGCAACGAACGTGCTGCTCGCAGGCAAGCGCTTCGTCGTCGCCGGCTACGGCTGGGTCGGACGCGGCGTCGCCTCACGTGCACGCGGGATGGGTTCGCACGTGATCATCACCGAGGTCGATCCGATGCGGGCGCTCGAGGCCAACATGGACGGCTACGAGGTCATGCCCATGGAGAAGGCCGCGTCGATCGGCGACATCTTCTGCACTGCGACCGGGGACAAGTCCGTCATCCGCAAGGAGCATATCCAGCAGATGAAGGACGGAGCCATCCTTGCGAACACGGGCCACTTCAACGTCGAAATCGACATCCCGGGCCTGAGGTCGCTGGCGACCGAGACCCGTGAGGCACGTGCGTTCGTCGAGGAGTTCACGATGGCGGGCGGCCAGCGCATCTATCTGATCGCCGACGGCCGGCTCGTGAACCTGTCTGCCGCCGAAGGACACCCTGCACTGGTCATGGACATGTCCTTTGCGAACCAAGCGCTCTCGGCCGAGTACGCGATCCAGAACGCCGCCGAGCTCGAGCGGAAGGTCTATCCGGTTCCCGCCGAGATCGACAACGAGATCGCGCGGCTGAAGCTCGAGACGATGGGCGTCGACATCGACAAGCTCACGGAGGAGCAGGAGAAGTACCTGGCCTCGTGGGACGAAGGAACCTAGTGGTTTGGCCGGTGACGTTGCCCGGCTCCCGGGTCGCGAGCACCAAGCCAGGGGCCGCGATCGTCCGCAGGCAAGGCTTGCAGCCTTGACAAGGGCGAGCGTGGGCGCTGGCGCCGCGTGATCGCGGGCCGGGGGCCTCGGCGAACGCTGCCGGTCAGACCACTCGAACCAGAGGACATCGTTCGGTACGAGGAGGACGGCCCGAAGGTCGTCCTCCTCGACCAGCGCCGGCTTCCCGACGAGGAGGTCGAGCTCGAGTGTCGATCGGTCGCCGAGGTGGTCGATGCGATCCGCGAGCTGGCGATCCGCGGCGCACCGGCGATCGGCGTCGCGGCTGCGTATGCCGTTGCGCTCGCAGCCGAGCTCGGTGCTGACCTGGACGACGCGACAGCCCGGCTCGGGGCATCCCGCCCGACTGCGGTGAATCTTGCCTGGGCCCTCGAGCAGATGCGTGACGACCCGACTCCGGCTCACGCACGCGCGTTGCACCAGGAAGAGGTGGAACGGTGCCGCGCGATGGCAGGACACGCCGCGGGGCTCTTCGCCGCCGGCACGCGAGCGCTCACCCACTGCAACGCGGGCGGCCTGGCGACCGGCGGCTACGGAAGCGCCGTCGGCGCGTTGCGGACGGCCTGGGAGCGCGGCGCGCTCGAGCGGGTCTGGGTCGACGAGACACGCCCGCTGCTGCAGGGCTCGCGCCTGACGGCATGGGAGCTCGAGACCGCCGGTATCCCGCACGCAGTGATTGCGGACTCCGCTGCGGCTTCGCTGATGGCCTCCGGCGACGTGGACTGCGTCGTCACCGGAGCAGATCGCATCGCCGCCAACGGCGACACCGCGAACAAGATCGGCACCTACTCGCTCGCAGTGCTCGCCGCGCACCACGACATCCCGTTCTATGTAGTCGCGCCGACCTCCACCGTCGACCTCGCGACTCCGACCGGCTCCGACATTCCGATCGAAGAGCGTGCGGCCGCGGAGATCACGACCCGTTTCGCGGCGCGCAACCCGGCCTTCGACGTCACGCCGGCTGAGCTGATCGGGGCGATCGTGACGGAGCACGGCGTCCACCATGCGCCGTACGCGCAGTCGCTCTCGGCGCTCGTATGAAGGCGCTGATCCTGGCGGCGGGCTATGCGACGCGTTTGCGTCCGCTGACCGACTCCATTCCAAAGCAGCTTCTGCCTGTCGGCGGCCGGCCGATGGTGGACTGGATCCTCGACCGGATTGTGGAGACGAGCGCCGACGAGATTCACCTCGTGACGAATGCGCGGTTTGCCGAGGATTTCGAGCGCTGGGCCACCGGCAAGGACGTCCGGGTTCACAACGACGGGACGACGTCGAACGAGGATCGCCTCGGCGCGATCGGAGACATCCGTTTCGTCGGGATCGACGACGACCTGCTCGTGGTCGCGGGCGACAACCTCTTCGACGACTCGCTGGCGAACTACGAGGCGTACTGGCGCGAGCGGGACGGCAGTTGCATTGCGGTGCTCGATGTCGGAGACCGCGAGCTTGCAAAGAAGTACGGCGTCGTGGACGTGGACGAGCACGATCGCGTGACGGGGTTCGTCGAGAAGCCCGAAGATCCGCCGACAACACTGTGCGCCACGGCGACGTATCTCTACAAGCGTGCCCACGCGCGGCTCGTCGAGACGTATCTCGATGACGGCAATCCGCCGGACCAGCCTGGGAATTTCGTCGCGTGGCTGCACCAGCGCGAGCCCGTCTATGCGTACCGTTTCGAGGGCGACTGGTACGACATCGGCGACGCGACGCAGCTCCTCGAAGCCGACAATCGCATGCGCCGCAGGCGTGGTCTGCCGGAACGCACGGAGTATTCGCCGGAATGAAGGAGGCTAATCTGGCGGTTCGTTTCCTCCTCGAGCTCTGTCTGCTCGCTGCGCTGGCCTACGCAGGGCTGCAGGTGAACATCCTGCTGGCGATCCTCGCGCCCTTGGTCGCCGCCGTCGTCTGGGGTCTGTTCGTTTCCCCGAAGGCTCGTTTCCCGTTCTCGCGCCCGCTGTGGGTGGGCGTGCAGATCGTTCTCTTCGGTGCGGCGGTCGCGGGGCTCGTGGCATCCGGACAGGGTGTTCTCGGTTCGATCTTCGGCGTCGCCGTCGCCGTGAATCTCGCGCTCGTGCTGCTCTGGTCCGAAACCGGAACAGTCGCGACACACATGTAGCTCTACCGTCGCTGGGTGCTCGACCTGCTGCTGCCCCAGCGCTGTCTCATCTGCTCCAGCTTCGGCCCGCAGGTTTGCGCATGCTGCCGGTCGGCCTTGCGCCACATCGGGCCACCCCTCTGCGATCGCTGCGGTGCGCCGACCTCCTGGCCGGTGCGACGCTGCGCCGAGTGCACCGGGCGGAGGCTGGCGTTCGTGAGCGCCCGCGCGGCGGTGGAGTACGACGAACCGGTGCGGCGCGTCGTTGCGGCGTGGAAGGAGCGCGGTCTGCGCCGCCTTGCGAGGGTTGCCGCCGAGGTAGTGGCGGAAACCGTCGCGCGCCCAGGCGGCTCGTGCGTGACGTTCGTGCCGGCCGATCCGGATCGCCGGCTGAAGCGGGGGCACCATGCCGCGGAGAGGCTT
>Ga0307299_10000004_pt1 | contig 76178 bp, 80 predicted proteins | sample ER_DNA_159_FD_194466 | JGI IMG/M metagenome (GOLD analysis project Ga0307299, IMG submission 194466) | Bulk soil microbial communities from the East River watershed near Crested Butte, Colorado, United States - ER_DNA_159 | ecosystem: Environmental > Terrestrial > Soil > Floodplain | place... | reverse complement strand
CGGCGGCAAGCACGGCAATGAGCTCGGCCTCCGCGCCGATGACGACGACGATGTCGCCCGGCTCGCTCAGCGTCGGAAGAAGGTGAAGTCACGGTAGAAGAGCGCGAAGCCGATGGCGCAGAGGATGGCAGTCACGATCCAGAAGCGCACCATGATCTTTGTCTCGGACCACGCCTTCATCTGGAAGTGGTAGTGGATCGGCGCCATCAGGAACACACGCCGGCCGTAGTACTTGAACGAGATGACTTGCACGATCACAGACAGTGCCTCGATCGCGAAGATCCCGCCGATGAACAGGAGCAAAAAGATCGTCTGAGTGAAGATCGCCATCGCGGCGAGGGCGCCTCCGATCGCCATCGCCCCGGTGTCGCCCATGATCACCTCGGCAGGAAAGGCGTTGTACCAGAGGAAGCCGATCGTGGCCCCGATCAGCGCCGCGCCGACGATCGCCAGATCGAGTCTGCTGTCGAAGCGTCCGCCGGGGTTGCCCGAGCGGATGTAGGTGACCACGGAGATCGCGGTGAACGTGAGCATCGCGATGATCCCCGTCCCGGCTGCGAGCCCGTCGAGGCCGTCCGTGAGGTTGACCCCGTTCGTGGTGCCGGCGATCACGAGGAACAACAGGACGTACCAGCCCCACGACAGCTGGACGTTCCAGTGCGCGATGGGGATGAACACGCTCGTCGGCAGCTGCTGGTGTTCCGCTGCGAAGCCGACGCCGACGGTGATCAACGCGAGGCCGAGCATCTTCCAGCGCCCGCGCAACCCGAGCGACCGGCGGTGCGTGAGCTTGATGAAGTCGTCGAGGAACCCGATCGCGCCGCAGCCGAGCGTGACGAAGAGGACAGTTAGCGCAGGAACCTTGTACTTCGACACCGCTAGAAACGCGCCGGTGGCGACGACGAGGATCAGAAGGCCGCCCATCGTCGGGGTTCCCTGCTTGACGCGGTGCGCCTCCGGCAGCTCCTCGCGGATGTGCTGGCCGAACTCGTTCCGTCGCAGGAACTCGATGAACTTGGGGCCGAGGAGGATCGAGACGATCATCGCGACGACGCCCGCGGCTAGGACGCGGATCACGCTGTTGGGATCTTTGTGAGTGCTTCTGCCACAGCTTCGAGACCGACGGCCCGGGATGCTTTCACGAGGACGGCGTCGCCGGGACGGACGAGCTCGTCCACCTGGCGCAGCGCATCGTGGACGTTCGCCACCCAGCGTCCGGAAACGCCGCCGTCAAGGTACCCGCGCGAGAGCTCGCCGACGGCCAGGAGCTCGTCCACGCCCAGCTCGGCGGCAGCCTCGCCGACTTCCCGGTGGTACTGCGGCCCGGTTCTCCCGAGCTCGGCCATGTCGCCCAGGATTGCGACCCGCCGCCGCGGTCCGGCTCGTTCCACGAGATACGAGAGGGCGGCGCGCATCGATACGGGGTTCGCGTTGTACGCGTCGTTGATCAGCAGCCCACCGCCCGGGAGCTCGTCCTCTTCCCCACGCCAGCGTGCGAAGTCGACCTCGACAGTTTCCGGGCGCGGCAAGTCCAGCGTGTCGAGAGCGGCAAGCGCCGTCGCTGCGTTCTGCACCTGGTGCCGAGCGGTGAAGTTGAAGCTGACACGACCGACGACCGTGCGACCGTCGACGCGCTCCGCAGCAGGCTCGCCGATTCTCACGACGTCGATGTCGTCTCGCGCGACCGGGAAATCGGTCGGAACGATCGCCGTCCCACCCGGCGGAAGCGCTGCGATCAACTCCCCCTTCGCCCGGGCAACGCCTTCGAGTGAGTCGACGAGCTCGAGATGCACCGGCCCGACGTTCGTCACCGCCCCGATCTCCGGGCGAGCGATCGCGGCGAGCTCGGCGATCTGGCCGAAGCCCCGCATTGCGAGCTCGAGAATGCAGACCTGAGTGTCTTCTTCGAGCCGGCAGAGCGTGAGCGGCACGCCGATCTCGTTGTTGTAGCTGGCCTCGGCGGCGATCGTCCTCGCTAGCGGCGTGCAGAGGGCGGCCAGGATGTCCTTCGTCGAAGTCTTCCCCATCGACCCTGTGATCGCGACGACGCGTGCCGAGCTCAGTTCGCGAACGGCGCCACCCAGGCGTGCCAGCGCAGCGAAAGCGTCGTCGGGCACGAGCGTCGCAACCGCGCCGTTGGCCAAAGCGTCATCGAGGAAGTCCGTGCCCTTGCCGAGGGCGACGAAGAGGTCTCCCGGAACGATGCGCCGCGAATCGACCTGCACACCGGTGATGCGGTCCGCGCGCACCTCGACACGCCCCAGGCCCTCGAGCAACGTGGCTTCGAGCGCGATCACGCTGGAGCCCTCAGCGCGCGCAGCGCGTCGCGTGCGACCTCACGGTCGTCGAAGGGGAGCTTGGTGCCTGCGATCTCCTGGCCCTGCTCGTGACCCTTGCCCGCGATCACTACGACGTCGCCCGCTCGTGCCGACTCGAGCGCCCGCTCGATCGCGCGGCGCCGGTCGAGCTCGATGTCGAGCTCAAGGCCTCCGGCAACCTCGGACGCGATCGCGGCAGGATCCTCGCTGCGCGGATTGTCGGAGGTGACGAGCGCGACGTCGGCGAGGTCGGAAACCACCTGACCCATCAGCGGACGCTTGGAGCGGTCTCGGTCCCCGCCGGCGCCGAAGACGCAGATCACGCGGCCGCGGTCGAGCTCGCGCGCAGACCGCAGCGCTGTCTCGAGCGCGCCAGGCGTGTGCGCATAGTCGACGAGGACGGTGAACGGCTGACCTTCGTCGACGCGCTCGAAGCGTCCAGGAACCCGGTCGAGCGCCTCGAGTCCTTCTCTGATCGTCTCGTCGTCGACCCCCAGCGCGCGTGCCGCGGCCGCCGCGGCCAGAGCGTTCTCCACGTTGAAGCGCCCCTGCAGCTTGAGCCTTACCGCGCCGAGCCCGTCGTCCGGCCGGAAGGTGATCGCGCCGGGAAGCTCAGGGGCGAGGCGCGCACCGTACTCGTCACCGACGTTGATCACGGCCCGTGCCGCCTGGGCGAACAGTCGCCGCTTCGACTCGAAGTACTCCTCCATCGTCCCGTGGAAGTCGAGGTGATCCTGGGTCAGGTTCGTGAAAACGAGGACCGCGAAGCGCGTCCCCTCCAGCCGTCCCTTCGACGACGCCATCGACGTCGCCTCCATCACGCAGACGCGATTCCCCGCAGCGAGCATCTGACGGAAGAGGCGCTGCAGGTCGATCGACTCCGGTGTGTTGAGGCCGACCTCGCGCACATCGTCACCGACGCGCCGCTCGACGTTGGTCAGCAGGCCAGGCTGCTTGCCGGCCGCGGCGAGAATCGACGTCAGGAGATACGCGGTGGTCGTCTTCCCGTTCGTGCCCGTGACCGCCGCGACCGGCAGCTCGGCCGTCGGGTCTCCGAAGAACTCGACAGCCGCCTGCGGCATCGCGGCCCGCACGCTCGGCACGACCAGCTGTGGGACTTCGAGGTCGAGTGGGCGCTCGACGGCGAGCGCGACGGCCCCTTGCTCGACCGCCGCCGCCGCGAAGTCGTGGCCGTCGGCCTTCTCCCCCGGGATGCAAAAGAACAGCGAGTCACGCGGCACCTCCCGCGCGTCGTACGCCAGCTCGCGGATCTCGGGAGCACCGCCTCCAACGACGTCGGTCGGAGCCAGCGCTGCGATGAGCCGCTCCAGCTGCATATCGCCGGTCAAGTCTAGTGTGGGCAGCCTACGGCGCAGGATCTATTAGGTACACGCGCGGAAAGCGGCTAGTGCGCGGGGGCGGCGTCGGGCGGGACCTCCAGGTACTGGAGGTCGAAGCGCGCGATCTGCTGGAAGGCGGGAGCGGCGACGACACCGCCCCAGATTGCGCCGCGCGGCTCGTCGACCGTGACCAGGATGACGAAGCGAGGCCGCGACGCGGGGACGATGCCGACGAAGGAGGCGACGTACCGGCCGGTGGCGTACCCACCGCTCGCATCCGGCTTCTGTGCCGTGCCCGTCTTCCCGGCGACCTGGTAGCCCGGCATCGCTGCGTACGTACCCGTGCCCTCGGCGACGACGTCCTTGAGCATCATCATCAGCTGCTTCGCGATCCGCGGTGCGACCAGGCGTCGGTGGTTGAGAGACGGCCGTCCGCCGCCCGCGACGTGGTCCACGAGGTGCGGACGGGACCACACGCCCCGGTTTGCGATCGCCGCGTAGGCGGCAGCCATCTGCACCGGCGTCACGGCGATCCCCTGGCCGATCGGCACGTTCCCGATCGTCGAGCCGGACCACTTGTCCGGCGGCAAGACGATGCCCGGGCTCTCACCCGGGAAGTCTACGCCGGTCGTCCGGCCAAAGCCGAACTTGGAGATCCACGACGACAACCGCGTGCGCCCGAGCATCTCGGCAAGCGTGATCGCACCGATGTTCGACGAGTGCGCAAGGATCTGCGCGACGGAGTAGTTCACCGTTCCGCGCTCCTCGGCATCGTGGATGACGCGATCGGCGACGTGCAGCTGATACGGCAGGGTGAAGCGCGTCGTCGGCGAGACGATCCGCTCCGAGAGCGCGCCTGCGACGGTCATCAGCTTGAACGTCGATCCCGGCTCGTACGTGTCGGTGATCGTACGGTTGCGTTGCAGGTCGCTCGGCACGGAGGGGAAGCGGTTCGCGTCGTAGCCGGGCTGGGTGGCCATCGCGAGGATGGCGCCGGTGCGCGGGTCGAGCACGATCGCACTCGCGCTCTTCGCGCTCCACTTGTGAACCGTCTCGCGCAGCACCTCCTCTGCGTTCGCCTGGATGCTGTGGTCGAGTGTCAGGTAGACGTTCTTGCCCGGAATCTCGGGCTGTTCGTTCTGGACGTCGATGACCTGACCGCCCGGATCCTTGACGACCGTCTCCTTGCCGGCACGGCCCGCGAGCTCCTTGTCGAACTGGAGCTCGAGACCCGAGAGACCGTTACCGTCCGTCCCGACGTAGCCGAGGACCTGTGCGGCCACCGATCGTTGCGGGTAGTTCCGGCGTTCCTCCGGATAGAAGCCGAAGCCCGGCAGCTTCAGGCGCTGAAGCGCGGCCGCCTGAGCCGGGTCCGCCTGGCGCGCGACGTAGACGAAGCCCTTCGTGCGGTCGGCAAGGATCGGATACAGACGGTTCGCGTCGACGCCGAGTGTGCGCTCGACGGCAAGGGCCGCACGTCGCGGGTCCACGATCTGCATCGGGTTGGCGTAGACCGTCGTCGCCCGTTCGCCGAGTGCGAGCTCGAGACCGACCCGGTCATAGATCGTGCCGCGACCGGCAGGAAGCGTCACGGATTCGCGGTGTTGCGTGCTTCCGAGTGCCGACAGCGATTCCGCGCGCACAGACTGAAGCCAGGTCGCACGCAACAGAAGTCCTGCGAAGGCGAAGAAGAGCACCCCCAGAAAGACCCTGATCCGCCTGTTGACGTGGCGGTTCACCGACACCGCCTACTTGGGGAGCTTGAAGTAGGTCGTCTGGTCGGAGGTCGCCTGCTGCCAGCCCAGTCGCTTGGCAGCAAGCTTCTGGATGCGCGGCGCCGATGCGGCACTCGACAGCTGCGACGAGAGCTGCGCATTCTGGGCTTTGAGGTCGGCCCGCTCGCTACCCAGATGGTCGAGCTTCATGTTGAGCCGCAGCACGGCGACGTTCGTCGCGACGACGCCGGCCAGCAGCGCGCCGACGATCGCGATCGACAGCACGCCGCCCGTGACGCGGCGCTCCCGTTTGACGGCGCGCGGCTTCGGACGCGGTGGGGCGACAACCGCTTCTTCGGCTCTGGCGGCGGCCCAGGTCGCCATGGCTACGTCTTGACTCCAACCCGTAGTCGCGCCGAAGAAGAGCGCGGGTTCGCAGCCGTCTCTGCTGCACTCGGTCGAATCGCTTTCCTGGAGGTCGAGCGCAGCTCGGGCGTCTTGCCGCAGATGCAGACAGGGAAGTCGGGCGGGCATTCGCAGCCTCGCTCCCGGTCCCGCATGAAGCGTTTGACGATCCGATCCTCGAGCGAGTGGAAGCTGATCACGGCCAGCCTGCCTCCGGGTCGCAGCATCGCGAAGGCCGAGGGCAAGGCGGCCTCGAGCGCCCCGAGCTCGTCGTTCACGGCGATGCGCAGCGCCTGGAACACCCGCTTGGCGGGATGCCCGTCACCGAAGCGTGCGGGCGCAGGGATCGCAGCCTTGATCACTTCGACCAGATCACTCGTCCGCTCGAAGGGCTGCTCCTTCCGCCGGCGCACGATCGCCTTCGCGATCTGGCGCGCATAGCGCTCTTCGCCGTAACGCTTGAAGATCGTCGCGAGGTCACGCTCCGCCGCCTCGTTGACGATGCCGGCGGCGGTCACGTCCGCGGACGGATCCATCCGCATGTCGAGCGGCGCGTCCGCGATGTACGAGAAGCCGCGTTCGGGCCGGTCGATCTGCATCGACGAGACACCGAGATCGAGGAGGATCGCGTCCGCCTCGACGCCGTTGTCCGCGAGCTGCTCCAGCACGACGGAGAAGTCCCCGCGCAGGAAACGAGTCTGTGCTGCCACCTGCTTCGCCACGCGATCGAAGTACGCACGAGCGCCGGGATCGCGATCAATGGCGATCAACTTGCCCTTTCCCTGAAGGTCGGCCGCGAGCAGCGCCGCATGACCTCCCGCGCCGAAGGTGGCGTCCACGACGGTCTCGCCTGGGCGGACCGCAAGGAGCTCGCGCACCTCGCCGGCGAGAACGGGGACGTGATCAGTCGCGCTTGTCTGCAAGACGTTCGGCAACATCCTCCGCACTCCCTTCGACTTCTGCCAGCTCTTTGCGCCAGGCGGCGCGGTCCCAGACCTCGAGCCGGTCGTTGACACCCGCTACGACAACCTCCTTGCTCAGCTTCGCGTGCTCGATCAGCTGAGCAGGAATCATCACGCGGCCCTGTTTGTCGAGCTCGGCCTCGGACGCCCCGGAGAAGAAGTGCCGCTGAAGCCGCCGGCCTTCCGGGCTGAGCGGATCCAGCGTGGACAGTCGCGAGTCGACGAGTCGATCCCAATCCTGACGACGGAAGGCGTACAGGCAGCCGTCGAGCCCCCGCGTGATGACAACACCGTCAATGAAGGCTTCTCGGAACTTGGCCGGAAGAGTGAGACGGTTCTTGTCATCGAGTGTGTGGTCGTAGGCGCCTAGGAGCATTGCCGGGGGTTGGGGGAGATTACCACTTCGCCCCACTTTAAACCACCCTCCCCCACCTGTCCACCCCGGAAGGGGGATTTCCGGAGCTCCTAGGGCAAGAGGTCCCCGGCCCCGATTTGGCCGTGGTAGGGCCCTCGGCCGGTCATGACCGCTGCGCCGCACCGGGCGGCGACCTGGACCGCGTCCTCGACGGCGTCCCCCCGGGCGAGGGCGAAGGTCAGGCCGGAGGCGAAGCAATCGCCGGCTCCGTAGGTGTCCACGACCGGGCCCGGGAGCGGCGTCGAGCGGAATGGGCCGCCGGGCTGGAGCCACCCGCCGAGCCCACCCGCGGTCGTGACCGCGACGTGCGGGGCCGGATCCAGGTCGCCCGGCCGGTAGACCTCGGCCTCGTCCTCCCCGCTTCCGACCACCGCATCGAGCTGGACGCCCGCCTCCTTCAGAGTCGCGAGCTCTCGGGAGGTCGCGACGAGAACGCGGGCCGCGCGGCTGTACCGGAGCGCATCGGCGTCGCCGCTGACGAAGAAGACGGCGTCCATCTCCCGCAGCTCGTGCCACGGCAGCCTGCTGTCGCCCCCGCGCGGGATCAGCTTCTGGCTCAGTACGGTGATCGTCCGCTCGCCTGTGTCGTCGACGTACGTGAACGCGCGGCGGGTCGGCTCGGCATCGGGGATCGCCTTGACGTCGACACCACGCTTGGTCAGCTCCGCACGGGAACGGCGCCCGAGCTCGTCGGAGCCGAGAGCGGTGAAGAACACGCACGACCCGGCCAGCCTCGCGAGCTGGACGGCCGCCACCGCTCCGCCTCCCGCGGGCTCTTCCCACGTCTCGAGGGCGTGGCTGATCTCCCCGGGGAGCGGCACGGTCGCCACCCGGGCGAACTCCACCCACTCGATGTGCCCGACCACGGCGACCTTCATGGTGGGATCCTCACACCTGAGGCCCCACTAGCGTTTCAGGATGTCGAGGATGACCTTGCCGCCCTTCGAGAGGTTCTACGAGCAGTACCGCGAGGAGATCTTCGGATTCCTCATGCGCCGGCTCGGCAGTGAGCGGGCCGAGGATGCCTTCCAGGAGACGTTTCTCCGCGCTCTGCGGGCCTATCCCAAGCTGCAGCACGGCGAGCATCTGCGAGCGTGGGCGTACACGATTGCCAGCCGGATCGCGATCGACGAGCACCGCCGCCCGCGCGCGGACGCGGACCTGCCGGAGCTCGCAGCGCTCGACGGACGGCCCGCATTCGCGCAACTCGAACACCTCGCCGACCAGCTGCCTCCGACGGAACGCGCCGCGGTCGTACTGCGCTACGGCTACGACCTCGACTACGCGGAGATCGGAGCCGCCCTCGGCTCGAACGCCACGGCGGCCAGACAGGCCGCCTCCGCCGGCATCCGCCGGCTACGACAGAAGGAGCTTTCGTGAACGCTGTCTCCCCCGAACTCGATCGTCGCTTCCGCGATGCCGCGGCCGCGGAGGGCTTGCTCGACGCCGCCTTCGACTTCGTCGACTCGCCCGTCGGCCCGTTGCTCGTCGCCACGAGCGCGCGCGGGCTCTGCCGGATCTCCTACGACGCCGACCCGGAGCGCGAGCTCGAACAGCTCGCGCGCGACTTCGGCGTACGCGTGCTGCGCTCGGCGAAGCCGATCGATCCCGCGCGGCGCGAGCTCGACGAGTACTTCGAGGGCAAGCGACACACCTTTGACCTTCCGATCGACGTCGCCCGGCTCGCGGACTTCAACCGCCGCGTCCTTCGGGAGCTTGCGCGCGTCCCGTACGGAGAGGTCGTCACGTACGGCGAGCTGGCCGCACGCTCGGCGCGGCCGCGCGCGGCGCGCGCCGTCGGCACGGTGATGAACAGAAACCCACTGCCGATCGTCCTTCCATGCCACCGCGTGGTCGGCGCGAACGGCAAGCTCGTCGGGTACGCCGGCGGGCTCGACCGCAAGGAAAAGCTGCTCAGGCTCGAGGGCGCAATCCTGTAGGCTCGGCCACATGCATCGCTGGCGAGCCATCTGCTGCACGCAGCACGGCTAGCCCGCCGCTTCCGACTACAGCGTCCGTGGAAGCGGCGGGACAGGGCGCGAACCCGACCCGCGTCACGGTTTCGCGCACCTTCCCGCACGACTGAGAGGAAGGTGACGCGATGCCAATGCCGCATCGCACGCAGATGCGACTGATCAAGCGCCGGCTCGTCGGCAAGGATGGCTCGGAACGCGTGCGTGAGCTGAGGTCGATCCTCGGCGAACTACCCGGTTACAAGAACGGCCCGTATGCGGACATCCGCAAGTGGGTCGAGGCGCAGCTCGACCAGACGAGAGTGCGCAAACGCGTGACGCATCGCGACTCGATCGCGGTCCGGCGAGAGGGCGCCGCACAGATCGCACTGGTCGGGCCGCCGAACGCCGGCAAGTCGTCGCTTCTGCAGGCGCTCTCCAACATCCAGATCAAGACGGGCGCCTATGCCTTCACGACGACCCGCCCTGTACCCGCGCTCACACGGATCGGCGGCGTACTCGTGCAGCTCGTCGAGATTCCGGGGCTCATCGAAGGGGCGTCCGAAGGCCGCGGCGGCGCACGCCCGCTGCTCGGCGTGCTGCGCGGCGCAGATGCGATTCTCTTCTGCCACGACGCAAGCGCGCCCGTCGAAGAGCTGCGGGCTGTCATGGCCGAGGTGGCGGAGGCAGAGATCGAGCGCCCAGCCGTGATCGCCGCGACGAAGAGCGACGAGGCCGACGGCGCCGCGCTGCGAGCGGCATTCCCGGAGCTTCGGGTCGTCGAGGTCAGCGTGCTCGACGATGCGAGCATCGAGCAGCTGCGTGAGATCATCTGGCAGCTGACCGGGCTGATGCGCGTCTATCTACGCGACGACCAGCATCCGATCGCGCTGCAGCCGCCGGCCACCGTCCTCGACGTCGCTGATTCGATCCACCACGACCTCGGCGCACGCTGCACGGGAGCGCGGGTCTGGGGACCCTCAGCGCGCTTCGAGGGTCAACAGGTCGGGCGCGGGCACGAGCTCACGGACGGTGACACCGTAGAGATCCTCGATTAACGCCTTATGGCTGGGTGCGGTAATGGAGGTGAACGACGCCGTTGGCAAAACGGCGCTCGTCGAGCAACTCGAGCTCCACGCGGACACCCTCGGGGAGGGAGTGTTTTCCTCCCCCGACCAGCACGGGAGCGAGGAAGAAGTGGAGCTCGTCGACCAAGCCGGCCTTGATCGCCTGGGCAGCAAGCTCGGGACCCCCGATGGTGATGTCACGGTCTGCGGTCGCCTTTAGCTGCCGGACCGCATCGAGGTCGAATTCCCGTTCGATGCGCGTCCTGGCGCTGGCTACCTCGGCCAGCGTCCTCGAGTAGACGATCTTGTCGGCCGCCTTCCAGATCTTCGCGTAGTCCCGGAAGAACGGCGGCTGGTCGGGAGCGGTGTCGGCGGTCTCCCAGTACGCCATCACCTCGTACATGCGGCGCCCGTAGAGGTGGGTGCCGAACGGACGCTCCAGGTCGTTGACGAAGACGTGCACCTCCTCACTCGGTTCGGCCCAGTCGAAGTTGCCGTCCTCATCCGCGACGTAGCCGTCGAGTGACGTGAGCGCCGAATAGATCAGCCTGGCCATCGGCTAGGCACCACCGCGTTGGCGCTCGTCGTCCTGCCGGACCCAGAGCGTCACCAAACGCGCAACCAGCGTCACGAGGAAGACGGAGCCGAGTAGGGCTTCGATCACCGTCAGCGCCTGAGGCAACCCGACCGCCGGGGAAAGATCGCCGAAGCCGAGCGTCGTCAGTGCCACGAAGCTGAAGTAGAGGAACTCGCCCTGCGTGCGAGGCCCCGGCTGCGCGAAGAAGGACGAGTCCCTGAAGTCGTGCACGGCCAGGAAGAGAAACGCGAACAGCAGTCCGATGAGGACGTAGGCGCAGAGGGCTCCGAGGATCGTCTCGGACGTGACCTGCCGGTGGTGCAAGACGCGGTTGATCGTGATCGGCAACGTCGCGGTCACGAGCAACGCCACCGGCAGCAGGTAGGTCAGCCCGACGACTGAGGCCGAGTCGACGATCAGCACGATCGGAGCGAGCGCGACGCAGGCAGCGACGAGAATCCACTGTCGTCGTGTCACCCGGTGTCCGGAGGCCGGGTCGCTGATCGCAACGACGAGCGCGGCCGCGGACAGAAGGGTGCTCCCGATCGCACCCCAACGGCGGTCGTCAACGAGCTCGAGCAGGAAGAAGTTTGCGAGCAGCAGCACCAGGAGGCTGGCGTAGCTGTCGACGAACCGGATGATGTCCTGCCTGGCCGCGCTGCGCACGTAACGGCCGGCTACGGCCAACGCGGGTCGCGCTGTTCGACGCGCTCGGCCGCACGCCAGTCGTCTCGCGGCGGGACGAACACGTCCAGGACGACGGCGCCCTCCGGCCCGACGTGGACCTCGTGCGGAACGTTGGACGGGATCGACCAGGTGCCTCCCGGCCCGAGCTCGCGAGTCTCGTCGCCCACACGGAACACGAGGGAGCCGCTCAAGCAGATCCCGAGCTGTTCGTTCTCGTGCTGGTGCTCCGGTACGTGGCTCCCTGGATCGAGCTCGACGACGCCGAGCGTGATGCGCTGACCGTGCAGGACGCGTGCGTGCACGCCGTCCCAGATCTTCTGGAGCTCGAACGACGAGAGATCGCCCAACGCACTCATGCGGGAGCGAGCCTACCCGTCGAGCAACCTGTACCCCACCCCCCACACGTTCACGACGAACGCGCCAGGCGCCGCCGCCGATAGCTTGCGCCGCAGCCGAGAGGCATGCGAGTCGAGCGTGCGCGTCCGCCCGAGGGAACGGAATCCCCAGACATCACGCAACAGCTGCTCTTTCGTAAAAACGCGCGTGGGATCGGTCATCAGCTTCAGCAGCAGCTCGTACTCCTTGCTTGCAAGCGCAACCGGCACGCCGTCGACGGTGACGCACCGAGTTGCACGATCAGCCACGACCGGCCCGGCTCGCAACGTCTCGTGCCCCGTAGGCGACGTCCGCCGCAGGACAGCACGGATCCGCGCCAGCAGCTCCTCGTAATCGAACGGCTTCGCGAGGAAGTCGTCGCAACCGCGGTCGAGCGCGCGAACCCGGTCAACCGTGTCCGACTCGGGCCCGCCCAGGACGATCACGGGCACGTCGCCGTGCCGGGCCCGGCACTCCTCGAGCGCACCGGAGTCACCGAGCAGGACGAGGTCGGGTCGCGCCTCCCCCTCGACGACCTGGAACCCGTCGTTCCGCAGATGGCGCTCGAGAAAGCCACGCGTGTCGGGCTGGGATTCCGCAAGCAGCAACGCGGTCGACATGTGAACGAAAGTAGCGCCGTCTTCGCGACCCGACCAGATGTCCTTTCGTGCGAAATCGTGACGAAACTTCTACAGCCGACCGCTTCGGACGGTGGTCGCCGTGCGGGTTAAGAGCTCCTTTACAAGGGCGCGGCAATGTGTGTCCTGCGTGAAGGCACAGGCTTGGATCGCAGCGATCGTCCTCGAAGCGGTACTGCTCACGGGAAGCTCGAATGGCACCGCTTCGTCGACGGCATGGATCGTCTTCGCGGCTTCGCCGCAACACGGCACCCAGCCCTCGCAGCTCTTCCGAATCACGACAACCGGCGAGGGTCTGAACCAGATCACGACCGGGGTCCGAGCCGCAACCGAGCCGGCCTTCTCGCCTGACGGCACGCGAGTGGCGTTCACCCGGGCTTTCTCGGGGATCTTCGTCATGCGCGCCAACGGAACGAGGCTCACTCGCCTCACCGACGGTGGCGACGACCACTTTCCGGTCTGGGCTCCGGACGGCACGAGGATCGCATTTCTTCGGCCGACGGCGTCCTCGCCGACCAAGGGCGGCTCTTTCAAGCTCTTCGTGATGAATGCGAACGGTCGCCGTCAACACGTCCTTCGGCTGGCTCCGCATCCGGCCGGGCGACCGTCCTGGTTACCCGGCGGCAAGTCCATCGTGATCTCGTCGAAGGGGTCCTTCTACGAGGTGAATGCGAGCAACGGGAAGGTGAAGCGCCACTTCGGGCCGACCTATGATGCGACGAACGGCGCGCCCTTCTGGACGCTGGCGCCGAACGGCAGGACGATCGCCGTGATCGGTCCGCGTCCGGGGCCTGGGGGATGTGAGGGGGTCGCCTGTGAGGTCTCGGCGCTGTACCTGCTGCGATTCGGGGCCACACTCCAACGGTGGTTCGCCGACGACTCCGGGCTGGCGGGCTGGTCACCGGACAGTCGCACGCTGGTCTTTGCACGCGGCGGTACGTTGAATCTCCAGGCGGCCAGTGGCGGTCCGGCGAAGGTCCTCGCCGTCGGAGAACCTGAAGAAAACGCCCCTCTGGGCGATGCTCCGCCCGCCTGGCAACCGTAGGTCTACAGGCGACCGCTTCGGACAACGCCCCAAAGGAGCCAGATGCCGAGCAGTCCTGAGAGCGCGAAGCCGATCACCGAGATGAGGTTGATCCCGAGCACGTGCGGCCCGGCCTTGGCGAAGATGCCGATCAGGCTCGACCCGATCAATCCGCCCGCGACGACCATCGCGATCACGAGCCGGTTGAAGACGACGTCCAACCGGTTCAGCAGGTCGTCGAGGCCCTTGTGGACGAAGCCGATCTCGATCTGGCCGTCCCGGAACTCCTCCAGGATGTCGTGGATCTGGTACGGAAACTCGAGCGCCATTGCACCGAGCTTGAGCGACTCCTTACGCGCTTGACCGACCATTCGCTTCGGGGTGAATCGCTCGAGCATCAACGAACGCGCGTACGGACGGGCCACCTCGAAGACGTTGAAGTCCGGGTAGAGGTCGACACCGACCGAGCCGAGCGTCGCGATCGCCTTGTCCAGCAGCAGGAATCGGGTCGGCAGCTGGAGGTTCATCGAGTAGATCAGCTGGAAGGCCTCCCGGATCACCTGCAGCGGATCGATCTCCGCCAGGCTCGCGCCGTAGTAGCGGTAGTACATCTCGCGCAGCTCGGCGAGGAACTCCTCCTCCCGCTCCTTTGGGTAGCGCACGCCGAGCTCAGAGAGCCTGCGTGGCAACGCCTCGACATTCTCCGCGGCCGCGTCGATGAACATCCGCGTCAGCTTCGACAGGTCGTCGTCGGTCAGCTTGCCGACCGCGCCGAAGTCGACCAATCCGATCTGTTCGCCGTGCCCGAGGACGAGGATGTTGGCGGGATGAGGATCGCCGTGGAAGAACCCGTGCCGGAAGATCATCGTCATCCAGGTCTCCGTCATCAGGTACGCGAGGTCGCGACGATCCTCGATCGACCATTGGTTTGGATCGAGGTCGGCGACCTGGACGCCGTCGATCCATTCGAGCGTCAGCACCCGGCTGCGCGTGTAGGTCCAGAAGACCTTCGGCACGCGCACGTGCGGATGCCCTGCGAAGTTGCGGTGGAACGTCTCGGCGTTACGCGCCTCAAGGCGGTAGTCGAGCTCCTGCCGGATCGACCGGGAGAACTCGTCGACGAGCTGGTGCGCGTCGATGAAATCGAGCGCACGGACGCGCTCCTTTGCGATCCGCGCAGCCTGGTAGAGCAAGGCGACGTCCGCTTCGATCTGACGCGGCGCGCCCGGGCGCTGCACCTTCACCGCGACGCGTTTCCCGTTCGGGAGGGTCGCGCGGTGCACCTGGCCGATCGACGCCGCAGCGATCGGCTTGTCGTCGAACTCGAGGAAGAGTTGGTCGATCGACAGGCCGAGGTCTTCCTCGATCACCTTCTCGACGTCGGCGAACGGGAAGGGGCGCACGTCGTCCTGGAGGCCGCGCAGCTCGGCGATGATGTCGGGCGGGAGAACGTCGGGACGCGTCGAGAGGAGCTGTCCGAACTTGACGAACGTCGGGCCGAGCTCGTCGAGCATCTCGCGCAAGTGCTGGCCACGCTGTGACGGCTGATCGTCGGCCTCGAGGCGCGATCGGCGCGGGAACAGATCCGTGAGGCGGTGGGTGTCGAACCAGTACCCGAAGCCGTGGCGAACCGCGACCTGCGCGATCTCCGAGAGGCGGCCGAGGTTGCGGGTTGCCGGCTGGGCCATCGCTTCAGTGTGACGGATTACTCTCGCGGGGCGAGCGGGACGGCGGCTCGCTGGCGTGCCCACGGGCCGGGCGGCGTCAGGAGCGACTCCACACGGAGATACGCCATCCCGACGAGCGGCAGGTCCGCGAGCCGCTCGACACAGAGATAGCGCGGCCGCCACTCGGGCGCGAACTTCCGGCTGAAGACGAGCAACCGCTCCAGCTGGAACACCCGGTCGCCTGCTTTCAGTCCTGCGCGCGCGAGCGCCTCGAGCGGGTTGCGCGGCGTGTCTACGAGCAGGTCGGAGAAGACGCAGAAGTTGAGCGAGATCTCCTCGGCGCCGCGGCCGCGCGCCCAGTCCATGAGCTCCGCAATCAGGAATTCCATCAGACCGTTGGGGGTGCCGGGGTCGCGGCGCATCGCGCCGAGCGAGTAGCCCTGCCCACTCGGGACGAGATGGAGAAAGCCGCCGACGGACCCGTCACATTCTGCGAGTGCGAAGAATGTCTCCGGCTCGCTGAAGTGGTCGTCCATCGCCATCGAGAAGCCACGTTCGACGTTCATGCCGCGCCAGACCGCAGACACTCGCTCGAGCTCGGCGCGCAGCATTGCGTCGACGTCGCCTGCGGCGACGACTCGGAACCGGTAGCCCTCACGTTGGAGGCGGGTCACAGACTGGCGCACCTTGCGAATCGGCCGGCCCTCCAGCGAAAACGCCGAAGGACGGACAACCGCCTCGTCCCCGATCTTGATCGCCCGCAGGCCGAGAGCGGCAGCGACGGGTAAGAACTCGCTGCGGACGCTCAGCAGCGCGAGCCGCCAGCCACGCGAGTGACACACGCGACGGAACTCGCTGAGCAGCTCCGGAATCTCCGCGCGCTCGCCGACAGGATCTCCGCTCACGAGGGCGCAGCCGCCGACGACCTTGTAGGCGAGGAAGCTTCTGTGGCTCGGCGAGAAGAAGTAGCTCTTGTCCCGGCGCAGGCTGAAGAACGCGAGGCTGTCGTCGCCGTGCGTGCGTATGAGCCCGCGGACGAGCCGGCGCTCTTCGGCGGATTGCCGGACACGTTCGGTCAGCGGCCGCAGCCAGAGGTGAAGTGCACGGAACCCGAGCAAGAGGCTCACCGCGGCGAGCAGGTCCTCGATCCGATCGCCACGGAACCCGCGTAGGTCGAGCACGACGACGAGCGCTGCGGTCGTCGTGCACGCGAGCACCGTCACGACGAGCGGACGTGCGGACAATGGATCGCCGGGCACGTCGAACCGCTTCCTGAACCGATAGAGCGCCGCCAGCACGAGCAGGCCGAACGTCGCTTCCTCGAAGTCGAGACCCTTGGCGAGATGCGCCACGGTCAGACCGACGACGAGGACGATGCCGAGCTGCCAGGCACGCCGCCGCCGACGGGCGAGCGAGCGCGAAAGCCAGATGAGCGTCAGCCCGAACGTCAGTGCGGCGATGCGAGCCGCTCCGGGGACGCCGGGCGGAAGCACGCCGCGTACGAAGTCCGAGCGGTTGGCGAATTCAGGAGTGAGAGCGGAGGCAATGCCCGTGACACCGACCGCCGCCGCGGCCCAACCGAGCACGAGCTCCCCGCGAAGTCGGCGAAGCCGCACGCTCCCGAGGGTACCTGGGAGGGCGGCTACCCGGTGCCTCAAGAAGGGGGAACCGCGCGCGGGCGCGATTCCACGAGCTTCATGCGGTGCTCGATCTGCGCCAGGCGAAGCTCGAGCTCATCCCACTCGTCACGCGTGACAAGGCCGAGCTCGCGCAACACGCCGTGCAGCGTCTCGCCTGCGCGCTCACTAACTCGCATTGCTTCGCCGCGCCAACGGTTCGTGGCCTCGTCGATGAAGCCTCGCACCTCGTCCTTGCTCATACCACCTCGTTGGGCGAGCGAGTCGGCCAGCTCGTCCGCACGCTCCGCAGTCAGCGCGACGGCGCCGACCAGAGCGAGCGCGAGCCGCCTAACGGGCTCGTCCATGCGGGCGGGCGCGCCGGCGCTGCCGGCGCTGCTCGCGCTTCGCGGCCGCCGCAGACGCTGCAGGCCCGTCGACCGTCGCAACCGGTGCAAGCGCCGGAGCAGGCTCCTGCGCAAGCTCCTCCTCGGACTCCTCCATCGCTTCCTCGAGCCCGCGCTTCGTCATCGTCTCGCCCTTGCGGCGTGCGTACTCGGGCTCACGCTCCTTGAGGATGCAAAGCAGCGGCGCCGCGATGAAGATCGACGAGTAGGCACCCGACGCGATACCGACCATCAGCGCGAAGGCGAAGTCCTTGAGCGTCGCGCCCCCGTACAGGAACAGAGCACCGACCGGCAGGAGCGTGATGAACGACGTGGCCAGCGACCGGCGGATCGTCTCCCACAGCGAGACGTTCGTGATCGTCGCCATCGAGGCCCGCCGCATGAGCGGGATGTTCTCCCTGACGCGGTCGAAGATGATGATCGTGTCGTAAATCGAATAGCCGAGCACGGTCAGGATCGCCGCAACCGTCGAGCTCGTGACCTCGCGTCCCAGCAACGCATAGATCCCGATACAGATCAGGACGTCGTGGAGCATCGCGACGATCACCGGCCCCGCGAACTTCAGGTCGAATCGGATCGCGATGTAGAGAACGACTAAGAAGAGCGAGAAGAGGACCGCGATGATCGCCGACTTCGCGATCTGCCGGCCGAAGCTCGACGAGACGGTCGTCGCCCCCGGGGCTTTCGTGTCCAGCTTGTCCTCGAGCGCGCGGGAGACCTGCGTCAGCTTGTCGCCGCTCAGTGCCTTCGTCCGGACCTGGAAGGTCTTGTACTGGTCGCCGTTCACCGCCGTGCCACGCCCCTGGATGACGGCGTCCGCATACCCCTCGGTCTTCATGACGGCGCGCACGTCGCCGGTGGTGTGCGCGGCCGGTGTCTTGAACGTCAGCTGCGACCCACCCTTGAAGTCGATGCCGAGATTCAGACCTCTGACGGCAAGGGCGCCGAAGCCGATCACGAGGATGGCACCGGAGATCGCGAACCACAGATAGCGGCGGCGCATGAAGTCGATCTGCAGCCACTTCGCCGTCTGCTGGCCCTGGGCACCCATGAACCGCGGCTTGTTGAACCAGGAGAAGCCGGCGAGCAGTCCGAGCATCGCTCTCGTCGCGCCGACCGCCGTGATCAGCGAGATCACAGTTCCGATCAGCAGCATCAACGCGAAGCCCTTCACCTGAGCCGTCGCGACCGCGAACAGCACGAGCGCCGTGATCGCGGTGACGACGTTCGCGTCGAGGATCGTGTGGAAGCCCTTCGAGTAGCCCGCCGAGATGGCCGCGCGCACGGACTTGCCGGCGCGCACCTCTTCCTTGATGCGTTCGAACACGACGACGTTCGCGTCGGCCGCGACCCCGATCGTCAGGATCAATCCGGCGAAGCCCGGCAGCGTGAGCGTGACGTGGAAGAGCAGGATCGCCGCGTACAGGAACGCCGAGTAGATACCGAGCCCGATCACCGCGACGAGACCGAGGAAGCGATAGAAGAGCAGCAGGAAGAGCGCGACCACCAGCAGGCCGACGAGCGCAGCCTTCTTCGCTTCTGTCAGCGAGTCCTTGCCGAGGGTCGCGGAGACGTCGGTGCGCTCAGCAGTCTCGAACTTGACCGGCAGCGCACCGGTCTGCAGGACGAGCGCGAGCTTCTTCGCCTCGCCGAGCCCGCCGCCGCGCCCCATGTCGATCTGGGCACCGTTGTCACCGGGAATTCCGTCGGGGTTGCGCACGAAGTCGATGTACGGCACCGACTGGATCTCGCGGTCGAGCACGATCGCGAAGTGCTGTGCACACTGGGTCACGGCGTTCGAGTCGCGCTGCCCCTGGCACACGAGCGCCCCGCGCTCCGCTTCTCGCCGGGTGATCGTGTGGAAGATCTTCTTGCCCTTGTTCGTGAACTGCATCAGCACGACGGGCTGGTTCGTCTGCGTATCGATGTCGGCCCTCGTGCCCGACAGCTTCAGCTCGCGACCCGTCATCTCCGGGATCGGGTTGTTGGGGTTGTCGCTGTGCTTCAGAAGGTAGAAGCCCCGCGGCGTCGTGAGCTGCTGGCTGCTGAGACAGTTCCCGCTCGCCACGTCGCAGCTGACGACCACCGTGTTCACCGGAACGCGGAGGATCTTCCAGTCCTTCGGAATGTGCTTGCCGAGACCGCCCGCGGCCTTGGGCTTCTGGACGATCTGGCTCTCCAGCAGGACGGCCTTCGTCGGTGCCGGCCCCGCCCTGACGATGTGCTTGGAGTCGAAGAGGTACCACTGCGACACTCCCTTGTCTGCCAGCGCTTGCGTTTCGGGCGCGATCAAGAGGTCGTACAACGAGCCCTTGGCAATCGGAACCTGCGCGAGCCCGCTGACCGAGGGGCCGGTGAGATCCGCCTCGAAGTCATAGAACTCGAGGACAGCGGTCTTCCCGATCACCTTCGCGGCCGCGGCCGGGTCATGGATGCCCGCGAGCTGGATGACGATCTGGTTGGAGCCCTGCTTGCGGATCTCGGGCTCGGAGACGCCGAGCTTGTCGATCCGCTTCCGCATGATGTCGATCGAGCGGCTGAGGTCGTCGGAGGTGAGCTTGTGCCCCTTCGGCGGGACCGCCTTCAGGACGACCTCGAGCCCGCCCTGGAGGTCGAGACCGAGCGTGGGCTTCCTGTGCACCGGCGAGCCCGGAACGGCCAGGAAGGCCACCCCGACGAGGGCCGCCAGGATGCAGCCGACGAGAATGAGGTGCTTACGCCGCTCTTTCACGGATTAGGAAGGGTAGCCGGGGCGTCCTCCTCCGGCTGTGCCTCCTCCGGGTCATTCTCGTCCTCGCTGACGACCCCTGCGACGGCCCTCTTGGCGACGCGGACCTCGACGCCGTCCGCAATCTGAACCCGCACTTCGTCGTCCTCGACCGCCGTGACCGTTCCGTAGAGCCCGCCTGCTGTCACGATCTCCTTCCCCACGCCGATCGACTGGAGAAGTCGCTGCGCCTCCTGCTGCCGGCGCCGCTGCGGCCGGATCAGCATGACCCACACGAGGGCCAGCAGGACGAGGATGAAGAAGTACTGGAACACCAGGAGCCTCCTAGGCGGCCGAAGCGAGTCGGTCCAGCGCCTCGGACTTGTACGCCGCCAGCCGGCCCTGCTCGATCGCCGCGCGTGCATTCGCGGTCAGGTCAATCAGGAATCGTAGATTGTGGAGGCTCAGCAGGCGCAGGCCGAGCAACTCCTCCTGGTTGACCAGGTGACGCAGGTAGGCCCTGGAGAAGCGGCTGCAGGCCGGGCAGGAGCACGATTCGTCGAGCGGCTTCGGATCACGAGCGAAGCGGGCGTTCCGGAGATTGAGCCGCCCCTCCCAGGTGAGAGCGCTGCCAGTCCTCGCCGTCCGGGTGGGCAGCACGCAGTCGAACATGTCGACGCCGCGCTCGATCACCTCGAGCACGCCCTCCGGATCCCCGATTCCCATGAAGTACCGCGGCCGGTCCGACGGCAGCTCCATCGCCGCCCACGCCGTCGTCTCGAACATCAGGCCACGGTCCTCGCCGATCGCAAGCCCGCCGAGCGCGTGACCGTCGAAACCGAGCTCCGCGATCTCTGCGATCGAGCGCCGGCGCAGCTGCGGATCAGATGCACCCTGAGCGATCCCGAAGAGCAGCTGTCCCTCGGCACGTGGGGCGGCCAGCTGACGCGATGCCCACAGCGTCGTGCGGCGAACGGCCTCGGCGAGCTCGGCACGCGGGACGTCGGCAGGCGGACAGATGTCGAGGCACATCGCGATGTCCGAGCCGAGCTTCGCCTGGATCGCCGCCACGGTCTCGGGTGTGAACCGCTCGGGGGAACCGTCGTACACCGAGTTGAACGTCACACCGTCGTCGTCGACTGCGGCGATCGTGTCCCGCAGCGAGAAGACCTGGAACCCGCCGGAGTCGGTGAGGATCGGACCTTCCCAGCCCATGAAGCGGTGCAGGCCGCCGAGCTCCGCGATCAGATCCTCGGTCGGCCGGAAGTGCAGGTGGTAGGTGTTGCCGAGCAGGATCGTCGTGCCGAGGGCGCGTAACTCGTCGGGATCCACGGTCTTGACGGTCGCCTTCGTCCCGACCGGCATGAACGCCGGCGTGGGCACGTCGCCATGCGCGGTCCGCAGGAGCCCTGCACGCGCCGCGCCGTCCGTAGCAGTCACGCTGAACGTCTCGCTCATCGGACCGGGCGCTCGTACAGGCTCATGTTCCGACCGTTGAGAACGAGGTCGCCGCGGTGCTCGAAGCCCAGGTCTTCGTAGTAGTCGCGGATGCGCGGGTTGTCGCAGAGGCAGTCGAGCCGAAGGAACTCGCGTCCGGCTTCCGCAGCCTCGGCGTTCGCCCACTCGACGACGGCGGCGCCGATGCCGCGGCCGGCACGGTCACGCCGCACGGCGAACTTGTGCAGGTAGAGCGCGTCCTGCGGGCGGTCGCCCCAGTACTGCGGGTCGTTCTGCAGCAGCGCGAGCGTCGCGACCGGCTCGTCGTCTTCTCCTTCGACGACGTAGACCTCGCCGCGGTCGATCGCCTCGGCCAGCTCCTCGCGCGGGAACGGAAGCGGCCATTGCTCGAAGCCGAGCTCGGCGACCCAGACGGTCGCCTCGTCGAGCAGTCCCGCGACGGTGTCCGCATCTTCGTGGCGTGCGCGCTTGACGTTCACAGCACCAGCATCGCATCGCCGAAGGAGTAGAAGCGGAAGCGCTCCTCCACAGCGGTGCGGTAGAGCCGTCGCGTCTCCTCCACTCCGGCAAAGGCCATCACCAGCGCAAGCAGTGTCGAGCGTGGCAGATGGAAGTTCGTCAGGAGGGCGTCGGTCCGCTTGAACTCGAAGCCGGGCGTGATGAACAGATCGGTGCGGCCGCTGAGAGGGCCGCCTCGCGCGAGCGTCTCCAGCACGCGGACGGTCGTCGTGCCGACCGCCAACACTTTGGGCGCCGCCGAGATGCGCTCCCAGGCCGCGGCCGATACGTCGTAACGCTCGCCGTGCAGCGCGTGCTCGGCGAGATCGTCCACCGACACGGGGCGGAACGTGTCGAGACCGACGTGGAGCGTCACGCGCTCGACGTCGAGACGCTCGAGCAGCTCCTGCGTGAAGTGCAGGCCGGCGGTGGGCGCGGCCGCAGACCCGGCCTCGCGCGCGTACACCGTCTGGTAGCGACCGGGATCCTCGAGCGCCTCGCTGATGTACGGCGGTAGGGGTGTCTCGCCTGCGGGCTCGCCGTGCAGTCGCAACCTCCAGCGTCCTTCGCCGAGATGCTCGAGCAGTTCCACCGGGCCGTAGCGGCGACCCGGCTTGAGCCGGCGCGTCGGCCGCGCAAGACCTTCCCAGAGCCCGTCCTCGTCGAGAGGCTCGAGGAGGAGTACCTCGCCCTTCGGCGCCTCGATCGGAATGCGCGCCGGCACGACACGAGTGTCGTTGACCACCACGAGCGCGTCACCGATCACGTCCGGCAGCTCTGCGAACCTTCGCTCGTGCACCCGCTTGGACAGGCGTTCGTAGAGCAGCAGTCGCGACTCGTCGCGGCGCGCCACGGGATGCTGGGCAATCAGCGCCGGCGGGAGGTCGTACTCGAGCTCCCTCGTTTTCATCCGGCCCCCAAGGTACCCTTGCCGGACATGGACGACGGCGTCGTCGAGCGCGCAAAGGAGAGGGTCGGGCAACGCGCCGAGGGCGCAGCGCTGGACGCGCTACTCACCCGGGCACGCGAGCAGGTGGAGACGCTCGCCGCCGCCGCGCTCGTTCTCGAAGAGACGCTTCCGGACCGCGTCGGCGACGCGGTCCGCGACGAGGCACAGCCCATGGCGCGGAACCTCGCCGAGATTCGCGGGCTCATGAACAGCGTCATCCGTCGGCTCGAACGGATCGACGGCGATCTGCTGGCCGACCGCAACGCGCGTATCGACGATCTCTCGCTCCTGGTCGACCTGATCTCGTCCGGCTGGAAGGGCGTCGACGCTCGGATCGCGCGCATGGAGTCGCTCCTCGGCAGGCTCGAGCAGGGCCTGCAGGAGAGCCGCGGTGCCGTCGTCTACCGGATGGAAGACCGCCGGCCAGACGCCGCCACGTCCTAGCCCGCGTCAGCTCAGCTTGAGGATGACGGCCGCAACGACGGTCCAGCCTGCGATGCATACGAGGATCGGCACGTCCCGCAGGAGGACCTCCTCCGGCTCCTCGCCCAGATCGTGCCGGTGCATGAGCAGCAGGTAGCGGAAAACTCCGAAGACCACGAACGGAATCGTGATCATCATCGCCTTCGAGTCGCGTGCGGTGAAGGTGTAGAGGCAGTATGAGATGACGGTCGATGCCGCGACGACGGTGACGAGCTGGTCGACGAGCGCAAGCGAGTAGCCCTCCAGGACGGGCCTCCCGGGCGTCGCCTCCGCGCCGACGAGCACGAGCTCGCCGCGCCGTTTTGCGAGTGCCAGGAAGAGTGCGAGCAGGGCCGTGCAGAGAAGGAGCCAAGGCGAGATTCGCACCTCGACCGCCGCCGCTCCCGCCGCGGCCCGGATGACGAACAGACCGGCGATGGCCATGACGTCGAGCAGCACGATGTGCTTGAGCTTCAGCGTGTATGCCGCCTGCAGCGCGAAGAATGCGCACAGGCAGAAGATCGAGGCAAGCCCGAGCGGCGCGACGAGGAAGACGGCCGAAAAGAGCAGCAGCACGGCGATCACCTCGGCTAGGCGTGGTGAAAGCTCACCGCGGGCGATCGGTCGTGCGCGCTTCGTCGGGTGCACGCGGTCGTGCGGCGCATCGCGAACGTCGTTGACGAGGTAGCTCGCGCTCGACGCAGCGCAGTACGCCGCGAATGCGGCGAGTGCCTCGCCCCAGCGGGAGAGGTCGCCGAGCTTCGCCGCGAAGATGATCCCGGCGAAGAGCAGCAGGTTCTTCGTCCACTGGCGCGGCCGCAGCGAGACGACCGCCGCGCGCAGACGGGAGCGGCGACGCGGCAGATCGAAGACCGGTGCGGGCTCGGGCAGACCCATACCCGCGGAGATTAGTGCGCGAGCGGCAAGACGAGCTCGAAGCGGCTGCCCTGTGTCGGCTTCGACTCGAGCTCGATGCTGCCACCGAGGGCGGCCGCGAGCTCGTGTGCGATCGCCAGCCCGAGGCCCGTGCCGGAGTCGTCGCGTGACCAGAACGGCCGGAAGATGCGCTCGCGCTCCTCCGGCGCAACGCCGGGGCCGTTGTCGTCGACCGCCACCGACACACGGCCGTTCGAGGCCGAGAGCTGGAGCTCCACCCGCCCGCCGTCCGGCGTCCAGCGAAAGGCGTTCGAGAGGAGGTTGGAGATGATCTGCAGCACGCGATCGCCGTCCGAGACGATCGTGGGCTTGGCCTCGAAGCGCTTGTCGTACTCGATCCCGCGGCGGCGCGCCTCCTCGCCGAACGCGACGTAGGCCTGATCGCAGAGGCGTTCCATGTCGACCTCCTCCGAGAGCAGCGTGAAGCGGTGCGCTTCCAGCTTCGCGAGATCGAGGACGTCGCCGACGAGACGCTCGAGCCGGACGCCTTCACGCGCGATCACGTCGAGCGAGGCGGCACGCGCCTCCGGGTCTTCGGCAACTCCTTCGCGCAATGCGTCCACGTGACCTCGGATCGCGGTGAGCGGCGTGCGGAGCTCGTGCGAGACACTCATCAGGAAGTTGCGCTCCTGCTGCTCGGCGACCGACAGTCGTGAAGCCATCTGCCGGAAGCTGTCGGCAAGATGTCCGATCTCACCACCGCCCTTCACGTCGGGCAGATCGACGTCGTAGTGGCCACGTGCGATCTCGTCCGTCGCGCGCGACAACGCGAGCACAGGCCGCGTGATGCGCCGCGACAGGTACCAACCGAGGAGTCCCGCGACGATGATTCCTCCGAGCGACGCGATCGCCAGCCGCTGCAGGAGTGGAATCAGCTGCTGGTTCAATTCCGTCTTCGGCTTCGCGACGATCAGGTCGCCGAATGCGGGCCCCTTCTTCCCCAGCCTCAAGGGACGCGCGACGGCGAGATAGGTCTTCTTTGCGCCCGGTGGGGTGAACTCGAAGGTGATCGTTCGGCCGGAACGCCAGTCCACCGTGCTCTGCGGTAGGCGTTCCAGTCCGACGCTCTGGTCGGGGACGGGCGAGACGCCGACGTAGAAAAGACGATCGCCGGTCGCTCGTTCGAGCTGTCTCGCGATGCGCGGCAGCGGAACGCCGGTGTCGTTGCGCGCAATCGCCTGCTGCGCGAATACCTCGGTCAGCCCGATCGCCTCACGGCGGAGATCGGCCTTGGAACGGTTGAGGACGTAACCCTGGAAAAGCCGCAGCGCCACGGCCGCCGCGATCAGCCCGCTCACGACGATGCCGAGCAGGAAGAGCGCCGGCAGCCGGAAGCGCAGCGAGCTGAACATCAGGACCTACAAGGTATCGCTAGGCCTTGACCGCATCCCGTGCGGGCCCGACCTTGTAGCCGACCCCCCACACGGTCACGATCGGCGAGGCCTCGCCGAGCTTTCGCCGCAGCTGGCGAACGTGGACGTCCACGGTGCGGGTGTCGCCGGCGAACGTGTAACCCCAGACCCGCTCGAGGAGCTGGTCGCGTGTGAGCACGAGCCCGCGGTGGTCGAGCAGCTCCCACAGGAGATCGAACTCCTTGGGAGCGAGCTGGATCTCATCATCTCCCACCTTGACCTCGCGGCGGCCGGAGTCGATGTGGAGGTCGCCGTGCTGCAGCGTCGCGCTCTCGCGTTCCTTGCGGTCGGGACCGGAGCGGCGCAGGATCGACTTCACGCGTGCGACGAGCTCGCGCGGGTTGAAAGGCTTCGTCATGTAGTCGTCGGCCCCGACCTCGAGCCCGATGATCTTGTCGACGTCCTCGTCGCGCGCGGTGAGCATCAGGATCGGGACGTCGGACTTCTGCCGGATGCGCCGGCAGATCTCGATCCCGTCGATGTCGGGCAGCATCAGGTCGAGCACGATCAGCGAGGGGTGGTCACTCTGTGCAGACGCGAGCGCCTCGGTGCCGTTCGACGCGGTGCGAACTTCGTAGCCGGCGTTCTTCAGGTAGAGCGAGACAAAGGAAGCGATCGACGCTTCGTCCTCGACCACGAGTACCGACTGCGTTGCGCTGCTCACGCGAGACCTCTCAGGGGCTCGTCGCCGACATGAAGAATGTCGCCGGGAAGTCCGGCATGGCACTGTAGTCGCCGCCGTTGACGGAATAGCTTCCGTCGGCGCCCGTGCCTGCGCCGTTCAGCGTGATCGTCCCCTTGCCGACGAGTGACAGATTGATGCCGCGACCCCTGACGACGATCTTGAAGGTCCCGCCGATCATCCGGAAGCGAACCTTCGTGCCTCCCCACGTCGAGGTCGTGTCGTTCTTCTCCTTCGACCATTCATCCCCCGTCACGACCGGACCGGTGCCGTCGCCGTCGATCGGGTCGCTGATCGTCACCGAGCCGCGCACGAAGCTCCCGATCACTGCGCCGCGGCCGTTGATCGTGATCGTCCCGCGAGCGTCGCTGACGGATAGCGTGCCGTCGTTCGGAGCATCGGTACGCGCAGCCGACGCGGCCGGGAGGACCAGCATTACGAGCATGGCAAAGGTGAGGAGTCGCCTCATAGGAGTCAGTATCGACCGTTCAATTGTGCGCTGCATCATTGGAAAGTAAGGAAACTGTAAGGCGGTGACCGCCCTACTGTTGGCGGCAGTTTCAGCCTTCGCGACTCCGGGTCCGGCGCTCCTCGACCTCCACGTGTCGAACGGCTCGGTTCCCTTCGCGGGCGACCGGCCGCTGCTCACGACGGTCAGCCCGAACGATGACGGGTTTCGCGACTCGGCGACCGTGCGCTTTCGGTTGACCCGTCCGGCGCAGGTGCAGCTCGAGGTGGTCGCGACGAACATGGTCCGCGCCGGCAAGGGCGGGACGACGGTGATCTGGCGAACGTCCCGGCGGTTTGCCGCCGGGCCACGCTCGCTGACGTGGCGTCCGGCCCCCGGAACCCAGCCGCGCACGTACGTGATGCGGCTTCGCGTCGGGAAACGTGTCTACGGCGGATCCGGTCCGAGCGGCAGGCAGACCGCGCCGGTGGTCCGGGTCCAGGGCATCGACGCGGCGTTCACGAAGCGGAGCTACGCCCCGGGCCAGGCGGCCGAGCTCCGGCTCGCGACGGATGCGAGACTGCTTCGCCTGCAGGTCTTCGCGTACCAGTCGCCGGGCCGTCCGAGCGAGCAGGACGTGAAGACGAGCAGCCTCGCGATGACGGGGCCGATCCGGGTCGACTGGCGGGCCCACCGCGACCGCCCGGCCCTCTTGCGCGTGGTCCGCGCCGGTGAATGGCCAAGCGGCCTCTACTTCGTGCGGGCGACTTCGGCGGATGGACGCGTGGGCTACGCGCCGTTCATCGTCAGGCCGCGGCAGCTAGGCACGCATCGCGTCGCAGTCGTGCTCGCGACGAATACCTGGGCGGCGTACAACTTCGCGGACACCGACGGCGACGGCTGGGGCGACTCGTGGTACGTCACGGGCAAGCATCGAAGCGTCGACCTCCGCCGGCCTTTCCTCGACTTCGGCGTCCCCTTCCGCTTCCACGACTGGGATCTCGAGTTGATCGCGTGGCTGAACCGGACCGGCCGCGCCGTGGACTTCCTCTCCGACGACGACCTCGACGCGGTTGCGAGCGGCGACGAGCTCGCGCGCCGTTACGACCTTGTCGTCTTCCCCGGCCACGAGGAGTACGTGACGCGTCATGCGTACGACGTGATCGAGCGTTACCGCAACGACGGAGGGAACCTGGCCTTCCTCGCGGCGAACAATCTCTACCGACGGGTCGACCGGGTGGGACAGAAGCTCGTGCGGCGCGGGTTGTGGCGAAAGCTGGGCCGGCCCGAGTCTGGCATCGTCGGCGTCCAATACGTCGGGTCGGATCACGGCCAGCGCCAGGCCGGCTACACCGTCACGGGCGCGGTCTCCGTGCCGTGGGCCTTTGCAGGGACTGGTCTTGCGGACGGGGGTGTCTTCGGTCGCTACGGGATCGAGATCGATGCGCGCACCGCCGCGTCGCCTCGCGGCATCCAGGTGCTGGCACATATTCCCGACCTGCTCGGTCCCGGCCGGTCGGCGGAGATGACCTACTACGAGACACCGTCCAGAGCGAAGGTCTTCGCGGCGGGCGCCCTGAACTTCGGCGCCTCCCTCGGGAGTCCGGAGGTCGACCGTCTCCTGGCGAACGTCTGGGCGAGGCTCACGGTTCCGTAGCAGGTGACTCTTTCGGCCCAGTCCGGTGCCAGGCACGAGACTGGGCCGTAACGGACGGGGAGGACCGTCCGATGCCCCCGCGAAGATTCGAGTGGTGACCGAGCTCTCTCGTTGTGAACGCACATCGCGACTCCTCGTGGCACGCCTCGATGCGCTCGCGAGCGTCGCTTCGCAGCTCAGCAATGCCGAGGCCGAACGGTTGGTGGAGCTGGCCTCCATCGCGACGATGCACGCCGTCGCTCTCGAGACGCTGCAGGCCGAGCGGGCCGAGGCGATCTGGCGCGAAGCGCACGAGCGTCATCCGGGGCTGCCCGAGGTCGTCGTCGAGCTGCCCGAGCGGATCGCGGCCTAACTAGTACTCGTAGAAGCCGCGGCCCGACTTGCGGCCGAGGTTTCCCTCCTGCTGCATCAGCACGAGCCGTTCCGGCGGCGCCATGCGTTCCTCGCCGAGCTTGTCGTGCAACGCAGCCGAGGCGTGCACGTGGACGTCGATCCCGATCAGGTCGATCAGTGCACATGGGCCGAGCGGCCAGCCGGCACCGTTCGTCATGGCCTTGTCCATTGCCTCCGGCTCGACGCCGGCCTCGTCGAGGACACGCACGCAATCGTTCAGCAACGGGATCAGGATGCGGTTGACGATGAACCCCGGCGTGTCGTTGCAACGCACCGGTTGCTTACCCGCGCGCTCGGCCCACGCGTAGGCCGTGTCGACCGCCTCGGCGGAGCTCTCGCGGCCACGGACGATCTCCACCAGGGGAAGCACGGGCGCCGGGTTGAAGAAATGCATGCCGACGACACGCTGCGGATGCTCAGCCGCCTCGGCGATCTCGGACACGGACAACGCAGAAGTGTTCGTCGCCAGAATCGCCTCAGGACGGGTGACACGATCGAGCTCCGCGAAGATCTCGCGCTTCAGCTCGAGCTCCTCGAGCGCCGCCTCGATCACGAGGTCACAGTTGGCAAGATCGGCTAGGTCCGTCGTGAGCGTCAGGCGCCCGAGCGCCGCGTCACGCTCGTCCCCGGAAAGGCGGCCCTTTTCGACGCCACGGGCGAGATAGCGCTCGATCGTCGCGCGCCCGCGCTCCCCGAGCTGGGGCTCGACCTCGCGGCCGATCGTCTCGAACCCCGACTGGACGCTGATCTGGGCGATGCCGGCCCCCATCGTGCCGAGACCGACGACGCCGACCTTGCGGATCTCCACTATGCGGCCGCTCGCGCCAGGACCCAGCGGAAGGTGACATCGCCGTGTCCCGGCTCGTTCTGTACGACGATCTCGTCACGCAGCACCTCGAGCCCCACCTCGCGCAGCAGCGGTCCGTACGCATCGCCGCCGAGCGACGCGAAGAACATCGGCGCGCCGAGCCAGTCTTCGTCCACGTCCTCCCCGGCCTCTCCGGAGCTGAACGTCCCGAGGAAGAGTCCACCGTCGCGCAGCCAGAGGGCGATTCTCGCGATCAGGCCGGGCTGCTCCTCGACCGGGACGTGCCCGAACACGAAGAGGGCGACCACCGCGTCGAGCGAGGCAGGCGCGATCTCGAGCTCCATCGCGTCGCCGTGCACGAAGCTGGCTTCCGGAACGTGATGGCGTGCCAGCTCGACCTGGACCGCAGAAATGTCGACTCCGGTGACGCGGTGGCGGCGCGCAAGCTCCCGAGTCGCAGGAACGCCGCGGCCGCAGCCGAGCTCCAGCACGTCGGAGCCGTCGGCGAGACGCGTGTCCAGATCGCGCACCCAGTCCATGACGGGGGACTCGATCTGCCCGGCCCATTCTGCGTACCGCAAAGCGATCGCGTCGTAGCCGCGAGTGACGATCTCTTTCGGTTCACGCGCAACAGCGCGGCCTGCCATCTCCCCCACGCGCGGAGAGTAACGAACGCCTAGACGCGTTCGACGATGCAGGCGATCGCCTGGCCGAAGCCGATGCACATCGTGGCGATGCCGTAACGCGCCTTCCGCCGTTCGAGCTCGTTCAGCAGCGTCGCCGTGATGCGTGCGCCCGTTGCGCCGAGTGGGTGACCGAGCGAGATCCCGCCGCCGTTCGGATTGATGTCGTCCCAGCGGTCTTCGAGCCCTGCGTCGCGAGCGAACTGCAAAACGACCGATGCGAAGGCTTCGTTCACCTCGATGACGGAGATGTCGTCCCAGGTCAGCCCAGCGCGCGCGAGCGCGGAGTCGCAGGCCTGCGGATTTCCGTGCAGCATCCGATACGGGTCGACTCCGGCGAGGCCAAACGACACGAAGCGCGCGCGCGGCTCGAGCCCGAGGCGTACAGCGGTGGGCTCGCTCGCGACGAGAACGCCCGCTGCGCCGTCGCAGATCTGCGACGAGCTCCCCGCCGTCACCTTTCCTTCCGGCAGGAAAGCCGGTTTCAGCGCGGCCAGAGCCTCCAGGGACGTGTCCCGTCTCGGCGTCTCGTCGACGGCGAAGACGACGCCCGTGTGTGGATTCGTGAGGTCGATCGGGACGATCTCGTTGTCGAAGCGTCCGTCGTCGCTCGCAGCGACCGCACGGCGGTGGGATTCGAGGGCGAAGGAGTCGAGCTCCTCGCGTGAGAGCCCCCACTCGTCGGCTATCACCTCGGCCGAGATCCCCTGCGGCACGATCTGCCAGCGCTCGAACAGCTTGTCCGAAAGGTCGCCGCCGTTCGAACCCATCGGGACGCGGGACATCATCTCGACGCCGGCCGAGACGACGAGATCGAGCTGACCCGACCAGATCGCGGCCGCCGCGTTGAAGTTGGTCTGCATGGACGAGCCGCACTGTCGATCGACGGTCGTTCCCGCCACCGTCTCCGGCCAGCCGGCAACCAGGGGAACCATCCGTCCCAGGTTCCAGCCCTGCTCGCCGATCTGCGTGACACAGCCGAGCTGGACGTCCTCGATCTCGGCCGGATCCAGATCCTGGCGCGCGACGAGGCCGTTCAGGACCTGGGCGCAGAGCTCGTCACCGCGGATCGATGCAAGCGAACCGTTTCTCCTGCCGATCGGCGAACGCACCGCATCGATGATCAGCGCATCCTGCATGCCGGTCTAGACTAGCTCCGTGGTCGCTGCAGCCAATGAAAAGCGCCTGCTCCTCGGCGGTGAGTGGATCGACACGGGCGACTGGCTCGAGGTGCGCTCGCCCTACTCCGGCGACGTCGTCGGCCGTGTGGCAAAGGCAGGCGCAGACGAAACGCGCCGCGCGATCGATGCGGCGGAGCGGGCGATGCAGAACCCGCTGCCCGCGCACAAGCGTGCGGAGATCCTCGTTCGCGTCGCGGCGGGTCTCGGCCGCCGCCACGAGGAGGTCGCGCGCGTGATCTCCGACGAGGCCGGCAAGCCTCTGAAGGCGGCGCGTGTCGAGGCCGCGCGGGCGATGTCGACGTACACGTTCGCCGCCGTGGAAGCGCGCAAGCTTGCCGGCGAGATGGTGCCGATGGACGCCGCCCAGGCCGGCGAGGGGAAGCTCGCCTTCACGCTGTGCCGTCCCATCGGGATCGTCGGCGCGATCAGCCCGTTCAACTTTCCGCTCAACCTCGTCGCGCACAAGATCGCGCCCGCTCTCGCCGCCGGCTGCGCCGTCGTCCTGAAGCCCGCGAGCCAGACGCCGATGTCGGCGCTCCTGCTCGCAGAGCTCGAGGAGGAAGCCGGCCTGCCGGCCGGGTGGCTGAACGTGCTCGTCGGGCCGGCAGCTGAGATCGGAGACGTTCTCGTCGAGGACGAACGGGTGAAGCTGATCACCTTCACCGGCTCGAGCGGCGTCGGCTGGAAGCTGAAGGAGCGCGCGCCGAAGAAGCGCGTCAATCTCGAGCTCGGCAACGCGACGCCGGTGATCGTCACGGCCGATGCCGACGTGACGGCGGCCGCCACCAAGGTCTCACAAAACGCGTTCGCATTCGCAGGCCAGAGTTGCATCTCGGTGCAGCGTGTCTATGTCGAACGGGACGTGTACGACGCGTTCGTGAAGACGCTCGTCCCGCTGGTGAACGCGTTGAAGGTGGGCGACCCTGCGGACGAGGAGACGGACGTCGGCCCGGTGATCGACGAGGACGCCCGCGAGCGGATCATCGAGTGGATCAAGAAGACGAGCGGCGAGGTCCTGGCTGGAGGCGATCTCGACGGCGAGTTGATCCGTCCGACGGTGATCGCGAATCCCGGCCGCGACGACGAGGTTTCCTGCGAAGAGGTGTTCGGCCCGGTCTGCACCGTCACGGTCGTCGACTCCATCGACGAAGCGATCGAGCTCGCAAACGGCACGCGTTACGGGCTCCAGGCGGGAATCTTCACGAGCAGCATCGACACCGCCTTCCGGGCGGCACAAGAGCTCGACTTCGGTGGCGTCACGGTCAACGAGGCGCCGACGTTCCGCTCGGACCAGATGCCGTACGGCGGAGTCAAGGATTCGGGCAATACCCGCGAGGGGCCGCATTACGCCGTCCGCGAGATGACCGAGGACCGCCTCGTCGTCATCGACCTACCTTCGTAGCTCCACGCAGTGGTCGGACTCCTTCTCGCCCTCGTCGTCGTTGCGATCGTGGTCTCGCTCTTCGGCGGCTGGATCTTCGGGATCGCGATTGGCGCGGTCGCGATCATCCTCTTCATCCTGTTTGTCGCCGGGTTCGGCCGCCGGGCCGCCTCGCCCTAGCCTGAGCGTCAGACCTCGCTGTTACATTGATTCGCGTGGCGCGGCCATCGCTGCTCGCACGTTTTCGCCGTAAGGACGAGCGCACGGTCACGAGCGCGCATCCTGGAGGGCCGCCTCGTCGGTCGCTGCCCCATCCGGGACAGCTGCGCAAGGAACGCCGGGCGCTGCTCCGCGTCCGCGAGGAGCGCCTCCGCGATCTGGGCGGATTGATGCTGGAGATGTTTCGCCGTGACCAATTCCGTCAGGACCTGATCGTCGAACGCTGCGACGAGCTGGTCTCCCTCGACGAACGCCTGCAGGAGCTGGACACGCTGCTCGCCGCGGCTGTGTCCGTGCGTCGGGCGGCGCCGGCGGCGCGGTGTGCGTGCGGCGCGCCGCTCGTCTGGGGATCGCACTTCTGCGCGAACTGCGGCCGCCCGGCTGCAGCAACACCGCCGCTGGTCGGCTGCCCGCAGTGCGGCAGCGCACTGGCCGCCGACGCAAAGTTCTGTGCAGTCTGCGGGAAGGCGGTGGAGCCGAAGCCGGAACTGCTCGAAGCTCTTCCCACGCCGGCCCAGGAACGCTGGGAAGAGTGAGCAGCGAAGAACCGCGTTGCCCTCGCTGCGGTGCCCCGCACGGCCCCGATCAGGAGTACTGCCTCGAGTGCGGGTACCGGCTTCAGCCGGCGAGCGGCGTGTTCGGCAGGCTCGCGGCCGCGTGGCAGCAACGCTTTGGCTGGTATCCGGGGGACTGGATCTGGCCCGTCCTGCTGTCTCTCATCCTCGCGACCGCCGGAGCGGTGGCGGCAATCGTCCTCTCCGATGCGGGCGCCGAGAACAGCACGATCGTCGCAACCCAGGGCGGCGCGCCGCACTCGCCGACGACTGCACCCGAGACGGCGACGGTCGCCCTGCCGACCGTCCCCGCGGGGACGCCGACCGGGCCCCCGTCGACACCCACCGCTCCGCCACCGGCTACGACGACCGCACCCCGTCCAGGAGATTTGACGACCTGGCCGGCGGGCCAGAGTGGGTACACCGTCGTGCTCGAGTCGATTCCGGCCGGGGGCGGTGGGAGATTGCTGGCGCTGGAGCGGGCCCGGTCGGCCTCCCGAGCGGGCCTGCCCCAGGTCGGTGTCCTCGACTCGAGCCGCTATTCCAGCCTCCATCCCGGGTACTACGTGGTCTTCAGCGGGATCTATTCGTCCCGCGGGAGCGCCAACAGTGCCCAGTCAGCGGCGAATTCCAAGGGCTTTGGGGCGGCCTACGTCCGCCAGATCACCCGCTAGCCGTTCTCAGCGAAGGCAACGAGGCTCCGGACTTTGTAACAGGCCCCTGGACCGTATAGACTCCCCGAAGTCACGCGGCCCTGAAGACGATTTACTGCGGCTTAACAAAGCTTTGCGGGGGATTAATGGGAGCTAGAGATACTGTGATCGAGGAGTACACCGCCCAGCTTCAGGCCTGCATGTATCAATACTCAAGAGCCATCTACAGGTCGATTAAGGACCTCATCGACCCGTATGTGGCCCCGGAGCTTCATCTCGAGTACCGCCGGGCCGTGCTGGAGCAGTGCGAGCAGACGATGGAGCGGCTCGCGAAGGATCCTCTCTATTTCGCCAAGCCGGACCGCGCCCTCTTCCAGGACATTCGCCGCTACTTCCCAATCACCGCGCAGGCCGAGGTGGCGTGGGCAGTGAAGGAAGGCGTGGCAGCCGCGGTCGCGTTCATCGAGGAGCAGATCGAGTCGGGCGTGCTCGACGGAGGCGTCGCGCGATGCCGCGCCACGACACGCAAAGGGAAGCCGTGCCAGCGCACGCCCCTCCCAGAGCGCGACTATTGCCCGTCGCACCAGCATCTCGAGCGCTCCAAAGTCGCCGCCTAACCAGGCGAGCGCCCCTCACCGCAGCACTACCGACCCGTGTCGCCGCGTCCCGGTGGGAACCGGCGCATTCGCCCCAGTCTCGTGCCTGGCACGTGACTGGGCCGCGCCGAGGGTGGCTCAAAAGGCGCGCGGCGCGCTAGTCGGCTCCTGGGCGAGGCTACGGTCGGGCGATGGGGCGTCCCCACCGCGACCTCGTCGCCGGCGGCTACTACCACGTCGGGAGCCGCGGGAACAACCACGCACCGGTCGTCGTCGACCGCGAGGACCGGATGGTGTTCTTCCATCTCCTCCGGCGCGTCGAACGCCGATACGGCTGGCGGATCCACGTCAGCTGCCTGATGGGGAACCACTACCACCTTGTCCTGGAAACGCCTGCTCCCAACCTGGACAAGGGAATGCGCGACCTGAACGGCGGCTACGCCCGCGCCTTCAACGAGCGGCACGGGCGCAAGGATCACGTCTTCGGGCGCCGCTACTGGTCGAAGTCGATCGAATCGGAGGCGCAGTACGAGGCCACGCTCGAGTACGTCCTCCACAATCCGGTCCATCACGGCTTCGTCCGCCGGCGGGAAGACTGGAACTGGGCGTCGGCTCCCATAGTCCGTCCGATAGATTCGCCCGGTGTCTCACGACACCGACAAGCTGATTCGCCAGCTGTCGCTCGTCGCCTTTCTCATGGCGGAGCGGCGCCTGCTGACCGCCCGCGACGTCAAGTCCAACGTCGAGGGCTACTCGGAGATGTCGGACGAGGCCTTCGCGCGCCGGTTCTACTCCGACCGCGCCGAACTGCTCGCACTGGGCGTCCCGCTCCAGTCCCAGCGCGACGAGTTCACCGGCGAGGAGCTCTACACCCTCCGGTCGGAGAACTACTTCCTCGAAAAGCTCGAGCTCGACGACGACGAGCTCGCCGCGCTCCAGACCGCGCTCTATCTCCTCGAAGGACAGTTCGCCTATTCGGAGCCGCTCCGCCTCGCGCTCCAGAACCTCGCACTCGGACGCCCCGGCTTCGGCGAGCCCGCAACGGAGACGGCCGTGCGCGTAGAGGTGTCCGACCCCGATTACTCGGCCGAGATGCCCGGGCGCCTCGGGAAGCTCGAGGGCGCGATCTCGAAGCAACGCACGATCAAGTTCCCGTACTACTCGATCTCCCGCAACCGGCAGACCGAACGCACCGTCAATCCCTACGGCCTCCTCTCCGACAACGGCAGCTGGTACGTGATCGGCCAGGATCTCGACCGCAAGGACATCCGCACGTTTCGCGTCTCGAGAATCCGGGGTGACATCCGCTTCGCGACACGTCGGGAACGTGACTTCCGGATTCCGGCGGAGTTCGACATCGACCAGTACCGCGGCAGGCCCCCGTGGCAGATCGGCGACATCGTGGGCGAAGCGCGGATCGAGCTCGCGGGCGATACCGCGTGGTGGGTCGAGCGCGCATTCGGCAACGCCGGACAGCTGGAGGACGGCGTCTTCGTCACCGGCTACTCGTCGCTGCCACAGCTCGCTTCCTGGATCCTTCGCCAGGACGGTCGGGCGATTCCGGTCGAGCCCGACGAGCTCAGGCGGGAGGTGGCCGACGCATTGCGCGCCGTCCGCGAACGACACGAGGAAGCGCCGCCGAAGCTCGCCGCGCCCGCTCCGGTCCCGCGCGTCGACGCAACGGGGGAACGACCCGCCGGCCCGGTCGTGCCCGAGCGCTTCGCCGTCCTGCAGGCACTCCTCGCCTACTTGCTCGCCGCCTGCGGCGAAGGCCACGACGCGATCATCCCCGCCCAGCAGATCGTCGAGCGATTCCACATCCCCGCCGAGGAGCTCGAGGAACACCTGCAGCTGCTCAACCTCGTCAATTTCGGCGGCGGCTGCTACACGGTGTATGCGGCGCTCGAGGGCGACACCGTCCACGTCGACAAGGAGCTTTACGGGGACACGTTCCGCCACGCGCCGCGCCTGACCCCGCTCGAAGCCCGCGCGATCGTGCTTGCACTCGAGTTCGTCGGGCCGATGATCGCGGCCGACGCGCACACGCCGCTCGACCGGGTGCGCATGAAGCTCGAAGAGACGTTCGGCCAGTTCGAGCTCACGCAGACGCCGAACCCGCAGATCGCCGAAGCAGAGGCCGACCTCGTCGCGACCCTGACACAGGGAATTCGCGACCGCTGTCTCGTGGAGATCGAGTATCAGAAGGAAGGCGAGCAGACCTGGTCGAAGCGCGTCGTCGAGCCGTACTCACTCGAGCGCGAGCTGCCGAACTGGCGCGTGCACACCTGGGATCGTTCACGTGACGCCGAGCGCAGCTTCCGGCTCGACCGGATGAGAAGCGCGCAGCTCACGCAGGAGAGCTTCGTGCCGCGTCCGGCCTTCGAGCCGCGTGGATTCCGCGACGCACGCAGCGCAAGGATCCTCTATCTCAAGGGCGTTGCAGCACGCTGGGCCGCCGAGCGTGGAGCGACTCTGCTCAAGGACGGAAACGCGCTCGCCGAGATGCCCGTCGGTAGCGCGGAATGGCTGATCGGCGAGGTGCTGTCCCAGCGCGGTGAAGCCGTGCTCCTCGAGCCGGAGGAGATGCGCAAGCACGTCGCGTCGCGTGCACGCGAGCTCGCGAACGAGCTCGGCGTCTCCCGCCTTCGCGCGCGCGCCTAGCCTTCGCCGAGCGGACGCTCCTCGAGCCGCGCGATCGTCCAGCGGGCTTGCTCTTGCAGCATCGGATCCTCGCCGTCGGCAAACGGCTGCGCGAGCTCCACGTCGTCGGCGCTGCCGACGTTGCCGAGTGCGACGAGGGCATTGCGCCGGAGGTAGCGCGCGTCGTTTCTCGGCACGTACAGCCGGTCGTAGCGTTCAGTCACCGTGTCGGCCTCGTCCCGCAACCAGTCGGCGAGGCGGATGTGCGGCTCAGCACCCTCCACCGCCTGCCGGTCGGCTCGCCGCTTCTCGACACCGCGGTTCCAGGGACAGACGTCCTGGCAGATGTCGCAGCCATACACCTGCGCACCGAGCTCGGCGCGGTACTCCTCGGGAATCGGTACCGGCGCCTGCGTCCAGTACGAAAGGCATTTGGTCGCATCGACGACGCCCGGCTCGTCTAGCGCTCCGGTCGGACACGCCTCGATGCAGAGCGTGCACGAGCCGCAGTTGAGCTCGAGCGCTGCGGTCGCTTCGACGTCCGCGGTCGTGACGAGCGTCCCGAGCACGATCCACGAGCCGTGCCGGCGGGTGATCAGCATCGTGTTCTTGCCGTAGAAGCCGACACCGGACCGCGCCGCCGCCTCCCGGTCGACGTGCTGGTTCGCATCGACGAGGACGCGGTACTTGCCGCCCAGCCGCCGCCCGAGCTCGTCGAGCCGTTCGCGCAGCACGGCATAACCGTCGTGCCACGTGTAGCGCGCGAGCCTTCCTTCGCCCGGCTCGAGCGGGGGTTCGGGCGCGTAGTAGCAGTGCGCGGCCGAAACGACTGTGCGCGCACCGGGCAAGAGCGTTTCCGGATGACATGAGACTTCGGGCTGAGCCATCGTGAAGCGCATGTCCGCGAAGAGCCCTCGCGCCTTGCGCTCCTCGATGTGGCGCTCCGTGCTCGTATAGGCCGACGCCGGAGCGGCTCCCACGACGTCCAGCTCCAGCTCCTCGGCGACGCGCTCCAGCTCAGCTGCGGTCATGTGCGAGATTGTGCCCCGTGAAGGCCGTACGCATCCATGAAGACGGCGGACCAGAGGTGCTCCGCTACGAGGACGCACCGGATCCCGTCCCAGGCGAGGGCGAGGTCCTGATCGAACTGCGCGCTGCGTCGCTCAACCATCTCGACGTCTGGATCCGCAAAGGCCTTCCGTCGGTGCCGAAGCCGCGCATCCTCGGCGCCGACGGTGCCGGGATCGTCGTCTCCGGAGCCGGTTTCAACGCCGGCGACCGGGTCGTGATCAATCCCGGCCACGAGCTCGGTAACGGAAGGATCTCCGTCGTCGGCGAGCACTCCGACGGGACGCACGCCGAGTTGATCGCGGTTCCGTCCTCGCAGGTCTATCCGCTTCCAGACGAGCTCGACTTCGAAACTGCGGCCGCGTTCCCGCTCGTGTTCGAGACGGCCTACCGCATGCTGGTCACGAGAGCGGGACTACGAGAAGACGAATGGGTGCTCGCCTGGGGAATCGGCAGCGGCGTATCGACGGCGACGCTCGCGATCGCGAAGGCGCTCGGTGCGCGGGTGATCGTCACCTCGTCGAGTACCGAGAAGCTGGAGCGAGCCCGCGAGCTCGGCGCGGACGGCGCGTTCAACCACGACACCGACGACGTCGTCGCGGAGGTGAAGGGGCTCACCGGGGGCGGCGCGCACATCGTGGTCGATCACGTCGGCGAGGCGACGTGGAAGCGCACGCTCGATGCAGCGCGGCCGTCGGGACGAGTGTGCATCTGCGGCGCGACGACCGGACCGAACCCGCCCGCGAACCTCCATCGCATCTGGTGGAAGCAGCTGACGATCTTCGGTTCGACGATGGGAACGACGGCGGACTTCGAAGCCGTCTACGAGCTCGTCAAGTCGGGCCGTGCCGTTCCTGTCGTCGATGAGGTCTTGCCGCTCGCCGAAGCGGCCGCAGCGCACGAACGCCTGGAAGCGGGCCAGCAGCTCGGCAAGATCGTGCTCCGTATCCCTGGTTAGGCGACTAAAGCTTCCCTTGAGTCCCGAAAGCCCTGCCAGGTTCTCGGGAACGGCGCACCGACGGGGAGATCAGCGGCCCGCTGGGCTGGGCCGCCCCGGCGCGCCGCCCCTTTACTGCCGGCGAGAGCGCCCGGCGACTACGGCTCCACCGGACACCTGCCGGCAGACCTTCGGCGTCGCAGGTGAGGAGATCTGACTCGGTTTGTAGGGAACGCGCTCTGCCAGCGTGTCGAGCGGAACGCTCACGAGTTCGACTGCCCCTCCTCCTTGCGGCCTTCACCTCAGAGGGCGGACGGAGCGACTTGTTGAAACCGCAGGACGGCTCTCCCCGAAGCCGATTCAGGCGGCCGCTCCGCCGCCCAAAGCGCTCGGCCGACACGGGCTCGTGGAAGAATTCTGTCCCCCCATTCCCTCGTGCTGGTCCTTTGCGCCTCCTAGAGTGTGCGCCGCTACCAAAAGGGCGTCAAGGACCTTCTTTTTGCAAATAGCGACCAATTTGTGATCCGTTCTCGGTCCGGGATGATCGTTCCCCCGCGCGGCCCGAATCGAAGCCAGGGAATGGCGACGCCGCCTGCGGCAACGACGCCGCCTTTCGTATACCGAACGCGCAGCCTTGTTGCGCGCTCAGGCCGGTCCCTGGGCTTCGGCGGCATTCAACCGCGAGCGCACGAGTCCTTTGAGGGATCTTCGGTTTAGCCACCTCTGAAACTGTCGATCCCTCTTGTGGGGCCGGCGCAAGGGGTTCGCTTGGGGACTGACGGCATAACTCCGAGCGTTTCCGCTTCCGCGCCGGCCCTATGCAAGCACCCCGAGTTGCACCGGAAACCGCAACAAACGTAAGGCCACTGCCCCCGATCGGGGGCGGGCGCGGAGAGTTCGCCGTAGAACTCTCCCTCAGTCGTCCTTTGCCACAGTCGCAACGGAGCGACGGGGAGAACAATCGCTCACGTTACAGAGGCCGCAGGCCCGCCCCGCCCGATTCTTACGCAGAGGCGGACAGGGCACAAGAGCTGTGTCGCGCATTCAGGGCCGAGCTCTTGGGCCACCGCGCCAACGCCGCGATCACCGCGCTATTGCTCGACCCGTACCGAGCTGACCGGACTAACTAGGAAATCCCTGCAAACCAGGCTAGCCGATGCCGAGAATGAACTTCGCGTCGTCCGACATGCGGTCGGGGGTCCACGGGGGATCCCAGGTCAGCTCGATCTCGACGTCCTCGACTCCGGGCACCTCCTTGGCGGTGCGGCTGATGTCCTCCTGGATCATCGGCCCCGCGGGACAGCCCATCGACGTGAGGCTGTGGATCACTTTCACGCGCTGACCCTGCACCTCGACGTCGTAGAGCAACCCCAGCTCGACGATGTCCATCCCGAGCTCGGGATCCTCCACCTGACGCAGCGCCTCGAAGACTTCTTCCTTGGTCGGCATCCTCCGTCGAGTCTAGCTAGTAGCCGAGCAGCCGGACTTCCTCGCGCCGGTCGCGCGCAAAGAAGTGCACTCCGTCGATGAAGCGCACCCAGTTGCAGCGCGTGCACATGACGAGGGAGTGGGTGCGTGCGGAGTCCGTCAGGAAACGCACGCCGCGCAGCAGGTCGCCGTTGGAGACGCCCGTTGCGACGACGATCACTTCCCCAGGCGCCAGTTCTTCCGTGTTGAACACTCGCGTCGGATCCTCGATACCCGCCTCGCGGGCCTGTTCGATCTCGCCACGGGTGGTCGGCCACAGCTGTGCTTGCAGTTCGCCGCCGAGACACCTGAGCGCCGCGGCGGACATCACGGCCTGCCGGGTTCCGCCGATCCCCACCGCAAGGTGGTCGTTGGTGCCGCGGATCGCAGCCGAGATCGACGCCGTCACCGTCCCGTCCTGAATCAGCTTGATCCGCGCGCCGGAGGCGCGGATCTCCTCGATCAGATCGTGGTGGCGCGGACGGTCCAGGACGATCGTGGTGATGTCGTTCGGGCGGCGGCCGAAGGCGTCGGCGATCGCCTGGACGTTCTCGCCAATCGGCTTGAGCAGGTCGATCGACCCTCGCGCACGCGGCCCCACCGCGAGCTTGCGCATGTACATGTCCGGCAGATTGAGAAGCGACCCACGTTCGCCGACCGCGATCATCGACATCGCGCCGTTGCCACCGCGCGCCACGACGCCGCGACCTTCGAGCGGGTCAACCGCGAGATCCGCCTCGTCACCACCGGCGCCGATCTCTTCACCCACGCGCAGCGGCGAGTCCTCGTCCGCCGAGCCGATCACGACTCGTCCGTCGATCGGGAAGTCGTCCAGCAGCGCGCGCATCGCGGCTGCAGCGTCGTGCTCGGCTGCTTCCTGGTTGGCACGACCGAGCCAGCGAGCCGCCGTCAGGGCCGCGCCCTCCGTGACGCGAGCGTATTGCTCGCAGAGACAGAGGCTCGTCCTGGGTGCCGTCTGCGGTTCTGGGGCGGCGCTCGGATCTTCTACAGCCTTGGCCATCAGACTCGTTGTACCTGCTCGGCACTCGACAGGACCAGCTCCAGCACCGAATCGATCGCTCCGCGGATGTCGTTGTTCGCAATTACCGGCACGTTGTGCCGCTTTGCCCGCCCGATGATGTGGTCCTGAACGCGGCGGATGTCGTCAAGCCGCTCGATGTACTTCGCGTGCGGGCGCAGCCCGTCGAGGCCGGCATCGCGCACCATGAAATGCGTCGTGTGCTCCTCCTCGTCCTCGATCGCGAGGATGCATTGCACGACGAGCGCTCCCTCGATTCGCGGCAGCATCCCCGGCACGAGGTGCACTCCCTCGAGCACCATCGACCACCCTTCCTCGAGCGCCCGTTCGATCGACGCACTGACTCCGACGAGCACGTTCCGGGTTTGCTCGAGGAAGCCCGCGATCACAGGATCGTCTGCCTGCTCGGGCTCGCGCAGGCCTGCTGCCGCCTCGAAGCTCGAATAGTGGATCGACGGCATGAACTCCTTCGAGAAGAACGCGCGCATCGTCTGCCGGATGAAGTCCGTCGATGTGACGCGCGTGATGCCGAGCCGATAGGCGGCCTCGGTTGCGACGGTCGACTTGCCGGTGCCTGTCGCACCGCCGACGAGCACGATGATCGGCAGGTCGAGCTCGTGGAGCTCCCTGAAGCGCCGTAGGCGGCGAACGGCCTCGGACCCTTCCTCGGCGCCGAGGACCTCGACGGCGAGCTCCTGCACCTGCTCGAGCTCGACGCTCTGCTCGCCGCGGTCGAAGAGGTACTGGTCGATCCGCTTCGCAAGCTCGTACGCGCGACCGAGCGGCACACCGACCGCGACGAGGGCGCGCGCCATCAGACCTTTGGAGTAAGGCTGATCCGGAGTGCCGAGCGGCAGCGGCTCGGAGTGGCGGGGATGGCTCACGCCCGCGCTCCCGTTGCCACGAGTTGCTGGACGGCCACGTCGAGCTCGGGTGCGACGACCTCGTTCTCCGCGAAGACGACCTCTGCACCACGCTCGATCGCGGCTTCTGCGACGACGTCGATCGCCGCGGCTTTGATCTCGACGAGATAGACGTCGGCATCCGTTCGCGCCAGGTCCTCGCGCAGTTTCGCGCGGTCGGCGAGATTGCGCGACACGCTCACCACGTCTGCGTCGAGATGATCGGTCGGCGCGGGCCCGGTCGTGAACACCGCGACTCGGCGTCCCTGCAGAGGCGCGATCGGCCGGAGTCGCAGCTCCGCATCGATGACCGGCACGCGCTTGAGAGCCCGCACCGCGGAAGCATCGCCGCCGCCGACGAGGACGACAAGATCGGAGACGAGCACGCGGTAGGGGTTGAGATACGCGAGCGGATCTTGACCTCGACCGCTGACCAGAATGCGCGCGTCGACGTCGACCGGCGGGATCGCGGCGCCGCTCCCGTCGAAAACGACGACGTCCGGCTCCCGCTCCACCGCAAGCGCAGCTCCCTGCAAGACGTTCGACATCGTCACCGCCCCCGCAAGGCCACCGCCGGCCCGGCGGCAACCGATCGTCACGAGCCCCGTGAGCGCAGCCGTCTCGAGATAGTCGGAAGCTGCGTGCCGGCCCTCGCGCGAAAGGTCGAGCAGCGACTCCAGCGTCGGCTGCACGAGTGCCACCTCCGGCTCCGCCGGCCCCCCACGACCCATCGCCACGACGACGACGTCACGGTCCCGTGCAAGTAGCCGCGCGACGTGACCCGTAACGGCCGTCTTGCCGACGCGTTTCCCCGTGCCGATCACCGCCAGCGACGGAAGTGGAAACGGCGCGTACTGCGGCGGCTCGAAGCGAAAGTCGGCGCCCTCATATCGAAGACCCGCCGCAAGAACACGGCTGGCGAGCAACAGGCGTTCGCGCGGCCCCATCACCGGCTCGTCCGAGAGGTCGACGACGACCTCCGCAACAGCGAAGCCGTCCTCCAGCGCTTCGACCAGCGGTACGCCGTAGTTCGACTCTCCGCGCAACTTCTCCGTGCCGCCCGCGAGCCAGGCGCCGATCACCTCGTACGGCAGCCCCGCGATCGCATCCCGCACGACCGGCGGGTAGTGCTCGCCGTCGATGACGACGATCGCGGGCGTCATCGCCGCGAGGTCACCTCGCCCTCGATGCGTGCGGTGTACTTCTCGAACTCGAGCGTGTCGACCGCGAACTGGATGATCTTCTCCTGCCCGTGGAACGGGTACTTGCGCCAGACATCCACGTGCGTCCCCGAGAACTCGATGATGTTGTAACAGGGACGCGAGTTCCCGCGGAGACGGAGTGACGACACGGTTCCGGCATTCACGATGAACAGATCCTCGAGCCGCCAGGCATAGGGCACGTGCTTGTGCCCGGACAGAACGAGGTTCACACCGGAGCGCTGAAGACATTCGATCGCGTCTCCGGCGTCGTAGATGATGTTCCGCTCGCGCCCGGTACCCGGTACGGGCAGCAAATGGTGGTGGCAGACGAAGACCCGTAGGTCCGCCGGATCGGCGAAGCTCTCCTCGATCCAGTGGTACCGGCCCCGGCCGATCTGGCCGTGGTCGAGGTCGGGCTCCGTCGAGTCGACCGCCACCACGGTGACGCCGCCCACCCGCATCACGGAGTTGCGATCGCCGAACAGCTCCTCGAAGTGGACATAGCCGACGTTGCGGGAGTCGTGGTTCCCTGGAATGACGACGACCGACTCGCAGTCGATCCGATCGAGGTAATCCTTGGCGAGCGCGTACTCCTCTTTGAACCCGAACGTGGTCAGGTCACCGGAGCAGACGACGATGTCTGGCTCGAGGTCGTTGACCTCCGTGATCGCGCGCTCCAGGAGGTTCGGCAGGAAAAACTGCGTCCCGCAGTGCAGATCCGAGATCTGGATGATCGTGAACGTGCCGTCCCGGGTCGCCATGCGAGAAGTCTAGGCGGCCACGGGAGGCCGCATTCTCAGCGTCCGGACCGATTGCTACGCTGAATGCAGGTGATACTGGAAACCCCGGATTTCCAGGCATATCGAGGCCAGGAACCTCCCCGCTTCGCCAACAAGGCCGAGCTCGAATGCGCCAAGGTTCTGGACTATTACGGTGTGCCCTGGGACTACGAGCCTACGACCTTTGTCCTCGAAGAGGACGAGGACGGCCGCGTCCTCGAAGCCTTCAGGCCGGACTTCTACCTGCCTGAGCAGAACCTCTATGTCGAGGTGACGGTGATGAAGCAGTCGCTCGTGACGCGCAAGAACCGCAAGCTGCGCAAGCTGCGCGAGCGCTATCCCGAAATCCGCGTGAAGCTCTTCTACAAGCGCGACATCGAGCGGCTGGCGGAGAGATACCAGCTCGAGCTGGCGTCGTAGGTTCCGAGTCTCGGCTCGGAGAGGTCTACCTCACCCGTGAGGAGCTGCACTCGCGTGTCCGAGAGCTGGCCGCCGAGATCTCGCGGGACTACGAGGGCAAGGAGCCGCTCCTCGTGGCCCCACTGAAGGCGAGTCTCGTGTTCGTCTCCGATCTCTCCCGCGCGCTCTCGATCCACCACGGCCTCGACTTCATCGAGCTCGCGAGCTACGCCTCGGGCGCAGACACCGGCGGCCAGGCGCGGATCCGGCTGCTCAAGGACCTCGACTCCGACCTCGCCGACAGGCACGTCTTGATCGTCGAGGACGTCGTGGACACCGGCCTGACGCTCAATTACCTCTGCAAGACGCTTTCCCTCCGCAGCCCTGCCTCACTGGCTGCGGCGACCCTGCTCGACCGGCCCTACCGGCGGCTCGTGGACGATCTGCCGGTCCGGTACGTGGGCTTCACCGTGCCCGACGAGCTCTTCGTCGGCTACGGCTTCGACCTCCACGAGAAGCTTCGGAACCTCCCCGATCTCCACGTGCTCCGCTCAGAAGTTTAGCCTAGGCTAAACTTTGTGGCGGGATGATGGCGACCCGCGCAGAGGAGGGCCCGCACCTGCCTGGGGCAGGAGAGCGTGTCCTTCGCGGACAGGGACGCTGGCGCCTCCTCCCTTTCCTCGGCCCGGCCTTCATCGCGTGCGTCGCCTACATGGACCCGGGCAACTTCGCGACGAACATCGCCGGCGGGTCGAAGTTCGGCTACACGCTCGTCTGGGTGATCGTCGCCTCCAACCTGATGGCGATGCTGATCCAGACGCTGTCCGCGAAGCTCGGGATCGCGACCGGCCGCAACCTGCCCGAGGTCTGCCGCGAGCGTTTCTCCCGCAAGACCTCCATCGGGCTCTGGATCCAGGCCGAGTTCATCGCGATGGCGACCGACCTCGCCGAGTTCCTTGGCGCAGCACTCGGCATCAAGCTCCTGCTCGGTATCCCCCTCTTCCCGGCGGCGGTGATCACCGGGGTGATCACGCTCCTCATCCTCGGCCTGCAGCGCTTCGGGTTCCGGCCGCTCGAAGCCGTGATCACCGCGTTCGTCTTCGTGATCGGCATCTGCTACCTCGGCGAGCTCTACTTCGCACACCCGCCGCTCGGGACTGTCGCAAAGCACGCCGTCGTGCCCGAGTTCGCCGGCAACGAGTCCGTGCTGCTCGCTGTCGGGATCATCGGCGCGACGGTCATGCCACACGTGATCTACCTGCACTCCGCGCTGACGCAGCAGCGCATCGTCCCGCAAAATGACGAAGAGGCGAAGACTCTCTACCGCTACACGCGGATCGACGTTCTGATCGCGATGGTGATCGCCGGCCTCATCAACATCTCGATGCTCGTCGTCGCCGCGACCGTCTTCTACGGCAGCGGTCTCTTGAACGTCGACTCGCTCGAGGGCGCGCACCGTACGCTCGAGCCGATCCTCGGCGGTGCATCGAGTGTCCTCTTCGCACTTGCTCTGACCGCGTCGGGGCTGTCGAGCGCGACGGTCGGCACGTTGTCCGGCCAGGTCGTCATGCAGGGTTTCATCCAGCGGCAGATTCCCCTCTTCGTCCGCCGGCTGGTGACGATGATCCCCGCCTTCGTCGTCATCGCAATCGGCCTCAACCCCTCGCGCACGCTCGTGATCAGCCAGGTGGTGCTCTCTTTTGGAATCCCGTTCGCGCTGATCCCGCTGGTGATCTTCACGAGCCGGCGTGACGTCATGGGTGTGCTCGTCAACCGGAAGGCGACGATCTTCGCTGCGATCGTCGTCGCTGCCCTGATCTCCGGGCTGAACGTCTTCCTGCTGGCGAAGACCTTCGGCGCCCTCGGCGGTTGATCGAGGGGCGGCTCAGAATCTGGATACGGCCGGAAGGCTAGAGGTAGCCGAGCGGGTCGACCGGGGTGCCATTGATCCGGACCTCGAAGTGGAGGTGCGCCCCGAAGCTGTGACCCGTGTTCCCCACGTATCCGATCACCTGGCCCTGCGAGACGTGCGCTCCCGTGGACACGGCGAACGCGGATTGATGTCCGTAACAGGTCGCCATGCCCCCGCCGTGGTCGATGCACGTGTAGTTGCCGTAGCCGTCGACCCAGCCGGCGATCACGACCGTGCCGGCCGCGGCCGCGTGAATCGGTGTGCCGTACGGCACACCGATGTCGATGCCGGCGTGCAGGCGCCCCCAGCGATAGCCGAACGGGCTCGTCACGGGGCCGCTGACGGGCCAGATCAGGCCCGACGCGGACGGCGTCGTGTCCGATGCGCCCTGCGCCGCGGCGAGCTGTCCGCGGATCCGCGAATCCTGAGCGGCGAGCGCGTTCGCTTCGGCGATGAACGCTTTCTCCTGTTCCCTGGTCGAGGCCAACTGCCCCTTCTGCCTGGCGCGCTTGCCGGCGAGTGAGCTCTTGCTCGCAAGCAGATCGTTCTTGACGGTGCGCTGCTGCTGCGTGCGAACCGCGACGACCTGCGTCTCGGAGTGGACACGCGCGCGGACCGTCTTTGTGCGCTCGCGCGCGACGTGAACCTGGTCACGGGCTGTTCCAACCTGTTTGGCGATTCGCTTGTCCTGTCTTGCGATCGCGTCCAGGTAGTGGAGTTGGTCGAGCGCGTCCTGGAACGACTTCGACTCGAGAATCACGTCGACGAGCGTCGGGCTTTGGGTCTCGTAGATGTCGATCATGCGCAGGTTCAACTCGCGTAAGACCTTCGCGTACTGCCGGTGGAGGAAGTTCAGCCGCTCGGTCTCGAAGTCGAAGAGCTCGTTGAGCTTGTCGAGACGGCGCTGGTGCAGCGCGAGATCGCGCTCGAGGATGTTGAGCTTCTGCGAGACGTCCCCGACCCTCCGCTCGAGCGAGCGGATCTGGGTCGTGACCCCGGAGATCTGGGCCGTGAGGCGCGCTTCCTTTGCGCGGGCGGCCGCGAGCCGTGTCTGGATGTCGCTGAGCTTGCCGCTGTTGTCGCCCGAGGCCGGAGCGACGAGGACGAGCCCGGCGAAGAGGACGACGACGAGTCTGCGGCCCATGGACGGAAGGTTCGGCAGGGCTCCGGACGTCCCTGCCGCAGGCAGGGCGCTCAGGCCCTCAGGCGGCCTTCCTGAGGCCCTTCATCAGGCGCCAGCGGCCCTGGCTCGGGGATGATCGCCGGCTCCGGTGGAGAGCCCTCGTCGGGGGGCGGATAGGGCTCCGGGATGACCGCGGGACCGCTCGGATCGCCCTGCCCGGGCTCGTCGGGCAGCTCGACCATCTCGGTCGGCTGGACCTCCAGCCGGTGCCGCTGGAGCCGGTCCTGGGCTTGAGCGAGCGTTCCCTGCATCTCGGCCCCCCTCTGCGCCGCGAGCTTGTCGAGCTCTCGTACCTGCCCGCGGGCTCGTTCCGTCGCTTCGTCGTCGTCACGGTACACGGCGTCTCCGAGCTCGAGCAGGAGACGGGCCCGGAGAGCGCTCATTCGCTGGAGCTCGCGGCGCAGGGCGAGCACGCGGCGGGCCGCACGGCCTCTCGTCGCGAGCGAGTCGGCGGCCAGCCCCGCGCGGGCCCGAAAACCGTCGAGGGCATCGGTGGTCGAACGGGCGACGACCCCGTCCGGCTTGCGCCGTGCGGCCTCGAGGAAGATCAGGACGAGGAGAACGCCGGCGCCCACGGCGATGAGCCCGAACGGCCAGCGGCCGAGCGCGAAGAGCACGACCGCAAGCGTGAAGGCGACTCCGGCGAGGACGAGGACGAGCGTCGTCGGCGTAACGCCGTAGTAGCGCGGCTCTGCGTTGACGTACTCCACCGGGACGCGGCCGGTCTCAGCGGGTGGCACGTCCATCACCTTTGTCTCGCCTGCGCTCGTGGGCTGTCCGCACTGTGGGCAGTAGCGCGCCTTCTTCGCGAGGTTCGATCCGCAGTTCGCACAGCTAGCCACGAGTGGGCACACGCTCGTCGGCGGCTTGCTCGGCGCGCAGGTCGAGGGCTCGCAACGCTTGCGCTGCCTGTTGTCGCAGGGGGCCGACGAGCCGGCGGTAATCGTCGTCCGAGACCTTGCCGGTGCGATGGTCGAACTCGAGCTCCTTGAGCGTCGCGAGCGCGCGGTCGCGTTCTTCCGCGAGGCTCAGGCGGCGCTGCTCGAGCTCATCCGGCGACGTCAGCCGGTCGTCGCGTGCGGCGGGCTCGCGCAGGAAGGGCAGAGCGACGAGCACGACGCAGGCGACGGCGAGCACTGCGCCGACGACGAGCGCCGCAGTCAAATCCGCACCACCCCGTCGGCGTAGCGCTCGGCGAGGCGCCGCGCTTCCCTCGCATCCGGCCAGAGGGCGATCAGCGAGCCGCCGATGAAGACGATCCCTGCGAGCCAGAGCAGGTTCACGAGCGGCTTCTGGAGTGCCTTCAGGTCGATGCTGCCGTTCGCGTTCACCTGGTCGGCGATCAGGAAGAGGTCGCCGCCGGTGAGCCAATCGTGACGGATCGAGACCTCGTTCGAGACCTGGTCCTCCGCGAAGTACTGGTTCTTGCCCGGCTTGTAGCGCCCGAGGTAGTCGTTTCCGCGATACACGTCGACGAGCGCCCGGATTGCGCGGTGGTTCGACTCCGTCTTCGTCTCGTAGCCGCGAAAAACGAGGCGGTCCCCGGCCACCGACATCGACTGGCCCGGTTTCAAGCGGGCCTCGTGAACGGTCTGGTAGGCGCTCGCACCCGTGACGCCGATTGCGAGCAGCACGACCGACGCGTGCACGACGTAGCCGCCGTAGCGCCGCCGGTTCCGTGCCACGAGGGAGGAGAAGGCACCGCCCCAGCCGACCCCGCCGAGCGCCTTTCGCGCAGCCGTGCCGCGTGCGAACTCGAGCGCGATCGACGCGAGCACGAACACCGAGAACGTGTAGGCGACCACGCCGATGCGCGACGAGCCTGCGCCCGCCGCGAGCAGTGCGATGCCGGCGATGACGGCAGCACCGAGCGGCCAGAGGAATGTGCGGCCGAGCGCGCGCAAGGATGCGCGACGCCACGCGACGAGCGGCCCGATCCCCATCAGCAGCAAGAGCGGCAGCCCGAACGTGTGCAGGAAGAAGTTGTAGTACGGCTTGCTCACGGTCGCGGCTTCGCCGGTTACCGCCTGGGAGAGGATCGGATAGACAACGCCCCAGAGAATCGTCAGCGCGAGCGCGACGAGGAGGAGATTGTTGTAGAGGAACGTCGCTTCACGAGACACGAGGGACTCGAGCCGCGTCTTCGAGCGCAGGAGCGGCAGGCGGACGAAGATCAGGGCGAGCGACGCAGCGGTGATCAGGCAGATGAAACCGAGGAACCAGGGGCCGATCGAGCTCTGGGTGAACGAGTGGATCGACTGAATGATCCCGCTGCGGGTGAGAAACGTCCCGAAGATCGAAAGGCAGAACGCGAGCACGACGAGCAGCACGTTCCAGACCTTCAGCATGCCGCGCTTCTCCTGGATCATCACCGAGTGGAGGAACGCGGTTGCCGCAAGCCAGGGCATCAGCGCGGCGTTCTCCACAGGATCCCAGGCATAGAAGCCGCCCCAGCCGATCTCGACGTAGGCCCAGTGTGCTCCGAGTAGCTGGCCGACTCCGAGAAACGCCCAAGCGGCGAGCGTCCACCGACGGGTGGCGACGATCCAGCGCTCGTCGGTGCGGCGTGCGAGCAGAGCACCCATCGCGAAGGCGAACGGCACGGTGAGCCCGACGTAGCCGAGGTAGAGCATCGGCGGGTGGATCGCCATGTACGGGTTCTGCAGGCTTGGATTGAGGCCGGCGCCGTCGGCGGCCGCGGCCTGCGTCGCGAAGGGGCTTGCGACGAACACGAGCAGCATCGCGAAGAACGTGCCGACGAGCCCGAGCGTCGGCACGACCCAGGCGAGCACCTCGCGGCCTGCGCGCCGTCCGGTCAGCACGGCCGCGACGGAATAGCCGGTGAGGACGAGCAACCAGAGGAGCAAGGACCCTTCCTGACCACCCCAGAAAGCGGTCAGCGTGTAGCCGAGCGGCAGCTCGTGACTCGTGTGGTCGGCGACGTACTGGAACGAGAAGTCGTGTCGAGCGAGTGCAGCAAGCAGTACCGCGGACGCGATGAGGGTCGCGCCGAAGGCGGCGAGCAACGCGTTCTGCGCAGACTCGGCGAGCCGGCGACGCTTCTGCCACGCCGCAAGCGAACCTGCGACGAGTGCGTACACGAGCAGCAAGAACGCCGTGACGAGCGCCGCTCGGCCGAGATCGGCCATAGCTACGTCTTAGGCGAGTACTTCGAGGGGCACTTCGTGACGAGCGTGCCCGGCACCGCGACGAAGGCGCCGTTGCGCAGGTGTCCGTCGACGACGACGTCGCGACCGGTTCGGAAGAGATCCGGGACCGAGCCCTTGTAGATGACCGGCACGGTCGTGTGCCCCTTGACGTCTCGGAGCTGGAAACGCAACCCGGCACCGTGTGCGTCGCCGGTCGGCTTGCCGACGACCTGGCCCATCAACGACACCCTGCCGGTGTGGCCCGTGAGCTGACTCGGGCGGAGCGAGGGCGTGCCACCCCCGGCGATCGAGGTGTACAGCAAGAAGACGGCAAGGACAGCCGCGACCGAGAGTGCGACGATCAGGCGCGCCGGGCTTCCTCTACGGGCCACGCCGAGATTCTAGTCCGAGACACATGAGAGGGCCCGCAGCTCCCGACCCATTGGGGGCGGCCCGTAGATCGACCTGAGCGCCTGCTCGAGGATCGGATCCTCTCGCGCCTCATCGAGCATGCCGTCGACGAGCTCGATGGCTACCCGGAGCGCGAGCTCCTTCACTTCTCCTCGACGGTTGTGCGGGAGGCCCGCCAGCCGCCGTCGCGCCCGGCGCAGCTCGTGCTCGACCACGATCTCGGCGTGTCGGTGAAAAGCCGCGGTGTTCACCGTGCCAGGACCACCGGGGAGGCAGGTGTTTCCACCGGTCGCGGCACCTTCTTCGCGGGCGCGCTCAGCGTGAAGCCGCAGAACATCAGTGCGATTCCGATCAGCTCCCCAAGCGTGACGAGCGAGGTGTCGCCGGCTCGCGACACGCCCGTGGCCGCGGCAACTGTGAGTGCGCCACAAGCGATCCAGACGTTTGCGCGCACACGCTGACGACGAAGGATCGACAACAGCGACCCGCCCACCAGAAAGACCGTTCCCACGGAGTTGAGCGTGATCGCCCACAGGAACGCATGTCCTCCCAGGACGGCGTTCGGCGGTGGCTTCCCTGTCGGAGCGATTGCGAGCGCCTGCGCATCCACCGGCGCGAGGAGCACCGCGGTCACCGCAGCGACAGATGCAACCACGAGTGCTCCGGTGAGCACGTCTCGACCGCGCCTGGGCAGCAACAGCCACGCGGAGCCCGCACCGAGGTAGGCCACGGTCAACACACCGCCCGCCACGTAGTACGTCCGAAACAGGCCGGGGCTCCAGCCACTGCGCTGGGCAAGGGCCTCGCTCACCGCGGCCACCGCGAAGAGCGCAAAGCCGATCGCCCACAGAGCCTTCTGCCCCGCCATGCGGCGCAGCAGAGAGCGAACGAGCAAGAGCGCAAAGGCGATCGCGAGGAGGGCCGCCGCGATCGGTGGCAGCGCATGCGCGACTGCCGGCGCAAAGGTGTGCGCACGACGCGAGATCGGCGTCACCGGCTCGCCCGGCGCGACGACCCGGACATACGCGAAGTCGCGACCCCCGAACATGCCTTCGTGGCTCGCCGCGAAGACGTAGCTGCCAACGGCGAGTTGCCGCCTGGGCACGAGGATCAGCTCGCGCGGCGAGCTTTGGCGAACGACTAACGGGATCGCTTTCCCGTCGAGATCGAACAGTTGGTACGCAGGCGCTCCGTCGACTGCTGCGGCGCGCACGCGCAGCGCTCTCAGGTCGGAGGCATGCACTCGGAGTGCGTCGGCCGGGAATGTGCTCTGCGGGTCGCTCCAGGCGAAGAGCTTGATCGTCCCGCGGGATGTCACCATGAACTGCCCGGTGACCTCACGCGTGAATCCGGTCTGGTAGGCGTAGCGCACGGAGGCGCCGCCGATTCCTGCGACAGCCGGCACGAACGGGAGGGCCACGAGGAGCAGGCCGATTGCACCGACCGACACGGCGACTCGGGTCCGGTAGCTCCGCCGCAACCTCCCGCCTCGTGGCGGTGAGCCGAGCAGCCGCAAGCGCCTCCTGCGATGTGCGCGGTAAAGGAGCGCCGTCGAGACCAGCGTGCTCGCAGGCAACCAGATCCACTCGGCTTGCCAACCCACCGGACGCAGCGGACCGTTCGCGAAGGGCGTGAACGCAAGCGGAATCGCGGCCCAGGCGATTGCCGGACCGATCAGCAGGAGCGCCGATCCGGCAAGCGGATAACCCGCGAAGAGCCAGCCGAGCCCAGGGAACCCGAGCAGGCCCATGGGCACTTCGTAGGCAGCGACAGCTACCGGCCGGCGCCGGCGAACGCGCTTCGGGATGCGACCGGCGTACGCCGAGGGCGCGCGCCGGAGCCACCTCCGCCCTTCTGTGCGGTAGGCGGCCGTGCCGCCCCAGGCAGCGCGTCCGAACGCGCCGAAGCCGAGCGCGACGGCAAGAGCGGCGGGGACGAGCACGAGCGCCTGCCAGGGCTCTAACGCGGCGACCGCAGAGCCGAACGACCCGCCGCCGGCGACGCGGTGCGCAGCCACAGCCGCGAACGCGATCCCTCCGGCGTAGTACACGGCCATCCCCGCCCCCACACCGACGAGCATCGCGCGTGTCGAGCGGAGTCCGCCGGGAAGGAGTGAGAGCGCGGCGCCGATCAGGATCACCATCAACCCACCGAGCATGTTCAGCTGAGCGTGCAGGTTCACGATCACGTCTCCCGCGTCGCCACCGCGGTCGAGGAGCTCGTTGACGGCCGGGAACGCCTGCACCGGCCCCTGGAGCGTTCCGAGCGCGAGCGCTCCGCACCCGAGTAGGACGAACGCGCGCATGGGGTGTCGCGCTCTGTGGAAGGACCGCACCAGAGTGACGAGCAGGAGCCAGAAGGCCGCGAGCATGGCGATCCCTGCACCCATGATCAGGAACGGATGAAGTCGAGTGGCCTCCTCCGCCTGCTCGGGAGTCAGGCCGTGGCGAACGACGAGCCGGCCCTCGTGGAAGCCGAGGTAGAGCGCGACGCCGTAGAACGCGAGCGAGCCGCCGAGCAGAGACCAGAAGCAGGTGTTCGCCAGACGCCGGCTCGGCGCTTGACCACCGAGCCTCGGAGCAAGCGCGAAGATCGCCCCTGCCGTCAGCATCGTGAGCCCGGTGACGAGATTGATGTGCGCGTGGCTGATCGGATCGATCCACTCACCCGCGTGGCCGGCGCGGTACAGCCAGGCGGCGTGCGCGGGCTGGACCTGGATGACGCCCTGCACGGTGCCGACGGTGAGCCCGGCAGCGCCGGTCGCGAGGAATTTCCAGAGGTGTCCGCTCGGCTTCGGCACGCGCACGAGCCGCGCCTGGAAGATCGTCAGGAAGACGTTGGCCGCAAAGCACCAGTAGCCGAGCCCCATCACACCTGCGCCGATCCCGACAGGCACGCGATAGGCCTTGCCCATGTGGAGCTTGGCTGCCTCGTAGTCCCAGCCGTTCGAGACGAGGCGACCCATCGCAATGCCGTTGGCGATCAGCGCGATGTAGAAGACGAGGAGACCGACCGCGGTGAACCAGAACGCGCCCTGAGCGAGGCCCGGGCTCACGAGCGGCCGCCGCACGATCCGCGGGAGCACGTACCAGCAAAGCCCGGTCGAGATCAGCGTTCCTCCGCCGACGATCATCACGTGCGTGTTGGAGAGGTCGCGGACGAGATGCCCCGCATATCCGGCCCTCGCGAGCCATTCGGCAGTCCAAGGCAGGTTCTTCAGCACCATGTGTAGCCCGCCGAGCACGAGGAACGCGCCGCCCGTGAGGAAGTACTTGGGGAGGCGGCGATCGTGAGCGTGCAGCTCGTCGTCGGAGTAGGGCTCGGTTCGGATCGGTGGCTTTCGACCTGGGAGAATCGAGGCGATCGAGAGCACGACGATGGTGAGGAACGCCGCGTACGTGAAGAACTCGAGCGACGAGAGACGCTGGGTGTACATCTCTTACCTGAGCCCGGGCTCGAGGAAGTAGATCGTCAGCGTCCACGCGAGATAGAAGACGATCAGGATCGCGAGCACGATCCACGCCCGTCGCAGCGCAGAACGGCTGTGGCGGACGTCGTCCTCGCCGATGTCGCGATAACCGAAGAGCGGGCGGGCAGGGCGTGGCGACTTCGGGCCCTGCGCCATCAGAACACCTTTTCCATCACGAGGCTTCGCGTCGCTTCGAGACCGCTGCCGATATCCGCGAGCAGCCGCTCGAAGGTGTAGCCGCGCTCGAGAAAGACCTCGAGCTGGCCCGGCGTGTCCCACGTCGTGTAGCAGTGCACGAGCACGTCTCCCGCCCCCTCGGCCCGCACGAAGACGTCGAAGCTCTGGCAGCCGGGGTATTCCTGGACGTGACCTTTCAGAGCCTGGAGCGAGGAGTAGACGGTGGGCCACTGCGCCGCCGGGATCTCCGCCTCTGTGAGCGATGAATACGAGACGAACGGCGGAGCTGCAATCGCCATCAGAACTTCTGCCCGTAGACGATGTGACCGACGATCAGCACGATCGCGAAAACGACGATGACCGTGGTGAACAGGAGAAAGGAAACAGTGGCGGGCCCGGCGCCCTCCGTCGTCCAACCGCCGAAGCTGTCCACGGGATAGATGCCCGTGCGCTGGCGAGTCGTGCGGTACTGCTTCACCCACAGGAGCAGCACGACGACCAGCACGATTACGAACCCCCAGAGCCACGCGAGCGACAGCCAATCGACGTGCCATGTCTGGACCGGATGTGTCGTCTCCTGATGGCCGTTCAGATAGAGGTAGAACTGGCGAACGTCTTCGGGCGAGTCACCTTTAGGGAAGCTCATTCGTCCCACTCCTCCTCGTCGTACGCCCACTCCGGCGTGTAGTAGTCCTCCTCTTCGATCGCAAGCGGAATGGCCGCTTGCTGCTCGAGGTCGTGGAAGTGACCCGCCTTCCAGGCCCAAATGAATGCGACCAGCGCGAAACCCGCGAAGACGAAGAACGACTCCAGCATCCAGTCGACCATCACCCAGCGCGACTGCGCGGTCTCTGGTGCTTCGTGCGCGAACGCGGCCGCCGGTGCTCCAAGGGCGAGGACACCGGCGACCGCGACGCTCCCGAGGAGGCGCTTCATTGCTGGCCGGGAACGGTCGGAGGGATCAGCTTCTGGCTTTCGTCGGGGAGCTTGTCGCCGCGTGCGCGTGCCTCGTTCCACGCGCGGTTGAGCAGGTCCTCGTAGATCGCCTTGATGCCGGCCGCGGCGTCCTTCAGCGAGAGCGGCGTCTTGCCGTCGTTGAGCAGGAACTTGTCTCCTGGTGCGAGGCCCGGGAAGACGCTCATCGCCTCCTTCAGGAACGGATCGGTGACCTGCTTCTTCGCGAACGACGCGTTGTCGGTGAGCTGTTGCCGACTCTTGAGCCAGGCGACAAGCTCCTTCGACGGTTGCCACGCGATGTAGTCCTTAGGCTCGGGGACGACGTTCTTCCGCAGCGTGTGGTTCGGGATGGTCTTGACGAAGAGCACCACGCGCCAGATGTCGTTCACGGAGAGTCGATCGCCGAAGTTCTCCATCGCGGTCCCCGGCCAGCCGCGAAGGATGCGGTAGTAGAAGTCGCCGGGTCCCGTGTCTCCGCCGCAGCACGCGTCGTCTGCGTCCGTGAAGTCCGCCGGCGCGGGCGACATGAAGCTGGCGCCCGGGCCTTTGCCGTCGCCGGCGATGCCGTGACACCCGACGCAGCGCTGGAGGAACACTTCCTTGCCACGCAAGAGGTTCTGCTCGGTCACCGGCAGCGGATCGCCGGAGAGCCAGTAGCCGCGGTCGATCTGCGCCAGGTTCGGCGCCTCCTCCAGCTGGTCCTTCGGCGGGCTCAGGATCTTGTCATTGCCCTCGAGGATCTTTGAGTGTGCGCCTTCGAAGCCGGTTGGAGCCGGCGTGAAGCCCTGATTCGTCGTAACCACGTGCTTCGAGTAGAGCTGGCCGGCGTAACGCAGCAGCCCCGACTTGCCACTTCGCGTCTCGACGTATGTGATCACGTGCTCGATCTGCGTGTCCGAGAAGAGCGACTTCATCGCAGGCATCAACGAAAGCGGATCGACAAACCGCGGGTCGTAGAAGTGCGCTCGCTGCCAGTCGTCCGGATGCCAGCCGGACTCCTGCGACAGATCGGGGCCCGTGCGCTCGGTTCCGAGGAGGTTGGGCGACTGGTCACTCCCGTAAAAGTCGCCGGGCTGCGAAACCTTGGGATAGAGGAAGTACAGAGCTTCGCGCACGTCCTGCGGACGGGAGTACCCCGAGTGGCAGACGTAGCAGCCGTTCTCGGCGAAGAGGTTGCGACCCTTGACGGCGCTATCGGAGAGCGGCGTCCAGTCGTACGACGCGGGAGGATCGAACGTGTGAATCGGCAGCCAGACGACGATGAAGACGACCGTGAAGAAAGCGAGCAGTCCGCCGAGCCCAGCGACGAGCGGCGTGATGAGCATCCGCTCGTGTGGGTGCGGCGACCAGCCGCGCGGTGTGCCGGTTTCTTCCTCGATGCGGGTGTCGTCGTCGGCCATCAGCTATCCCGGCAGCGGCGGCGCAACGGCCTCCGCAACTTTGAGGGTCTCCCGGCGGCGGCGCTCGTTCGTGTCCGTGAAGATCGTCATGACGACGTTCCCGATCTGGACGATGCCCGACAACACGATCATCGCCCCGAAGATCCCCCGCGCGATGTAGTACGCGTGCAACTGCGGCAGCACGTTCACCTCGGGGATCCCCTCGGCCCAGCTGAACCCCTGCTGAAATCCGGCGAGTGTCAACACGCTGAAGAACCCGGTGAACCCGACGGTGACCAGCCAGTACTGCCACTCGGTCAGCGTGCGGCTCCATAACGGCCGCTTGTACACCTGGGCGACGATGTAGTCGATCACGCCCATGCCGAGGATCGTGAACGCACCCAGAAGGGCGAGGTGTGCATGGGCGACGACGAAGTTCGTGAAGTGCTGCAGCTTGTTGAACGGCTGGATCGCTTCGAAGGCGCCCTGGATGTTGACCAGGAAGTAGAAGAAGAAGGCCGTCAGGGTGAAACGCAGGGGTAAGTTCGTGAAGAACTTGTCCCAGTTGCCCTTCATCGTCCCGAGGATGTTGATCGTGAAGGCGAAGACCGGGATCAGAAGCGCCCACGACGAAACCTCTGCGATCGTCTTGAGCCACGACGGAGTCGGTGACTGAAGGATGTGGTGGTCGCCAACGCCGGTATAGAGAAACGCCATTCCCCAGAAAGAGATGAGCGACAGCGTGTAGCTGTAGAGCGGCGTATTCGTGATGCGCGGAACCATGTAATACGTGATCGCGATCAGCATCGGCGTCAGCCAGAGCCCGAACAGGTTGTGCGCGTACCACCAGTTCAACATGGCGTCCGACAGGCTTCCGCCCAGGGCTCCCGACGGCGCGCCCCAGATGTTGCCGGGACGCCAGATGACGTTGCCGATCGCATAGTCGACAGCGAGCCAGATCGGGCTCGCGATGAAGAACCACACCGAGACATAGATCGGGCGAATCGTGCGTAGCGAGACCGTTGCGAGAATGTTCACGACACACGCGAGCCAGATCACCAGCAGGGCGATGTCGATCGGCCAGATGAACTCGCCGTACTCGCGACCCTGGCTGTGGCCCGTCAGCAGCCCGATGATCCCGAGGAGGTACATGACGTTCCACGCCCATGCGCACCAGACGCCCAGGCGTTCGCTCCACAGTCCGCGTGTTCCGACCAGGCGCGGCAGCATGTAGAAGAGCGCGCCGAAGTACATCATCGTCAGCCACGCCAGGATCACGCCGCTCACGTGAGCCGGCCTGATTCGGCTGAAGCTCAGCCAGGAGATCCCGCCGAACGCCTCGGGCGCGACGAACTCGGTCGCAAGGACCAGCCCGAAGAGGTCGACGACGGTCAGCCAGAAGATGGCAGAGAGGAGCCAGTGCTTCGCTGCGCGGTCGGGAAACGAAAACGGGCGTTCCGCGCTACCGCTCAGGGATGGCGGAGGATCAAGTACCTCCGCGCCCGGGCTTGTCGTCCTCTCGGACATCTCGCGCGTCGGAACCTATGCCGCCTGACGGCGAAAAGACCGTGGAATGACCGAACTGTCATCCGCGAGTCATGTCCCGGTCATCTTTGCTGCGTTATGGTCGCTTTTCGATGCGGATCCTGGTGATCGAGGACGAGCCTCGGATCCTCGGATTCCTCGCGAGAGGGCTCGAGGCAGAAGGCTTCGCGGTCGACGGCGCGCGGAACGGTCGCGAGGGTCTCAAACGGGCGCAGCGCGACATGTACGACCTCGTGCTGCTCGACCTGCTCTTGCCGGGACTGGACGGTCTCAGCGTCCTGCGCGAGCTCAATCGCACGTTGCCCGAACTGCCGGTCGTGATCGTGTCCGCGCGCTCCGACCTGCCCACGAAGCTGCGGGGATTTGGTCTCGGGGCTGCTGACTATCTGAGCAAGCCGTTCGCATTCGACGAGTTGCTCGCACGGATTCGCGTTCAGCTCCGCCGCTCGACGCTCGGCTCCGACGGGCACGTCGTGCGGGCGGGCACACTCGTGCTCGATCTCGCGCGACGCGAAGCGAGCCTGGGCGCTCTGACGACCCAACTGTCGGACAGGGAGTTCCGCGTCCTGCACCACCTTGTCGAGCACCAGGGCGAAGTGATCAGCCGGGAGCGGCTGCTCTCCGAGGTGTGGGGCTACCACTTCGATCCCGGATCGAACGTCGTCGACGTCTGCATCCGCCGTCTGCGCAAGAAGCTCGGTGCCGGAGCGCCGATCGAGACCGTTCGCCATGCGGGTTATCGGCTTACTGCGGCGTAACTGGCCGGAGGCGTCGTGGGCGGCGTTCGCGATCGCGAACTTCGCCGCGATGGTGCTCTGGCCCGGGTGGGAGACGATCCCATTCCACTTCGTCTGGATCAGCCTGACCCTGCTCTACGGTTTCCGGGTCTGGCGGCCTGCGGCCACGTACCTGACCTTGTCCGCGGTCGTGACCGTGACGGGCTGGCTGATCCTCAGCGACGCGTTCTCCGGCGACCAGCTCTGGGGGGAGCTCTTCGAGGTGCCGTTGATGTCGGCGATGTTCCTTGCGATGGTTTGGCACGCTCGACGCCGTCAGGACGCTCTCGCCATCGTCGAGCGTCAGGCTGAGCAACGCGCTTCGCTGCTGCAACGGCAAGAGCGTTTCCTGCACGACGCGTCGCACGAGTTACGCACGCCGGTCACGATCGCGCGCGGTCATCTCGAGGTCCATCGCCGCACGAACGGCAACGCGGCGTTGGAAATCGACGTCGCACTGGACGAGCTCGCACGAATCGAACAGATTCTTGCGCGGTTGTTGTTGCTCGCGAAAGCAGACCAGCCCGACTTCGTCGTCGCTGAGGAGGTTGACCTCGAGCCCTGCCTCGAGGATGTCTTCATGCGCTGGGCCGAGGTGGCGCCTCGCACCTGGAAGCTAGGCGCGCTCGCGGCCGGGAAGCTAGCGGTCGATCCGGAAGGCCTGCGCACCGCGCTGGACGCGCTACTCGAGAACGCCGTGAAGTACACGGAGCTCGGCGACACAATCGAGCTGAGATCACGTGCATCGGGCGGAGACGTCGTGATCGAGGTCGAGGATAGTGGCGAGGGCGTGCCCGAGGAGGCGCTCGCGCAAATCTTCGAGCGGTTCGGACGTGCGGACGCCGCGCGGACTCGCGTTCAAGGGGGCGTCGGCCTCGGCCTCGCGATCGTCGACGCGATCGCGAAGGCGCATGGAGGCCGCTGCACTGTGAAGAACGGCACCGCCGGGGCGATTTTCTCGTTGCGAATGCCGCTTTTTCGCACGGCCTCTGCCGTCGGGCCACAACTCTTACGTAGCTCTTAGGCGAAAGGCCCCGTTTTTCACAGCGTTCTTAGAGCGCCCGCCTAGCCTCCTCGGTCAAGGAGGTGATGACCATGCATCTATACGGTGACATTCTCGAGGATTACGTGGCGCGCGAACTTCCGGCGCACACACTCGCTGCGATCGACTTGCACGTGAGCAACTGCCTCTTCTGCGCGCAGACGCTTGCCGGTGAGACAGCGGCCTCGACCGGCTGGGAGAGACGTGGCCTACTCGGCCGACTCGTCCGCGACTAGTCGTGTGCCGGGGCGGGGCGGCGCCCCGGAATGCGATAGCCGTGGTCGTGGCACAGCGAGCCCGGCGCGTCCTCGGTCAGGGCGTCGCAGTAGCCCTTCCCATAGGCAGCTCGCATGAAGGCCGCCACGACGTCGAGGTTCCATTCCGTGATCTCCCCGGCCTCCCGCCAGAGATCGGTCAGGCGGAGGTCGATATCGAGTTCGAGCAGATCGATACGAGACGGCTTATTGACCATGCACCGAGGGTAGGAAGCGGGTCGGACAGCATTCGCAGGAGTACCCTCTCGACGTGGCCTCCCTTCGCTCCAGACGCGGCTGATGGTCGAGGAAGCGCGCCTCGAGCAGCTCGACGCGGGCCTCACGCCTGTGACCGACGGATGGTTCGTCGTGAGCGTCCCCGACGCGGCCTGGGTGACCAACGAGGTACTGGGCGACGCTTGCGTCTTCGAGGGCGACGACGCACCGTTCCCCGACGTCGGCTTCACGATCGGGGTGCTCGAGCCGGGGTCGGGAGGAGGCAGGTACCACCGCGAGGCGAATCAGGAGAATTTCCTCGTTCTCGCCGGCGAGTGCATCCTCCTGATCGAGGGCGAGGAACGTCCCCTGAAACAGTGGGACTTTGTCCACTGCCCGGCGGACACCGAGCACGCCTTCGTCGGTAGAGGAACCGGCCCCTGCGTGATCTTCATGACGGGCGCGCGGAAGGGCTGGCCCGAGACGGGAACCGTGTACCCGCGCTCCGAACTGGCGCTCCGGCACGGCGCCGGCGTCGAGACCGAGACGAGCTCGCCCGCGGAGGCGTATGCGCCGTTCCCGAAGTGGCTGCCCGGGCGGCCGAAGAGCTGGGCCGGGCTGCCCTGGGAGTAGGCCTCCCCTAACGGGACACGTCCGGTGCCAGGCACGTGACAGGGCCGGAAGAGCCATGTGCCAGGGACTGTCCCTGGCACATGGCCTAACTGTCGGTGCCCGGCGGCCCGCCTCGGGTACGCGCCTCGGGTTACCCTCATGAGATGGGCGAGCTTCACTTCGGCCCGGCCCGGGTGCCCTCCCGCGAGAGTCCCGACAAGGCCATCGAACTGCTCCAGGAACGGGGCTTTACGGCCTGCGAGATCGACTTTGAAGGCAAGTTCTGGATGGACTACCCGTGGGCCGAGCGGTTCGGCGAGCTTGCGCGCGACGCGAGGATCGTGCTCTCGGTCCACGCCCCGATCGCCGGGTTCATGGGACACGCGGAACGCGGCAAGAAGCTCAATATGGCAGTCGGGATGCTCGACCACTCGGCCGGCATCGCGAAGACCGCCGGCGCCGAAGTCGTCGTCTTCCACCCCGGCTTTCTCCTCGGGCGTGAGCGTGAAGCTGCGATCGATTCGGTCGTCGAGCAACTCGGTGAGCTGCGCGAGCGGTTGGAGAAGAAGGACCGGGCGGTTCCCTTCGGCGTCGAGATCATGGGCCGCGTGCGCGAGCTAGGGACCGCAGACGACGTCTTCGCGATCTCGGCGCGCTGCGGCTGGGTTCGACCGGTGCTCGACTTCGCACATCTGCACGCGGTCACGGACGGCGGGTTCACGGAGACGTCTGCCTTTACGGAGATCCTTGCCGGTGCAGACGCGGTGCTCGAGCCCGACGCGCCGTTTCACATCCACTTCTCCGACATCGCGTACGCGAACCGAAACGAGACGAAGCATCTTCCTTACGGTGAGGGGACGTTGCGCGTCGCGCCGCTCGGCGAAGCGCTGCGCGACTTCGACCGTCCCGCAACCGTGATCACCGAAGCGCCGGACCCTGCGTCCGACGAGGCGATTCGAGCAGAGCTCTACGCTGCGGCGGGAACGCGCGCGGCCAGCCGCGCCTCGAGCTCCGCCGCCTCGTCGCCGCGCTCGAGCGCGCGCAGAAAGTCCGCGTAAGGAGGCAGCACGTCAAGGAGGATGCGGCAGTGCTCGCTGTTGGCGAGGATTTCTGCAGCCTCGGCGAACAGCGTCTCGGCTTCCTCGTAACGGCCCTGTGCTGCGCGCACCTGCGCGAGCGCGACGCGCGTCGTCGCGCGTGAGGTCACGTCCTCGGCGCTGACGGTCTCGCGTGCGGCGAGCGCGAACTTCTCGGCTTCGTCGATCCGGCCTTCTGCGAGCAGGAGCTGTGCCAGCAGGCGCTGGCTCTCGCAGAGCGTCCCGCGCTCGAGCATCGGCGCGAGCGTGCGGATCGACTCCCGGAAGAGCTTCTCCGCCTTTGCGGGGTTGCCCGTTTCCCACGCGACCCGGCCCAGCTGCCTGGAGGTCCACGCGATGCCCGACGCGGATGTCGCTTCCCGATAGAGGTCGAGCGACTTCGTGAGCCAGCCCTCCGCCTCCTCGTATTGCCCGCGAACGCGATGGAGGTCGCCCTTCGACTGCGCGGCGCTCGCACGCGCGACGATGCTGCCGCTCGCGTCCGCGAGCTCGAGCGCGCGGGCGATCAGCGGCTCGGCCTTGTCCTCTTCCATCCGGACGATGTGGATGCCGGCCAGCTGTAGCGCGGCTCGCGCCTCGTGGTCCTTTCGCTCGGCGGCACGGGCTGCCTCGAGGGCTTTCTCCTCGAACTCCTCGGCCTCCGCGAGGCGGCCTGCCCAGCGCGCAACGCGCGCTCGGCGATCGAGTGCGCGGAAGCGCCCTTCGTGGTCGTCCGGCTCGACGACCTGCAACGCCTGGTCGGCGAGCTCTTCCGCACGCCCCACCTCACCGTCGAGCGACAGTGCCGTCTCGGAGAGGGCCGTCAGGGCCCTGGTCTGGATCTCGCGCTCTCCTTCGACGGCCGCTTCCTCGGCGATGTCCTTCATCTCGTCGCGCACGACGGGGAGGTCGCCGAGCTGCCAGGAGGCACGAGCCGCGAGGAACCTGCGCCAAAGGCTCGATTCAAGTTCTGCGGAGCGGAGCAACAGCTTTCGCGCCGACACGTTCGACTCACGCGAGAGCGCGCGCCTGCCTGCGGCTTCGAGCGCCTTCGCCGCCGTGCGTGCGAGCTCCTGCGGCGGGCTGCCGTCGAGCTCTGCGTAGAGCGCACAGGCGTGGTCGAGGTGGTAGGCGCGGATCTCGAGCAGCTCCTTGTCCGCGCGCTCCCGCAACCATTCGGCGAACCGCGTGTGGTACTCGGCCCGGCCCGACTTCGCGAGACCGCCGTACGCAACCTCCTTGATCAGCACGTGCTTGAAGCGATACGCCGACTCGCCAGTGATCGTCGAGCGCGGCTCCCGCGTAACGAAGTCGCGCAGCAGGAGGTCGTCGAGCATGTCTTCGAGCTCGTCTGCGTCGTACTCCGGTGACAGGTAATCGATGGCTCCTGCCCAGAAGACGCGGCCGATCACGGAGCCGCGCTGCAGGATGATCTTCTCGCCGGCTGGCAGCCTGTCGATGCGCGCACCGATCAGCGCCTGCAGCGAGTCGGGGATGCGATCGCTGTGCTCGGTGCCTTCCTCGAGCAGCATCCGCACGGTCTCCTCGACAAACAGCGGATTGCCCTCGGTCTTGTCGAGCAACCTCGCCTGAACCTTCTGCGAGACGTCGTGCTCTGCAAGCAGTGCGTCGGCGAGCTGCTCGCTCTCGTCACGCGGCAACGGCTCGAGCTCGATCGCCGTCGAACGCACACGCCCTCCACCCCAGCCCGGCCGCACGTCCAGCAATTCGGGCCGTGCCAGGCAGAGCAGAAGCAGCGAGCGCTCGCGCACCCATTGTGCGAGGTGGTCGATCAGCTCGAGCAGTGGTTCTTCGGCCCAGTGGATGTCCTCGAACACCATGATCAGCGGCTGCACGTCGGCGAGCTCGTCCGCGAACTCACGCGCTGCCCACGCGATCTCCGGTTGGCCGCGCTCGCCCTCGACGGCTTCCATCACACCGGAGGCGAGCCCGAGGAGCTCGGCAATCGCCTCGTCTCCGCAGCACTCGATCAGCTTCTCTTTGGCCGTCTCCATCGGGTCGTCGTCCGTGATCCCTGCAGCCGCCTTGACCATTTCGGCGAGCGGCCAGTAGGTGATGCCTTCGCCGTAAGGAAGCGCGCGCCCGGTGAGGATCGTCGCGCCCTCGACGCCGGCGAGGAACTCGCGTGCGAGCCGGCTCTTCCCCACTCCCGGTTCGCCGTAGATCGTGAAGACCTGCGGCCGGCGGTCCCGAAGCGTGCGCGCATACGTGTTCTCGAGGAGGTCGAGCTCCGACTGGCGCCCAATGAACGGCGCCGTGACGGCGTTTGGCTGGGGCGGGCCGTCGATCGCTCGAAGCGCGCGGAACGCGATCACCGGCTTGCGGAAGCCGCGAAGCTCGAGTGGACCTGCGGGCTCCGTCTCGATGCGTCCCGCGGTGAGGCGGTTCGCAGCCTCCCCGATGAGAATCTCTCCCGGCGCCGCCGCCTGCTGGAGGCGGGCCGCGACGTTCACCGCTTCGCCCGTGGCGAAAGTCGAATCGGTCTCGTCGACGACGACCTCCCCGGCTTCGATGCCGATGCGCGCCTCGAGGCCCAAGTCGATGACGTGCTCGAGGATCCCGAACCCGGCGCGCGCCGCCCGGTCGGCGTCGTCCTCATGCGCGCGCGGAATCCCGAAGGCCGCCATGACTGCGTCCCCGGCGAACTTCTCGACCGTGCCGCCGTGCCGCTCGATGCAACGAGCAACGCCGTCGAAGAAGTTCGTCACGCGCCTGCGCGTGATCTCAGGGTCCTGGGCCGCCAGCAATTCCGTCGAGGCGACCAGGTCCGCGAACATGACCGTTGCGAGCTTTCGCTCCATGCCCAAATTCTAGGTATGCGCCACGAGGTCACCGCGGCGAAATCCGGATTGAAACAGACACAGCGCCGCCTCAGGCGGCCCTGTGCTTGGCTAGCGCGGTTCCCGGCGTCGGTAGAGGAACGTGCCCGGAACGATCACGGCCGCGGTCCCGACTCCACCGAGGAGCAGAGCCCAGGGAAAGGAGTCTCCGCTCGGAGCATTGAGAGACTTCCCCGCTTCGAGCCGCGTGGCCAGGTCATTCGGGACCTTCACGAACTGAATGCTTCGCCAGAGAACGTTCCTGCTCGGCGAGTACTCGAGCGTGGCGGCGTTCGAGCTCCACGGGCCGGCCCGGCCCGTGTCGATCCTGATCGGCTGCCAGTCCGGTTCGTCCGGAAAGCTCACGGCCTTCCCTTGCAGGGTGAAGAGTCGGGCGTACGACGCCGGGCCCTGAACAGGCCTGCCGCCGATCGTGACACGGGAGATCCTCGGCTTGGCGAACGGCGTCACGCCAAGGGTGGTCCGGTCGAGCAAGGGCCGAAGGTCGCCGGCCCTTACCCAAGTCCAGGCGTCGGGGTCGGTCTGGAGCGAGACAAGGCCGCGCGCCGGCGCGTAGTACTGGACGAAGCTCGGCCCGTGCGCCGGGTCGCCGCGAACCCAGAACTCGAGCCGAAGGTACGCCGTCGGCGCCGGAATCGGGACGCTGACCGGGCTGCCCTGAGCCTCGACCGAGCGGATCAGCCTCCGCAGCAGAGAGATGTCCTTCACCGTCTTGCACCCCGCCGCACCGCACGCTTTGAAGGCCGAGAGTTCCTTCGCCTGAGCCGGGGTCGCCACCGCGAGCGCGCAGGCGGCGCCGAGAGTCACCAGGAGAGCTTTCATGACGGCCTTACACCTGCCGCCGGAAAAGGGTTCCCGCGGTGTCGCGCCAGTAGCATCCCCGCGCATGCTCGACCCCACGGTCTTCAAGGCCTACGACGTGCGCGGGATCTACCCCGACCAGCTCGACGAGGCCGGCGCCTACGCGATCGGGCGGGCATACGTGGAGGAGTTCGAGCCTCGATCGCTCGCCGTCGGGCGTGACATGCGGGTCTCGTCGCCCTCGATGGCGGAGGCCGTCATGCGCGGCGCAGCGGAGGCCGGCGCCGACGTCATCGATCTCGGAATGGTCGGCACAGAGATGGTCTATTTCGCCGTCGGCGAGCTCGACCTCGAAGGCGGGATCATGGTGACCGCCTCGCACAATCCCAAGGAGTACACCGGGATGAAGATCGTCCGGCGCGGCGCGCTTCCGGTCGGTGGCGACTCGGGGCTGATGGAGATCCGTGCGCGGGCGGCGTCCCTCGAGGACAGGTCCGAGGGACAGTCCCTGGCACGTGTCCGGCAGGAGGACATCTGGCCCCGCTGGGTCGACGCGGTGCTCTCGTTCATCGACGTCGATGCCGTCAAGCCGCTGCGTGTCGTGATCGACGCGGCAAATGGCATGGCCGGGGTCATGCTGCCGCCCGTACTCGAGCGGTTGCCGATCGACGTCGTGCGCTGCTTCTTCGAGCCCGACGGGACGTTCCCGAACCACGAACCGAATCCGCTGCTGCCCGAGAACCGGGAGTTCATCGTCGGCAAGGTGAGGGAGGAACACGCCGACATCGGGGTGGCGTTCGACGGCGACGCCGACCGCTGCTTCTTCGTCGATGACACCGGTGAGTTCGTACCCGGCGACTTCGTCACGGCGCTCCTCGCCGAGTCGATCGTCCAGAGGGATCCCGGTTCCAAGATCCTCTACGACGTCCGCGCGAGCTGGGCGGTTCCGGAGACGATCGAACGCGCCGGGGGCATCCCGCTCGTCAACCGGGTCGGCCATGCGTTCTTCAAGCACCGCATGCGCGAGGAAGGCGCCGTGTTCGGCGGCGAGGTCTCCGGCCACTACTACTTCCGCGACTTCTCCCAGGCGGATTCCGGCGTGGTGCCGTTCCTGCTCATGCTCGAGCTCATCTCGAAGCGCGGCCAGAAGCTCTCGGAGATCCTGCGCCCCTACAACGAGCACTACTTCATCACGGGAGAGCTGAACACTCCCGTCGACGACGTCGCCTTGAAGCTGCAGGAGCTCAAGGAGCGTTTCGGCCCGGAAGGGACCGTCTCGCATCTGGATGGCTTGTCCGTCGAGGCCGATCAGTGGCACATGAACGTCCGCCCGTCGAACACGGAGCCTTTGCTCCGCCTCAACCTCGAGGCGCTCTCGCCCGAACTGATGGAGCGCAAGCGCGACGAGGTCCTCGACGTGATCCGCACGTGAAAGAGAAGCCTCCCTTCAGGTTCAGTGCGCAGACGCGCGTCGGCTTTTCGGACACGGACGCGCAGGGGATCGTCTACTACGGCCGTTATCTCCCCTACTTCGACCTCGCGCGGGTCGAGTACCACCGGAACCTCGGCCTGCTCGGGATGGATATCGGCGACGAGGGCCAGGAGTTCGTCATGCGTGCGTGCAACATCGAGTACCTCGCCCCGGCGGTCTTCGATGACCTGATCGAGGTGTATGTCCGCATGGCGCGGATCGGCCGGACAAGCGTGACCTACGAGCTGGCGGCGTACCGTGCCCGCGACGACGAGCTGATGGTGACCGCAACGCAGACGCTCGTACTCGTCGACCTCGACGAGCGCAAGGCCGTCCCGATTCCCGAGTCGTACAAGGACGCGATCCGCTCCTTCGAGGGCGAGACCCTCGAGGTGTGAGCACGCACTCGAGCGAGGTCGAGGCGGTCGGCCGGCTCATCGAGCAGGGCGGCGACGCGGACGAGTTGTTGCGAGGAGTCGTCGCCATCCTTCACGAGCGCTATCCGTGGGTCGGCATCTCGTTCGTCGAGGAAGGTGAGCTCATGCTCGGCCCCTCGGAGGGAGAGCGAACAGGAGAGTCGGCGCAGATCCCGATCTCCTACGACGGCAAGGTGGTCGCGGAGCTCGGCGTCAGCGGTGACGTGCAGAACCGGACGTCCCTCGAACAGGTGGCTGAGCTGATCGCGCCGTACTGCCTCGTCGGCTGGGACACAGGCGGCGAGGTGTGGTCGCCGTGACCCGCCTCAACGCCGGCCGTCGGGCTCCGCCCGCGCACGTTCCGCGCGGAGCGCCCTACCCAAAGAACCCGAGCGAAAGCGAAGCTTTCGCTCGGGTCACGCTTCACCTGAGCGAAGCGAATCTAGAAGAGGCCGCGCGCCCTCCCGTTGTCCTCAGAACGGTCGGGCGCCGCAGCTTGGTGCCCTCTCCCCCTTGCACTCTTTGTAGTCGCTTTTCGAGCGGGCGCTATCCCTGAAACGAGGTACCTCGCCCATACGAGGGATGATCCCTCCAACGAGGGAGCCCGTTACGCGGGCGTTACGCGGTACGCGTCGAACACGGCTTCGATGTTGCGCAACGCTGTCAACAGGCTGCGCAGCTCTTTCACGTCGCCGACTTCCGCGACGTACCAGTTCTTCGCCATCTGGTCCTCGACGGTGCCGCCGTACGAAACGATGTTGGCGCCGTGCTCCGCGAACGTCCGGGCGACGTCCTCGAGGAGGCGCGGGCGATCCCACGAGTCGACGGCGATCTGGACGCGGAAGCTCTGCGAGGCGCCGCCGTCCCAGCTGACCGGGGTGAAGCGCTCGGGCTGGCGCGCGAGCGCCTTGACGTTCGGGCAGTCGCCGCGATGGATCGTGATGCCCTTGCCGAGCGAGATGTAACCGACGATCTCGTCGCCCGGCACCGGCGTGCAGCACTTGGCCAGCCGGACCAGCACGTCGTCCACGCCGTGCACGTTGATCCCGTAGTTCTCGCTGCCGACCGCGTGCTTCGCGCGGGGCGCCTTGAGTGGAACGGCCTCCTCCTCGGCGACCTGCTCGGTCTTGAGGCGCTGAAGGACCTTGTTCACGACCTGCTGGGAACCGATCTTCCCCGAGCCGAGCGCAAGATAGAAGTCCTCCGCCTTCTTGAAGTTCATCTCCCGGATGACCTCCGCGAGCACGGCCGATCCCGCGAGCTTCCTGTACGGCAGCTTCGCCGCCTTCAGTGCCTGCTCGAGCGCGTCGCGGCCCTTCTGCTCCTGGTCTTCCCGCGTCTCACGCGAGAACCACTGGCGGATTTTGTTACGCGCGCGCGAAGAGGCAGCCAGCGAGATCCAGTCGCGCGAGGGCCCGCGGCCGGCCTTCGACGTGAGGATCTCGACGAAGTCGCCGTTCTTCAACCGGTAGTGGAGGGGAACGATCCGGCCGTTGATCTTCGAGCCGACCGTGCGGTGGCCGACGTCTGTGTGCACCGCATAGGCGAAGTCGATCGGAGTCGAGCCGGAGGGAAGCGTCTTCACCTCGCCTTTCGGGGTGAAGACGTACACCTCGTCGTCGACGAGATCGGTGAGGAATGCGCGCTTGTACTCGCCGGGCTCGTCGATCGTCTCGGGCTGCGCTTCCATCAGCTGCCGCACCCAGCTCTCCCAGGCCTCGTCGGTCTTCAGCCGGCGGCCACCCTTGTAGCGCCAGTGCGCGGCGATGCCGAGCTCGGCCGTCTCGTGCATCTCGCGTGTGCGCACCTGGATCTCGAGCGGACGGCCCTCGGGTCCGATCACCGTCGTGTGCAGCGAGCGATACCGGTTGAACTTCGGCATCGCGATGTAGTCCTTGAAGCGGCCGGGCATCGGCTTCCAGAGTGAGTGGATCAGTCCGAGCGCGCCATAGCAGTCGCGCGTTCCCTCGTCGCCCGAGCGCTCGACGATCACGCGCATCGCCGTCAAGTCGTAGATCTCGTTGAACTCGCGGCCCTTCTTCGCCATCTTGTCGTAGATGGAATAGAAGTGCTTGGCGCGGCCTGCGATCTCAGTTGGGATGTCGACCTTGCCGAGCTCGAGCTGCAGGACGCGCGCGGCTTCGGCGACGTGTCCCTCGCGGTCGGCGCGGCGCTCGCTGACCATTGCCTTGATCTCTTCGTACTTACGAGGATGGAGCGTCTCGAATGCGAGATCCTCCAGCTCCCACTTCATCGCGTGGATGCCGAGCCGGTGGGCGAGCGGCGCGTAGACCTCGAGCGTCTCCTTCGCCTTCTGGATCTGCTTCTGCTTGCCGAGGTACTCGATCTCGCGGAGGTTGTGCAGCCGGTCGGCGAGCTTGATCAGGATGACGCGCACGTCGGCGGCCATCGCGACGATCAGCTTGCGGTAGTTCTCCGCCTCCGCCTGCTCGCGGCTCTGGAACTGCACGCGCGTCAACTTCGTCACGCCCTCGACGAGCTTCGCGATCTCGTCTCCGAACTCCGAGCGCACCTCGTCGAGGACCACCTCGGTGTCCTCGACCACGTCGTGGAGCAGGGCGGCCGCGATCGTCTCGTCGTCGAGACGGAGCTGGGCGCAGATCTTGGCGGCACCCCAGGGGTGGAGCACGAAGTCCTCGCCCGAGCGCCGCTGCTGCCCCTCGTGGGCGTTGGCAGCGAAGAGGAAAGCCCGTCGGAGCAGGTCTCGGTCGACCTCCGCGTTGTAGGCGGAGACGTCCGCAATCAGCTCGTCGATGAGCTCCTGATGCTTCTCGTGAGTCTCAAGGACCGCCATACCTTCAGTGTACTCCGGGGTTCCATGGCTCCCTCCCCCGGTCGGGGCTGCGTAACTAAAGGGCAGGAATGGGCGTTCCGATGATGAAGGGGACTCGTCCATGCACTGGTACAGACGCCGACAAGAACGCAGGGCCGCAGCGCGCGCAGCGCGCCTGATCCTCGCGCTCGACGCACTGTCCGGCTCCCGGCCAAAGGCGCGCCGCGTACGGCGGGCGTCGCTCGGCCACGCGCGCTAGCTGGCCGCCAGGAACGCGTCCGAATAGATCGCCTGCCCGCGGAGCGTCGGATCGTGCGCGCTCAGCGTGCGCGCCATGAAGTACTCGCCGTTCACGCCGGGCGGAGGGTCGATGCCGGCGCGGGTCGAGCGCTCGAAGCCGAACTTTCCGTAGTACCGAGGGTTTCCTTCGATCAGGATCAGCGGTTCCTTGCGCGCGTCCGAAGCGCGAAGCGCGTGCCGCATCAGCGCGCTGCCGACGCCGCGGCCCTGGTGCGACGGTAGGACCGCGAGCGGACCGAGCTGGAGGACGGGATGTCCCCCGGGCTCGATCCGAACGTAGCTCAACAACACGTGCCCGACGAGCTCGCCGCCGTCTTCCGCGACGAGTGAAAGCTCGGGGACGAATCGGTTTGAGACGCGAATCGCGTCGACGAGGTCGGCCTCGACCGCCCTGCCGAATGCCTGCTCGTTGATTTTCCGGAGGGCGGCCTGCTCGCCATCCCGCTCGGGGCGGATCTTCACGCGGCGCGCAGCAACGCCGGCTCGGCGAGCAGCGAGCGGAACGTCTCGGACTCGAGCGGATGCCGCTTCGGTCCGCCCTTCTCGACCTCGAGCTCGTCGAAGATCGCCTGTGCCTGGCCGTCGCGTGACGGTGCGTGCCACTGTTTGCGCAGCCACTCGTACACCTCGTCGAAACGATCGTCGGCGTCGAAGACGCGGCGGACGAGCAGCTGTGGCGAGACGGTGCCGTTCCAGTGGTTCTCCTGCAGGCGGAACGCCACGTCGTAGCGGCCTTCCCTCCGGAAGCGGTCGAGTTGCGTGCCCTGGCCGAATGCGATCGCACCTCCCGCATCGCGACCGTCGCGCTGCACGCGAAAGCGCAGATGCTTGCCTTCACCGACGGTCGCCAGCTCACCGAGCTCGCAGCCGGGTGCGAGCAGCGTGACGTCAGGATTCGCGAGCCCGAACGGCGCAAGTTGTCGCAGCTCTTCGCAGAGCTCGAGCGTGAGCTTCGCGCCACGCGGGAGCACTGCGTCGACCACGGTCGAGGGCACGAGGTCTTCGGGGTCGAGCAGGCCCTCGGCCTGCTTCGCGAACGCCTCCGCGAACTGCTCGACCCGTTCCGGTGCGATCGAGAGGCCGGCGGCCGCTCGATGGCCGCCGAAGCGCTCGAGGAATGTCGAGCAGGCGCCGAGGGCGCCGTGCAGGTCGAACGAGGAGATCGAGCGGCCCGACCCCTTCCAGAGGCCTTCGCCGCCGGCAATCAGGACGACGGGCCGGTTGTACCGCTCGACCAGACGCGAAGCCACGATCCCGATCACGCCTTCGTGCCAGTCTTCTCCCCAGACGACATACGCGCGCTGACATCGCTTCGACTCGGGCCACTCTTCGACCTGTGCGATTGCGGCACGAAGGATCTTGTTCTCGACTGCCTGCCGGTCGCCGTTCAGTTCCTCGAGACGATCGGCAAGCCGGCGCGCCTCGTCGGCGTCTTCGGTCAGGAGCAGCTCGAGCGCAGCGCGGGGATGGCCGAGGCGGCCCGCCGCGTTGATGCGAGGCGCGAGCCGGAACCCGACCTTGCCGGCGTCGACTGCTGCCGGGTCGACGCGCGCAACCTTCATCAGAGCGCGCAGGCCGAGCTTCTGCGTGCGGGCGAGCGTTCGGAGCCCTGCAATCGCCAGCGACCGGTTTTCGCCCACGAGCGGTACGACGTCGGCGATCGTCGCGAGCGCGACGAGGTCGAGGTGACGCCGCAGAAAGTCGGACTCGGGCCCGAGGAGCGCCTGGCCGAGCTTGTAGACAACGCCCGTGCCGCAAAGCTCCGGGAACGGGTAGTCGGAGGGGCGAGTCGCGACGATCGGACACTCCGGCAGCTCGTCGGCGGGCCGGTGGTGATCGGTGACGACGACGTCGAGACCCAGCTTGCGCGCCCGGCGCACTTCCTCGACAGCGGTGATGCCGCAGTCGACGGTGAGGACGAGCCCGCAACCTTCCGCAGCGAGTCGTTCGAGCGTCTCGCCGCTGACGCCGTAGCCCTCGTCGAAGCGACTCGGCAGATGCCACTCGACGTCGGCTCCGAGCTCGCGCAGGACGAGCACCGCGAGGACGGTTGCGCAGATCCCGTCGACGTCGTAGTCGCCGTGGACGCAGATCCGCTTGCCGGCCACGATCGCCGCGTTGATTGCCTCGACCGCCGCATCCATCGCGCCGAGCAGCCGTGGATCGTGCAGGGGCTGTTCGCCGGCCAGGTAGGCCCGCGCCTCGTCGGGGTCGCCGTAGCCGCGCCGGACGAGCACGCTTGCCGTGATCTCGCTGAGGTCGAGCTCCTTCGCGAGGTCGCTCGCCTGCCGGTGCGGGCACGGACGGATGGTCCAGATGCCCTCTGACATGCACGACTACCGTACGAACGGTGTCGGACAGCACCGCCCTGAGCGCCGAGTTCCTGCTCGATCCGAGTGTGACGTTTCTGAACCACGGCTCCTTCGGCGCGGTGCCGCGCGCGGTGTTCGAGCGCTATCAGGAGTGGCAGCTCGAGCTCGAGCGCCAACCGGTGCTGTTTCTGGCCCGGCGGGTCGACGAGCTGCTCGCCGAGGCACGAGCCGCGCTCGGCGCTTACGTCGGCGCGGAAGGGGACGACCTGGTCTTCGTCCCGAACGCGAGCGCCGGCGTCAACATCGCTGCGTGGCCACTCGGGCTCGGGCCCGGCGACGAGGTCCTCTCCACGGACCTCGAGTACGGCGCGCTCGACCTGACCTGGGAGCACGTCTGCGGCGACTTCGGCGCGCGTTACGTCAGAACTCCGATCCGTTTGCCCGTCACCAGCGCCGAAGAGGTGGCCGACACGATCTGGGCCGGAGTCGGGCCACGCACGAAGGTGCTCTTCATCAGCCACTACACCTCCCAGACGGCATTCACGCTGCCCGTCGCGGAGCTCTGCAGGCGCGCGCGTGAGCGTGGGATCCGAACCGTGGTCGACGGAGCGCACGTCCCGGGCCACCTTCCTCTCGACCTCGCCTCCCTCGACGCCGACTACTACAGCGCCAATTGCCACAAGTGGCTTTGCGCGCCCAAGGGTGCGGGCTTCCTCTACGTGCGGCGTGAACTGCAGCGCGACGTGCACCCACTCATGATCAGCTGGGGGTACGAGGGCGAGGATCCCGCCTTTGTCGCGCGCCACGAGAAGCAGGGCACGCGGGATCCCTCGGCGTATCTCACCGTTCCCACTGCGATCGAGTGGCAGCGAGAGCACGACTGGGACGTGGTGCGCGAACGGTGTCACGAGCTGGCGCGGCGGGCGCGCAACGAGCTGGAGCTCGAGGGAGTGACGCCCGACTCGAAGGACTTCTTTCGCCAGATGGTCACGCTCCGTCTTCCGAAGGAGGCTCCCGCGGATCTGAAGGAGCGCCTCTACGACGAGCACCGGATCGAGATCCCGGTCTTCGAGCGCGGAAACGACCGCTTCATCCGTCCGTCGTTCCAGGGCTACAACGACGCTGCCGATCTCGAGCGGCTGCGCGACGCGCTCGCTGCGCTGCTCTAGGCCGCGTACGCGAACGGGTGCTCGAACACGTCGAGCGCCTTCTCGGCCGGCGCCGGGAGCACGAACCTCTGCCCGGAGCGGCTGTCCTCCACCGCAACCGTCAGCGCGTTCGTCACACGGCTCCAGAGCAACGAGACCTCGATGCCGTCGGCGGAGCGGTGATGCAGCTCTGTGAGAGTCGAATCGGTCATGTCGTCACCGTCGCAGGTCAGGCGTTTTCGGGACACCAGGCCAGCCGGTGTTTACGGGTACGGTCAACCCCCGTCCTAACCCGCAGCTAATCCGACCTACTCGCGCGGCAGCTGGACCCCGAGCAACGTCATGCCCACCAGCAGAAGAACGAACGCCAGAGCGGCTGCGATGACGAGCCTCGGGTGGCGGGCCTGCCGGAATGAGTCCCAGCCCACCCGACCCCAGAAGACGACGAGCCCGGCGACCGCGGCGAGGCCGATGACCAGAACGGGCGCCAGCAGCACGGCGCGCTCGAACGAGAGGTCGCTCACCCAGACGGCGACGAGCACGACAGCGGTCACCGCGCCGGAGGCTGCAGCCAGTCTCGTACTCATGAGACGAGCCTACCGCGGAGCTATCGTTCAATCGTGATCGAAGCCAACTACGTCT